>Ga0265330_10001174_pt1 | contig 15556 bp, 4 predicted proteins | sample 41919metaG_FD_202083 | JGI IMG/M metagenome (GOLD analysis project Ga0265330, IMG submission 202083) | Rhizosphere microbial communities from Carex aquatilis grown in University of Washington, Seatle, WA, United States - 4-19-19 metaG | ecosystem: Host-associated > Plants > Roots > Rhizosphere >... | reverse complement strand
CTTCGCCCACCGGAGTGGCGCGCACTAACAGGTCGGTGACGAGCTGCCCTGGTAGCGGCTGCCGCGCGCGCGCTTGAATTCTGCGTAGGCGTGGCGGTCGACGCGCAGGTTGCTGCGGTAGGAAAGGCTGGCGACCAGGCTGATCAGCAATCCGCGACGCTGCAGCAAGCTGGCGCCTGCGCGACGTACGATGCGGGGGATCGAATAGAACTTTCGACCGCAGTGGTCCATCTCGGCGATGACCTGGTCGAGAGACAGGTTCCGATAGCGCGCCACCGGGAAGGTGAGTGTGTAGTACTGCCAGTCCTGGGGAAACTCATCCACCGCGAGGCGCTGCTCCCCAGCCATCTTGTCCCACAGCTGCGTCCCGGGCAGAGGGGTGAGAAAGAGCGCATTGATGTTGTCCACGCCGTAGTGGGTCGCCGCCGCCGCGATACGCCCGCCGATGCCCGGTCGATCCGCGTCCAGTCCGATGATGAACGAGCCCACCACCAGCATGCCGTGCCGGTGGATGCGCTCGACCGAGGCGCGAAAGTCGCGGCCCTTGACCAGGTTGATCTTCTTGCCCAGTTCGCGCAGGCCCTCCGGGCTCGGGGTCTCGAAACCGATGAACACGCCCTTGCACCCGGACTTGGCGGCCAGTTGCAGCAGTTCCTCGTCGTCGGCGAAATTGATGGTGACCTGCCCGATCCACTCCTTGCGGAGGTCGGCCTCGGCCATGGCGCGAAACAGCGCCTTGGCGCGCGCGATGTGCTCGGTGCGCGTGCCGACGAGATTGTCGTCGACCACCAGAATGCGCTTCTCCGGGGCCATCTGAAACTCGCGGACCACATCCGCGATGGGTCGTTGCCGATACGAGGCGCCGTTGAACGAGGTCACGCTGCAAAAACTGCAGTTCAGCGGGCAGCCGCGGGTGGTCTGGATGGCGCCAAACGCGTAGCGCGGCTGCAGCAGGTCGTGTCGTGCCGGGCGCATTTCCTCGATGCGGGCCAGCCCGCCATCGTACCGGCGTTGCAGGCGTCCCAGCCGCACATCCTCGAGAACCTGGGCCCAGATTCCTTCCGCTTCTCCCGTGACGACCGCGTCGACCCTCTCGCTCACTTCGTCGAGGCACATGGTGGCGTGGATGCCACCCATGACCACGGGCACGCCAAGCCGGCGAAAGTGCGCCGCCACGACGTACGCCCGCCCCGCCTGCGAGGTGAAAGCGGTGATCCCCACCAAGTCCGGCCGTGGCATGGCTGCGTAGTCCGGCACGCCGAGATTCTCGTCCACGATGGAGATCTCCCACTCCCGGGGAGTCAGTCCGGCCAAGGCCATGAGGCTGAGCGGCTGCCAGACTCGGTAGCGATTCCAGCGGCTCTCGCCGAGGTTGACGATGCTGACGAGCGGATTCGATGGATTGACGAGCAACAAGTGCATGGCCTGTCCCGATCTCCAGACGCCCGACCCTTCGGGCGGTGCAACTCTAGGGCCATTTGCTCCCGCGAGCCAGGGTCGTCCTCGGATTCCGTACGACAGCCGCGGGCCGCAACCGCGGCCGTCGTCCATCTCCTTCGATTTGAAGGAGATGGTCATTCATTTTGATTGCGCACAGCGCAGGTCCCGGATGTCGGGCACCGCAAGTGGATGAAACCGTACGGTGGGGCAGTGGCCTGGAAGCTGCTTGCAGCGATAGCCACGCGGAAACGCCCACCATGGATTCACTTGCACGCCAGCAGGCGGTTTGGCGGGCAAGTCTGGTCCGGGGTTTGCGATAGATGGGGGCGATGAGCAGGACGGTCGAAGGCAAATCGCGTACGGGGTTGACGCGCCGGCGCGGAAAGGGCCTTGCGGTCGGCGCCGTCGCCGACGATCCGCCCCTACGCGCGGAGCTGCTCAGCGCCGATCAGATGAAGCAACACGGGCGGGCCCTGGCCGGCACGCACGAGCTGGCGCGACGATGGGCCCCCGACCGCTTGCTCGCACGGCTGGCCGAAAACGAACGAGTCTTGATCGAAGCCTGCAAGCTTCTGACCGAGGCGCTGGCGGCCGACCGTCGCATCGTCCCGGCGGGGGAATGGCTGCTCGACAACTTCTACCTGATCGAGGAACAGATTCGCACGGCCCGGCGGCACCTGCCCGAGGGCTACAGCCGGGAATTGCCCCGCCTGCGCAGCGGCCCCTCGGCTGACCTTCCGCGCGTGTACGACATCGCGCTGGAAGCGATCTCGCACGGGGACGGACGGGTGGATCCGGAGGGCCTGGCTGGCTTCGTGGCGGCCTACCAGACGGTGACTGCGCTGACGCTGGGCGAACTGTGGGCCATCCCCATCATGTTGCGCCTGGCTCTCATCGAGAACCTCCGGCGTGTGGGCGCGCGGGTCGCCGCTGCGCGAATCGAGCGCGACCGCGCCGCCGCCTGGGCGGAGCAGATGGCGGCGGTGGCCAAGAAAGATCCCAAGAGCTTGATCCTGGTGACCGCGGACATGGCGCGGGCCAACCCGCCCATGGCCAGTTCGTTCGTCGCGGAGCTTGCCCTCCGCTTGCAGGGGCTGAGCCTGACCTTGCCGCTCACCTGGATCGAGCAGCGGCTTTCCGAATCCGGCCTGACCGTCGAGCAGGTGGTTCACACGGAGAACCAGCAACAGGCGGCCGACCAGGTTTCCATCAGCAACAGCATCGGCAGCCTGCGCATCCTCGGGGCGACGGACTGGCGCAAGTTCGTGGAGAGCACGAGCACGGTCGAGGCGGTCCTGCGCGAGGACCCGGCCGGCGTCTACCCAGGGATGGATTTCGCCACACGGGACCACTACCGCCGCACGGTGGAGACCATCGCGAGGCGCAGCCCGCTGGCGGAGAGCGAGATCGCGCGCCAGGCGATCCAGCTTGCCCGGGCGGGCACCGGCACCGACGACGAACGCACGCAGCACGTCGGCTTCTACTTGATCGACCAGGGATTGCCGCAACTGGAACGGGCGACGCATGTGAGTCGTTCCGTCGAGGAAATCCTGCGCGGACGGAGCGGCCGATTCCCGTTGTCCGTCTATCTGGCGGGCGTCGTTCTGCTGACGGCGATGGGCACTGCTGGCCTTCTCGCCCGGGTCGCGGCCGATGGAGGAGCGGGCTGGATCCTCGCGGTGGTCGGGCTGCTCGCGGCGCTGTGTACCGGTCAACTGGCGGTGGAGCTGGTGAACTGGCTGGCCACCGTGCTGGCGACGCCGCACCTTCTGCCCCGCATGGACTTCTCGTCGGGAATTCCCGCGGCATCACGAACCCTGGTCGCCATCCCGACCATGCTCGCCAGCGCGGCAGACATTGCAGACCTGGTCGAGGGGCTGGAAGTGCGCTTTCTCGCCAATCGCGACGAGAACCTGCGTTTCGGCCTTCTCACCGACCTGCCGGATGCGGACGAGGAGACGCGGCCCGAGGACGGCGCGCTGGTGTCGCTGGCCAAGACGAAGATCGAAGAACTGAATGCGAAGTACGGCAGCCCAGAGCACGACCCGTTCCTGCTGTTCCATCGCCCGCGCCGCTTCAACCCGCGCGAGCGGATGTGGATGGGCTACGAACGCAAGCGAGGCAAGCTTGCGGCGTTGAACGCTCTTTTGCGCGGGCGCGCCCCGCAGGCCGACTTCTCACTCGTGGTCGGCGACACGGCGGGCCTGCAGCAGGTGAAGTACGTCATCACCCTGGACACGGACACGCAGTTGCCGCGCGACGCTGCCCGGCAGCTGGTCGGGGCCCTGGCCCACCCTCTGAATCGCGCCCGGTTAGACCAGCGCACGCAACGAGTCTGTGCGGGCTACGGGATTCTCCAGCCGCGCATGGCCGAGAGCCTGTCGAGCGCGAATCGCTCGCGCTTCGCGCAGCTCTGGGGCAACGAGCCGGGACTCGACCCGTACACGCGCGCGGTCTCCGACGTCTACCAGGACCTCTTTCACGAGGGCTCGTTCAATGGCAAGGGCATCTACGATGTCGATGCGTTCGAGCGCGCTCTGCACGCCCGCTTTCCCGAAAACCGGATCCTGAGCCACGATCTGATCGAAGGTTGCTACGCGCGCTCGGGGCTGCTCACCGACGTACAGCTGTACGAGGAATATCCCGCGCGCTACCGCGCGGACGTGAGCCGCCGTCACCGGTGGATTCGCGGCGATTGGCAGATTGCGCGCTGGCTGATGCCGCGGGTCCCCGGTTCCGATCCGGCCGCGCCCTGGCAGAAGAATCCGCTCTCGCTGCTCGCACGCTGGAAGATCTTCGACAATCTTCGGCGCAGCCTGGTGCCCGCGGCCGCGACCGCCTTGTTGCTGCTCGGCTGGACGTGGCTGCGCCGGCCCTGGTTCTGGACCCTTGCGGTGCTTGGAGTCTTCTCCATTCCTCCCGCCGTCGCGTCGCTCCTGTCTGTGTTGCGCAAGCCGAGAGACGTGCTGCTCGTGCAACACTTGGTCGGATCAGGTCGCTCGGCCGCCGGGCGCTTCGCCCAGGCCGGCTTTGCCTTCGTGTGCATGCCCTACGAGGCCTTCTTCAGCCTCGATGCCATCGTACGTGCGGTCTTCCGGGTGCTGGTCAGCCACAGGCGGCTTCTGGAATGGAGTCTGTTGGGCAATGCAAAACACAGCCGCCGCGCCGATCTCGCCGCGTCTTTTCGCACGATGGGGATCGCCCCCGTGCTGTCCGCAGCGACGGCACTCTGTCTCGCTCACATTCGGCCGAGCGCGCTGGCCATCGCCGCGCCCATCCTGATCCTCTGGTTCGCCAGCCCGGTTCTTGCCTGGTGGTCGAGTCGGCCGCTCCCGAGCCGTGCCCCCCGGTTGACCGCGACCGAGGTTCGCTTTCTCCGCGCCGTGGCGCGAAGGACCTGGGCCTTCTTCGAGACCTTCGTCGGTCCCAAGGATCACTGGCTGCCGCCCGACAACATGCAGGAGCATCCGGTGGGAGCCATCGCCCATCGCACCTCGCCGACCAACATGGGACTGTCGCTGCTCGCGAATCTGGCCGCCCACGACTTCGGCTACCTGTCGACCGGGCGGCTGGTCGAACGCACGGCCAATGCGCTACACACCATGGAATCCCTGGATCGCCATCGCGGCCATTTCTACAACTGGTACGACACGCAATCGTTGGCGCCGCTGCGCCCCCACTATGTCTCCAGCGTGGACAGCGGCAACCTCGCCGGACATCTGCTCACCCTGCGACAGGGGTTGCTCGGCCTGTCCGACGAGAAGATCGTGGGACCGCGTCTCTTCGCCGGGATGGCCGACATGCTAGCGCTGTTGGTCGATGCCACGGAAAGCGCCGGTTCCGGCGAGCTCGCCCGAGCCGAGAGCGCGATAATCTCCGCGGCGGACGCCCCGCCCCGCACTCTTGCGGCCGCCCGTCGCTGTCTTGAATCGATCGCGAAGGCGACCGAATCGCTCGCAGAGCGACTGGCGGCGGGCCCAGAGGACCAAGCCAAGGTGTGGGCGCAGGCCCTGGCCCGGCAGTGCCAGGACGCCCTGGTCGATCTGGCATTCGTCGCCCCCTGGACTTCACTGCCGGACGCCCTGGGCAGCCTCGACGGATTCGCAGGCCTCGACGAGATCCCGACCTTGCGCGAATTGGCGGGGATCGCGTCGCACCTCCTGCCGGCCATCGAGGCGCGGCTCTGGCCGGGCGCCGCAGACGCGCCCTGGTGGGCCGAGCTGCAGCGGCTGGTCGCCGAGGGCAGCCAGCGCGCCCAGAAGAGAATCGCGATCGTGCAAAAGCTGGCGCTTCACGCCGGCGCGCTCGCGCAGATGGAATACGACTTCCTCTTCGATGAGACGCGCCACCTGTTGACCATCGGGTACGACGTCGACGATCGCCGCCGCGACTCAGGCACCTACGACCTGCTGGCTTCCGAGGCCAGGCTGTGCACCTTCGTGGCCATCGCGCAGGGACAACTGCCGCAGGAAAGCTGGTTTGCCCTGGGACGCCGGCTCACCAGCGCGGGTGGCAAGCCGATCCTGCTCTCGTGGAGCGGATCGATGTTCGAGTACCTGATGCCGCTCCTGGTGATGCCGACCTATGCGGGCACGCTGCTCGACCAGACCTGCCGGACCGCGGTGCAGCGGCAGATCGAGTACGGAGACCAGCGCGGGGTGCCCTGGGGCATGTCGGAATCCGGCTACAACACTGTCGACGCCCGTCTCAACTACCAGTACCGCGCGTTCGGCGTCCCCGGACTCGGGCTGAAGCGCGGGCTGGCCGAGGATCTGGTGGTGGCGCCCTACGCTTCGGCGCTGGCGCTCATGGTGGCGCCGGAGGAGGCGTGTGAGAATCTGCAGCGGCTGACAACCGAGGGCTGTGCAGGAACCTTCGGGTTCTACGAGGCAATCGACTACACGCCGTCCCGCCTGCCGCCCGGGCAAACCCGCGCCGTGGTCAGGTCCTTCATGGCCCATCACCAGGGCATGAGCCTGCTGTCGCTGGCCCATCTGCTGCTGGACCGGCCGATGCAGAAACGTTTCGAGGCGGACCCGGCGTTCCGGGCCACCACGCTGCTGCTGCAGGAGCGCATCCCCAAGGCGGTCGCGCCCTACCTGCACACCACGGAGCTGGCACAGTCGCACACCGCCGCCACGGGCCCCGAGACGCCGGTGCGGGTGTTCGACAGCCCGCACAGCCTCGCGCCCGAGGTGCAGTTGCTGTCGAATGGCCGGTACCATGTGATGATCACCAACGCCGGCGGTGGCTACAGCCGCTGGAACGACATCGCGGTCACGCGCTGGCGTGAAGACAGCACCCGCGACCATTGGGGCACCTTCTGCTATCTGCGTGATGTGGCCAGCGGGAGGTTCTGGTCGACCGCCTATCAGCCGACACTCGAGCGGCAGGACAGCTACCAGGCAATCTTCTCGGAATCGCGGGCGGAGTTCCGCTGCCGGAAAGACAACCTCGACGCCCACACCGAGATCGCCGTCTCGCCCGAGGATGACATCGAGTTGCGCCGGATCACCATCAGCAACCGCGGCCGCAAGCGCAGGACCATCGACCTGACCAGCTACGCCGAGGTCGTCCTGACCTTGCCCGCCGCAGACGAGCAACACCCGGGGTTCAGCAACCTCTTCGTACAGACGGAAATCCTGCGCGACCGACAGGCCATTCTGGCTACGCGCCGGCCGCGTTCGGTGGGCGAGCCGGCGGCGTGGATGTTCCATCTGATGGCCGTGCACGGGGCGAAGGCCGTGGCCATCTCGTACGAGACCGACCGCTGTCGGTTCATCGGCCGGGGCCACACGGTTGCCGATCCACAAGCGATAATGAGCAACGCCAGGTTGTCGGACAGCCAGGGCTCCGTGCTCGATCCGATCGTCGCGATCCAGCAGCGAATCACCCTCGATCCCGATGAGTCCGCCACCATCAACATCGTGTCCGGTGTGGCCCAGACGCGCGACGGTTGCCTGGGATTGGTCGACAAGTACCAGGACCGACGGCTGGCGGATCGGGTCTTCGATCTGGCGTGGACGCACAGCCAGGTGGCGCTGCAACAGATCGATGCCAGCGAGGCCGACGCGCAACTGTATGGGCGTCTGGCCGGGGCCATCCTCTACGCCAACGCCTGGCTGCGCGCCGACCCGGCCGTGGTCAAGAAGAACCGCCGCGGGCAGTCCGGCCTGTGGGGCTATTCCATCTCCGGCGATCTGCCCATCGTGTTGCTCAAGATCGGCGATCCAGCGAACATCGAACTGGTCCGCCAGCTGGTCCAGGCCCACGCGTACTGGCGCCGGCGAGGATTGAAGGTGGATCTGGTGATCTGGAACGAGGACCACTCCGGCTACCGGCAGGTCCTGCACGACCAGATCGTGGGGCTCATCGCCGCGGGCGGGGAAAGCAACGTGACCGATCGACCGGGCGGCATCTTCGTGCGGCCGGCCGACCAGATCGCCGACGAGGACCGCATCCTGGTACAGACCGTGGCGCGGGTGGTTCTGACCGACGCTCGCGGAGGCCTGGCCGACCAGATCGACCAGCGCAGTAAAGCCGAGCGCGCCTACCCACCCCTCTTGCCCATCCGTTCTGCGCGCGCAGCCTCTGTCGTCCCCTCCGCCCACACCGTGGGGCTGCGCCCCGATCTGATCTTCTTCAATGGGCTGGGTGGCTTCACCCCGGACGGGCGTGAATATGTCATCACGACCGCGCCCGGCCGGGCGACACCGGCCCCCTGGGCCAACGTGCTGGCCAACCCGCAGTTCGGGACCGTGCTGTCGGAGAGCGGCGCCGCCTACACCTGGGCCGAGAACGCGCACGAATTCCGCCTGACCCCCTGGGAAGACGATCCGGTCAGCGACACCAGCGGGGAAGCCCTGTACCTGCGCGACGAGGAGAGCGGCCAGGTCTGGTCCCCCACCCCGCTGCCCTGTCCGGGCCAACCGGGCAACCCCACCGTAACCCGGCACGGGTTCGGCTACAGCGTTTTCGAACACAGCGAGGCCGGCATTCACACGGAACTGTGGATCTACGTGGATGTCAACGCGCCAGTGAAGTTCTCCGTGCTCAAGGTGCGCAACGATTCGGGCCGATCCCGCCGGCTGTCAGCCACTGCCTACGTGGAATGGGTTCTGGGAACCGAGCGCGCCAAATCGGCCCCGCACATCGTCACCAACGCCGATCCTGGCACCGGTGCGCTCTTCGCGCAGAACCCCTATAGCACCGAATTCGGCGACCGGGTCGCGTTCCTGGACGCCGACAACGCGACCGGGACTGTGACCGGCGACCGCACCGAATTCCTGGGCCGCAACGGCACGCCACAGAACCCGGCGGGGTTGGGGCGCGCGCGCCTCTCCGGCAAGCTGGGGGCCACGCTCGATCCCTGCGCCGCAATCCAGGTCCCCTTCGACCTGTACGAGGGGCAGGAGCGCGAAATTGTCTTCCGGCTGGGCGTGGGGCGAAGCATCGAGGATGCCGCCAACCTGGTGCACCGTCACCGCGGCTCGGCCACCGCTCGCAACGCGCTGGAGGCCGTCTGGCAGTACTGGAACCATACCCTCGGGGCCGTGCAGGTGGAGACCCCGGAGCCGGCTCTTGACGTTCTGGCCAATGGCTGGCTGCTTTACCAGACCCTGGCGTGTCGACTGTGGGCGCGCAGTGGATCCTATCAGTCGGGTGGCGCCTTTGGTTTTCGCGATCAATTGCAGGACGCCATGGCGCTCATTCACTGCGAGCCACGCCTGCTGCGCGAACAATTGCTCCTGTGCGCGGCCCATCAGTTTCGCGAGGGAGACGTGCAGCACTGGTGGCATCCACCGTCAGGCCGGGGCGTACGCACTCACTGCTCCGACGACTACCTTTGGCTGCCACTGGCGACCTGTCGCTATACTCTCGGCACGGGAGACACCGGCGTGCTGGACGAAGTCGTCCCCTTCCTCGACGGCCGTCCGGTGCCTGCCGAGGAGGACTCGTACTACGACCTGCCTCGGCGCTCCGCAGAGGCCGACACCCTGTACGCGCACTGCACCCGCGCCATCTTGCACGGGCTCCGTTTCGGTTCCCACGGCCTGCCGCTCATCGGCTCGGGCGACTGGAATGACGGCATGAATTGCGTGGGCGCGGCCGGCAAGGGCGAGAGCGTCTGGCTGGGATTCTTCTTCTACGAAGTGCTCAACCGCTTCACTCAACTGGCGCGGCGACGTGGCGACCTGGTTTTCGCCGAACGCTGCCAGACCGAGGCGGCCGAGCTGCGACGAAACATCGAGGCGAACGGATGGGACGGCCAGTGGTACCGGCGCGCTTACTTCGACGACGGCTCGCCTCTCGGTTCGGCCAGCAGCCCCGAGTGCCAGATCGATTCCATCGCGCAAAGCTGGTCCGTGCTGTCCGGGGCCGGCGATCCCCAGCGCTCACGTCTGGCCATGGATGCAGTGGACAAGCGGCTGGTGCGCCGCGACCACTCGCTGATCCAATTGCTGGATCCGCCGTTTGACAAGTCGAACCTGGATCCCGGCTACATCAAGGGCTACGTCCCGGGCGTGCGTGAGAACGGCGGCCAGTACACCCACGCCGCGGTCTGGGCCGCCATGGCCTTCGCGGCCCAGGGTGACGCTCGCCGCGCATGGGAATTGCTGGCCATGATCGATCCCGTGAACCACGCCAAATCCCCGGAGGCGATGCAAATCTACAAAGTGGAACCGTACGTGGTCGCGGCTGACGTCTATGCCGTGGCGCCGCACATGGGCCGCGGTGGATGGACCTGGTACACCGGCTCGGCCGGCTGGCTGTACCGGCTGATTGTCGAATCACTGTTGGGACTGAGACTGGACGTCGACAAGCTGTACATCGTTCCTTGCCTGCCAGAAGACTGGCAAGGATTCACTGTTCACTACCGGCACCGCGAAACCGTGTACCACATCAAGGTAGAGCGCACGGCCATTGCGGTTGGTGATGTGACAGTGACCGTGGACGGCATTGAACAACAGGCTTCGGTGATTCCATTGGCCGACGACCGGCGGGAGCACAAGGTCGAGGTGCGCATCGGGTAGTGTGACGGGGGCGGGATTCTGGCTAGTGAGCACCGGTTCCCGCTGCGATTTCGCGGCTGTTGTGTGTGCCACCAGAAGATGGCACAATGCAGGAGTTTGCTACTGTGTTGCATGGCGCTGTCGGGGCGTCCATTGATGGGAGAATCGGGATGAAGCGATTGGTTTCCATTTTCGGTTGTTCTGTACTCTTTGCCGTCGCCTGTTCAGGCGCCACTGTCACAAAGGACGCCGGGCACAACTCTGCTGGGGCTACCAGCGCTGGCGGTTCCGCGGCAGGCACGGCGGGGACCAGCGGCGCAGCCGACGCAGCGTCTGGCGGCGCGGCAACTGGTGGCACGCGGGCCGACGCTGCGGGCAGCGGAGGCGCGGCAACTGGCGGAGGAGATGGCGGTCCAGACAGTTCTGGTATCGGTGGGGCAGGCGCCGGTGGGTCGGGGGGCGGCGGCAGCGTCGATGCAGGTAGCGGGGGCGTGGATGCCAAAGACGCGGCTGCTGGCGACGGCAGTGGACAGACGAGCGCCGACGCGGCTACGAGCGCGGGTGATACGGGCTCCCAAGCTGGCGACGCCGCTCCCGGCGTTTGCCTGCCAGGAGGTTGGTGCTGGGCAAACCCTGGGCCGCAGGGCAATGCCCTCAATGCCGTGTGGGGCAGCTCGCCCACGGACGCGTGGGCTGTCGGGGACCTCGGCACGATCCTGCACTGGAATGGCTCTGCCTGGTCGGGCGTTGCCAGCGGCACCAACTCGACCCTCAATGGCGTGTGGGGCAGCGGCCCCAGCGATGTCTGGGTTGTCGGCGAGGGGGGCATCATCCTGCACTGGAACGGCTCCGCCTGGGCTGCCGTCGCCTCCAACGATAGCCGCCAGTGGATCCTGCATGGCGTGTGGGGTAGCGGCCCCAGCGACGTTTGGGCTGTCGGCGATGGGCGCACCGTCCTGCATTGGAACGGCTCCGCCTGGTCGCCTGTCCCACAGAGCGGCGTCAGCCCGCCCCTGTATGGTGTGTGGGGCAGTGGCCCCAGTGACGTCTGGGCCGTCGGGTACCTGACTCTTACGGGCGAAATGGGCACCTATCCGAGCTATTCCGGTTTCATCCAGCACTGGAACGGATCCACCTGGTCCATCGTCCCCAGCGACCCCGGCTCGCTACTCTACAGCGTGTGGGGCAGCGGACCCAACGACGTATGGGCCGTTGGGCACCTGGCTCCCAAGGGCGCTGGGGGTTTTAGTTACGCTGATCCGACCACCTTTCCAAGTGCCGTCCAGCACTGGAACGGATCCACCTGGTCTGTCGTCCCCAGCGACCCCACCCCGTCGCTGCTCTATGCCGTGTGGGGCAGCGAACCCAGCAACATCTGGGCCGTCAGCGATCGGGGCACCATCCTGCACTGGAACGGCTCCGCGTGGGCTGCCGTGGCCAGCGGCACGACGCAACCCCTGCGTGGCGTGTGGGGCAGCGGACCCAGCGACGTCTGGGCCGTCGGCGAGGGGGGTATCATTCTCCATTGGAACGGCTCCGCCTGGGCGGGCATCAGCGGTGGCCTCAGCTCCCGATCCCTCGAGCTCGTCGCTGTATGGGGCAGCGGACCCAGCGACGTCTGGGTCGTCGGCAATGCGGGCGCCATTCTGCACTGGAACGGCTCCGCCTGGTCCGCTGTGCCCGGTGGCACCATCTCGTACATCACGGACGTGTGGGGCAGCGGACCCAGCGACGTCTGGGCTGTCGGCTATGGCGCTGGAGGCGCTGGAGGCACTGTCCTGCACTGGAACGGCTCTGCCTGGTCTGCCGTCGATAGCGGCACCACCCAGGCCCTCTATGCCGTGTGGGGCAGCGGCGCCAACGACGTCTGGGCCGTCGGCGCTGGCAGCGCGATCCTGCACTGGAACGGCTCCGCCTGGTCTGCCGTCGCCAGCTACAACGCCACCAATCCGGCCCTCACGGCCGCGTGGGGCAGCGGACCCAGCGACGTCTGGGCCGTCGGCGGCGGGGGCACCAGTCTCCATTGGAACGGCTCCGCCTGGTCTGACGCCTCCAGTGGCAACAGCTCCCTCTATTTCAGGGGCGTGTGGGGCAGCGGACCCAACGACGTCTGGGCCGTCGGCGACAAGGGCGCTGTCCTGCACTGGAACGGCTCCGCCTGGGCTTCCGTCGCCAGCGGGACTACCTCGAATTTCTATGGCGTGTGGGGCAGCGGCCCCGGCGACTTCTGGGCCGTCAGCTCCGACGGCGCCATCCTGCACTGGAACGGCTCCGCCTGGGGCAGCGTTGTCAGTGGCTTTACCTATGGGCTTTTTGGCGTGTGGGGCAGCGGCCCCAACGACGTCTGGGCCGTCGGAAGTCATAGCGCTATCCTGCATTACTGACGAGGCCGACGACTCCAACTGACCGCGTTCACGCGGCTTTCCAGATCGCCGACGATTTGGATGAGTCTCACCGTCCCGCCACAATCGGCAGCACGACGCGCGAGGCGTGATGGCGATCGTGGTGGATGCGGATCGTGGCTTTGCGGATGCTGGCCGCCGTAGTCTCGCTCTCGCCGCTTTGCAGGTTGCGAGAGAAGTCGGGGAAGAAGGAACCGGAGATCTGCACGCGGATCTGGTGACCTTGCTTGAAGAGGTTGCTGGTCGCAGGCCCGCGAACGTCGAGCTGGTAGATCCGGCCCGGCCGCAGCAGTTGGCGGTCTTTTCCCCGGCCGCGGTAACTGGCGCGCACGACGTCGGGGCCCGGGCTCATGAGATTCCAGGCCGCGCCGTCGGGCGCCACGTCGTAGAGCCGCACCCACAGGTCGAGATCGCGGCAGGTGCAACTGACGAAGACCTCCGCGTCGATGGGGCCGGTGACCTCGGCGTCGGCGGCCAGCGGCTCGCTGTCGAAAGTGAGCAGGTCCTTGCGCAGGGCCAGTTCGCGGTAGTCGTGTGCGCCCAGGTCGTCGTACTTGTTGGTGACCGGATGGGCGGGGTCAGAGACGAAGGCGCTCGACCCACGGCCTCTGAAACCACGAGCGAGCACCCCAGCCTTTCCCGGCGCGGCCTGTTCCAGATAGAAACTGGTGCGGACTGCGGCGGGCGGCCAGTCGCGGGCTTCCCGCCAGGTGTCCGCGCCCATCACGTAGTAGCGGACCGGGTTGCCGCCGCCCGCGCCGTTGCCTATGCCGCGAAGGTAGTGGTCCATCCAACCGAGGACCAGGCTGTCGTAGTCGATCTTCGCGTTGTCAGCGAAACGGCGCTCGCCGGCCGCCGCGCTGGCCGTCTCCTTCACGCCATGGACCCACGGCCCGAGAAGCAGCGCCACGCCCGCGGCCTGGCCGTGACGAGCCGCCAGGAGGCCGCGGAAATTCTCCGTCGCACCCTGGGGTCCGTAACCCTCGTCGTACCAGCCCGATACATTGAGGACCGCCGCTTGGGTCTTGTCGTACTTGTCGCGCAGGTCAGCCCAGGCCCACCACGGGTCGTCGGGCGGGTGGCGCAGCCACTCGTAGTAGAAAGGGGTGACCTCGCGTAGGGCTTCCATGCGCTCCAGCGGCATCACGCTCAGCATGCGCGGGCCTTCGCCGCTCCACACCGCCGCCGCTTCGTCGGAATTCGACGGCCCCGCCAGATGCTGTCGGGCGCGACGGTTTGGCGCGATGTCGTTCCAGGCCCACTCCATCCACGACATGTCGAAGGGCCCGCGCGCGTAGACTAGATTCTCGCGCGACGCGAAGGTCATGGCAGGAACCATCGCCTTGAGGTGAGGAGGATTCTCCACCGCCGCCAACCACTGCACCGCCCCCGGATACGACAAGCCAAAGCTGCCCACGTCGCCGTTCGACCAGGACTGCGCCGCGGCCCACTCGATGGTGTCGAAGCCGTCCGGTCCTTCCTGTTGGTAGGGACGAAACTCGCCCTCCGAGGCGTAGCGGCCGCGCACGTCCTGCAGCACGACCGCGTAGCCCCGTGCCAGCGCGCGGGCAAAGGTGGTGTGCTCCCGGCGTTCCTGTTCCTTGTCGTAAGGGGTTCGGTACACCAGCGTGGGAAACGGACCGCGCCCGGCCGGACGCATGACGTCCGCGCGCAACCTGACCCCGTCGCGCATGGGCACGTCCAGGTTTCTCTCGAACACGCCACCATCGACCGCGCGATCGTCCGGTGCGACTGGGCGCGGGCCGCATGTCGCCAGAAACGCGAACAGTGCGAGCGGGAACGATCGATCGAACGGGCAGCTCGCGCGCGTGGCAGATCCAACCACAGTCCCCGGTGCCATCCTCGCCCGCACGTTGTGCTCCTCGCTCATCGACGTCGTCAGTCGGTGTGGGGCGCCTCCTTCAGGCAGGCCTCAATATCTCGAAGACTCTGTGCGGAAACAAAGCTTCGCGTCGTGTGCCCGCCGGCGTCCATCTCGCGCGCCGACACGTAGGCTGGGGTAGTGGGTGCGGAAAAGAAGGGAGCGGACGAACTGACCTCAACGACGTAGGAATGCCCCGCCCTCATCGGGATCGCGAACTTGTGCGGACCAGTGGTAATCACGGCGCCGGCCCTGGAATCCATGGTTCCCCATTTCAAAGGTGTGCCGACGACGTGACAGCCGGGCAGAAGGTCGAACGACTGTCCGTGCGCCGAGACGTCTTGCCCGTCGACGTCGTGGACGTAGCCAGTCAGCAAGGCGACCCGCTGCTCCTCCAGCAGGGGCGGATTGGGATAGAGCGGATATCCGCGTCGTGTTCCGGTAATGCAAGCACTCGCCAGCATCATCGCGAGGACGATCCGCAAATCGTACCGCCTTCCTCGACGAAACCGGGTGTCGCAGTTTTCCGCGGTCATTGTCAAATCCAGTATCGTAAGTGGCGCGGCACCTGTCAACACAACGCACCAGAAGAGGCCAGCGCCGGAGAGATCGGAGATCGCCCCTGTCGTCTCCACCCGGCCGTGGGGCGACCGCAGGTCGCCCCTGCACCAGGGGCGCGTCGTCTCCACCCGGCCGTGGGGCGACCGCAGGTCGCCCCTACACCAGGGGCGCGTCGTCTCCACCCGGCCGTGGGGCGACCGCAGGTCGCCCCTGCACCAGGGGCGCGTCGTCTCCACCCGGCCGTGGGGCGACCGCAG
>Ga0265330_10001173_pt1 | contig 15580 bp, 14 predicted proteins | sample 41919metaG_FD_202083 | JGI IMG/M metagenome (GOLD analysis project Ga0265330, IMG submission 202083) | Rhizosphere microbial communities from Carex aquatilis grown in University of Washington, Seatle, WA, United States - 4-19-19 metaG | ecosystem: Host-associated > Plants > Roots > Rhizosphere... | reverse complement strand
GCTACGCGCGCTGTCCTCTTGGGAGCTCCAGAAACCTGCAGCTCGTAGTGGGTAAGCACGGGCTGTTGCGCCAGCACGTCGCGAAGGTATGTCTGCCGCCCATCCTCCAGGATCACGCGTCGATTGTGGCTTCCGCGAATTTTCTCGTTGTGCCCAGTCAGCCGATGTTGCGAATTTCACCCGCTACCAATCTCCGATTTCTTCCAATATTGCCAGTACATAGCTACGGCTACGATCAATGGCGAGCTCGCTGGGGAGAGGGGAAGCTAGCTGTCCATCTGTCAGTCATCGGGGTCTCGAGGAATTTTTCAGACACGCTCTTAGAGAAACCTTGGATAGGGCGCCGTCAAAAAGAGTGGGGACGGGGGAGCGGGCACGGAAAGCCGAATTTAGAAGCACCGGCCTTCCATGCACTATTACTGTCCCCTCCAATTCCACTCGGGGGACACGTCCTTGACCGCGCGGGGTCGCCTGGCATCGACAAGGATCTGCTGGAACGGAAACTCGAAGATCTCATCCCCGATTCGGATGGCTAGGCTCACCTCGTTGGCCGCAAAATCGCGACCAATGTAGACCAATCCCGCGACTCGACCTTCGGGCAGGAGGGTGGTCTTGCGGAGCGCCTCGGCTTCCCAGTTGGCGCGGACCATTTCATAGGCCGAGGCTTGTTGTTGGCCGATGCCATAGAGGGTGCCACTGGCCAGTGCGGCGTTGCCAAGCGCAGCCGAGGTTGCGCGGTGGTTGCCGCGCGCCTCCCCTGCCATGGCCGTGCCCATGGTCAGGAATAGCATGGGACCTGCAAACTCTTGGTTCATTCGGTAGGCCTGCTGGCGGGCGTGGGCGATGTCCAAAGCGAGGAGCACTTTCTCGGGATCGACGACCCACTGAGCGGGATGGCACCGGCGGGGCCTGCTCTTGGCCAACCTTGTGCACGCGGCGTAGTACGAACGGGAGGGGTCCACAAGGATCGGGATGCGCGCGGTGTTCTCGATTTCGACATAGAAGGCGACCAGGTCGTCCTGCTGGCGGGCGAATGCCACGGCCACCCGGGCGAGCTTTCCCTCTTTGACGGACGCGGCCATGCCCCCGACCCAGAGCACATTGTCCGATAGCGGGGTCAAGCGAAGCACGGGCTGCGCTCTCACGCAGCCCAGACCTATCGCGATGGTTGCGACGAGTACGGCGAGCAAGCGAACTATGCCCTGCCGAGGAATTGAGATGGAGCCATCAGGGATCTGCGCGATCGACATGCGCCTGTGTTCAGCAACCCGCGTGCCAGCAACGAGGCGACAAACAGTCGGTAAGAGGGGAAATCTGCCCCAAGAGCGGGGCAGGACGCCCCCAGCTCAAATCGGTGGCAGGGCCACTGTGGCAGGAAAGCCACATCTCCTCGACGTCCACCGCTTGCCATCCAATCGGACACGTCGAGGCCCACCCTGCCTGTCGCGGGATGGCCCACTGGCGTTACCGGACAACGCTCGATGGGCCGCCAAGGTTTTCGCTGCTCCCCGTGCCGACCCAGGACGATCTGACGGTCGAGCAGACGTGGCTTCGCTACATTCAACGGACAATAAACTTCTTCTATCGGTGTGCGGCGGCCGAAAGCATCGACTTTGAAAGTGCGTCGCTCGGGGCCGAGATTCGCCTCCGTCTGGGAATAGACGCGACATGGATCGAGCCGCACCTGGAAGATTTCAGGGCGCACATCACCGAGGCCCGTGCGCCGGTGGGATTGTCGCCTCTCGGTCAGTTGCGGGCCACCGCCATGACGTAGGTTCAGAAGTTCAGTGCGCCCCGCGTCTTGGCCAATTGTCAATCCGATTGACAATTAGCCGGACAGGCCGAATCATGCTGCCATGGTCCTGTCGCGCGGGCTTGCGGCCCACCTGCACCATCTGGCCCGACATTTCCCGGTGATCGTGGTCACGGGACCCCGGCAGTCGGGCAAGACCACCCTATGTCGGGCCGCATTTCCCCGCCTGCCCTATGTCTCGCTCGAACTGCCTGACGTCCGACGGCGCGCCCTGGAGGACCCGCGTGGTTTTCTGCGCGAACACGCGGGCGGGGTGATCCTGGATGAAGTGCAACACGCGCCAGAACTGCTCTCGTACATTCAGGTCGACGTGGATACGCGATCGGGTTTTGGTCGTTACGTGCTCACCGGGTCACAGCACTTCGGTTTGCGCCAGTCGGTGGCCCAATCACTGGCAGGACGCGCGGCGATGACCGAGCTGCTTCCGTTCTCGCGTGGCGAATTGCGCGGCGGAGGCATGGCCTCCGACGATCTTCTGCGCGTCCTGTGGACCGGGTCCTACCCTGCCATCTTCCGCAACCATCTGCCGCCGGGCGAGTGGCTGGCGAGCTACGTCGCGACCTACGTCGAGCGCGACGTGCGGCAGCTTCTCAACGTGACCGACTTGCTTGCTTTCCAGACCTTCCTGCGCCTGTGCGCCGGGCGGACCGGGCAGTTGCTCAATCTCTCGGCTTTGGGCAGTGACGCTGGGATCACGCACAACACGGCCCGCAGTTGGCTTAGTGTCCTCGAAGCAAGCTACATCTGCTTCAGATTGCCACCGTACTATCGCAATCTTGGCAAGCGACTGGTCAAAACACCGAAGCTGCATTTCTATGACTCGGGGCTTGCCTGCTACCTGCTCGGCATCCGCAGCCCGGATGATCTGCGCCAGCATCCCTTGCGGGGCGCGATATTTGAATCGTGGGTGCTCTCGGAAATAGTGAAGGTCTATCTGCAGGTGGGCCAGGTGCCCGATATCACCTTCTTTCGCGATCGCCACGGGCTGGAGGCCGACGCGCTCGTGCGCGCGGGACCGCGCGCGATGTTGGTCGAAGTGAAATCGGGCGAAACGGTTGCACAAGACACCCTTGCTGGCCTCGATGCGGTTGAAGCTGCGCTCAAGGGCAGCGAAACGGCTGAGGCGTTGGAGAAACTCATCATCCACGGCGGACACGATCGCTGGAAGCAGCATGAAACCACGGCGCTGCCCTGGGCCGAGATCGATCGCTACGACTGGTTGGGGATAGGCGAAGCAGGACGTGATGGCGGGCGTGGCGCTGAAAAAAGGCGAACCAGGGCGGCTGCCCGAGCCAAAGCCGGCTTGCGACCTCGTCGGCGAACAAGAAGCCGGTAGCGGTCAGGCGCAGGCGATCCGGCGCGCGGGTCACCCCAGCAGCCGCTGCATGATTTCGTTCGCGGTCTTGGGGTTGGCTTTGCCGGCCATTTCTTTCATTACCTTGCCGACGAAGAAACCGAGCAGCTTGCTCTGGCCGGCTTTGTAGCGGGCGACTTCGTCGGGGTGGGCGGCGACGATACGCTTGCAGGTTTCTTCAATCAGGCCCGCGTCGGAAACAACTGCGACTGATTCGCTGGCCACGATTTCGCCGGCCCGGCGCTTTTCCTGCCACATGCGACCGAATACGTCTTTGCCGAGCTTGCCGGAGAGGGTGCCCTTCTCGACCAGATCCACCAATTCCGCCAACGCCGCTGGCTGCACGGGCAGGTCGGCGGCGGCCAGGGCGCGCGGATCGCTTACCCGGGCCAGCACTTCATTGATGATCCAGTTGGCCACTTTTTTGGCCGGCGCTGCGCAGGCCTTGGCCGCGGCATCGAAGTAGTCCGCGATCTCGCGCTCGGAGGTGAGCACGCCAGCGTCCTGGGCTGACAGTCCCAAGGTCTCAGTGTAGCGGCGAAAACGGCTTTCGGGCAATTCCGGCAGTGACGCCCGCGCGCGCGCGATCCAGTCCTGGTCCACCGCCAGCGGCGGCAAATCCGGCTCGGGGAAGTAGCGGTAGTCATGCGCGTGCTCTTTGCTGCGCATTGATTGCGAAAGGCCGCGATCGGGATCCCACAGTCGGGTCTCCTGCACCACGGCCTCGCCCCGATCCAGAACGGCGGTCTGCCGCCGGATCTCGTGTTCAATGGCCTCGCGCACGTGCTTGAACGAGTTGATGTTCTTCAGCTCGGCCTTGGTGCCGAGTTTTTCGGCCCCGCGCAATCGCAACGAAACGTTGGCGTCGCAGCGGAGGGAACCCTCTTCCATGTTGCCGTCGCTGATCCCGAGCGTGCGCACCAGCGCGCGCAGGGCGCGCATGTACTCGGCCGCTTCGTCGGCAGAACGAATGTCAGGCTCACTCACGATTTCGACCAGGGGCACGCCAGCGCGATTGAAGTCGACAAAGCTGACGCCCGAATTGTCGTGAATGTTTTTCCCCGCGTCGTCTTCCAGGTGAATGCGGGTCAGGCGTACCTTCCGCGATTCCCCGGTCAAACGAAACTCGACCGCGCCGCCTTCGCACAGCGGCTCTTCATATTGCGAGATCTGAAAACCCTTGGGCAAATCTGGATAGAAGTAGTGCTTGCGGGCAAAACGGCAGCGCGGTCGGATGTGCGAGCCCACGGCCAGGCCCAGGCGCACCGCTGCCTCCACCACGGCCCGATTGAGCACCGGCAAGGCGCCGGGCAGGCCCAGGCACACCGGATCGGTGCAGGAATTGGGCTCTTCGCCGAATGCGGTCGACGAAGCGGAAAAGATCTTGGTACGGGTGCCGAGGTGCACATGCACCTCCAGCCCGATGACAGCCTCATATCGATCGACGCTCATGACGGATCCTTGGGCAATCGCTTGTGCCAGTCAGTGCGGCGCTGGTATTCGCCGCCCACGCGGAACACGGCCTCCTCGCCCAACGGCGGCCCGATGATCTGCAACCCGATGGGCAGGTTGTTCTTGGTGAAACCGCAGCACTGGGACAGGGCGGGCACGCCCGCCAGCGCGGGCGCCACAGTGTAGATGTCAGCCAGATACATCTGCAGCGGGTCAGCCATGCGCTCGCCTAGCTTGAAGGCAGCGGTGGGGGAAGTGGGCGTGGCCAACACGTCGCACTTTTCGAATACCGCGCGGAAATCGTCGGCGATCTTGCGCCGCACGCGCAGGGCCTTGCCGTAGTAGGCTTCGTAGTAACCGGATCGCAACACATAGGTGCCCAGGATGATCCGGCGTTTGGGCTCGGCGCCAAATCCTTCGCCGCGCGTCTTGCTGTACAGCTCGTCGAGCGACGAGGCCTCGGCCGTGCGATGGCCGAAACGGACGCCGTCGTAGCGGGCCAGGTTCGACGAGGCCTCGGCCGTGCAGACCAGGTAGTAGGTCGCGACCGCGTATTTCGTGTGGGGCAGCGAGACCGGCACCAGCTTGGCGCCCTCGCGCGCGATCTGGTCGATGGCTTCGCGAACCGCGGCCTCCACCTCGGGATCCATGCCCGACTGGAAATATTCCTCGGGCACGCCCACGCGCATGCCCGCGAGACCGGCGGCGCAGGCCTCGCGATAGCGGCCCGCGGGCGAGGGAATCGAAGTCGCATCGAGTTCGTCGTGTCCAGCGATGACTTCGAGAAGCGCGGCCACATCCTCGACCGTGCGCCCGAAGGGACCTGGATGATCGAGCGACGACGCAAAGGCGATCACGCCATAGCGGGACACGCGGCCGTAGGTCGGTTTCATGCCCGCGATGCCACACAGGGACGCCGGCTGCCGAATCGAGCCGCCCGTGTCAGTGCCCAGGCTGCCCGCGCACAGCGACGCCGCAACCGACGCCGCCGAGCCGCCCGACGATCCGCCCGGCACACGTTCGAGGTCCCAGGGATTGTGCACGGGTTTGAAGGCGCTGTTTTCGTTCGACGAGCCCATGGCGAACTCGTCCATGTTCAATTTGCCTAGGGCAATGGCGCCGGCCGCGGCCAGGCGCGTGGACACCGTGGATTCATAGGGCGGCACAAAACCGCGCAGGATCTTCGACCCGGCCGTGGTTTCGAGCCCGCGGGTCACGAAGATGTCTTTCAGGCCAATCGGCACCCCGGCGAGCGGTCCCGGATCGCGGCCCGCGGCCAAGGCCGCATCAACCTGGTCGGCACGCGCGCGCGCGCCATCGGCGTCCACCAACAGATAGCAGCCGAGGCGGCCATCCAGGCGCGCGATACGATCCAAGTAGGATTCGACCAGGTCACGGGCCTTCCACTTGCGCGCGCGAACCCCATCAGCCAGATCGGCGATGGACACGCCTGCCACTTGCGGCCAGGCCATGGCTAAGCTCCCTCGCCTGAGCCGGGCACGATGCGCGGCACTTCAAAAAAACCTTCGTGGCGCCGGGGTGCGTTCTGCAAGGCCTCGTCAACCGACAGCGACGGCTTGGGCTCGTCCGGCCGCAGGGGACAGTCAAAGGGCACGGCGTGGGTCATGGGCTCGGCGTCGCCGGTGTCCAGGTTCTTCACGGTGTCGATGTACCCAAGAATGTCGTCCAGCTCGTGGGTCATGCGCTCGATCTCTTCGGGAGACAAGCGCAGGCGGGCGAGCGTGGCAATCTCGCGGACCTCGTTGGCTTGAATGCGCGGCATGGCGCCCTGGTTTTAGCATCATCGGTTGACAGAATCTCGCTACAGAAGTCAAATGGTCCGCCGATCAATCGGACTGGTGCAGATTCACAACTTCTAAGGAAGGGTGCCCGATGAAATTCGACGTCGCTCGGCAGGAATCCTATTCGCGCGGCGAGCTTCTGCTGCGCACATTCTTTGGCTGGTTGTACATCATGGTACCGCATACCCTGGTGCTGTTTTTTGTTGGCATCTGGTCGAGCATCCTGCACTTCGTCTCGTGGTGGGTGATCCTGTTCACCGGCCGCTATCCGGTTTCGTTCTTTGAATTTCACGTCAAGATGATCGCGTGGCACATGCGGCTCAATGCCGTGAACTGGAACCTGGCCGAGGGCTACCCGGCCATCGGAACCGCGGGCAGTCACCCTGCGGTCGCACTCGAGGTTCCCTATCCTGCCTCGCTGAGCCGTGCAAAACTGCTCCTGCGTGCGTTTTTTGGTGTCATCTACGTCAGCATCCCGCACGGGTTCTGTCTGTACCTCCGTCTGCTCGCGACCGGCTTTTTCAACTTTCTCTCGTGGTGGTGCATTCTGTTCACGGGACGGATTCCCGAGAACTGGTTCCAGTTCAACGTGGGAACCCTGCGCTGGATGGTGCGGCTGAATCTATACATGGCCAACATGACGGACGATTACCCGCCGTTCTCCGGCAAGCCCACCCCGACCGAAGTCGAGACGGTCCCCGTCTAGCCGCGCCCGGTAGTTCTCGCGGTGACACAATGTCGGAAGCCATTCCTCTTCCCCAGCCTCACGAACTTTCGCAACGAGAGAAAGACGACGCCCTGGCGGCGTACCTGATGAACTTTGCGGCCTGGGGCGCGGGCCTGCCCATTCCTTCGTTGAACCTGATCGCGGCGTGGGTTTACTACGTCATCAACCGCAAGAAGAGCCGCTTCGTGGCTTTCCATTGTTTTCAGGCCTGCACCTCGCAGATCCCGACCACGTTGATCAACATCACCGGCGTCGGCATGTTCGTCGACTATGTGCTCATCCTTAACCGCGACTTGCCGCGCTTCTTCTGGCCCTACATCGCATTCGCGGTGCTGATGAACCTGATTTACCTCGGCTCCAGCATCTACGCCTGCGTTCGGGCGGCCAAAGGGCGCATCCACTATTTCCTGGTCTTCGGCCGCTGGGCCTACATGCGCTACTATGGCCCCAACGCGGTCGCGCTCGAGGCCGCGGCCACGGGCCACAACCTTCCTCCGGCGGGATTCTGACGTGAGGATTCTCAAAGAAGTGCTCCTGCTCCTGTCGCTCTATGCCGGGGTCGCCTTGGGTGTCTTCGGCGTGTGGCGGCTGTGGCCGGAATCCAAGGCGCACAAGGGCGGCTCGCAGGAAGACGCTTCTTTGCTGGATCGGGCGGAGGGGAAGGTGCGGGATTTGTTGCACCGAGAAGTGACCGCCGATGCCAACGACGAGGCCGTGGTCAAGGAAGGACTGCGCAAGGTGCAGGAGCGACTGGCTCCGGCGCTGGGAAAGCTTTCTTTTCCGCTGGAAAGCTACATCATCGATTCGGGCACGGTGAATGCCGTCTGTTTGCCTGGCAACATCATCCTGGTGTACTCGGGCCTGCTGCGCAGGCTCCAGTCACCCGAGGAACTGGCCGCCATCCTTGCGCACGAGATCGCCCATGCCGTGCACCGCGATCCCATGCAGGCCTTGAAGCGCGAATTGGGCCTGGCCGCGCTGTTTGCCATGGTGGGAGGCCGCGGCGATGGTGTCACCGGACGCCTGATGCACCGGCTGGTGAGCAGCGGTTTCAGCCGCCAGCAGGAGCTGGCCGCCGACGAAGAGGCGCTGCGGGTGCTGGCGGCGTCGGACATCGACCCGAAGGCGCTCGGGGATGCCCTGCGCCGGATTCGCGGCGACAAAGCAGACGATCCAGGCGTGCTCCAGTACATCAGCACCCACCCGGGCTTTGACGAACGCGTGCAGTTGTCGGAAAAAGCATCGGCGGACTGGCCCGGGAAAGAGCGTCCGATCGATCTCGACTGGAAGCAATTCCGCGCGCAGTTTCGCGTGATTCGCTAGTGCCGTCCGCCAGAAGATCGGCCATCAGTTGGCAGACGAGGTGCCCGTCCGGCAAGGCGCGACGAGGGCGCATACTTGACGTATGTAACCGAGGAAGCAACGAAGGGACGCGACGCAAATGCGCGATTTCACGACGGGAAACAAACGGTTCGGCGCTCTAGCTCGCCCAGCGGACGCGGAGGCCGGAAAGCTCGTCGTAGAACTTGTTCGTTGTGTCGATGCTGTTTTCCAGCGATTCGAGGACCAGCGTGATGAGTCCTTCGTTTTCGTGGCGCAGAACCTCGTAGTAGCGCTGCCGATCGATGGAATGCACCACCGCTGGTACATAGCCGGCCCGCAACAGGATGTAATTGCTGAGGAGGCGCGCCACCTTGCCCGAATTGCGAATCCAGGGGTAGGCCTGCAGCAGGCGGAACTGAACCTTCACCCCCTGCATGATGGGGTGCATGCTGGCGAATTCAGCGGATTCCAACCATTCCCCAAGTTTGCGCATCTTGTACCCGATCTTCTCGGGGGGCACGATCTCGTGGTAGTAGAGCCGGTGCAGCGGGTTTTCCTTGCGGTAGGGACAGCCCTTCGCCGCCTCGTCGGGCGTGACCATGGCGTAGAGCTTGCGGATGAATTCAAGGTCTACGCTGGGCGCCTTTTTCACCCGCGCGGTCTCGCGGATGAAGTCGACCGCCAGCTTGTGGTTCTTCACCTCCTCATACATCGGAATGAGCGACACATCGCTGATGATTCGCTGGTCGATGGCGGCCTTCAGCTCTGAGTAGGACAGCACGACCCCTTCCAGGGCGTTGTCGTGGAAGATCCAAGAGACGTCGAGTTTGTTCTCGTAGTCCCGCTTCAGCTTGTCTGGAAAGCCCCCGACCTTCGCGCGAAGCGTTTCCATTTTCGCGTCCAGTTCAAACAACCTAGCTTCCATTGGCTACCACTCCTTCTCCTGGCTCGAGCCTGCCGACGACTCCGCGTTATCGCGCAAAAGAGTCCTTTAGTCAAGCATGGTTAGCGCGTTTATCCATTCAACTTGCTGTGATTAAGGATACTAATATTTTAGTGAAAACAATCTGAGCGCGTTTCGCCGCAGCCAGCCTGATTTCTCCCTTCCAGACGGCAATCTGCGCGCAATTATTGGGGAAATCTTGATGGCAAAACTTGACAGGGGGATCTCGGGCGAGATGATTGGCCCGACTGCGACGACCCTGCATTAACCCACGTGGGTCGCCCAGTATTCCGGTGACTCGACTAGCCATTGCGCCGCCAAGACCAAGTCCGCTGCCACGGCGCTTCAAAAATGCGTGCACGGACCTATGACCAGAGCCGATTCCGACGCTCCCCACCTTCCGGTCCTCCTTGAGGAGGCGATGAGCTTTCTGTGTCCGATGGACTCGGGCCAGTACTGCGACGCCACGGTCGGGGTCGGCGGGCATACACGAGCGATCATCGAGCGCTCAGCTCCCCACGGCCGGGTGATCGGCATCGATCGGGATGCGCAGGTTCTCAAGTTGGCCAACGAGAACCTGGCGTCCTTCGGGGACCGGGTACAGCTGGTCCACGCGCCATTCTCTCAAGTCCGCTCGGTGCTGGAGCAGGCTGGTGCCTTGCCACTCGATGGATGCATAGCGGATCTCGGCGTTTCATCGGTTCAACTCGATCAACCCGAGCGCGGATTTTCCTTTCGTCGAACCGGCCCCCTGGACATGCGCATGGACCAGTCGCAGGGGGAAACGGCCGCCGACCTCTTGCAACGCCTGGACGAGGAGGAATTGGCGCGCATCCTGTTCGACCTGGGAGAAGAGCGTTTCGCGCGCAAGATCGCGCGCGCTGTGATCGTCGCGCGCGAGAGCGGCGAGTTGACCACCACTGGGGCACTCTCCAGCTTGGTCGCGCGTTCGGTTCCCCGTCGCGAAAACAAGGATCCGGCCACGCGGGTCTTTCAGGCGCTGCGGATTGCGGTCAACGACGAGCTGGGCCAGTTGGATCGCTTTCTGCAACAGGCGCCGGGTTGCCTGCGTCCCGGGGCCCGGTTGGTCGTCATCTCTTTCCACTCGCTCGAAGACCGGGTGGTCAAGCGCAGGTTCAAGGCGCTGGCTGCTGGCGATCCCGCGGCGCCCGATGCTCCGGGTTTTCGGATTCTCACCAAGCACGTGGTGACCGCTTCTGAAAGCGAGGTGGCGCGCAACCCGCGTGCGCGATCGGCAAAACTGCGTGCGGCAGAAAGGCTGCCCGCATGAGTTCGCCGGCTCCTGGCACCGCGGCCAAGTCGACCAAGACTGTGCTCGACCCCGGCCGGCGTCGGCAGCGCGCCAGTTTGGCTGTGATTGCTTTCGTCATCTTGGGGCTCACGCTTGGGGCGCTCGGTCATGTGGCCGTGCACGCCAAGCGTCTGGAAGTCGCACTGGCGCTCGGCGATGCAGAACGGGTTCACCGCGATCTGGCTGAGCGGAGGCGCTTTTTGGAGATTGAGATCGGGATGTTGAAGGATCCCGATCGCGTGATTCCCTATGCGCGGGACAAGCTGCTCATGCGGCCAGCCGCGCCGGAAAACATTCGGCAACTCGCGCTCGGGAAGCCCGAGAAAGGAACCCGCTAGGGCATGCCGACCCGGTGGACACGCGTGCGCATTGTCCTGTGCGGACTGGTGCTGCTCGGGCTGGGTGGCTCGATCGGCCGGCGGGCGCTGCAGCTGCAGGTTCGCGAAGCGGACCAGCTGCGCGAGTGGGCGGAAAGCAACTATCTGCGCGAGATCGAGATCGCGCCCCGGCGCGGCCGCATCCTGGACCGGCGCGGGGCCGAGCTGGCTTCCACAACCGACTTGGATTCGGTGTTCTGCAATCCGCGCCAGCTGGCTTTCGTGCCGGATGCCGTCCCTCGGCTGGCCAAGGCGATGCACCTCGACCCGCGCGAGCTCGACAAGGCGATCGAGGCGAAGAAGACCAGCCATTTTGCCTGGGTGAAGCGGCGGGTGTCACCGCAAGAAAGCGCAGCCGCGCTGGCCCTGGCCTTGCCCGGGGTCGGCGTGCGCAAGGAATCTCGGCGCGTGTACCCCAACGGCGAGCTCGGCTCGACTGTACTCGGGCACGCCGGCCTTGAAGGCCGCGGCCTGGACGGGGTGGAACTGGCGTACGACGAAGCCCTGCGCGGCAGCGGGGTGGAAGTCACCGGCATCCACGACCGGTTCGGCCGGGACTTGCTCATGGAAGGAACGGTCGATGCGTCGGCCAGCGCGGGCAAGGATCTGGTGCTGACCCTGGACAAGTACCTGACCTACGTGACCGAGCGGACGCTGGCAGAAGCCGTGGCAAAGCACGGCGCCAAGGCGGCTGCGTCGGTGATGATCGATCCGTACACCGGCGACATTCTGGCCATGGCCAGCGTGCCTGGTTACAACCCCAACAATCCCGCGGACGCGGCCGAGCGGGGCGCGCGCAACCGGGCCATCACCGACGCCTACGAGCCCGGGTCGATCATGAAGACAGTGACCTTTTCCGCTGCCTTCGACCTTGGGAAACTGCGGCCCGACGATCGCTTCGACTGCCTGCTGGGGCAGATGCAGGTGGGCAAATTCCACATCCGCGACGACCACCCCAAGGGCATCCTGACCGCGGCCGAGGTCTTCAAGTATTCGAGCAACATCGGCACGGTGAAGATCGCCCGCCGCATCGGCAAGGAAGCCTTGGCTCGCGCCATCGATCGATTTGGTTTCGGCCGGCCCACCGGGGTGGGACTGCCCGGCGAGCGGCGGGGAACCATCCGGCCGGTTTCGCGCTGGGGAGAGATCGAGCTGGCCACGCACGCGTTTGGTCAGGGACTGACCGTCACGCCCCTGCAGATGGCGACCGCGTATGCGGCCATTGCATCGGGCGGCGTGTACCGTCCGCCTCGGATCGCGGTTCGTTTGGTCGGTGCTGACGGCCACAGTGAGCCGGTGCCCCTGTCTGCAGAGGCACGGCCCGAGACGCGCGTGTTGTCTGAAAGCACGGCGCGCACCATGCTGACCATCATGCAGGGTGTGACCGAGGACGGAACCGCCAAGTTGGCGGCCATCCCCGGCTATCCTGTGGCAGGCAAGACCGGCACCGCCCAGAAGGTGAGCAACGGCCGCTACGATCCCAGCAAGTACCTGGCCGCCTTCGTGGGCATCGTGCCGGCCGACAACCCGCGCGTGGTCATCGCGGTCATGGTTGATGAGCCCCACGGTGTGCACTACGGCGGCGTGGTGGCTGCCCCGGTTTTCAAGGAGATCGCCGAGGCGACCTTGCGCTACCTTGGCGTACCGCCGTCGCGCGCGGCGGTAGCGAAAGAGGAACGGCCGACGAGTCACGCGAAGACCAGCACGGCTCGACGGGAAGAACCGGACACCAACGAGGTGGAAGGTCCAGGGGTCGATGAACCCGTGGCGTCGGTGGAAGAGGCCCAGGTCGAGGACGGGCCCGAGATTGCGTCCATGCTGGAGGAGTCCAGTTCGGCGCGGGAAGGACAAGCACCGGCCGCGGTCAAGCTCGATGCCGCCATTCCGGATTTCGTCGGCATGACCTTGGGCCAGGCCGTGCGCGCCGCTCGGCGCGCGGGAATTGAGCTTGTGCCTGAGGGCAGCGGAATCGCCGCCACACAGAGCCCGGCGCCCGGGCCCGGAGCCCGCGGCACGCCCTGCCGGGTTTCGTTCCGCAACGGAGGATGAGACTTGTTGCGCCTGTCGGATCTATTGCAGGGAATTCCGGACGCGCGCATCGCGGCTGGCAGCGGCGAGGTCCCGATCCGCGAAGTGCGCGACGATTCGCGCCTGGTGCAGCCCGGGGATCTCTTTGTCGCGATCCCGGGCACCAAGATTGACGGCCGGCGTTTCATTGAAGACGCGAAAGCCAAAGGGGCGGCAGCCATTGTCAGCGAAGAGAGCGGCGTCGCATCCGAGGGCGCGGCTGCGCTGGTGGTCGTGCGCAATGCTCGGCTGGCGCTCAGTCAGGTGGCGGCCAATCGCTACCAGGCGGCACAGGGGCTGACCCTGACCGCGGTGACCGGCACCAACGGCAAGACCACGACCACTTATTTGATGGAAGGGATCTTCGCAGCAGCCGGTCGGCGACCCGGCGTGATCGGGACTGTGGGCTACCGCTTTGCCGGCAAGACGCAAGAGGCGCCGCTCACCACGCCTGGGGCGCTGCAACTGCATTCGCTTTTTGCTCAGATGAAAGGGCAGGGCTGCTCGGACGTGGTGCTGGAGGCATCGTCCGCGGCTCTTGATCAGGGGCGCCTGCACGGCTGCCGTTTTCGCGTGGCGGGGCTGTCCAACATCACCCAGGACCACCTCGACTACCACGGCACCATGGAACGCTACCGCGCGGCCAAGGCGATTCTCTTCCGCGAGCTGCTTTCCACTGAAAACGGCGTGGCTGTGCTCTTCGCCGACGACGAGGCGGGGATTGCCATGCGTGCCGAGGTGGGCGGCCCCGTGCTGACCCTGACCCGGCAGCCGCGCGGGGCTGACGTGGCGGTGATCGACCGCCGGCTCGGGATCGATGGGACCAGATTGAAACTGGCCACGCCTGCGGGGCCGCTGGAGATCAGCTCGCCCCTGGTCGGCGAGTTCAATCTGTCCAATCTGCTTTTGGCCGTGGGCATGGCACTGGCCCATGGCATTGACCGCGACGCCATTGCCACGGGTCTGGCCTGGGTGCAGGGAGTGCCGGGCCGCCTGCAACGGGTGGCCAATGTCGCCGGAGTCCTGTGCCTGGTCGACTACGCGCACACGCCGGACGCGCTGGAACGCGCGCTCGATGTGTTGCGGCCGCTCGGCACGGGCCGTGTGCTGGTGGTTTTCGGGTGTGGCGGTGACCGCGATCAGAGCAAGCGGCCGCGCATGGGCCAGGCCGCGGCCGAGCGCGCGGACGTGGTGGTGGTGACATCCGACAACCCGCGCACCGAGGACCCGGGCGTGATCCTGGACATGATTGTCGCGGGCGTGGAAAAGACCGCCATCGTTCGCCGGACAGAGTCTGAACTGCGCCAGGGCCTGTCCGGTTTCCATGTACAGCCTGATCGCCGCGTGGCCATTGAGCTGGCTGTGGCGCTCGCGCGACCGGGCGACATGTTGCTGATTGCGGGCAAGGGTCACGAGGACTACCAGATTCTGGGCACACAGAAGATTCACTTCGACGATCGCGAAGTGGCTGCGGCGGCGTTCGCGCCCCGCAACCATCCCGGAGGTGGCGCGTGACCGGAGCGGCAAAGCGCACCCTGGCGTTTGCCAGTAAAGCCATGGGCGGAACGCTTGTGGGCGCGCCCTTCGCGCTCGGCACGAGCAAGTTCGCCGGGGCGGCCAGCGACAGTCGCGAAGTCAAACCCGGGCGCCTGTTCTTCGCGCTTCCCGGTGAGCGCGTGGACGGCTTTGAATTTTGCGCTGCCGCGGCCCAGGCAGGGGCAGCCGCGGTGGTGGTGGCGGAAGGGCGGGGCCGGCCCGCGGGCTGCGAGGGAATTCCAGTCATTGCCGTGGCGGATCCGCGCAAGGCCCTGGGCGACTTGGCGGCTGCCGTGCGCCAGCAGTACCGCGGTCGCGTGGTGGGCGTCACTGGCTCTAACGGAAAGACCACGACCAAGGAGCTGATTGCAGCGGCCCTCGGATCTGCGGGCTCGGTATTGCGCACCCAGGGCAACCTCAACACCGACGTGGGCCTGCCGCTCACCGTGCTGGAGTCGACGGGCAAAGAAGATTTCTGGGTGCTGGAAATGGCCATGCGCGCGCCGGGCGAGATCGCCTATCTGGCGCGCATTGCCGAGCCGCATGTTGGCCTGGTGACCAATGTAGCGGGCGCGCACCTGGGACGGCTGGGATCGCTCGACGCCGTGGCGCGGGCCAAGGGCGAGATCTTTGGCGGTCTGGCGCCCGACGGAATCGCGGTGCTGCCAGTCGACGAGCCCCGGCTTGAACCCCTGGTGGCCCATCTGCCCGAGGCGCGCCAGCGACGCTTTGGATTTTCGGGCGCTTCGTCCGCGCGGGTGCGCATCATGGAATTCATTCCGGCTGGGGCGGCCGGCTCGATTGTCCGTCTGTCAGTCGGGTGTCAACCGATGGTTGTGCGTTTGCCATTGGCCGGCGAGCACAATGCGCGCAA
>Ga0265330_10001171_pt1 | contig 15596 bp, 12 predicted proteins | sample 41919metaG_FD_202083 | JGI IMG/M metagenome (GOLD analysis project Ga0265330, IMG submission 202083) | Rhizosphere microbial communities from Carex aquatilis grown in University of Washington, Seatle, WA, United States - 4-19-19 metaG | ecosystem: Host-associated > Plants > Roots > Rhizosphere... | reverse complement strand
CAGATCCTTGTTCTTCATAAATCGAAGCTGCTGTGAAACTACGAGTGTGCATACAATTAACCCGATTGACATCGCGAACTGGGCAACGACAAGCGCTTTTCTCAGCGTTACACCTTGTGGCCGCGCGGCGAATATTCTCCAACTGCGCGCGCGTGTAGCTATGGGCTTCCTGAGCAGTGTCGCCGGGAGAAAAGAGGAGAGGTAGAACGCCGGATAACACCCTGCGACGATCCCCGTGAGGAGAGTCATAAGAACCAGCTTCAGTATCATCGTACCGTCAGTGAGGCCAAAGTCCAACTGCTTCGCTGCGAGCCGGTTGAACGCCGGCAGGAGGATTGCAAGGAGGGCGATTGCAATAATGCAGGCAAGTAACGCTAGAATTGTGGATTCACCAAGAAATTGCCAGACAAGCTGACGGCGTTGCGCCCCCATCGCCTTGCGCATGCTGACTTCCTTTCTCCTCGAACCCGACTGCGCCGTGGAGAGATTCATGAAATTGATGCACGCGATGCCCAGGATCAATGCCGCGATAAGCGAGAACATCACTACGGTGGTTCGATTGCCAGGTTCAGCGATGACGTCAACACTCCTCTGCTCGACTCCGGCATCCAGATGCACTTCCGTCATCGGCTGTAGACGGAATTCATACTTGCCGTACACCACCTGCGGACAGCCATGCGCCTCGGCGAGAGCTGTGATGGTGTTGTCAAGCCCGGAATGTCGCGAGTGAGGCCGGAGAAGCACATAGGTATTGTAGTTGAAATCGCCCCATTCGGTGCCGAGGATGTGAAATGCGTAGATGTCCTCGAAAGGGCACACAAAATCGAACTGGATATGAGATTGGGCGGGGATGTTCCTCGCAACCCCGGTCACAATCACCTTGTCTGTTCCTTCCATTGTGAGCACCTTGCCAATAGGATCTTCCTCACCGAAATACTTGCGGGCGATCTCCTCGGTAATAACGATATTCGAAAGGCTTGAGAGGACAGTGGAAGGATTTCCTTTGAGAAGCGGAAACGTGAAGATTTCGAACAGCGATGGATCTGCAAAAATGATCCTGTTTTCATAAAACATCTTGTCGCCGTATCCCACCACGATCTTGGGAGATGCTGCCGCAATCCGTGTACATCCCGCGACGTCTGGAAGTTGTTCCTTCATCGCCGGTCCAAGCGGTGCAGGGGTTCCGGGAATGCGAACATTCTCTTTGCAGGTCAGGACGCGGTAGATATCCGGTGCATTTATATGGAACCTGTCGAAGCTTGATTCATCCTGAACCCACAAGAGAATGAGGATGGTGCAGGCTATTCCAACGGCGAGACCTGCAATGTTGATCGTCGAGAATACCTTCCGCCGGAGAAGGTTTCGGAATGTAGTTTTGAAGTAGTTCGTGAACATGATTTCTCCTCGTTCATGCGGGGCGCATGGCGCAGCGTCGCATTACGGATTTACATTCTTCTTACAATGCCTGACACATCGAGTGGTTGTTCAATCAACCTGGATCCTCTACGCGATGCGCCTTGCGCTTTGCCCTCTGCTCACTCGTGCCACAGCGCCTCACTCAGAGCGGGTCCCAGCCCGACCATCTCGCGTGAAATCAGTGCTTCCCACAGCGAACATTGTGGCAATGACGCTATTCACTCTCGTGGAGAAGCCATCTGAACACATCATGCATGAATTCTGCGCACTGGAAATCATTGACTCCCTTCCAACTTGTCATGTACAGTGATACCATTCCATCACCCATGACAATGATCCGACCGCCGTGCTTCACATTTTTGAACACCCCAAATGGATACTCCTCATTCTGACTGTTGAAACAGAATGGTGTCCCCCCGTGTATGATTCTTCCTGAGGAGTAGGTAATTGTCAAAGACTTCGTCGTGATGATTCCCGCCTTTGTACGTCCCCCCAATGACGTATCCGGACTTTGTTTTCCGAATTGCATGCCAAACGGTCGGATGATATCGTTGACATTTGCGCTCTCCAATGTTGACCAATAATCCTCATCCATCACGAGGAACAGCGAACCGCCGTTCTTCACATATTGGGTAATCGCCTTGACCTCGCCGGATGTGTAACTGGAAGACGGTATGTGGATAAAAAGCAGACCACAGTCGGAGAGATTGTCTTGTTGTATTTCATCCTTCAAATACACCAAATCAGCATCAACAGAGGAGGCGGTCTTTAGGAATTGGTCCGTCATATATTTCACCCGCCCGATCTGGTTCTCATCCTGACCACTCATCATCGAAGGATCATTCCAAAATCTCTGATGATGCGCGATATCCATACAGATCTTCTTCCTTGTTGACGTATCAGAACAAAGAGCATTTGTGCTGACAAATAGTGCCAACAAGAAGAACATCAACAAATTGATTCTCATTGCCTGCCTCCGTGAGACGCCGATTGTCCTTATAGGGGAAACGAGTACCTGACGGAAATTAGCAGTTGCGCTAACCCGCTTATTTCACTTTCCTGACAAACATTCCACCGCTGTACGGCTCCAATTGAAACCCTGTGACCTGACCCTTCTCATCCTTTTGGAAATGAAGAAGAAGGTACTGACCCTTGCTGTAGAAATCCTTTTCAGTTTCTGCATAGAGCATCAGCTTCGGGCTGCCGGGAGCAATACCAACGAGCCGATTCCCCTCTCGTTGCACCAAGACGTGAAATTGCGGATTGACCTCGTATTCTCCCACATATTGATCAAGGACGCGTGGTTCAACACTCACGATCGGTTTCTCATATACAAATTGGAGCCCCCGAGCATACCCTTCTGCTTTCCCACCTGAATGCCCCATGCCGTCCAGGACTTTCGTCTGAAGCTCAAGGCCTTTGTAGTTCATTCCTTTCAACTCATCCGCGAACTTCTGGAACGAAGGCACGTCTTCGTATCCGCCGACCGCCATAAATACCTTTGCATGAAGCTCCTTGTGTTTTTCCGCGTAACTCTTATCGTATGCGGTCACGATGTTGTTATCCCATCCGAGCGAAGGACTCGTGAGAATGTATCGGTTGAATGTTTCCGTTTCGTGGAACATGGCATACAACGTAAACAGTCCGCCAAACGAGCTGCCGACCAGAGCCCGGTCATCCTTCCTTACCCGATACGTTGATTCTACAAAGGGAATGAGTTCCTTCTTGATGAATGCCAGGAAGTTTGGCGCGTTCCCCTCTTTGCCTCCCTTGTTCATGTCCGTGGGGGTCAAATCAAACGTTCGCCGTGTATCGTAATCCGGGTCCTTTCCACCCCAGGTAATCCCCACAACGACAACTCCCGGGACAAAACCATCATAGTACTGCTCGCCGTAAATCGCTTGCACCAGCGGGAAATCGTACTGCGCATCAAGATGAAAGAGCACGGGAAACCTTTTCGTCGTATCATCATAGCCGCGGGGCAGGTTGACGTAGAGAACGTACTCCTGATTACAGATTGCAGAATGCAGATTGCGCACTTGAGTGCCTGCAATGTCAACCTGTGGTGGTGCCTTCGGAGCAATGTTCGTCTGAGCATTACCCTGTGCAGAAAGGCCTGCACTCAATACGACGGAGACGAGTAGGATTGCGATTCGATACTGGACATCGCGCGAGATATGCCATAATGTGTTCACGAGGAGTCCCTTTCGTAAGCAGCATGGTGAATGATTGGTCTCATGTCCTGTCACTTCTCAATCCAACCATCCTTCAGGCGGATGGTCCTGTTGCCGCACTTCGCATTCGTCTCTGAATGGGTCACCTGAATGATTGTTGTCCCGTCGGCGTTGAGCTTCTTGAGCAGCTCCATGATCTCCTTCCCCTGGTCGCTATGCAGGTTCCCTGTCGGCTCGTCCGCCAGAATCAACTTCGGCTGAGCGACCACTGCCCGTGCAATCGCCGCGAGCTGTTGTTGCCCCCCGGAAAGCTGGTTCGGGAAGAGATCCTTCTTTGCGACCATATTGAACCGGTCGAGGATCTCTGCAACTCTCCCTTTCCGTTCATCCGCCTTCACTTTCTGGTAGAGCAAAGGAGTCTCGATATTTTCATAAACGGTCATTTCGTCGATCAGGTGATAGCTTTGAAAGACAAATCCAATGTAATTCTTGTGGAGTGCAGTCAGCTTCTTCTCGCGCATCGCATGCACTGGCTCGCCAAGAAAGTAATACTCCCCATTCGTCGGAGTATCGAGCATCCCGATGATGTTGAGCAGCGTGGTCTTTCCTGAACCGGAAGGCCCCATAATGGATATGAACTCCCCTTCGTTCACCTCAAGGTTGATGCCTCTCAGAATGTATGTCTTGATGCTCTTGTTCTCATAAATCTTTTCGATGTTCTTAAGCTGTATCATGGGCGTCATATTGTCTTTCCGGTTCTCAGTTATTCGTTCTCTCTCTACTACATACTACTTACTCCTTGCTCCGAGATTCACAACCGCATCTGTCCACTGACTCACATATGAAACTTCCCTTTCATGTTTTCGGTGACGATATGGCCATCGAACAGATGCACAACCCTGTTTCCATATTCAGAGTAAGCCGGCGAGTGCGTCACCATGATGATCGTCGTGCCGGCTTCATTCAGCCCGGAAAGCAGGTTCATGACCTCCTCACCGTGCGTCGAGTCCAAGTTGCCCGTCGGCTCATCGGCGAGAATGAGTTTGGGATTGCCCACCAACGCCCTCGCAACAGCCACACGCTGTTGCTGTCCACCAGAAAGCTGCTGCGGAAAATGACCCTTGCGATGCATGATTTGCATTCTTTCCAGCACCTCGTTCACCTTCTTCTTTCGTGTGGAAGGAGTAACCTTTTGATAGAGGAGGGGGAGTTCCACGTTCTCAAACACCGTCAGCTCATCGATCAAATTGAAACTCTGGAACACAAACCCAATATTGTGTTTCCTCAGATTGGCTCTCTGCCTTTCCGTGTACTTCGAAATCTCCTGATCCAGGAAGAAGTACTGACCATCGGAAGGATTGTCGAGCATCCCGATGACATTGAGGAGCGTGGATTTGCCGCACCCCGATGGGCCCATGATCGAGACGAATTCGCCGGGCTTCACCTCAAAATTGATGTTGTCCAGGGCCGATGTCTCGACTTCCTCAGTCGTATAAATCTTCTTAAGGTTTCTGGTCTTGATCATGAATCGCTCCTGCCAAAATGTGAGTATTCAGATTTCTGAGGAAGGTATTGCAATCGATTGATTGAGATGACGGAGTTCACGGATTAGTGGGTGCGACTCAGACCTTGTTAACGCCCCTGCAACCTGCCCTTGCATCAAGAGGTTTTCCAGCCGGCTGATCGCCTTTCGGGCCTCGATCATGAACCGCTCATCTTCGTCGTACCCTTTGGCAATATTATCGAGCACTGCAATTGAGAGTCTGTTCACACTTCGGGCGAAGTTGTCGTGTTCAGAGTTCCGGGAGTGCACAGCCGAGAGATCAAGGAGTGCACAGACCACGGACCGGGCGGTGCGCCAGGCTTCAAGATCTCTGAAATTCTCCACGCTGAGTAAGCCTTGCCTCATACTAGCCGCCATGGTCATTTCTTCAGTACCAGCCTCTCAATATCACCGAAATTGTCATAGGAGGAGGTGATGACCTGCTCACCCACTTCCAGCCCTTCCAACACTTCGAACGCCTGGGGATTCTGACGGCCGATGCGTATGTTCCGTTTGACAGCAGAGACTCCCGATTTATCGACGACATACACCCACTGTCCCCCGGTCTTCTGGTAAAACCCTCCCCGTGCGATAATGAGTGCATCGGTAAGGTCACCCAATTGGAGCTTGATCTGTAGTGACTGTCCGCGCCGGACCCCTTGTGGCGGAGAACCGTCGAAGAGCATATCCACCTCAAACCTTCCATCACGGACTTCGGGATACACCTTTTCGACCGAGACATTGAACGCGGTTGCGCCAAGGTCAAACGAGCCCTTTTGGCCGACATTGATCCTTGATATATAGAATTCATCGATGGCTGCGCGCACTTTGAATCCATCAAGCACGTCGATTTGTCCGAGCCGTTGCCCGGGGGATTTAGACTCTCCGATCTCTACGTTCAATGACGTGAGTTGACCGGTGAGAGGAGCTCGCACAATGAGATCTTCCAGGCTTTTCATGACCAGGTTAAGATTGCTCTGCATGCGCGTAATGGATCCGTCAAGCTGCACCAGTTGCGCGTGCCTGAGAAGCGAATCCTGCCTGAAATTCTCGACCGTAATTGATTGCTTTGACTTCCAATATTCATACTCGTCTTTTACCTGTTCATATTCCTGTGCGGAGATAAGCTGCTTTCGGAACATGAGTGTATCACGGTCGTACAATCGTTGAAGCCGGGTAATCTGATAGAAGACGTCGGCAAGCTGGCCGCGCAGGGTAAGGCTGTTTTGTTCGATGGCGAGGCGGGTGTTCCGCGCATTGTTGATTTGCTCGAACAACAATGCTTCACGGTAAAGCACGTCGAGTTGCACGTTCGTGTTGGCAAGCTTGAGAATCCGGTCGCCCTTCTTGACAAAACTCCCAGCCACTACAAATATGCTGTCGATTCTCCCTCCTTCAGCAGCATCAAGAAAGAAAGTTTGGAGGGGCTGGATTGTCCCTGTCACCGGAATGAACTCCTGGAATGGAGCCCGGGAGACGGTAGAGATTGTGATGCGTTCCGAGTCAACGTTAAGCTTGGAGCGGTGATCGCCAAACAGGAGATACGAAAAAAGAAAGAGTACGAACACCACCGGAATGCCGATCATCCCGACGCGCTTGACGGTCCATCGTTTCTTTTCAATCGGCCTATCCACGGGTTCGTTCCTTGCGTCTTGTGCTCGAAGTGGCTCTCGGGAACAATCTGTTCAACAGTCGTGCCATGCCTATTTTCGACTGAAAACGAAGGTTTCAGCAGATGCAGCTATCCGAATACGTTCAGTGACTGTCCGAAATCGTACACTTTTCTTGGCAAGTTGCGTGAATTAGGTGTATTTTGGCTGGCACGGGAGTGGCTTGATCTTCATATACGAGGTCACCCAAACGTAGGTTATGAAGCATAATATTCGGAATGATTCGTGAGCCAAACCCTAGGCACAATCCTCGTTGTCGATGATGACGAAGATGTGATAACTGCTGCAAAACTGCTGTTGAAGCAGGCCCCTTACACCGTGTTTACAGAGAAGAACCCGGCGGCGATTCCGGAGATTTTGCGCAACGAGTCCGTTGATGTCATTCTGCTCGACATGAATTATACCCGCGATGTCACCAGCGGGACGGAAGGGTTTCAATGGCTCCAGAAGATTCTCGAGATCGATCCAATTGCGGTCGTCATTCTCATAACAGCATACGGCGACATAGAGACTGCCATTCGTGCAATCAAGATAGGGGCGGTGGATTTCGTTTTGAAACCGTGGCAGAACGAAAAACTTCTCGCGACGATCTCCTCCGCCGTACAGCTCCGTCATTCGCGCGCAAGGACTTCCCATCTGGAGGCGAGTCAGCGCCACCTGAGCGAAACGCTTGATCAGCCCTACCATGAAATGATCGGCACCAGTGAGCCAATGCGGCAGGTTTTTCGCACGATCGAAAAGGTGGCAGAGACTGATGCCAATATTCTGATTCTGGGTGAAAACGGCACGGGGAAGGAACTCGTTGCACGAGCTATCCACCGGCGTTCTGCAAGAGAACGCGAAGTGATCATCACGGTTGACATGGGTGCAGTACCAGAGACGTTGTTCGAAAGTGAGCTGTTTGGACACGTGAAAGGAGCGTTCACTGATGCGACTGCGGACCAGGCGGGAAAGTTTGAAACAGCAGCAGGCGGAACACTGTTTCTCGACGAGATCGGCAATCTTTCCCTAGCTATGCAGGCGAAGCTGCTCCGCGTTCTCGAATCACGGCAGGTCTTCCGCGTCGGATCCACAAAACCCGTTCCGTTGGATATCCGTTTGATCTGTGCCACCAATCGCCCCGTGCATGAAGGCATACGGAACAACACAATTCGTCAGGATTTTCTCTACCGCATCAATACTGTGGAAATCAGTATCCCCCCTTTGCGTGATCGTGTGGACGACATTCCTCTCCTCATCGATTTTTTTGTTGAGCGCTACTCAAGGAAGTACAACAAGCCAGTCGGCCGTATTGAGTCCGAAGCCTACCAGAGGCTTGCGCAATACCAGTGGCCCGGAAACGTGCGAGAGCTGAAACACACGGTCGAACGCGCAGTCATTCTCCACGACACGGCATTGTATCGATCCTCGGATTTTGCGCTCTCCAATCCTGCATTGGAGTCGGACAGCGAGATGCCGGGCGACCTCAATCTTGCCGGCGCCGAGAAAGCATTGCTGCGAAGGGCGCTGAAGATCCATCAAGGGAATATTTCCAAAGCATCCGAAGCGCTTGGGATCACAAGGACGTCTCTCTACCGCAGAATGGAGAAACATGGTCTTTAGCCGCATGCGTCCGCAATTCTGGATTCGCATGGTTCTCATTCTCGCAACAATGGGGGGCCTCACTTTCTGGCTCGTCCAACCTTGGTCCGTCGCCCCGGCCATTCTTGCGGCCCTCGCCCTCGTATTCCAAACCGCATTACTTCTTCACCATGTTGAACGACCTCAGCGGGACATGCTTAGGTTTTTCCAGGCGATTGAATTTTCCGATTTTGCCCAAACGTTTTCCACCCCGCGCGGTGATCGCACGCTCGAACAGCTCAGGTCGGCGTTTGATCGGGTAATCCAGCTATTTCACAAATCACGGGTGGAACAGGAAGCTCAATTCCGATACTTCCAAACAGTCATCCAACACGTCGGGATTGGGATAATGGTAGTCGCACAGGATGGACGGATCGATCTTATCAATCAGAGAGCAAAAAGACTTTTGGGCGTCCGACGGCTTACACAGATCGATCAACTAAAGAGCTTGCATCCGAAGTTTGCCGCAGCCATCGTGGACCTTGGACCTGACGAAGGAGCACAGGTGCAAATTCAGGATCCGGAATCCGGGGATCAGGTGGCGTTTTCGCTGCGGGCCGTAAAGTTTGTTCTTCACAATGAGTCATTGACCCTGATTTCTTTCCAAAATATCCAAAACGAGCTAGAGTCCAAGGAATCGGATGCCTGGCAGAATCTTATTAGGGTGCTGACACACGAGATCATGAATTCTGTCACGCCAATTGCATCGCTTGCCGGAACAGCAAACAGAATTCTTGGCACCGTTGACGGTCAGATTCGCGGGGATATGGCAGCAGCTGAATCACTCAAGGATGTAAAGGAAGCTGTACGGACGATCGAATCACGGAGTCACGGACTATTGCGATTTGTGGATTCCTACCGATCACTCACCCGCATTCCCAAACCGGAATTCCGCATAGTATCCATCAGGGAGTTGTTTGAGAATGTTGCAAACCTGATGTCAACCACGCTTCAGAAGAAAGGGGTGATGTTTTCCCAACGCGTTGACCCGGAGACCCTTGAAATCACCGCCGATGCCGGATTAATCGAACAGGTCCTCATTAACTTGGTTCAGAACGCCATAGACTGGTCCGTGGCAAATCCATCCGCCGAGGTGGCTCTTCGCGCCTCTCTTAGCAGTGCCAGCCGGCCGATCATTCAAGTGTCCGACAACGGTCCGGGAATTGAACAAGAAGCATTGGGAAAAATCTTCATTCCTTTTTTTACAACAAAACAGGAGGGGTCGGGGATCGGACTCAGCATCTCCCGGCAGATCATGCGTTTGCATGGTGGAAGTATCTCCGTGCAGAGCACGCCTGGCAAGGAAACGGTGTTTACGCTGAGGTTTTAATGTGCATTGCCCGGACAGGTCAGGGGGAGAGAAGACAGCGAGTATGAAGTAGGTAGGAGCCAGTGGACAGATGACAGTGTACAGTTGACAGGAAACAGAAAGGTATGGTTCAGTAATCAGTCCGTGGTCTCGTTCTTCTTCTGCTGCTGCTGCTTTCTGTTTTCTGTTTACTGTATTCTGTTTACTGTGTACTGTTTACAGTTCTCTGTCCTCTGTCTTCCGTCCTCTGTTCACTGTCTTTCTTTTCTTCGCATTACCGCAGAAGCACAAGCTTGCTGCTCAACGACTGACCGCCGGACGTGAGACGATAGAGATAGACACCACTGGCCAGGTTCCTTGCGTCGAAAACAACCCGGTGCTCACCCGGCGTCTGGTACCCATCGACTAAAACGGCCACTTCCTGTCCGAGCAAATCATAGACCGCAAGTCTCACCCGTTCCATCCCTACCTGCTTCATACTACCTGCTACCTGCTCTTTGCTGCTTGCTATAGTATAGCCTATGTTGGTGCTGGGGTTGAACGGGTTCGGGTAATTCTGTTCTAAATAGAACCCACCAGGGCGAGCACCGCCTTGAACATATCCGACTGACGTTGCGCCTGAGAGGGGCGGGAAATTCAGCCTTCCCGGTCCACCATACACGCCGATGTCACTTCTCGTGGTTCCAAGTGATGGCCAGAGCGCCGTCACCGTATCAGCCGGATTAAGCGGATCGTGAACCGCTATGGCCGTGTCCCCTCCGTCCACGCAATGGGATGAGTCATTCAAATGAAAGAACAGATCCTTGAAACTGGGATCGCTGTTGATATTGCCGGTGCCTGCATATCCTCCTTGGACATCACAATACGTCACCGTCAATGCTGCGCCGGTCCTGACAGCCATTTGCGGGCCTGTGTTCCCCCAGACAATGGTGTTGCGAACGATGGTTGCGGAGCCGAACCATACATAGATACCACCACCCGCTGCACTGTTTGCAGTGATTGTGTTGTTTTCAAAGATCTTCGTCGAGGCACCTGGATGATTGATCCACACTGCCCCACCGCCGTAATCCTGACCGCCTGCATTGCCCGTAACGATATTGTTCCGGAACACAACATCGCTAAAGTTCAGCACTACCCCGGCACCATACCTCCCGGTATTCCCGGAAATGATGTTGTGGAGGATGTGTGGTTTGCCGTCGCCTGCCCGAATGCCACCTCCACCTGCACTTGTTACCCCTCCCAAGGCTACGGCATTGTTCACGATGACATTGTCCCTGATGGTCGGAGACGAACTGGCGACAAGAATTCCTCCGCCTTCCCGATAGACGCCTGAACCATGTTCATCGGTCCATTTCGTGCCGGTGCCCCCCCGAATGGTAAACCCCTGCAGGACTGCGGTGGAGTCCTCATGATTTGCAATCACCACGACGCTGCCCGTGTCCGGATGGATGGGAGTACTGCCATCGATAATCGTGGTGGCGATGATCGCCGAGTCGGCCAGATCCTCATACCTGCTTGTGACGACAATGAGCTTTCCCCTGAAGTTGATGTTCTCCTTATACACTCCAGGTTCCACAAGGACTGTATCCCCATCTGCCGCTGCAGTGATCCCAAGTTGAATCGTCGGCTGGTTCGCCGGAACCCGAACGGCATGAGCGCAAAGCGACGACGAGGCCACCCCCGAAAGCACAGCTAGTGAAAGGAGTATATGTTTGTTCATCTGATCACCCTCATTTGTTGATCCCGCGAGATTGGAGTTAAACAACCACGGAATTGCCATCAAAGGACTGTCCCAGCGCGCGACTTATTGTTTTCTCAATCTCTCCAAGTCTTGAGGACATACTCGTCAGAGGGTGGGACAATCGGAAGGGATTTGGGATAGGTGGCCAGGCAGGTGTTGCAGGAGGCGGGAACTTCGGTGCGAGATGCGGCACATGAAGCAACTGGCAGACACCAAGTGCCGGGACAGTGCAAAGGATTCAGTGAAGCACGGTTGCCGTTGACAAGAGTCGCGATTTATACCGCCGACTTACGGTCAATCGCGTGCCATCCTTGAGGATGGCAACAGCGTCGTCCTTTCGGTACGGCTGGAGTTCCTTGAGCCTGCTAACATTGAGAAGTGTCGATCGATGAATGCGAACGAAATGGGTGGAATCGAGACGCTGCTCCAACGCATTCATGGATGTGCGCAAAAGGTTCGTCTCCCCTTTTGCGTGAATTTTCACATAGTTGCCTTCAGCGGTGGCGTAGTCCACTTCCGCCACCTCGACAAAGATGATTCGTCCCGAGCGGCTTATCGCAATGCGATCGCGAGACCTGCGATCCGAGCGGAGATCCTTGATGAGTCCAGCAAGATTGCCGTCCACCACCGTCCGATCACGACGGCCGATTTCCTGGCGCATACGATCCACTGCATGGGCAAAACGGGCACGATCTATGGGTTTGAGCACGTAGTCAACTGCGTGCACCTGAAAGGCCTTCACGGCAAACTTGTCGTAAGCTGTGACAAAGATGACCGCAGGGATACCTTCCGGGTCAAGCGCGCTCAGTATTTCAAATCCGTCCATTCCGGGCATTTGCACATCGAGAAACATCACATCAATGGATTTTCGGCCGAGGGCTTGAAGCGTGTCAAGCCCATTGGCACATTCCGCCACGATGGTGATATCCGCCTCGTGGCCCAGAAGTTGCCGGATACGATCCCGCGCCAGCGGTTCGTCGTCAACAATAAGCGCACGGATCTTTTTACGCGGCAGTAGTCCTGTTTTCATTCGGTCGTCGCACTGATGGGGAAGACAATCGTCGCTTGGGCTCCGCGCTGATTTCCATTCTCCAGATGCAATTCCGCCGAGGCAGAGAGCTGACGAAGGCGAGCCCGGGTGTTGGCAATCCCCACCCCTGAGTGAACGGCATTCGCCGATTGTGGGGAAATGCCGGCGCCATTATCCCGCACGATGAGTTTGAGGCTGTCATTCTCACGGCAGGCGATCACCTCGATACAGCCGTGTGAAACGGAAGAAGCAAATCCGTGTCGGATTGCGTTCTCCACCAGCGGTTGCAGGATGAGGAAAGGAACAGGGAGTTCAAGAGTGTCTTCAGGAAGATCAAACTTTATCGTGAGCCGGTCCTGAAATCTCACACGCTCGATTTCCAGATAGTCGCGTAGGAATTGCGCTTCTTCCCTCAATGGAACGAATTGCTTCCCTTCATTGTCCAGGGTGGTGCGCAGCAGATCACCTAGGCGGACAATCATGTGCTCGGCTCCATCGGGATTCTTGTGAATAAGCGAAGTGATCGCATTGAGGGTATTAAAGAGGAAATGAGGATGAAGCTGCATCCTGAGGGCCTGCAATTGCGCCTGTGCCAGACGCGATTCGAGCTGGAGTTCACGGTGTTCCTTTTCCTTAAGCTCACGGGAGTACCGAAACGCGTGATCGACGAAAAGGATGACCCAATAGACGATCATTATTTTGTCGATGTTGTAATACAGCGACGGGAAGATCCTGTTCAGAACCCATTCTTTTATGGGCGTCTTCAAACCCATCATGACCACCCCATGCAGGGCACACGCGGCGATGCTCACCCCTATGCTCAACCCGAGATGCAGTCCCACCCGTGGCATCCATCGGTCTCGCTCGATCGGAAAACGCCGGGACATCCAGAAAATGAGTGGCGTTGAAACCGCGCAGACAAGCGAAAGGGTTAGCTCGTAGATCAATTCCTCTGAAAGATCGTACGGAACAATCCAGGAAGGGTGAAAGAGATACATCTCCACCGTCAGGAAGAGGCCGAAGACGAGCCAGCCGGAAAGAATGATCAGAAATATCTTTATTTGTCTCATATCGTTCACGTTGTCGTGTCGTATTTTACCATTCCGCATTGCGAGAGTCAAGACCCTCCGGCACACAGCACGAAACTCTCACGATCATTGGAGCAATTGTGGAATCAGAGCATCAAATAGACGTGAAGTAAGCACTTCACCGGAGGCTCATCCGACTCCTGTTGTCATCGAATAACCGCCGCCTGTCCCTATTGACTTCAATCATACCGTCTCATCGACTACCTTCTTCATTATTGCATTCATCAACACTCTCTCGTCCGTTTCGTATGCCAGGTTCCTTATTCCCAACAATCGTCTTGATGACAGTCCTGTGCGTTCTTACAGAAGGAGCATGTTCACAGCCATCTGAGGAGCGGATGAAATCCGTTGAATCAGACACGCTCATCATGCTGGATAAAATGTTTAATGAGGAAACGGCAAGGAAGGGAATCGAGGGGTGGGTGGTCTATTTTGCCGAAAATGGATCGATGGTCTCTGGGACTTCTGCGCCGATCACCGGGCGGGAGGCTATTCGCAGACGCATGACGCCCGTTTTCGGTGACAGCAGTTTCTCACTTCGTTGGGAGCCGACCAGGGCGGAAATGCTAATCGTTGGAAAGCTCGGCTTCACGATCGGGCGCTCCGTTCGGAAGCGACGGAACGCCATGGGCTCTATGGAAACACAACGTGGGATCTATGCGACACTGTGGATGAAACAGCCCGATCAATCATGGAAGATTATCCTAGACACCGGAAGCGATGAAGGGCCTGCAGTGCAGTCCAGATGACAAAATCCGCCTCCCGCCATTTATATCCTATTCCACCATCGTCATCGGATGCCTCCCCACACCGGAGAATCGGGAATAGGGGCAAAATCCCTTCTCGAGGGCAATCCAAGACCCTGCGGCTGCACCGAGACGCCGCGACATGATGAAGTTTGTCACAGCATCCCTGTAAACAGATCGTAAACTCATAACCCTCCAAAACTGTTGAAATACCACCGTAATCGCCAGTCAGTATAGCATCTGCGTCTCAACTATTCCAGTCTTTATACTTTCTTTATGCTCACGACCCACTTCTTTACAGTTCCTTGATTGTGTCCCTCGCCCGATATTTAAATATTAAACGTTGAGTGTGTTTTCTCAAAAAGTGGAAGATAGTATTTCCCGGTTCCTTTCTGGAGGTACGTCAAGTCTGCCAAACCCCGGTCTACGAGCACCAACGAGGAATGCCAATTCACTCCCGATTTCAACCCTCGCACGAACTTTCACGAATTACAGGTTTGATTACTTAGCATGAGAAAGCTTGCCTTCGATCTCGGTACGGCCGGCACTACCGTCGCAGCCAAAAAGGTGAAAGTGGTGGTCATCACCACCGTTATGTTGTCGTTCATCTCATACTGGAGGGCGTCGGCGATCGTCATCACGGATCTCGCCTCAAGCGCCTACTATGCCCTCGGTATAGCAGTAAAAGCGGTGGGCCCTTCAGCCCCGTGGTTCATTCTTTTTGTGATGGCGTTCGCATACGGCATCCGTGCTGTGTACATCGAATCTTCCAGCATGTTCGTCCGCGGAGGAGTCTACCGCGTCGTTCACGAAGCGCTGGGCGAAACTGCCGCCAAGTTCTCCGTTTCGGCTTTGTTGTTCGATTACCTCATCACCGCACCGATCAGCGCCGTGGCCGCCGGTCAGTACATCTCCGGACTCGCAAATTCTCTGCTTCCCTATTTCGGCAGCGGATTGAGACTCCCCACTGACATCACATCAACCATCATTGCAGTTGTCATTGAACTGTATTTTTGGCGAAAGAATATCATCGGCATCGAAGAGTCAAGTGAGAAAGCCCTTCGAATCTTCCAGGTGACTGTAGTGCTTTCCGCTGTTCTCCTCGTCTGGTCCATTGTAACGATTGCCATGAGAGGGGCTACGCTCCCACCGTTTACCGTCACACTCTCCGATGACGCGCTGGGACTGCTGAAAGGAATCGATTGGCTCAAGACCATTGGCGCAGTGGGCATCCTGGTGGGAATGGGACATTCGATTCT
>Ga0265330_10001169_pt1 | contig 15623 bp, 11 predicted proteins | sample 41919metaG_FD_202083 | JGI IMG/M metagenome (GOLD analysis project Ga0265330, IMG submission 202083) | Rhizosphere microbial communities from Carex aquatilis grown in University of Washington, Seatle, WA, United States - 4-19-19 metaG | ecosystem: Host-associated > Plants > Roots > Rhizosphere... | reverse complement strand
GGTTGCCGTACCGGGTCCCGGCGGAGTCGTCGTAGTCGAAGGGCAGGGAATAGGCCCCGGTGAAGGTGGGGACTATATTCCCGTTGGCGAGATTCCAATGCGCGTTCCAAGTTACGCCCTGGAGGTATTTCTCGCGCTCGCTGCCCATGAAGCCCACCAGCATCCTCTGGTAGTAGCTTTGCATGTCGCTGATGTCGGTATTGGCCGAGGAATCGAAGCCGGGTATGACTGTGCCCGTGTACTGGAAGTTCACGTAGTAGTCGTCCTGGGGCCCGTAGTTGAAATCGAAGCCCAGGGTATAGTCGAGCCGGGACAGCCGCTCGGAATAATCGGAAGCATCGGTATTGCCCGTCAGGCTGTAGCAGGCCTCGGCCCAGAGCCCGAACTTACCGACCGTAGTCTTAGCATCGGCGCCGAGCCTGTGGATTCTCTTGCGCTCGAGGGAGATGTCCGTAGCGGCGGGAGACCCGGCGTTGCCGATGACGGGCGTATACATCGCGTCGAAGTCATACAGGTAGCTGATCGAGAGATCGACGGCCTGGGACCGGTAGTTCAACTTGCCGCCGGCGATGAAGTTGGACGGTTTATTGTCCAGATCGTCGTAGACTACGTTCGTAAACCCAAAGGACCCCAGCTCTTCCTGGTAATCTATGGGAAAGATGCTGTTGGCGGCCGAGGGCTCGAAGACGGTTTCTAGCGAGATCTCCTCGGTCGGATACCAGTTCAAGCTGGCCGATAAAACGGGGATCTTGTGGGGCTTTGTCCCTTCCATAGTCGTATAGTCCCGCGGGTTGAGGTTGTCGGTGGGGTTGCGGCCGTCGGCTACGCCCCAGGCGTAGATCTGGTACCCGAAGCCCAGGCGGAATTTTTCCGGGTTCCAGGCGATGTAGTTTTCGAGATTTCGGACACGGGTCGAATCGGACCACTGATCCGATCGGTCCTGGCTGAAGGCGGGGGAGCTGTCGATCTGCCAATGGGAGACCAGGCTGATCTGACCGTCCTTGACGTCCAGGCTCAGCTCGTTGCGGAAACGGGGAATTTTCATCTCGCTGTCGTAGTAGTTATCGTCTCCGTAGACGGGTGCCCGATAGATGAACTGATGATCGCCGTTCAGCTTCAACTCGAAGCTCTTGCCTGATGCCGACTCGGCTGCCTGGCTGGGCGTCGATTCCGAATCTTGGTCGGCGGCCTCGGCGGCTTCCTGCCCGAAGGCAAGGCCGCCGAGCGACAGGGCCGCCATCATTGCGATACAGAGAGTCCGCTTCATGGTTCTGCTTTCCTTATTGCTCGAGGCGCTTGATGCTGACTTCGCTGTCCTTGACGCCCGAGTCCACCTGCATGCTGCCCATGACCATCACGGTGTGGGAGCCCTTCTTGTAGTTGGTGATCGTTTCCTTCGTCGGGATACTGTAATTCTTGATCACCTTGACCTCGTCGATAGTGATCGTCTTGAGCAGGGCGTCGTCCTTCTTGTCGTAGCACTCGGCCTTGTAGGGAATGTTGTCTTGGGGGTTGATCCAAATAACGCTCTTGGAGTACGGGGCATTGGGATTCTTGAAGGTGACGGCGATCTTCGAGAACTTCATCCCCGAGAATGCCGCGTCGGGCAGCGTCTCGTTGTCGGCCACGAAGGTGTAGTTGCCGTCCTCGAAGTACCTTTTTTCCATATCGAAGTAGAACAGGTCGGAGCCTACGAATTCCCCGTCCTTGCTGGAGCTCGAGATCTTGCGGATCTTCTTGAGCGCCGGGAGGTAGAGCCGCTGGTCGGTTTCGGCTCCCTGGCGGGAGACGGTCAGGAACTTGGTGCCGTTGACATCGGCGGGCTCGACGAATTCGACGTAGGCTTTCGTGCTGCCGTCGGAGATATCCTTCGAGACCATCTTGAGCTTCCTGGTTTTCACGACGCCTGAGCGATCGGTGATGGTCATGGTCGCCACCGCGAAGGAATCTTGCGGCGTTTTTTTCTCGAGGTAGGCTTTTGCGATCTCGTCGCCTCGCGCGTCGGCGAACAATCCCGCGGCGAGAAGGCAATAGAGGGCGAAAGAGGTCAGGCGTTTCATGAAAATCTCCTTACTGTAGTCGGATGGATACAGCCCGAATGTAGTCAACTGGTTACACAAAGTCAAGGAACCGAGTTATTTGGTTTCGGGAATTCAAGAGAACGAAGCTGGACTTTCCGGGACCTGTGGCGGGCTTGTTTTATCGCTTAATAAACAGTGCTTAAAAATCAAAAGTTATTGATATAAATACGATAATCGTAGTATAGTCCGAAAAGAATACGATAATCGTATTTATATTGACAATTTTGGAGGTATTGATCATGAAGATCGGTTGCGTAACCGAGATCAAAAGGCATGAATATAGGGTGGGCATGACGCCCCATTGCGCCAAAGCATATATAGACCACGGCCACCAAGTAACGATTCAATCCGGCGCCGGATTGGGAGCTGGCTTCGAGGATTCGGAGTACGCGGCGGCGGGAGCCAAGATCGAATCCGATCGCAAGAGGATTTACTCTTCCAGCGACATGATCGTGAAGGTCAAGGAGCCCCAGCCCGAGGAGTACGATCTCCTCCGCTCGGGGCAGATACTCTTCACCTACCTCCACCTGGCTGCGGATAGGGAGCAAACCGACGCGCTCCTGGCCCGTAAGGTCAAGGGCGTCGCCTACGAGACGATCCGCCTCGCGGACGGGACTCTCCCCTGCCTCAAGCCCATGAGCGAGATCGCCGGGCGCCTTTCGGTGCAGGAAGGGGCCAAGTACCTCGAGAAGCCCTTCGGCGGGCGGGGAGTGCTCTTGGGAGGCGTACCGGGAGTGCCGCGCGGCAGGGTCGCGATCCTGGGCGGCGGGGTCGTGGGAAGCAACGCGGCCAAGGTGGCCGTAGGCATGGGCGCGGCGGTGACGGTCCTCGACGTCAATCCCAACCGCCTCGCCTACCTCGACGATATATTCCACGGCGCCCTCGCGACGCTATACGCCACCGAGCGGAACATCGAGTCGGTCCTCTCTGAGAGCGACCTCGTCATCGGGGCGGTCCTCATCCCGGGGGCCAAGGCGCCCAAGCTGGTCAAGCGCGAGCAGCTGAAGCTCATGAAGAAGCGCTCCGTCATCGTCGACGTCGCGGTGGACCAGGGCGGATGCATTGAGACCACGAGGCCGACGACGCACGACGATCCCACTTTCGAGGTCGAGGGGATCGTGCATTACTGCGTCGCCAACATGCCCGGCTCCGTGGCCCTGACGAGCACTCTCGCCCTCACGAGCACGACCCTTCCCTATGGCATCAAGATCGCGGACTTGGGCCTCGAGGAGGCGCTCAGGCTGAACGCCGATCTCAAGGAAGGCCTCAACGTGTACGCGGGCAAGGTGACCTATCCGGGCGTCGCCTCCGCCTTCGGCCTTGCCTACGCCTCGCCGGATACACTACTGTAAGGGGCTATGCAGCCCGACGAGACCGATTGGAAGATCATCAACATCCTGAAGGAAGGCTACGTGCCCAACAACACGATAGCCCGAGAGCTCGGGATCTCCGAGGGTACCGTTCGAGCCCGCCTCAAGAAGCTGAAGGAGTCGGGCATCCTGCAGGTCAGGGCGCTGATCAATCCCGACGTCCTCGAGAACAAGCAGCTGGTCATCGTGGCGATGCGGGTCGCTGAATCCAAGCTCCTCGACCGCAAGGCCGAGGAGCTCTCGCACCTGCCCAATGTCCTCTCCGTTTCGATCGCGTCGGGCCGCTACGACCTCATAGCCGAGGTCCTCCTCGACTCGAACCGAGGCCTCGTGAAATTCCTCACCGAGGAGCTCTCTACCGTCGAGGGCATTCTCGCGTCCGAGAGCTTCATCATGCTCAAGAACTACGGCAAGTACGTTTGATCCTCCCCTCTCTGCCGCTCCGATAGCCGTTAATCCAGCGATTGGCGCCCTTGCGCCTAATGAGCTATTGTTTATGAGGCAGCAGGAGCCATAAAATGAAGCTTGTAACCAAGATAGTCCTTTCCTTCGTCCTCGCCTTGTCCGTCGTCGTCGCTCTATGCACATTCTTCGTCGATATCAAGACGAGGGCGGTCATCCGGGACGATATACAGTCCAAGGCCCTCGTCCTCGTGCGGACTTTCGAGTCCCAGATCGGCAGCGGCTACGGCCAGGAGGGATCGGAGGGGCGCAACGAATCGTACAGCGTCGCCCTGAGCTCCCTGACCGCTTCCTTCCCCGATCTCCTCGAGATCAATATTTACAAGATAAGCACGAAGAAAGTCGTAGCCTCGAACGAGGCCGACACGATAGGCAAGGACGCGGACCCCGAGGACATGGAGGCTGCCCAACAGGACAGGGCCGTAGTCCTCTTCGATAGGAAAGACGGCAAGGACGTCGTCGACGTCACGGCGCCCCTCCATCATGAAGGCGCGATAGGCTACGTGATGGGGGTCAAGTCGGACGTAGGCGCCGACATCGCCCGCCTGCGCCTCATCATCCTCCAGAACTCGGCCATCGGCGCCTTCCTTATCATCCTGGTGGGCTTGTTCGCCTTCGCCTTCGCCCGGAGGATCGCGGCGCCCATCAAGATCGCGGGGGGGACCTTCCGCGACATCGCGGCGGGCGATGCCGACCTCACCAAGCGCCTCGACGCCAGCCGCGGGGACGAGCTCGGGCACATGGCCAGGGACTTCAACACCTTCGTCGAGAAGCTCCGCGGCATCGTGACGGGCATCAAGGGCGCTCAAGCCAAGCTCGCCGAGATATCGGCCGGGCTCGAGGCGGGCTCGAAGCTCACGTCGGTCTCCGTGTCGCGCATAGCCGAGAGCGTGGCGAGCGCGAAGGACAAGGCCGCGGGCCAGTCCGAGGTAGTCCTCGAGTCCGCGAGCGCCATCGAGGAGATCGCCAAGAACATCGAAGCCATGGACGGGATGGTCTCCGGCCAAGCCGCCTGCGTCAGCCAGGCGTCGGCCGCGATCGAGGAGATGGTCGCCAATATCGCGTCGGTCTTCCAGTCCATGGAGAGGATGGCCGAGCAGTTCTCCTCCGTATCCGCCTCCGTCGAGGAGGGCAAGGTGGCGAGGGACGCCGCAGCCGGCCTCGTGGCGGGCATAGCCGAGCGCTCGCGATCCCTCCAGGACGCCAACTCCACGATAGCCGGGATCGCTTCGAGGACGAACCTCCTGGCGATGAACGCGGCCATAGAGGCGGCGCACGCCGGCGAGGCCGGGCGGGGCTTCTCCGTCGTGGCCGACGAGATTCGCAAGCTGGCCGAGAACGCCGCCAATCAGTCCCGCGCGATACGGAAGGACATAAGCGAGGTGCTGACCACGATCGACGGAGTGGTCGAGTCGACGGACCGGCTGGGCAAGGCCTTCGGCAAGGTCGAGACGAACATAGACGAGACGGGCAAGCTCGTCTCGGAGGTGCGCTCGTCCATGTCGGAGCAACGCCAGGGCTCCGATCAGCTGCTCAGCCTCATCCAGAACCTGAACGCCCTCACCATCCAGGTGCGCGACGGCTCGGCGGAGATGGCCGAGGGCAACGAGACCCTGCTCACCGGCACCTCCGAGCTCCGCGTGGCGGCCGAGGGCATGAAGCGCGACATCGACTCCATCTCGCAGGCGGTCAAGGATCTCGACGAGAGCGCCCGCGGCACCGCCGTCTCCGCCGAGGGGGCGAAACTCGCCGTCGACGCGATGGAAGAGGCGGTCGGGTCCTTCAAGGCATAGCCCGGCGCCATGGCTTCCGAATGGTTCGCGACCCACGCTGCGGGCTTCGGTCCCCTTGTCCTCCGCCTCGCCGCCCGCGACGTCGGGGGATTCGCCGAGCCGCGCTCGGACGACAGCTCTATACGCTTCTCGCGCGGCGCCGAGTTCGATCGGTCGGGCCCGCCGATAGCCCTCCTCGCTTACTGCCGTTCCTTGTTCAGGGTTTTAGCCGAGACGCGGGGCGGCCTCGCCGAGGCGGCGAGGCTCTTCGCCGCCGATCCTTCGCTCGAGGCGCGAATCGGCGGCGCGCGCTCCGGGCGAGCGCGGTTCGGGGAGCCGGGCAGCGGCCCTTCGACCTTCGTCTTGCGCGGCTTCGGTCCCGACGATCCCGGTTCCATCCCCCTGGAGTCGAGGCGCGGGATCGAAGGCCTCATCGCGCGAGCCACGGGCATGCGTCCGAATTCCGAGCGTCCCGACCGCGAGTACCGCCTCCAGGAGCGTTCCGACGGCCGCACGCTCTTCCTCGAGCGCGTCACTTCTCGCGCCGAGGCCCTTACGAGACCCGGCGAGCTGCCGCGAACGACCTGCCGCCTCCTCGCCGAGATGACGGAGCCCAGGCCCGACGACGTCGTCATCGACCCCTTCTGCGGCTACGGCGGCATCGTTCTCGAGCGCGTTCTCGCGGCGCCCTATCGCTTCGCCTTCGCCTCCGATACGGACGCCGAGAGGATAGCCGAGCTCAAGCGCGAGCTCTCGGCCAAGGCTTTCGAGAAGAGGCGTAAGACATTCTTCCCCAAGGTGCGCGATGCCCTGGACTCCTCGGCCTTCGAGTCGGGCTTCGTCACCGCGATCGCGACCGATCCGCCCTGGGGGCTCTTCGAGGGCGGCATGGGAGGGAGCGAAGCCGAGAGGCTCTTCGATTCCTTCATGGCCGAAGCGGAGCGGCTCCTCGCGCCGGGAGGCAGGCTCGTCCTCCTCGTCTCGCGCGCCTTGGCCGACCGGGCATTCGGCGACGCTTCGGCGCGCCCGGCATCCGTCCGTCGTTCCGGAGGGACTTTCGTCCTGCGGGAGTCCCTCGACGTCCTCGTCTCGGGCAAGAAGGCGAGGGCGCTGCGCTTAGATCGGAAATGATACCCGCCCCACTTTGTCCTCGGTCCCCATCCGGTGTATGATGGCTCGCGAAGGATGGAGGATTGCGATGAGGGTCTGCGTGTTCGGCGTCGGCGCGATAGGGGGATTCATCGGGTATCGTCTAGCGGCGGCCGGATGCGATCTCTCGGGCGTCGCGCGGGGCGCTACCCTCGCCGCGTTGCGCGAACGAGGTCTGCGCTTCACCGAGGGCGATCGCGCCGGAACGGCGCGCGTCGGAACGACGCACTTCGAGTCGCTGCCGATCAAGGCGAGCTCTGAGCCGAGCGAGCTCGGGGAGCAGGACCTCGTTGTCCTGGCGGTCAAGGCGCCGGCCCTCGCGGCCGCTGCCGCGAGCATGGCGCCGCTGCTCGGCCCGGAGACGGTCGTCCTGCCCGCGATGAACGGCGTGCCCTGGTGGTTCTTCCACGGCCTTGGCCGCGGCTCCGACTCGGGACCGGGCTTCGAGGGGCGGAACCTCGCCTCCGTGGATCCATCGGGATCCATCGCCGCGGCGATCCCCCCTTCGCGAGTGCTGGGCTGCGTAGTGCATGTCGGCGCATCCTGTCCCGAGCCGGGCCTCGTGAAGGCCCTGCCCCTGCGCCGCCTCATAATAGGGGAGCCGACGGGAAGGGCGACGCCGCGGCTCGCGGCCGTGGCGGGCGCGCTCCGGGGTGCGGGCTTCGAGATAGAGGTCACCGATTGCATCCAACGGGAGATCTGGTACAAGCTTTGGGGCAACATGACCATGAATCCCGTCTCGGCCCTCACCGGGGCGACGATGGACAGGATCATCGACGATCCCCTCGTCTATCGCTTCTGCTGCGACGTGATGGCCGAGGCGAAGCGCGTCGGGGCGAGGATCGGCTGCCGCATCGAGCAGACCGAGGAGGACCGCATGACGATCTCCCGCAGCCTCGGGGCCTTCAAGACTTCGATGCTTCAGGACGTCGAGGCGGGTAGGCCCGTCGAGCTGGACGCGATCGTATCGTCGGTCAGGGAAATAGGGGTCCTCGTCGGGGAGCCCACGCCGAACATAGACGCCCTTCTCGGCCTCGTGCGGCTTCGCGCGCGGACCCTGGGGCTGTATCCCGAAGGAGTGCGATGATGGCCGTAGCGAGGAAGATGCGCGATTTCACGGAGAAGGGATCCATGATCCGCAAGATGTTCGAGGAAGGCGCGCGGCTCCGGAAGATCTACGGCGACGACAAAGTCTTCGACTTCAGCCTCGGCAATCCCAACCTGCCGCCGCCCGAGGCCTTTAAATCCAGGCTCCGCGCCGTGGTCGAGGCCGACGAGCCCGGCCTCCACGCCTACATGCCCAACGCCGGTCTGCCCGAGACGAGGAGCGCCATAGCGGCGCGCGTCGCCGCCGAGCAGGGCGTGGCGGTCGAAGGGAACCACGTCATCGTCACCTGCGGGGCAGCCGGCGCCCTCAATATCGTCTTCAAGGCCCTCCTCGACCCGGGCGACGAAGTCCTCGTGAGCTCGCCCTATTTCGTCGAGTACGGCTTCATCGCCGACAATCACGGGGGAGTCCTCAAGTCCGTGCCCTCCCGCCCGGATTTCTCCCTCGACCTGCCCGCCCTCGAGGCGGCGATGGGGCCCAAGACCAAGATCGTCCTCGTCAATACGCCCAACAACCCGACCGGCAGGATCTACTCCGCCGAGTCCCTCTCCCTCCTCGCCCGCGCCCTGGAGCGAAAGAGCCGCGAGAGGGGGCATGCCGTCTATCTCGTCTCCGACGAGCCCTATCGCAAGCTGGCCTACGACGGCGCCGAGGTGCCGAGCGTGCTGGCGAGCTACCCGAGCTCCATCGTCGTCACCTCGCACTCGAAGGACCTGTCCCTCCCGGGTGAGCGCATCGGCTACGCGGCGGTCAATCCCGCGGCGGAGGACCTCGAGGCGCTCATGGGCGCCATGACCCTCGCTAACCGCATTCTGGGCTACGTGAACGCGCCCAGCCTCATGCAGCGCGTGATCGCGGGCTTGGGCGACGCCTGCGTGGACGTGTCGGTCTACAAGCGCAAGCGCGACCTGCTCGCCGCGGGGCTCCGCGCGGCGGGCTACGACTTCCGCCTGCCCGAGGGCGCCTTCTACCTCTTCCCCAAGAGCCCCCTGCCCGACGAGGCCCGCTTCGTCGAGCTCCTCAAGGAGGAGAACATACTCGTCGTACCCGGTTCGGGCTTCGGTACGCCCGGTTACTTCCGCATCGCCTACTGCGTCGACGACAAGACCATCGAAGGCGCGTTGCCAGGCTTCGAGCGGGCGATGAAAAAGGCGAGGGGCTAGCTGCCCTCCCATGTCAATCTCCTTTCGACCTACTTTCGCACTGGGCATCGCGCTCCTCGCCGCCGCGGCCGCTTCCTCGGCCTCCGCGCAAGCGCTCCCCTCCTTCGCCGAGGAGAGCGCGTCGGGAACGGCCTCCAGCCTCCTATTCTACGAGGACGCCAGCGGTGGCGTCGGCCCCGACGCGGTCCTGCGCATGTACCGCGAGGGCGAGCTCCCCGCCCTGGGCCGCGCCGCTTTGAACGGCGGATACTCTTCCTCGACCTACTGGCTCGTCCTGCCCATCCCGCCTGGCTCGGAAGGGAAAAGGCTCTTCCTCTTCACGACGGATACGGGCCTCTATCGGCTCGAGGGCTTCGTGCCGAGGCCCGACGGTTCCTTCGCCCGCTGCGAGGGCTCCTACGCCGAGCCTTTTCGCGGCAGGGCCGCGCCCATCTTCAATCCGGCGCTCTCCTTCTTCGCCCCCTCGGGGGCGCCGGCCGACCGCCGCGTCCTCGTCTTCTCAATACGCTCGGACAGCAGTCTCCATACTTCGTTCATCCTCTCCGACGCCGTCGGCCTCTTCAAGTACAAGCTCGAGCGCAGCGTTCTCCTCGCCTCGATCTTCACGATCCTCTTCGCCCTCTTCGCCTACAACGTCTTCATCCTCGCGTTGACGCGCAGCCATCGGCACTTCTACTACGTCATCTACCTCGGAACCTACATCCTGTATCTCGCCGATCTCCAGGGCATCGATTTCCAGATCCTCTTCCCCGGCGCCTCCGGCTCGTGGACGAAGACGATCTCTCCCCTCCTCGGAAGCTGTTCCCTCGTCTTCTCAGCCCTCTTCGCGAAGGCCTTCCTCGGCATAGACCGACGCTCGAAGGTCCTGCGTCCCTGCCTCTTCGCCCTGGCGGCTCTGGGCGCCAGCCTCGCCCCCGTCTCTGTCTCGGGCCTCCGCTACGATATCGTGTCCCGCTACGGGAACGATCTCGCTTCCTTTTTCGTCGTGGCGGTGATCGCGATCGCGATCGCGAGGATAGCGCAGCGCTACAAGCCCGCCGTCTTCTTTCTCATCGCCAACGCCGGCCTCGTCGCGGGAGTCCTGGCCTACGGCCTCGGCAAGAACGGCCTCCTGCCGAACGGAATCCTCGTCTCGAACGCGAGCCTCCTCGGCCAGGCCTTTCAGCTCGTCCTCTTCTCGGCCTCCCTCGCCTACAATCTCGGCCTGGAGAGGCGCGAGAGGATAGCGGCGCAGGGGACCATCCTGTCGCAGGAGGCGGCCTTCCGCAAATTCGTCCCCCTGGAATTCCTCGAGTTCCTGGGCAAGCGCGATATCAGCGAGGTCCGGCTCGGGCAGAACGTGGAGAAGGAGATGAGCGTGATGTTCGCGGACATCCGCTCCTTCACGAGCCTCTCGGAGTCGATGACCCCCCGCGAGAATTTCGACTTCATCAACGAGTACCTGCACCGGATAGTCCCGACGGTGAAGGATTACGGGGGCTTCATCGACAAGTTCATGGGCGATTCGATAATGGCCCTCTTCCCGAACGCAGTCGACGACGGGCTGATGGCCGCAGTCGAGATACAGCAGGCGATCACGGACTACAACGGGGAGAGGCTCGCGAGGAGAGAGGCGCCCATACGCGCGGGCATAGGCCTCCACACGGGCTCCCTCATGCTGGGCATCATCGGCGACGAGGAGAGGCTCGAGAGCACCGTGATCTCCGACGCGGTCAATCTCGCCTCGCGGGTGGAGAAGCTGAATAAATTCTTCGGGAGCTCGATCCTGATCACCGAGGCGACCTTCAAGAGCATCATGGATCCCTTGAGCTTCCAATACCGCTTCCTCGGCAAGGTCAAGGTGAAGGGCAAGGCGGAGCCCTCGGCCATATTCGAGGTCTTCGGCGGGGAGACCGAAGAGCTGAGGCAGCGCAAGCTCTCCACCCAGCGCGATTTCGAGCAGGGCCTCGTCGCCTATCTCCTCCGCGACTTCCCCCAGGCCCGAGCGTACTTCGCCGACGTACTCCGGGCGAACAAGGATGACAAAGCGGCCGTCTACTACTACATGCACGCCAAGCGCGCGATGGAATCGCTTCCCGGCCCCGAGTGGAGCGGGACTATCGATTCGACGGGGGCCTAGGGTTGTAATATGACAAGTATGTACTAGAATTCGGTATATGCGGCAGTCCGCGCTCGCTTCCTTGTTGCTGATCTTGACTGCGTTCCCGGCTGCATGGGGCGGGTCGGCGCCCGCTTGCCCTTCGACTATAGTCTTCATCACCTCGACGAGCGACTTGACGATGGATTATCAGCTCCTCGAGGCTTTCCGGGCGCGCTGGACGGAGCGCGAGAGCTTGGCGCTCATCCTTCCCTTCCCGCTTTCGCCATGGGCTTTCCCCTTGACGCCCAAGGCCAGTGAGCTCAGCGTCGCCGCCATCGCCGAACGGTTGGGCGGCAAACCGCTTTCGCTCATCGTCGCTCAGGGCGACCCCGCCTTCTTCCTGGCGCTGTCGCTGCGCGATACGCGCTTTCGCGGCTCGCCCATCATCGCCTTCGACCTCCCGGGGGGCGAGGAGAGGCGCAGGCAATTCGAGGGCGATAAATCCCTCTACCTCATCGAGCTCTCCGACATCGGGGAGAAGAACGTCGAATTGGCCATGAAGCTCTTTCCGAAGAGGAAGCGGGCGGTTCTCCTCCTCTACGTGGGAAATGAGCCTCGATTGGCGAACAGCGTCAACGGTAGGTTCGCCTCCCTCTTTCCCGGCCTGACCTTCGTGACGGTGCCCAATCCCTCGCAGGCCTCCGCCGATCCCGTCCTCCGCTCTTCGCCCGAGGATACTTTCGTCATCGGTTTCAATCCGGGCTGGCTCGACCGCGCCGGGCGGTATCGGTCCGGTAAGGACTACGTCAGGTCGGTGCAAGATACCTATCATGTCCCCATGTTCGAATACCTCTACTCCAGCTTGGATGGAGGCACGGTCGGGGGCGTCGGCTTGCTGCCCTCGCGCTGGGGAAGGGAGGTGGCCGATCGAGGCCTCTCCCTCGTCCTCGACAAGAAGGAGCCCGAGCACTGGACCGCGGGAGATGACTTCACGAGCGTCTTCGCGGATTATCGCGAGATGCAGCGCTTCGGCTCGTCGCCGAAGCTGCTGCCGCCCGGCGCCGAGCTGATCAACAAGCCTCCGCCGACATGGGTCCGCTACCAGCGCGTCCTCCAGCCGCTCTTGGCGGCCCTCGTCCTGGCCGTGGCCGCCTTCAGCCTGAGGTTCATTTTCAGGCGGCGGGAGAAAAGACTCCTCGTCGAGGCCAATGCGCGGCTGGAGCGGGAGGTGGCCGAGCGCACCGACGAGCTGCGCTCCTCCAACGTGGAGCTCGAGGTCTCGAACGCGAACCTCATCGAGGCGATCCGGAGAGCCGAGAAGATGCAGAAAAACGTCCTCAAATCGGCCCGCGCGATCACTCTCGGCCGATTCGCGGCCGGCATGGCCAACGGCCTCAACAGCCCCCTCAACGCCGCGCGCGCCGCTAGCGCGTCGCTCCGGTCGGTCGTCGGGGACGGCCATCAAGGATTCCACCCGCTTCTTCTCGCCTTCGACGAAGCTCAGCGATCGATCTTCCTCCGCAACGCTCCGCGTGTCCTCTCGCGGCCCGACTACGTAAAGGAAGCCGCGAAGGCCGAGCCCCGCGAGCTCGAGCGTCGCCTTTCCCGGCTCTCCGTCCCGGACGCGGCCCGGGTCGCGTCCGACCTGTCGGACGCGGGGCTGGCGGGGTTAGGCGACGCCGAGCTGGCGGCCTTCGCCGACGAGAAGGGCCCGGCCGTCGCCCAGGCCCTGTACCGTCTCTCGGTCTTCGACCGCTCGACCTGGATAATCGACGAGTCGGTGGACCGCGTGGCCGAGATCATCAAGACCGTCCGCGATTACGTGGACGACGGCGCGACGGCGAAAGAAGCCGGCGACGTGGACCTTCGCGGCACTATAGAGCGCGCCCTGCTCATCTTTCGCAACCGCCTCCCGGCATCGGTGATCCTTCAAGCGCACTATGATGAATTGCCGCCGATCCGGGGTTTCGAGTCGGTCTTCGTGCGAGTCTGGGCCAATCTCGTGCAGAATGCGCTGAGGGCCATGCCTCGCGGCGGGAGGCTCGACATCTCCCTGCGGCGGGAAGGAGGCTTCGCGGTCGTCTCCGTGGGGGACGAGGGCGAAGGCATCCATCCCTCCATCGCGCACAGGATGTTCGAGCCCTTCGTCACTACGCGCGAGAAAGCCGAGGGAATGGGCTTGGGCCTCGCCTTCTGCAAGAAGGCGATCGAGTCCGCGGGAGGCGAGATCGCATTCGAGGGCAAGGAAAGAGGGACCGTATTCCATGTCCGCATCCCCTTGGGCGGATCCGCGTGAGCGCTAGGCGGGCGATCCTCACCGTCGACGACGAAGTCGTCCTCCTCCTCTCGATCAGGCAGGCGCTGAAGCTCAGGTTCGGCGCCGAGTATATCTACGAAATGGCCCAGAGCGCGGAAGACGCTCTGGGCGCCATCGATCGATTGGCGAGCGAGGGCGTGGAGCTGGCCCTGGTCCTCTCCGATTGGCTCATGCCGGGGATGCGTGGGGACGAGTTCTTGAAGCGCGTCCGCGAGATCCGCCCGGGCGCGAAGCTCGTGATGATGAGCGGCCACGCGGACGACGCGCAGATGGAGGCCCTGGCCGAAGAGGCGGGGCTCTTCGCCTTCATGAGCAAGCCGTACACGGCGTCTATGCTCTTCGACGTCGTGCAGCGCGCCCTGGCGATATAATCGGTCGAGAGGCAGTGATCGCCCCGCGTTACGGCATCGCCTTCCCTCGCGCGGTCAAACGCTACGCTAGGGCTCTGCTCGGCAGAATCAGGGCATTGGCCTGCCTCGCGCGGTCTCAAAGAGCTTATACCATTCCTCGCGGGTCAAGCTCACGTCGACGGCCTTCGCGCAGGCGGCGAGGCGGTCGGGCCTCGTCGTGCCGAGGACGGGGATTATCTTGGCCGGGTGCTTGAGGAGCCAGGCGAGGACGATCGCCTCGGGCGGGACTCCGCGAGCCTCGGCGTATTCCTTGACGAGGCCGGCAGTCTTCCTGACCGACTCAGGCTGCTTGGAGAGATCGGCGCCCGTCAGTGCCCCTCGGTCGAGGGGGCTCCAGGCCTGGAGCCCGACGCCCTTCAGGCGGCAGTACTCGAGAGTCCCCTCCCAGCCGTCGGGGTAGCTCGGCGACGCCTGATTGAAGGAGATCGTCGCCTCCGCGAAGCCGTGGTGCATGAGGCTCATCTGCAGCTGGTTGGCCACGAGGGGATCGGGGAGGAAGCTCTGGATGTATTCCATCATTCCGCGGTTCTGGTTGGACAGGCCGAAGTACCGAACCTTCCCGGCGGCCTTGAGCTCCGCGAATGCCCGCGCGATCTCCTCGCCCTCCATGAGCGGGTCGGGCCTGTGGAGGAGGAGTACGTCGAGGTAATCGGTGCCGAGGCGCTTCAGGATCGCGTCGACGGCGGAGACGATATTCCCGTAGCTGAAGTCGAAGCGCTGGGGCACGCCTGGCGGATCGTCGGCCCAGCGGATGCCGCACTTGGACTGGATGACTAGCTCGTCGCGGAGGGCCGGCCTTTCGCGCAGGACTCGACCGAAGACTTCCTCTGCTCTGCCCGCCGCATAGATGTTCGCGTGGTCGATGAGATTGATGTCGAGCTCGAGGGCCGCGTCGAGGAAATCGCGCGCCTGCTTCTCGTGCTCCTTCGTGAGTACGGTGCCCTTCTCCCAACCGCCGCCCAGGCCCATGCAGCCCGCGGCCAGCCGCGAGACGCGCAATTCAGTGTTCGGTAATACAAGCTTCTCCATGCTTACCTCCCGCCCGGGCTCGCGTCATCGGGGACGGAACCTGGGCCGCGGACTATGATAGCACGGAAGGGGGCGCCTGCTCGAAGGCCTCGAAGAGAAGCTTGGGAAGTAGTAGAATCTAATCGGTAGGGAGCCCGGCGGAAATGGAAGATAAGAAGATCGGATTATTCGACATGCTGGGTCCCGTCATGATCGGGCCCTCCAGCTCGCATACCGCGGGCGTCGCGCGCATAGCCTTCCTCGCGCGCAGGATCTTTCCCCTTCCCCTCGACAGGGCGAGGGTGAGCTTCTATGGCAGCCTCGCCCGGACTTACCGGGGCCACGGCTCGGACAAGGCGGCTATCGCCGGCCTCCTCGGCATCCTCCCCGAGGACGAGCGCCTCGCCTTCGCCCCCGAGCTCGCCGCCCGCGCTCATCTCGATGTCGAGATCGTTCCGGTCTTCGACGGACCCGAGCGCTACCATCCCAACACCGTCGTCATCGAGCTCTTCTCCGGCGAGCGGTCCTCCAGGCTGCGGGCCGCGTCGGTCGGCGGAGGCGAGATACTCCTCCAGTCGATCAACGGCTTCGACGCCCTCCTCGACGGCAGGCTCGACGCCATCCTTGTGCTCCATCACGACGAGCCGGGCGTGATAGCCCGCGTGGCCGCCCTCCTCGCGGCCGCCGGGCTCAACATCGCCTC
>Ga0265330_10001168_pt1 | contig 15633 bp, 12 predicted proteins | sample 41919metaG_FD_202083 | JGI IMG/M metagenome (GOLD analysis project Ga0265330, IMG submission 202083) | Rhizosphere microbial communities from Carex aquatilis grown in University of Washington, Seatle, WA, United States - 4-19-19 metaG | ecosystem: Host-associated > Plants > Roots > Rhizosphere... | reverse complement strand
CGCAGCCTTCTACAGTGCTTAATCTCCACTCCCCTCTGAAAACGGACCCTGGAGGAACTGCTTGGAGACACTGCTCGGACGCCCCTTGGAAGTCGAAGTTCGGGATTCAATCGAAAAGGCGATGAAGATCCTGAAACAGAAGATGTCGAAAGAAGGCATCCTCCAGGAGATCAAGCGCCGCCGCTACCACGAGAAGCCCTCGGTGAAGCGGAAGCGCAAGATCCGGGAGGCACGCAAGCGGCGGCGACGCGAAGCCAAGCGGCGCGTCGTGCGCTAGCCACTTCGCCGGCTGTCGAATCTTCCCCTGATCCCGCGTGCCCACCGGCACGTGCGGGCGGTGGTATGACCATGCCAAGCTGGATCGAGGTTCAGATCGAGACACATGCGGATGCCGCTGATCTCGTGGCTGCTGCTGTGGCGCCCCTGACCGGCGGCGTGGAGACGCGCGACACGGAGACCCTGCTGTCAGCGGCAGCAGGGCGCGTTTGCGTGGTGGCCCTATGTCCACCCGAGCAAGCCCAGGAGCTGCTCGACGTCGTAGCCGACGCACTGGCGGTCGCGCGCGCGTCCGGGACTGCTGTCGATCCAGTGACCATTCGCCAACGCGAAGCGCACGAGGACGAGTGGCGGGACGTGTGGAAACAGTTTTTCCGTGCGACGCGCGTAGGCCGGCGCTTCACCGTCCGGCCAAGCTGGGATCCGGGCGAGGTTCCCGCGGGGGAATTTGTCATCGATCTCGACCCCGGCATGGCATTCGGCACCGGGGCGCATCCCTCGACTCGGTTGGTGATCGGGTTGGCCGAAAGACTCAACCAAGAACGCCCTGCGCTCGACCGCGTGCTCGACCTCGGGTGCGGATCCGGAATCCTGTCGATCGTGGCGGCGCGCCTGTGGCCAGCGGCCTGCGGCCTGGCCGTGGACAACGATCCCCTGGCGACCATATGCGCGAAAGAGAATCTGGAACGTAATCACGTCACGAGCTTTGAGCTGCAAACCGGGACGCTGGCGGAGGTGGCAAACCGATTCGACCTGGTGATGGCCAACATCCAGGCGGATGTCCTGACCGCACTGGCGCCAGAGCTGCCGTCCCGGCTGGCCGAGCACGGTCGGCTGATTCTTTCGGGGTTGCTGCTGGAACAGGTGGACGCCGTGCTCGCGGTCTACTGCGATGCTGGTTTTGTCTTGGACGCGCGCTCTGAAGAGGGCGAATGGGGCGCACTCTCTCTGCGCCAGCGTGCCCGATCGTAGTTCTGCCTGTGCGGGCGGCTCACTTCGTGGTGAAATTGTAGTCCATGCCACGCGTGTTTGTTCCGGCGCAGCTTCTCGACCACGAGCAGGTGACGCTCGACCGGGCCACATCAAAGCATCTGGTGAAGGTTCTGCGGCTGCAAGCCGGGGCCAAAATTTGTGTGTTCGACGGCTGCGGCATTGAGATCGACGCGGCCATCGTGCGGGCCAGCGCCGCCGGGGTCGAGGTGGCACTCGGCCAGCGCCAGCAAGTGGCTTTGCCGCCAGCAACCATCACGTTGCTGCAGTCGGTGCCGCGCGGCGAGCGCATGGACATCATCGTTCAAAAGACAACCGAGCTGGGGGTCTCGCGCATTGTCCCGCTGACCAGTTCCCGCGGCGTGGTGAAGCCAACATCGAGCAAGAGTCGTCGCTGGCGGATCATCGCACAGGAAGCCGCCCGCCAATCGGGACGTGCCGACGTCCCAGATGTGGAAGACCCGGTCACCCTTGACGTGGCACTGGCTGGTGCCGCTGCGGCTGGCGGCACACGCTTGCTGCTCTGGGAGGAGGAGCGCGCCCTGCCCTTGCGCCAGGTCCTCGCCTCGATTCCGGCAGCCCCCGTCACGTTGCTGGTTGGCCCGGAAGGCGGCCTTTCGCAAGCCGAGGTCGAGAGCGGCCGGCAGAATGGTTTCCGCACCGTCAGCATAGGCCCGCGCATCCTGCGGGTGGAAACCGCGGCTCTGGTCGCCGTTGCCCTAACGCAATCCGCCCTTGGCGGATTGGACTAGGAAACTTGCAACCGCGTGTGGCTGTTCACACAATGGCTCCGTGACCACCTACGCGGCTGTTTGCAACGCCATGGCGACTCTTGATGAGTCAGGTCCCACGCGACCCAACGGTTCCAGCGAGGCCAACCGCGATCTTCCCTCGGACTCCGTGCCGACGCCCCAGCCCTTGGTACGCGGGGAGCGGGTGCTTCGGGTTCGCGCCGCCGGCGTAGGACGACGCTTTCTCGCGGCGTTCATCGACGGCGCGCTGGTTGGTGCCGTCGCCATCGGCGCCACTCTGGTTGCGACCCTCGCTCTCGGCGTGTCCCTGCCCAGTTCCAAGGAACTGGGACCAGACTTTGTTCTGGCGGGCCTGCTTGATCGCAATCCCATGGCCCTGGGCGCGCTTGGGCTGCTAGCCGGGATGAGCGCTCTCTATCAAATCTACCTCGGCGGCATATTGGGTCAGACAGCGGGCAAGCGCCTGCTTCATCTGCGCGTGATCTCATCGCGCGGGGGCGCGCCTGGGCCACTCTTGGGTTGCGTACGTTTCGTGGCTCTGCTGTTCAGCCTGTTGCCGGTTGGGTTGGGCTGGCTGTGGTGCCTCTTCGACCGCGAGCGCCGCGCCCTGCATGATCATGTCTCCGGAACCTATGTGATCGTCGAGGACAGGTGATGCCGGGGCCGCGCGAGCCAGCGGCCCGCGCCATGCCGATGCCGATTTCGTTGCTTGCCCAAGCCCTGGCAAGGGCATCGCTTTTGTCGCAAGAAACCGCCGTTGAAGTCGAGCGACGCCATCAGCTCTACGGGGGCGGGCTCGACACCGTGATTCTGGAGATGGGCCTGCTCGACGAGCAGACCGTGGTCACACTTATTGCCAATCTCACCGGGATCCCGGCGGCACCTATCGAGCGTCTGGCCAGTCCCGACCTGCGGACAGCTCCATGGATCGATGCAGGTGCTGCGGCCCGCATCGGGGCGGTGCCCCTTGGCCTGCGCGAAGACGCGTTGGAACTGGCGGTTCACCCGGAAGCCAACCACGATGCCCTGGTGGCGTGGGCCGGCGAACGCCACCTCTTGGTCGAACCGTACTTGGTTTGCGAGGCCCGCTTTCGCGGCCTTTTGGGCGTCGTGTACCACATTCCAGTGCCGCCGCGCTTTGTATCCCTCTTGGCAAGGCTGATGGGAGCAACCCCGGCGCGGCGCTGGTTGGCGCTTGCCCAGCCCTTTCCCGCCGTCGTGCCAGCCGCGGCTGCCGCTCCTGTCATCGACGAAACCCAGACCCTCATTGAAAACACGCGCTTGGGTGATGAAGCCGCCCGGCGCGCGGCTTGGCGTGCGCTGGGCCGGCGCCTGCACGACCCGCGAGTCGCGGCCCACGCGCGCTCGCTGCAAGCCAGACTGTCCAGCCGCGACGCTGGCGCTGCCATCGCAGCCCTCGCCTCCTTGGCCGAGCTTCGTGATCCCTCCTCGGTGCCAGCCATCATCGATCGCCTGGAGAGTGAGGACGCAGAGATCGCCTTGGCCGCGCGTTCGACCTTGCTGGCCCTGACCGGCGACGACCTCGGACCCAAACGGCGGCGTTGGCTGGAATGGTGGGAAAAGATGCGGCGCAGGCCGCGCCTGGAATGGCTGCTGCAAGCGCTGGCCCACCGGGATCCGCAGATTCGCCTGGCGGCTTCGCAGGAACTACAGGAAATCACCGGCGAATACTTCGGCTACCACTACGATCTCCCCGAGCGCGATCGTGACGAAGCCCGCCGCCGCTGGCTGACCTGGTGGCAAAACACCGACAAACGCCGGTTTGTCTAGGCTGCCGCGGATGGTGCATCCATGAGTTGAAGGACCTTCCCCGGCGTGTGCTAGATTGCCCCACCTATGTTTGAGACACTGACGCAAGGATTCCGAGCCGCCAAGCAGAAATTCCAGGGCCTGGCCGAGCTCAATGAAAGTACCGTCGATGCCGCTCTGGTGGACGTGCGCACTTCGCTGCTTGAGGCCGACGTCGGCTTCGAGGTGGTGCAGGACTTCTGCAAACGGGTCAGGGAGAAGGCCCTTGGCGTCATCGTCAAGGTGCGGGCGAGCAGCAACGAGAAGGTCCGTCGCGTGACCCCGGAGGATCACTTCGTTAAGCTTTGCCACGACGAGCTGGTCGAACTGATGGGGCCGGTCGATTCGAGCATACGCTTCGCCAAGAAGGGGCCCACCGGCATCATGGTGGTGGGCCTGCAGGGCAGCGGCAAGACCACCACGGTGGGCAAGCTGGCGCGTCTGCTGGAAAAGCGCGGGCGCCGTCCCTTGCTGGTGGCCGCGGACGTGTACCGCCCGGCCGCCATCGATCAGCTCCGCATCCTGGGTGAACAGTTGCACATGCCGGTCTACTCCGAGCCCGGAGGCAGCCCGCCGCTCATCTGCGAAAAAGCCCAACGAATCGCCGCCGAATCGGGCCGCGACACGGTTCTCTTCGACACCGCCGGTCGACTCGCGATCGACGAGGTGCTGATGAATGAGCTGAAGGAGATCAAGCGTCGCTGCAATCCAGCCAATGTGCTGTTCGTGGTCGACGCGATGATCGGCCAGGACGCGGTGGCCACGGCCAAGACCTTCCACGACTGGCTGGCCTATGACGGCGTCATCCTGACCAAGCTGGACGGCGACGCCCGCGGCGGCGCGGCCCTGTCGGTCAAGGCGGTGACCGGCAAGTCGGTCAAGTACGTCGGTATGGGCGAATCACTTGATCGCCTGGAGGAATTCCGGCCCGACGGCATGGCCAGCCGAATCCTCGGTCGCGGCGATGTGGTGGGACTCATCACCCAGTTCGAAGAGGTGGTGGACGAGGAAAAGGCCGAGCAGGACGCCTTGCGCATGCTCAAGGGGAAGTTCGACATGAACGACTTCCTCGAACAGATCTCCGTCCTCAAGAAAATGGGGCCGCTTGGCGACTTGGTCGACAAGATCCCTGGCGTTGCCGACGCCAACATCCAGGTCGACGATCGCGAGCTGGTGCGCATCGGCTCGATGATTTCGTCGATGACCGAGGACGAGCGCCGCCACCCCGAGCGTTTCATCGTCTCCAGCTGGGAAGAAGTCATCGAGGGTGGCAAGCGCAAGAAGAAGCGCAGCGCGTTTTACGACATGGGCCGGCTGGCCCGCGTGGGCCGCGGCTGTGGGCGCAAAGAATCGGAAGTGGCGGACCTGCTCAACCGCTTCGCCATGATGAGGCAGGTGATGATGCAGCTGGGGGCCTCGACCGGGCTTCTGGGAAAAATCCCGGGATTCAAAGGCATTGCGCAGGCGAAAAAGTTGCTCGGCGGCATGGACATGGACCAACTGGCCAACATGATGAGCACGCCATCGCCCGAGCGCGGCCACTTCCAGGCGCCCCAGCGCAACCAGGATCGGTCCAAGGAAAAGCGCAAACGCAAAGATGCCCGCAAGGCGCGCAAGAAGGCGCGCCGGCGCAAGTAGTTTAGCTAGGTCAAAATGTGAGAGGGGCGCAAAGATCCATTGCTCGCTGTGTTTCTATCCTAGTTTCCCAGGACAAACGACAGTGCGAGCACGATCGTCCCAGCCAGCACCAAGGCGGCGATGACCATCAAGGCCAGCGGGCTGTGTCGTAGCGCTCGCCGGCCACCCTCGATGGCCGCGGTTGGACCCAGACGTGTTTCCTGTGTCGAACGACGCCGCACGACCCCTTCACCCACTGCCTGAGTCGACGTGTGGGTATTGGCGAGCCCCTCTCCGCCCGACGCTGCCGGATCTGCGCCTGCCGCCTGCCCGGCCCGCACCTCTGCTTCTTGCATCTGGCGCAGATAACGATCTTCGGGATCCTCTAGCCGCAAGGTCGTCTGACCGAGGCGCAACACATCGCCATCGGACAGGCGCAGTTCAGCCGCCAAACGCTCACCCATGCACAGAACGCCATTCTTCGAGCCAAGGTCGCGCACAAACACGCCATCCCAGCGGCGTTCAAACTCCGCGTGCTCGCGCGACATATCGTCGTCGGCCACGACCAAGTTGCAGCCGGTCGCGCGCCCAATCCGGTAACAACGGCCCACACCATCAAGGTGCAGCTCGTGGCCACGCGCCGGACCGTCGGTCACCACGAGACGCGGAACCTCGCCCGGCCGCCGCGCCCCGAACAGATCACTCACCAGGCGTCGCGCCAAAGTCGCGGTCGATTCGGGTAGTGCCCGCCCCTGCGCCCCCTGCGCGGACTCACCCTCACCCTCGATCGCCAACTCGACGTCAGCCAGGCGCAAGACAGCGCCGCTCGGAACCATCTGTGCCACGAACGGGGTCAACCGCCGCCCGTTGACATAGGTGCCGTTGGCGCTGCCAAGATCCTCCAACAGCCAGCCGAGGTCACGCCGCGCCAGGCGGGCGTGTTGCTCGGACACGGCGGCAAATGGCAATTCGATCTCATTTCCCAGTCGGCGGCCGATGGTGAGGACCCCCTCGCGTGGATCGATCTCAACCACCCGCTCAACCGATGGCGCCGCCGCTAGCCGGCTGCCGGCCCGTATGCGAATGCGAAGAGACAAGGCGGTTGCTACGTATTGTCCAACCCGGTCGAATCAGGAACTGCCCTCGCCACCGCCCGCCGGCGAATTCGACGATCCCACGGCGGTCGGAGCAGGCGAGACCACAGCGGGCAGCGCGGGCACCGGGCCGGGGTCAATGCCATGCTGCTTGAGTGCCGCCAGATAGTGATCCCGCTCGGCAATGGCCGTGAGCAGTTTGTTCCGCATCACATCGTTGTTCTGCTTCAGGCGGCCAATCTCGGACAGATCGCGCTGGCGGGTCGAATCGGTCTTCGACGCGCGGGCCAGGGCTTTCAGGAACTCGGCCTGGGGAATCTCCGCGAAAGGCGTGGCACGGTACTTTCCCGTCTCGATCTTTTCCAGGTAACCCTCGGCCGCCAGGCCGAGGAGTGAGCGCGACACCAAAGATTCACTGGCACCGATGGCCAACGAAATATCGACCGGCGCAAAGGGTTGGCCAGACTGGGCCAGTTTCTTCAGCTCGTCGTATAGTTCCTGCCGACCCAGTTTGCTGCTGGAATCACTGCCGCTGCTCGTGCTGGTGCGGACGCCCGCCGCGTGGCTGCGCTTGAGACTCATGATCGCCCCCTCGTGTCTATGATTGAGACACCTTATACCCCAATTCCTGCCGCAGCGTGAGTCCGTCGGTCATCGACCCTTGCGGTGCCGTCGCGAATGTTGGTTCGATGCCGGCTCCGCCTTGGCTGGGCTCGGCAAGGGAATCTCCCACAGCCGCGCAGCCGCAGGGTCAGCCCGGTAGCGCTTGACCAAATAGACCAGCAGCCCGAGCCCTGCCAGCACCGAAGCGAGTCCGATGAACTGCGAGGTCGATAGGGTTCCGACGCTGCCGCGGTCGTCGTCGCCCCGATAGATTTCGATGATGGGGCGCATGATGCCGTAGCCCAAGACCCAGCCAAGGAATACCTCGCCGGAGAACTTGCGCACGCGACGCAAGTACATGAGCAGGCCGAAAAGCGCGAGTCCGGTCAGGGTTTCGTAAATCTGCGTGGGATGGACAGGCAGCGACCACGCCGAATCAGAAGCCAGCGCGTGCATCCGGTTCACGTGATCCTCCCAGGCGGGGCTGTTTTTGGGGAAGCGGATCGCCCAGAACACGTCCGAACGCTTGCCGTAGTCGCAGCCAAAGAGCAGACAACCCACGCGCGTAATCGCCGTGCCCAGCACCACCGAGGGCGCAGAGGCGTCAGCCCACCGGAGAAGCGGGATCTTGCGCCGCCAGCAGCCGTACCAACTGGCCGCGAAACCGCCGATCATTCCGCCATAGGCGACCAGGCCGCCCTTGTTGAGCAGGACAATGTCGACCGGGCTCGAAAACTCCTGGTACTGCGTGATGACGTAGAGCAGGCGCGCGCCCACAATCGACCAAACCGCGGTCCACATGTAGATGGCCGCGGCATCTTCGCCGCGGATGCCGTCCTTGCGGGTCAGGCGCATGGCCACAAACCAGCCAGTCACGAAGCCCGTGGCCAACATCACGCCGTAGGAAAAGATGGGCACGGGCTTCCAGTCCTTGCTGAACATCCCGACGTAGGGAATCCAGGTTTCGCCGCGTATTTTCAGAATCGCCTCGGCACCCAACAGCAATAGGAACGGGGTCGACGACGCTTGTACCTTCGGGTTGCGGCGGCGCTGCACCTGGTTGCGCACGAAAGACGCAAGTGCCAGCACCAGGGCCGCGACAAAGAGTCCCTTGGAGGGAATCTGCAGCAGAATCGGATGCATAGCCGACCATACCGCGATGTCGGCTGACAGTCGACAAGCACGGGCAGACTGTGGCTTGGATAACAGTCTGGCGCGAAATTACGGGCCGCATGCCAGTTCCGTGTCGCGGCTCGGGTGAGCGGTGGGCATCGTGCGGGAGGTGGAGCGCGTTCCGCGCGCCGCGCACGCCCTCGCTGGTCGCCACCCGCTAGCCGCGCCCCGGCCTGCTCGAAAATGAAAAAACTACTTCTTCGGCGTCTCGGTGAATTCGGCGTCGATCACGTCGTCCTTGCCGCCCGTGCCCTTTCCGTTGCCACCCGAGGGCGGTGGGCTCCCGGCCTGCGCCCCTTCGCTGCCGCCGGCTGCCTTGTACAGCGCCTCGGCCATCTTGTGCGAGGCCTTCTCCAGACGCTCGAAGGCACCTTTGAAGACCTCCGCGTCGGTCGCCTCGCGGTTCGACTCAAGCGTGGTCTTTGCGTCCTTGAGGGCGTCTTCCAGTGCTTGGCGGTCGGACTGCGGAATCTTGTCCCTGTTCTCGTCAAAGTGCTTCTGCACGCTGAAAGACAAGCTTTCCAATCGATTGCGCGACTCGATGGCCTCCCGCCGCTTCTTGTCCTCGGCTTCGTGTTCCTGCGCCTGTTTGACCATCTTCTGGATGTCAGCTTCGGACAGGCCCGAGGACGAGGTGATGGTTATGTTCTGGGCCTTTCCGGTCGCCTTGTCCTTGGCCGACGCGTTGACGATGCCGTTGGCATCGATGTCGAACGTCACCTCGACCTGCGGCACGCCTCGCGGCGCAGGCAGGATGCCGTCCAGCCCGAACTTGCCGAGCAGACGGTTGTCGTTGGCCATGGGCCGCTCGCCCTGGAATACCTTCACCTCGACAGAAGTTTGGTTGTCAGCCGCGGTGGAGAAGGTCTCGGATTTCTTGGTGGGAATCGTGGTGTTGCGTGGAATGAGAACCGTCATCACGCCGCCCAGGGTCTCGATGCCCAGCGACAGCGGGGTCACATCGAGCAGGAGCATGTCCTTGACCTCGCCCGAGAGCACGCCGGCCTGAACAGCCGCGCCCAGAGCCACAACCTCGTCAGGATTCACGCCCTTGTGCGGTTCCTTGCCGAAGAAATCCTTGACCACCTGTTGCACGCGCGGAATTCGCGTTGAACCGCCCACCAGCACGACTTCGTTGATGTCCGAGGTCTTCTTGCCTGCATCGGCGAGCGCCTTCTTGGTTGGCTCCACCGTGCGCTGGATGAGATCCTCGATCATCTGTTCCAGTTTGGCGCGCGACAAGCGCATCTGCAGGTGCTTGGGACCACTGGCGTCGGCGGTGAGGAACGGCAAATTGATCTCCGTCTCCAACACCTGCGACAATTCAATCTTCGCCTTTTCCGCGGCTTCGCGCAGACGTTGCAGGACCATCTTGTCCTTGGACACGTCCAGGCCCTGGTCCTTCTTAAACTCGGCAATCATCCAATCCATGATGCGCACGTCGATGTCGTCGCCACCCAGGTGCGTGTCGCCGTTGGTGGAGACCACCTCGACCACATTCTCGCCGACTTCCAAAATGGAAATGTCGAAGGTGCCGCCGCCAAAGTCGTACACGGCGATGAGCTCGTCCTTCTTCTTGTCGAGGCCGTAGGCCAACGCCGCCGCGGTCGGCTCGTTGACGATGCGCTTGACCTCAAGCCCGGCGATGCGGCCCGCGTCCTTGGTTGCCTGGCGCTGGGCGTCGTTGAAGTACGCGGGAACCGTGATCACGGCGTCGACGATCTTCTCGCCCAAGTAGTCCTCGGCTGCCTTCTTCAGCTTCTGCAAGACCTTGGCCGAGACTTCCGGCGGCGTGATCTTCTTGCCACGGATGTCGAAAACCACTTCGCCACTCGCGCCACGCGAGGTCTTGAACGGCACGCGGTGTTCGTCCTCGTCCGCCTCTTCGTAGCGCCGGCCCATGAAACGCTTCGCCGAAAAAACCGTGTTCTCGGGATTGGTGATGGCCTGGCGGCGCGCGATCTGGCCAACCAAGACCTCTCCCTTTTCGTCCCATCCGACCACGGAAGGAGTCAGGCGAGCACCCTCCTCGTTCGCGATGACCTTGGGTTCCTTGCCATCCATGATGGCCACCACCGAGTTTGTGGTTCCGAGGTCGATTCCTATGATCTTGCCCATTTTCTTGTCCTTTTTCGTGGGGATGGAAATCCAGTTCTCAGCTGCGGCGTACAGTAAGCACCGCCCTTTCACGCGTCAAGGAGCGGATCGGGACTTGACGTTCCGGGACCGGCTATGCCGACAAAGTCGCCAGACTGCCCAGATGCAAATGCAGGGCGAGCGTGGCAATTCCAGCGGCTGCCTGACGATCGCCCACGCGACCCGCCGACCGCGGGCCACAGTCTTTGTTCCGCCCAAACGCTACGCAGCGGGTGGCACGGGCGGCGCTGGGGTGGACGGCGCTGGTGTCACGGCGCTCGACATGGTGCCTTGCAGTTTGGGCATCTCGGTCAGCACCAGCGGCAAGAGCTCGTCCATCCGCTTGACGAAAATGATCTCGATCTCCTTGCGCGGCTGCTCGGGGATATCGATGATGTCCTTGCGGTTACGCTCGGGCATGACCACGCGCTTGATGCCGGCCCGGTGCGCGGCCAGGAACTTTTCCTTGATGCCGCCCACGGGCAGAATCAGCCCGCGCAACGTGATCTCGCCGGTCATGGCCACGTCGCTGCGCACGGGCTTGCCGGTCAGCAGAGAAACCATGGCCACGAACATCGTCACGCCTGCGGACGGTCCATCCTTGGGAATGGCCCCAGCCGGGATGTGCACGTGGATATCACTGCGCTCAAGAAAGGATTCCTCGAGCCCCAGCCAGCGGGCACGAGACCGGATGAACGACAGCGCCGCTTGCGCCGATTCCTTCATCACGTCACCGAGCTGCCCGGTCAGCACCAGATTGCCCTTGCCGTTCATGCGGGTGGCTTCGATGAACAGAATGTCGCCGCCCACTGGCGTCCAGGCCAATCCCGTCGCGACGCCCGCCTCGGCGGTGCGCTCCGCCACCTCGGGCAAGAACTTCTGCGGGCCCAAGAAATCAGGCACGCGGGCCATAGTGATGGTTTCCTTCTCCGTGGCCTTCTCTTCCGCCACCAGGACGGCCACCGCGCGAATCACGTTGGCCAGCTCACGCTCAAGGTTGCGCACGCCCGCCTCGCGGGTGTAGCTGTCGATGACCTCGCCGACGGCAGCGTCCTCGAAGATCACGCGGTCGCCGCCCAGGCCGTGCTCATCAAGTTGCTTCTTGATGAGGAACTGCTTGGCGATGTTCAGCTTCTCTTCGCTGGTGTAGCCGGGAATCTCCAGGACCTCAAGCCGGTCGCGCAAGGCTGGCGAAACCGGATCAAGAATGTTGGCGGTGGCGATGAACATGACCTTCGAAAGATCGAACGGCACTTCCAGGTAGTGGTCCGAGAAGGCGTGGTTCTGCTCAGGGTCCAAGACTTCCAGCAAAGCCGCTGCGGGATCGCCGCGGAAGTCGTGCCCCAGCTTGTCGATCTCGTCGAGCATGAAGACCGGGTTGTTCGATCCCGCCTTCTTCATGCCCTGGATGATTCGGCCGGGCAGCGAGCCGACGTAGGTGCGGCGGTGACCACGGATCTCAGCCTCGTCGCGCACCCCGCCCAGCGAAACACGCATGAACTTACGGCCGAGCGCGCGCGCGATGGACTTGCCGAGCGATGTCTTGCCCACGCCAGGCGGGCCCACCAGGCAGAGGATCGGCCCCTTCTTGTCGGTCTTCAGCTTGCGCACCGCCAGGTATTCCAGGATGCGCTTCTTGACCTTCTCCAGGTCGTAGTGGTCGGCGTTGAGAATGTCGCGCGCCGCTGGGATGTCGAGCTTGTCCTCGGTCACGATGGCCCAGGGCAGCTCGACCAGCCATTCCAGATAGGTGCGGGTCACGGTGTACTCAGCCGATGACGGCTGCATGACCTTGAGGCGTTCTAGCTGCTTGAGCGCGACCTTTTCGGTTTCGCCGGGCATCTTGGCCGCCGCAATCTTCTCGCGGAAATCATCCAGGTCGCCGCCGGTCTCGTCGATCTCGCCCAGCTCTTCCTTGATGGCCTTGAGCTGCTGGCGCAGGACGTATTCACGCTGGTTGCGCCCCATCTCTTCCTGCACCTGGGTGTTGATCTTCTCGCGGACCTTCAGCACTTCATGCTGGCGCGAAAGGAACTGCAGCACGCGCCGCAGCCTGGCCTTGAGGTCGAAGATCTCCAGGATCTCCTGCTTTTCGTCGACCTGAACGTCCAGGTTCGATGTGATGAGGTCAGCTATCTGCCCGGGCTCCGTCACGCTGTCGATCAGGGTGGACGCCTCTTTGGGCAGCTCTGGCATCAGCTTGAATACCCGCTTGACCACGTCCTTGAGATTGAGCACCAGCGCGTCCATCTCTAGGTTGGTGCCGAGCGGGTCAGGCAGGACCTGCACCTTGGCGGTCATGAAGGGGTCCTGCGCCGCGGTCTCCAGCAGCCGGACCCGCGAAATCCCCTGCAAAATAACCGAGAAGCTGTCTTTGGCCAGCTTGATGACCTTCAGGATGCGGGCCGCGCAGCCGACCGTGTAGAGATCGGCAGGGCCTGGATCCTCGGTGCGAGCGTCACGTTGCGTGACGATGCCGATGATGGGCCTCTCCTTGGAAATCGCCTCTTCGACCAGTTTCACCGATTTCTTGCGGCCCACGTCGATGGGGATGATCGACCCGGGAAACAACACCGAGTTGCGCAGCGGGAGCACTGCGAGGATCTCAGGAATGTCGATTGGGCCCTCTGGACCGGTCTTCTTGGCAGGCATTGCACAAATCGTAGTACGCACCGGACCCGGGCGCGACAAGATTTCCGCCGAAACATTTGTCGCCCTCGGTCCCGCAACGAGCGGCGGCCGAGCGGCGTGGCTGGCCATCGTGTGCGTGGGTGGCGGCGGTAACGTGAGCGACCGGAGGAATGCGCCTGGCGTGGGTTCACCCTCACGCGCGCGCCCGCGCGACCCGCGACCCCGGGCCTTTCGGACGGCCCGCAAGTTCCGGAAAGGCGCCGGCTACCGCCGCTTGTCGGGAACCTGCGCCTTGGGCTGCGGTGCCATGGGACGCACCGTGCCAGCCGAGCCTCCAGCTGCCGGCCCGGCGGCCAATGCGGGCGGGCCAACTTCGCGCCTCACCCCATGGTGTGCAAGCAGCTTGGCTTCGATCTTCTTGGCCGCGTCGCCGTGTTCGCGCAGATACAAGCGTGCGTTTTCCCGGCCCTGGCCGATGCGCTCGCCTTCAAAGCTGAACCAGGCGCCCGATTTCTCGACCACATCGCACTCGGAGGCCAAGTCGACCAGGTCACCCTCTCGGCTGATGCCCTCGCCGTAGAGGATGTCGAACTCAACCTCGCGGAAGGGCGGCGCCATCTTGTTCTTGACGACCTTCACCCGTGTCCGGTTGCCCACCACCTTCTCGCCGTCTTTCAGCGCGCCGACCCGCCGAATGTCGAGGCGAACGCTGGCGTAGAATTTCAGCGCGTTTCCGCCCGTGGTGGTCTCCGGGTTGCCGAACATCACGCCGATCTTCATGCGGATCTGATTGATGAAAATGACCAGCGTGTGCGACTTGGCGATGGTGCCGGTCAGCTTGCGCAGGGCTTGGCTCATCAGGCGGGCCTGCAGACCAACATGCGAATCGCCCATCTCGCCTTCCAATTCCGCCCGCGGGGTCAAGGCCGCGACAGAATCGACCACCACCACGTCGACCGCGCCGGAGCGGACCAGCATCTCGGTGATCTCAAGCGCCTGCTCGCCGCAATCGGGCTGCGACACCAGCAGATCGTCGGTGCGCACGCCGAGCTTGCGCGCATAGGTGACGTCGAGCGCGTGTTCCGCGTCTACAAACGCGCAGATTCCGCCCAATTTCTGGGCCTGCGCCACCACATGCAAAGCCAACGTCGTCTTGCCCGATGATTCCGGGCCGTAGATCTCGACCACGCGGCCGCGGGGCAAGCCGCCGATACCAAGTGCGATATCCAAGCCGAGAGAGCCGGTCGGCACCACGCGCACTTCAGGCGCGGCGATCTCCTCGCCCAGGCGCATGATGCTGCCCTTGCCGAATTGCTTTTCGATAGTGGAAACGGCCAGTTCGATGGCCTTGTCGCGGGCCGGATCCCGTTCACGCGCGGCCGGCGCAGGCGCCGGTTTGGCGGGTTCGGGTTTGTGTTCATCTTTCTTTTCGGGCGAAACCATACGAGTCTCCTGCGTTACTGAGAGTGGCGGCGTGCGAGATCAAGGGCGAAATAGGCCGCTGCCCGCCGGATGCGCTCGCGGTCGCCACTGAAAAGTTTGCTGACAGCCTTGGTGGGCTTGGCGCTGGCCAGGCCAAAGCACACCGTGCCCACTGGCTTTTCGCCGGTTCCGAGCGTGGAGGTGTCGCGCTCCTTCGCCGGACCGGCCACCCCGGTGATCGACACCGCGATGGCGGCACCGGTCACCCGCCTGGCCCCTTCGGCCATCTCCTTGGCGCAGGGTTCGCTGACCGCACCACTCTCGGCGATGGTCGCTGCCTTCACGCCGAGAACATTGACCTTCACGTCGTTGGAATACGCGACCACGCCGCCGACGAAAAAGTCGCTTGCGCCGGGCACCGACGTGATGAGCTGTCCCGCCTCGCCGCCGGTGCACGACTCGGCCAGGGCCAGCGTGATGCCGGCGGTGCGCAGGGATTGACCCACCACCAGCGGGAAATTCTCGCCGTCGATGCCGTAGATCCCGGGGCCAATTCGCTTGCGCAGATCGCGATCCACCTGCTCCAGCAGCTCGTGGTTCTTGGCGCTGTCGGGCCCGCGGATGACCACCTTGACGTGGTTTTCGGGCGCGTCGGTGCGAAAGTGCAGGGTCGCGTTGGGGATGCCGTCAAGCAACTTGGCCAGGCGGTGATCGATGTGCGATTCACCCATACCGTAGACATGCCAGGTGCGCACCGCCGCGACGGGCACCCCCTGCGCGGCCATTCTTTCGCGCAGCTTGGGCGCCACGTGGTCGAGATAGATGCGCTCCATCTCGCGCGGGATACCGGGGAGAAAATAGGCGTCGCTGGCCGCGAGACGAACCATGAAGCCGGGCGCAATGCCGGCGCCGTTGGGCAGGACTTCGGCGCCGCGGGGCACGCGCACCTGACGCAGATTATTGGGCGTCAGTTCAAATCCATGGGCCGCGAAGCGCTTCTTCATCGCCTCAAGCGAGGCGACGTGTGGTTCCGCATCCACGCCGAGCAGGTCCAAAACGACATCCACGGTTCGGTCGTCCTCGGTCGGACCAAGTCCTCCGGTCACCACAACCACCGCAACTCGCTGGGT
>Ga0265330_10001164_pt1 | contig 15667 bp, 17 predicted proteins | sample 41919metaG_FD_202083 | JGI IMG/M metagenome (GOLD analysis project Ga0265330, IMG submission 202083) | Rhizosphere microbial communities from Carex aquatilis grown in University of Washington, Seatle, WA, United States - 4-19-19 metaG | ecosystem: Host-associated > Plants > Roots > Rhizosphere... | reverse complement strand
CGTCCGGAGCCAAGGGAAGGGCTCCGTAGCGCAGGGCCAGGCTCCCCGCTCGTCCGGTCATGTCTGCGGCGTCTGCTAAGAGTACAGCGTCGGCCGCGGCCAGGATCTGCCGTTCGGCCTCCCAGCCAGATTCTGGGAATACGGTGACCTTGCCCGGCGACCCAATAGCCAGAACATTGGCCTGGTCGACCAGCGCCCGATCCCCGCCTGCGGGAAACACGACCGCGACATCCGCGCGGCCCAGCCGCGAAACCGCCTCGAGAATCTCGCGGCCGCCCCGTGATGGATCGAGCGGCCCAGTCGCCAGCAGGAGCGTGCGCGGGCCCACGGCGAGCGACGTGCGCCGAACCAGGGTTCGACGACATTCCTGCTTGCCGGAAGGGGACTCAGGGGAAAAGGTGGCGGCCAGTGCGGGATCGGTTGCCGGATCGTGGGGCAGTTCGTCGCATCCGAAACGCATCGAGGTGACCGGCTGGTCCGAGGCACGGCAGGACAGTTCAGCGGCGCGGCGGAAGGCATCCGCAGCCTCGGGGCAGGGGAGAATCACAACGTCCGCCTCGATGGCGCCCAGGCCCACTAACATTCCATTCGAAACGGTTACCGCCGGATTGTCAGGATCGAGTTCGGCGCGCTCGTCGTCGGATAGAGGCTGGTCCCAGCGTCCATCGGGCACCACGAAGGCGGCATGGGCGGAAGGGGCGCAGGCCAAGGCCAACGCCGATGTCTCGCCCCAGCCCACCACCACGTCCGGCCAGCAGATCTGGTCGCGAACCAGCGAGTTGGCGGCGCTGGCCAGCAGGACCGAGCGGCGACCGCGATTCTCCGACTGGGCGCCGAGCACGTAGAGCGCGCACTGGCTCACCGCCGAACGTCCCTCGTAGAGAGACAGTTCCTGGTCAGCGCCCCCGACACGCGTTGTGATGGTTCGTAGGCGTCGTGCCATACCGGGCAGCCGAGAGGCCTGGTCCGGCGTGGCCAACGACAGGATGGTCACGCGATGCTTGGCCACCGATAGCGCCAGCGCCAGGGCCGCTGCACACCCCGACAGCTCGCCTTCGACAACAGGCGAAACCTGGTCAGCGACAAGCAGAAATTCGGCCATCTACCCCGAAGGTACCTCGGTGTCAGAGCGACCGCGGTCCGGTGAGGGCGCCCAAGCGCGTCCGCGGAAAGGCGGCCTCACTCGCTCGCGCCGCGCTCGTCTTCTTCTCCGGGAAACTCGTTCACAGAGGGGTATTTCATGATCTCTTTGCGGGAGATCTTCCATGCCTTCTGCACTATCCAGGAGAGAGAACGGTCCTGACGCGTGGCCTCTTCTTGGATCTCCTTGAGCATCTCTTCTGGAAAGTAGAGACTTTGTTTCCTCTTGTCCGAACCGGCCATAAAGCACCCCGTTGTGACTTATCTCGCCTGGGCGAATTCTTGCATTTACGCAGTTCCCGGGCAGGCTGTCAAGGATACGGATTCATTGGCATCTTTTCTGCGACATGATTCAATCCGGCGGTACACTAAACACGGATGTCTGTACAACCTGAGTCAAGGGGCTTTATGGAAGGGACTGGATTAAAGAAAAGGGATCTCAAGCGGTTTCGCGAGATCTTGTTGAGCCGCAAGAAGGAAATCCTCCGCAACGCGCAGCGGACGCTGAGCGAAGACATGACGCTCGAGTCCGACGATTTGCCTGATGAAATGGATCTTGCGTCGTCCGAGTACCTGCAATCGTTCACGTTCAGACTGCGAGGGCGCGAGAAGACTTTCTTGCAGAAGATCGACCACGCCCTGGAGCGCATCGACGATGGGACGTTCGGTCTTTGCGAGCAGTGCGGCGAACCCATTTCTGTCAAGCGGCTCGAGGCGCGATTAGAGACGACGCTTTGCATTCGCTGCAAGGAGGATCAGGAAAGGATGGAGAAGGCATACGGGTAGTCGAGTGGGGAGCCGGCCGGCTCCCCCTGCGGGGACTTCGGGACGGACAGCCCACCCCACCCGCCCCGCGCTTCGCGCGCCCTCGTCGCCGGCGGCGCACCGTCGTGCGAGGCCGAGCGAAGCGAGTGGGGTGGTGTGGCGGGTGCGGGGCCGAAGGGCATGGCGAGGCCGAGCGAAGCGAGCGTGGGGTGGTGGCAGGTGGGGGGCCGAAGGGCAAAGCGAACCCTTTCAGGGTTCCCATATCAGAGGCGGGAAGGTTTCCCGGGAAGGAAAGGGCCTTCGGCGTGTCCGCTGACGTGGTCTTGCACAGGGACGGACCACGGGGAAGGCGGCGGGAGCTCCTGGCGCGCTGTCAGGTGTTGGGGCTGGCCGCAGTGGCTATGAGCGTGCCGCCTGGTTGTGTGGGGATATTTGCCAGCACCAAGGGGGCCAGCCTGTCCTGGGGGACCCATTCACACGGGGCCCTCTTGGGCGCGGTCGCTTTGCCGGTCGAAGGTGACGGCTATCAGGTGCATCGCGATTGGCGCGCGCGAGGCCGCACCTTCGCCATCGAGGAACTGGTGGGCGGAGTGACGCGCGCTTTTGCGCGGGTCGAGCAGGTCGCGCCCGGCGGCCGGGCCTATGTCGGAGACTTGTCGTTGCGCCGTGGGGGCGACTCGAGCTTGCACCGTTCACATGAGAGTGGGCGGGACGTGGATATTTTCTACTATGTCGCGGATGGGGAGGGAAACCCGCTGTCCGACGTGCCGGCTATGATTCACTTCGCAGATGATGGTCGCGCGACCGCGTGGTCCGCGGGCAAGGCGGGACGGCGCATGCGCGAACCATTGCCCGATGCCCATCTCGACCTGCGGCGGACCTGGGCCTTGGTGGCGAGTCTGCTTTCCGATCCCATCGTGGAGGTGCAGTGGATCTTCGTCCATCGGCCGATCGCGGAGTTGCTCTTGCAAGAGGCGGATCGCGAGAAGGCCGATCCGGCGCTGGTGGCGCGGGCTCGTGAAATTCTTCACCAACCCACGGATGCGAGTCCGCACGACGACCACATGCACGTGCGCGTGTTCTGCCCAGCGCACAGCCGGGCGTTCGGCTGTGTCGACAAGGGGCCGCGGCGCTGGCTGAAGAAACGCTGGAAGTACATGAGTCCCGCAACGTAGTGCCCGCCGGACAGCGTCCGACGCCGTCACTCCTGTCTACGGTATTTTCAGGCACCAGCCTGGGGCAGGTCGCACAAAGGTAGAGTGTCATCGTCGCCGCCGAGAGCGAAGACTACGACGCCCACTTTCCCGACCGGCGGGCCGGTTTCCGCAGCCGGATCCGGTTCCGCGACCGGCCGTCGGATCCGGTTCCGGCCAGCGGCCACCGGCTCCGCGGCCAGTCCGCCGGCCGATCGTGAATGAGTTCCAGAGGCGGTGCCAGCAGGACCAGTAGGACCGCTGACCGGGTCTGAGCGTCGAGCGAACCGCCGACCGGTCGAGGAGTGACGGGCGGGGCGACGTGAGGGGCACCTGAACAAAAGCTTAGTGGTTTTGCCTATTGAAGAGAATCTATTGAATAGAATACAGTGACAATCGGATAATGAAACGTATCAGCGACATGGTCGGCGCCGAGACTCAGGGGGCGGCGATGCGCGCTTCGGGGTTTCTCGACGAGGACGAGCTGCTGGACATCGAGGCCCGCTACCCCAAGGGCATCAGTTCGCGCGAGATCGTCGACCTGTTCGCCTCGCGGGGCATGCGCTTCTCGGAAGCGACCCTGCGTAAGTACGTGCAGCTCGGCCTGCTGCCTCGATCGGTGCGGGTGGGCCGCAAGGGCAAGCACTGCGGGTCGCGCGGACTGTATCCGGCCGGCGTGGTTCGGCGGGTGAACCAGGTCAAGTCCATGATGGCGCGCAATCTGACCATCGAGGACATCCAGCGTTCCTTCGTTCAATTCAAGGAAGAGATCGAAGGCGTCAGCAAGGGTCTTCGTGATCTCATCGCTAGCTTCGAGCGGGAGGCCAAAGGGCCGGCCCTGAGTCCGCAGCGGCGTCAGGAGATCGAACGAGAGATCGAGGCCGCGAAGCATGCCGCCGGCGAACTGGTCCGGCGGATTTCCGGTTTGGAAGCGAGTTTTTCCTCGCAGGCCGCAGCGGCGGCAGCGGGGGCCGCTGCGGGGGGCGGCAGCGACTTGTACTAGCGCAATCCCCGACCACCACGCGTGAGGGAGGAACACCATGGCCGACGAGAGAGCTGAATTCGAGGAGCAAGAGGACGAGATGTTCGAGGATCAGCCGCAGCCCGAGGTGGCGAAAATTCGCCGCAAGGTCGTGCCCTCACGCGACGGTCGCTTCCGATCAAAGACCATCGCACCCAAGCGCCTGACTCGCGACGAGAAGCGGCTGGCGCAGGAACTGGTCTATCCCGAAGATGTCGAGCGTCCGCGCACGCGCGAGGAGTGCCTCAACATGCCGCGCCCGTGCCCGTTCGTGAGCTGCGAACATCATCTGTACCTGGACGTGAATCCCGACAGCGGCGCCATCAAGCTCAACTTCCCGCACCTGGAAGTGTGGGAGATGGCGGAGACTTGTTCGCTAGACGTGGCGGATCGAGGCGGCATCACCCTGGAAGACGTGGGCGCCATTCTCAATCTCACGCGCGAGCGGATTCGTCAGGTGGAGGTGCGTGGTCTGGTCAAGATCCGCACCAAGAACAGCGAAGCCCTCGGCCTGAGCAATCCCTGAGTGAGTCGGGCGCTCTCTTCAGCCGACCGCGTGGTTTCCAACCCACTCGCCGGGATCGACGCGGTTGTCGCCGAACGACTCCTGGGCGAGGCCCTGGCCTCGGGCGGCGACTACGCCGACCTGTACTTCGAGTTCCGTCGTGGAGCCGATTTTGTCTTGGAAGAGACGCAGGTGCGCCGTGTCGGCCGCGTCGTCGTCGTCGGACTGGGCGTGCGCGTGTTGCGTGGGGATGCCACCGGCTACGCCTACACCGAGGAGCTTTCCTCGGCCCGCATGACCGAGGCCGCGCGCACCGCGGGCCAGATCGCAGCGGCCGGCGGCAAGGGGACATCGGTGGCGCTGACGCCTCTTCACGGCAACGACATCTATCCTGTGCCGGAGTCGTCCCTGGACCAGCCCGGCCCGGACAAGGTGACGCTGCTTCGTCGTGCCGATGCGGCGGCGCGCGCCTTCGATGCGCGCATCGTGCGCGTGGAAGTGTCGCTGTCAGAGGAGTGGCGCGAGATTCTGGTTTTCACCTCGGATGGACGGCTGGCGCAGGACAGCCAGCCCATGCTTCGTCTCGGGGTTCACGCCGTGGCCGAGGAAGCTGGCCGTCGTCAAGGTGGTCGTTCGGGCACGGCACTGCGCCGGGGTCTGGAACTCTTCGCGCTGCCCGGACACGCGCCCGAGGAGCACGGCCGCGAAGCGGCCCGCATCGCGGTGGCCATGTTGCACGCCCAGGAGGCGCCCGCCGGCCCCATGGAAGTCGTGCTCGGGCCGGGCGAGTCCGGCATCCTGCTGCACGAGGCGGTCGGCCATGGCCTTGAAGCAGACTTCAACCGCAAGAAAACCTCGAATTACACCGACCAGATCGGCAAGCCGGTGGCGTCGTCCCTGTGTACCGTGGTCGACGACGCAACCGTGGGCCATGCGCGCGGTTCGATCAACATCGACGACGAAGGCAACCCAGGCCAGCGCAATCTGCTCATCGAGAACGGCATCCTGCGCGGTTACCTGCAGGACCGCATTTCGGCGCGCCACTTTCACAACGCGGCCACCGGCAACGGCCGGCGCGAAAGTTTTCGCTGCCAACCCCTGCCGCGCATGACCAACACCATGCTGCTGGGTGGCCAGGACGCGCCAGAGGACATCATTCGTTCGGTGAAACGCGGGCTCTACGCCAAGCACTTCTCGGGCGGCCAGGTGAACATCTCCAACGGCGACTTCGTGTTCTCCCTGACCGAGAGCTACCTGATCGAGGATGGCAAGCTCACGGCGCCTTTGCGCGGAGTGAATCTCATCGGCAACGGCCCCGAAGTCCTGCGCCAGGTGACCATGGTGGGCCACGACTTCCGACTGTCCGAAGGAACCTGGACCTGTGGCAAGGACGGGCAGTCGGTGCCGGTGGGCGTCGGGACCCCGACGGTGAAGATCGCGCGTATCACCGTGGGAGGTACGCGCGCGCCATGAGTCGGCTTCCCGATGCGCGACGCTGCCAGGAATGGGCGGAGGAGATGCTGTCCTACGCACGTGCGGCTGGCGCAGACGGCGCCGAGGTTCTGGTGCGAGACGGAAGCGAGCTGGAGGTCAAGGTCCGCCTGGGCGAGCCCGAACTGGTCAAGGACGCGGGCAGCCGGGCGCTCGGCCTGCGTGTCCTGCGCGATCATCGCGTGGCCGTCACGTACACCTCGGATTTCGCGCCCGCAGCCATGCGGCAGTTTGCGCGCGAGACGGTCGAATTGAGCGAGCTGGCCGAGCCCGATCCGCTAGCCGACCTGCCTGAGCCGCACGAGATGGCGCGCGAAGTGCCCGACCTGGATTTGTGGGACGAGACAGCGACGGCACTCGACGCGGCCCAGGCTTTGCGCCTGGCCAGGCAGGGCGAGCAGGCGGCGTTGCACTTCGACCGCCGCGTGACCAATTCCGAGGGCGGAATCTGCAGTCGTGCGATGGGTGCCACCGCTTTTGCCAGCTCGGCCGGTTTCTCGGGCAGCTATCGCGGCACCAGCCTCTCGCTGGTCGTGGTGCCGGTGTGCGACGACGCCGACGGCAAGAAACGCAACGGTCACTTCTGGACGGCTTCGCGTTTCACCTCGGGGTTGCTGGATGCAGAGGCAGTTGGGTTGGAGGCCGTCCGGCGCACTCTGGCCAAGCTCGGCTCGCGCAAGATTGCCACCTGTCAAGTGCCAGCGGTGTTCGCTCCCGAAGCCGCGCGCTCTCTCTTGGGGCAGTTGGCGGGTGTGGTTTCGGGAGGAGCCGTGTGGCGCAAGAGCAGCTACCTGGCCGCGCGCGAGGGCACGGCCGTGGCTTCGCCCTTGGTGACGGTGGTGGACGATCCGCTTCGACCGCGCGCTCCCGGGTCGCGGCCCTTTGACGGCGAAGGTCTGGCGGCGCAGCCCAACGTGGTCGTGTCCCAGGGTCTACTGCGCACCTTCCTGTGCGACGTGTACTCGGCACGCAAGCTGGGCCGTCGCTCAACCGGATCGGCAGGACGGGGTCTGGGCGGCGGCCCGCACGCGAGCACGTCGAACTTCGTTCTGCTGGCGGGCAAGACCCCGCCGGCCGAATTGGAACGCTTGCCCCAGGGACTCTATGTCACCGATCTCATGGGCTTCGGGTTCAACCCCGTGACGGGCGACTGGTCGCAAGGCGCGAATGGGTTCTGGATCGACAATGGGAGCCGCATCCATCCGGTCAGCGAAATCACCATCTCGATCAACTTCGACGACTTGTGGAAGTGCATCGATGGCGTGGGCAACGACCTGGACACGCGCGGCTCGGTGCAAAGTCCGACACTGCGTGTATCGCGCATCACGGTGGCGGGGACGTAGTTAGCTGGTTCACCACAGAGAGCACAGAGGACACGGAGGCCGGAAGGAAGGAAAGGGCTCGGACCGAACGGCAGCCGCCCCTTTCCTTCTTTCCGGTCCGTCTCTGTGTACTCTGTGGTGAACTAGGCAGTCTTTCCCCGTGCCGCCGCCAGGGCCCGGATGACGTGGTCGTGCAGCGGGCCGTTTGAGGCGATCACACCGTCGCGGTTGCTGAGATCGGCTTTGTCGTAGACCAGGGGCTGTCCGTCCACGTCGCTCATGCGGCCGCCGGCTGCGACCAGAATCGCTTCCGGGCCGCAGGTGTCCCACAGTTTCGTCTGTTCACCCGGATAGAGATAGAGGTCACGCTCTCCCTGGGACACCAGCGCCACCTTCATGCCCACGCTGCCGATTGTCATCTCATCGGTCACGCCCAAGGCCCGACGAAAGGCATCGATCTGGGGCGAGCGGCGTGACTGGGACACCACGATGCGCACACCGGGTGGCTTGGCCAGCGCTGAAGTTCGCACCGGCATCCGAGTCCCGTCAGCCTGATCGCGCCAGGCGGCCTGGCCGACGACACCGCTCCATAGCGCGCCGGTGATCGGGTGCGCCACCACACCCAGCGCGGGCCGGCCGTCGAGGCAAAGCCCGATCATCACCACGTAGCCGGTTTGGCCGCGGATGAAGTCGCGCGTTCCGTCGATGGGATCGACCATCCACACGCGCGGCCTTCCCAAACGCGAGCCGTCGTCGGGCCGTTCCTCGGAGAGGATCGCGTCGCCAGGGAATTCCTGGGCCAACCGGTTGACGATGAGCGCGTTGGCCGCGAGATCGGCCTCGGTGACAGGCTCACCGGCGTCCTTGTACTTGACCCCCACGGGGTGCTCGGCAAAGCGGCGCACCAAGGCGGCGGCCTCCCGGGCCAGCTCGCGCGCGACATCGAGCTCGTGCGAAAGATCAACCGGGCTGCTCACCCTCGCTATTCCTTCATCCGGTCGCGAACGAATGGCCCGTGCCCGTAGAGCATGGCATCCGTCCAGCCGCCCGAGGTGGGAACCATGACGTTGGGATTGAAGTAGCAGGTCGTGTCGACACAGCGATCGAGTTTCCAAGCGGCCCAGCTAATCACGTTGCTGTTCATCCAATCGTGCCAGCGCTGGGCCTCGTCGAGGCAAAGGGTGGGGTTCGCCGGCGTCCCACCATCGGAATCGGTGGCACCCCATTCGGTCACGAACAAGGCGGCTCCGAGTGACAGGGCCGTGTTGGCTTTGTCGCGCAGCGGCTGCCTGTGGGTGCAGGAGTAGAAGTGCAACGTGTACAGCAGATTGGTGCCGAAAACCGGGTCGCTGGCGGCCACATCCACGTCTTGCGACCAGGTGGGCGTCCCGAGAACAATGAGGTTGTCTGGGTCAACGGCCCGGATGGCGTCAACCACCGCCTGGTGGTACGGCTTCAACACCGTCGACCAGTCCTGCATGACGGGCTCGTTGAAGGGCTCGTAGATCACGTTGGGATAGCTTCCCCAGGTCTGTGCCATCTCGGTGAAGAACGCGATGGCTTCTTGCTGGTGGGAATCGGCGTTTTCTTCATGCCAGTCGATGATCACGTACACACCTAAATCGATGGCGTTTTGAACGATCTGGTTCACCTGTGCCTTCGCGATGTCGGGGGCGTCCAGGTAGTCGGTCGGGGATCCGGCAGAGACGCCCATGGCGGCACGGATGAGTGAGGCATTCCAGTTGTCGCGCATCCATTGCAGTCCCTGTTTGTCTTCCGCGAATCTCTGGCTCTCCCAGTTCAGCCACATACTGCTGGGTCCCTTGAGCTGAGTCGGCTGATTCTGTTGGTCGACAAGTCTGTTGCCCAAGACCTTGAGCTGACCATGCTGTGCAACCGGGCTTCCCGCGGGCGCACCTCCGGCGGCGCCGCTGCCACCCGTCCCACCGGTGGGGTTGCCGCTGCTCTCTACGATACAATTGATGCAAAAGTTGAATGGCACGGCGACAGTGTCGCTGCCCGGAACGAGGATCGCGATTTGCGTGAGGGGCTCTCCGTTGTAGGCGTTGCCGTATCCGCCCCAGCAGGCCGTGTTGAAGCTGGCCCAGGGGATGAACCCGCCCGTGCCCGCGATCGGCATGCACCATCGGTCGTTGGGATCTGTCGCGCCATTGGGGCCTGAGATCTGGACACGGAGCTGCGAGCCGCCCGTGTCGGTGACGTCCACGGATACGCCGGCGCTGGTCGGCACGAACGTGTTCATGGGCGCATCTTTGCTTTGTGCTTGGTTGAGGTTCACGCCGATCATCGCGTAGCCGCCCCAGTCATACTGAGAAGCGACGGAGCCCGATGCGCACAGAGAGCCACCGGCAGCCAGCGCGGGGAAATCCTTGAGCGTGATGGTCGACCCATTCTCGGTCGAGGCAGCCGTCCACGCATATCCTTGCCAGCTTCCTGCTATCACGTAGCCGCCAGCTTCCACGGTCCACCCGCTTTGGCTCGTGCCACTTGCACCGCCGGGGCCCAAGCAGTCCTGGCCACCAGTCGAGCACGCCTGGGAACTCGGAGCCAAGAGCGGAGTTATGCCGCAAGCCAGGAAAAGCGTCGAGGCGAGCCCGAGCCACGCCACGGGGGAGCGGAGCGATGGGTGCGCGGGACGACAAATTCGCATGAAACATTCTCCCAATAGGCAGACCCAAAAAGGATATCAGATCTGCGCAGGCTGGCGTGCTGCTTGGGCCGCGAGGTCGGCTACCAGCTGTCGCCGACCGATGAGCAGCACCAGGCCGGACAGGGAGAGAAGCAGGCCGTTGAGCAGTACGGGGATGCGCAGCCCGACGGAGTCAGACACGACACCGATGAGAAAGGGCGACAGGGCGTCGCCCAGCAGATGAATAGTCGTGGTGTGCAGGCCGACTCCTCGCGCACGCAGGTCAGGTGGGAGCACGTTCACCATGGCGGCGTTGAGTGGTCCCATGTTGGCGAACAACAACAGCATGGTGACGAACAGGCCCGGCCAGAAAACTGCAGGCGCGCGCGCCAGAACCGCCGCCACGGTAAAGGGCAGCGACGCGATCAGCGCCCAGCCTGAGAAACTGAAGTGGGCACCGGGAAAGCGGCGAGCCAGACGGTCGCCCAGTTGACCACCGACGATGGTGCCCAGGAATCCTGCCCCCAGCAACAAGGCGCCGAAGATGGTGCCGGCTGCGGCCACGCTCAAGCCGCGCTCGCGCACGAAATAGGTGGGCATCCACGCGCCCAGGCCGCCCATGGAGAAAGTGAAGATGGTCTGTCCCGCCATGTTGAAGAAGAAGCTGGGCCGCTGGCGAAGCGCTGCCATGGTCTCGCGCAGCGAGGTCGCCGGTCGCGATGGCGGGTCGAAGCGTCCGCGCGGCGGTTCGCGCAGAAAGAGCAGGGCCAGGGCGAGTGCCAGGCCGGGCCCGCCAGCCACGAAGAAGGCCGGACGCCAGCCGAAGCGTGCCCCAATCTGACCGCCCAGCACATAGCCGAGCGCGATTCCCACTGGCATAGCTGCGTAAAAGATCGACAGCGCGCGCCCGCGCCGGTCGGGCGGGTAGTGATCGGCCAGCAGCGACGGTGTCACCACCGTGTAGCTGGCTTCGCCGATGCCAACCACGGCGCGTGCCAAAGCCAGCCAGGCGAAGCTGGCTACCAGGCCCGAGGCGAACGTGGCCAGGCTCCACACCGCCACGCCCGCAGCGGCGACATGCAGACGTTTGCAGCGATCACCGAGCAAACCCGACGCCGGACAAGCCAGCGCGTATACGAGGATGAACACGGTCTGTAGCGAGCCGGCCTGCGCGTCCGAGAGGTGGAGGCTGGCGATGATGAGAGGCAGCACTGGGGCCGTGATGAAGCGGTCCAGATAGTTGAACGCGTTCACGCCGGTCAGCACGGCCAGGGTGCTGGCCGGACGCTGCGCGAGGCCGGGGCGTGATTCCGTGATCACAGATTGCATGGGTACCACGAAAGGCCGTATCGCGGTAAAGTGCCGCACATGAGCACACTCAAGGAAATTCTAGGTCCACCCGCAACTCGCAAGCTGGTGGTGGTTGACTGCGAACGAATCATCGAAGAGGAGGTCGCCTCCAAGGGACTGATGGGCATACCCATCAAGGCTGCCTACGCCGTGGTCAAGGCCATCAAGCCGGGGTTCATCCCGGAGGTCATAGACGCTCTGCTCGACGATTTTGCCGATCGCCTGGACCCGCTGTACCAGGCCGCGCTGGCCAAGAATGAGCCGGTGTCAGCGTACATGAACGCACGCGCCGGTGAGGCTGCCGAGGCGCTACTGGGCATAACCGACCAACGCGCGCAGAAGGCGAAGAATCAAGTCGTCAGGGGCGCCTACGACAAGATGCGGCCCATGGCCAAGAAGCATACCGAGGCGGCCATCCCGCGCGTGAGCCGCATGGTTGCGAAATACACCAGCGCCGCCGCGGCTGGGCCTGCGACGTAGAAACCGTCGGGCGGCCTCGGGGGCCGGCCCGCGAGTCGCCTGGGCGAGTTCGTGCGCGCTACGCCGAAGGCGGAAAGCGTGTGCGGCCTAGTGCCTCCAGTCACAATTCCGGCCAGGTTTGGGCCGTCCATGCATCCCGTCCTGCGTCGTTGCTCCTCGGTTACATACGTCGCGTATGCGCCCTCGTCGCGCCTCGCAGGCCGGGCGCCTGAACGCCCGAAACGTGACCGATCTTCTGACTGGAGGCACTAGGTACCGCGAGCCGCCCACGCCCAACGCGGGTCGCTACCGCTCACGCCGCCGCCCACGGTGCGACCAGGCAACAAGTCATGCGGTGATTCATGAAAATTCCGAGAAGTCGTCCAGCGGGTGACAAGCTCTAACCAGCGCCCCACGCTTCGTGGGCGAAGAAGAGTCCTGCGAAGACCTTCGCCGCCAGGGGGGTGCCTTTCCGCTCGCGCTCGCTTAGCCAGGCGCGCGCTTCGCCCAGCGCGACTTCGTGCACGCGGATGTTCTCGCTCGGGGTTCCGCCGCCGGCGCCGACCTTGGTGAGATTGGAGGCCAGGATGAAACGGACCATCTCGCTGGTCATCCCCGGAGAAGTGGCGCTGGTGGAAACTTCCCTCAAGGTCGCTGCTTGGTAGCCAGTTTCCTCCAGCAACTCCCGTCGCGCGGCATCGATCAGGTCTTCCTTTTCTCGGCCAGGCTCATCGCCCACCAGCCCGGCAGGAAACTCGATCACCTTGCTGCCCAGCGGGATCCGATACTGCTCGACGAACAACAGCCGGCGCTCGGCGGTCAACGGCACGATGACCACCACCGCGCGCGCATTGGCGCGTTCCACGAAGGTCCAACCGTCGACGTCCACCAATCGCAGGTATCGAGTTGCAGCGAGCACGCGGCGAGTGGAGTCCATCGCTACTGGCCCAGTTCCTCGTCGACCCAGTCGCCGATGCTCTCGATGTCGTGGCGACCGGAGTACTTGCGACCATTGATGTAGATGGTGGGCGTGGAGTTGATTCCCAGCGCGCCTCCGTCGGCTTTGTCTTTGGTCACGGCAGCCTTGACCTCGTCGGAGTTCATGTCGCTCCGCCAGCGGGCGACGTCGAGGCCCACTTCCTTGGCGATCTTTTCCAGCACCGCGGGGGTCAAGTTGTCGGCGTTGTCCCACACCTTGTCGCTGAAGGGCCAGAATTTGCCCTGCTTTTGCGCGGCCGTGGCGGCCTCGGCTGCCAGGCGCGAGTTGGTGTGGCCGCCCAGCGGGAAGTGCTTGAAGCACAGCTTCACCTGCCGTGGGTAGGTGTCCAGAACTTGCTTCATGAGCCCCTGAGCGGCCCGGCAGTGCGGGCACTCGTAGTCCACGAACTCGACCACCGTGACCCGCGCATCGGCTGGACCCTTGCTGGGCGCGCGGCTGACTTCGATGTCCTTGTGGACCACGTCGCGGTAGCGCTTCTGCAACTCGTCGGTCACCTCCGAATCGGTGTAGCCGGAGTCAGCCATCTTGGCCACGTACTTGACGGCGTAGAGCGAGCGCCGGCAGGCGGGATCGTGCTTGACCGAGTAGATCAAGCTGTGGCCCTTGCCGCAGCTCGATGGCTCGCGGTTGACGACGCGGAAAAAGACCTTGCGCGCGTAGTCGTCGAGTTTGCTGATGTCGACGCCCGCCGGGGCCGAGGTGTCGAGCTCGGCAGAACCCTGGCTATCGGCCGGTTTTTGATCGGCAGGTGCGGCCAGGGCAGACCGAATCAGGGCTACGGTCAGGAACAGGCCTGCGGACGCAAGGCTGCTCGCGTGGGGAGCCCGCCGGCTTTGCCAGCGCCGCGCGTGGCGCACCATCGCGCAAGGCCGAGCGAAGCGAGCGGGGTGGGGGGCCGCAGGGCATGGGAACCCTGCGAGGGTTCCCATCCCAGCATGAGATAGGAGTGGGTGCATCGGGGCGAAGATTAGAAACCACTCGGGCGCAAGTCAAACAGGGACGCAACCTGTGGGCCGGATTGACGAAGCTCGACGGGCCGGCCAGTATTAGCCGCACCATGGGGTCGGACTACACCGCCGCCGCTCTTGCGATCCTGGCCGGGGTCGGGATGGCCGTTGCCTTCAGCGGGTTGGCCCGATTTGTGGGCGAGCGCCGCGTGACCCGGGCCAAACAGATCACCTACGAGGCCGGCTCGGATCCAGTGGGCAGCCCGCGCGTGCGCATACCTGTGCGTTTCTATCCGGTCGCGATCCTCTTCCTGGTATTCGATATCGAAGTCGCATTTCTCTACCCGTGGGCGGTCAACTACTCGTCCTTGTCGTGTGCGGAACCGCTGGTCAAGGGCGCGTGCCAGGCGGGCACTTCGTGGTTGGGCCTGGGCGCCGTGCTGGTCTTCATGGCGGTGTTGCTGGTCGCGCTCGCCTATGTGTGGCGCAAGCGCGCGATCGGATGGGATTAGAAAATGCCATTCTCGGTTTACACATCCAAACTCGCGCAAGCGGTGAACTGGGCGCGCAAGTTTTCGCTGTTTGAGTATCCCTTTGTCACCGCCTGCTGTGGCATGGAGTTCATGGCGCTGTGGGCGCCCAAGTACGACATCGCGCGCTTCGGGGCTGAGATCCCGCGCTTTTCCCCGCGCCAAGCCGACCTCATGATCGTGGTGGGGACCATCACCGAACGGCAAGGGCCGGTGCTTCGCCGCATCTACGATCAGATGTGCGAGCCCAAGTGGGTCATCGCGTTCGGCGTGTGCGCATCGACCGGCGGCTTCTATCAGAACTACTCGGCCATGCCGGGCGCTGACCAGGTGATTCCAGTGGACGTGTACATTCCGGGTTGCCCGCCGCGGCCGGAGCAGATGCTCGATGCGCTGGTGCTGCTGCAGGAACGTATCCAGAAAGGCGAGGGCCACAGCCAGGTGGTGCTGCGGGCCGAGCGGGGCTATGTCGCGCCCGACGCGGCCATTCGGCCCGACGGCGAGACCAAGGAAGGGGCGGGCCGCTAGGCCCTTTGCCAGCCATGGCCAGAATCATCCTCGACCGGCTCGCTCAGCAGTTCGTCGCTGGCGAAATCATCGAAACCGGATCGCAGCACGGCAACGAATGGGCGCGCGTGGCACCGGCCCACTGGCAGGCGGTGGCGCGGTTTCTGCGCGATGATCCGGCGACTGCGCTGAGCATGTTCATCGATCTGACCTGCGTGGATCGCTTGGGCCGCACGCCACGGTTCGACGTGGTGTTGCACCTCTATTCAGTCGACAAGAAGCATCGGGTGCGGCTTCTGGCCGGGGTTCCCGAGGAGGATCCCAGCATCGATTCCCTGGTGGCCCTGTGGCCGGGCGCCAACTGGTTCGAACGCGAGGCTTTCGATCTCTACGGCGTGCGCTTCGCCGGCCACCCTGACCTGCGCCGTATCTTGATGTATCCCGAATTCGTGGGCCATCCCTTGCGCAAGGACTTTCCCAAAGAGGGACGTCAGCCGCTTTTGCGCCGGTTGCCCGGCAGCGTGGACTAGACTATGGACGACCCATCACAGACTGCCCGCCGTGTGGTCATCGGATTTGGCGACGCCGCCAATCTTCCCGAGGACGACGAGCTGCCCACGGAATCCATGCCGCTCAACATGGGGCCTTCGCACCCGGCCATGCACGGGACCGTGCGCATGGTTCTCGAGGTCGATGGCGAAAAGATTCGCAGCGCCGACGTGCAGGTCGGGTATCTGCACCGCTGCTTCGAAAAGGAAGCCGAGAACGCCACCTGGACGCAGATTTT
>Ga0265330_10001163_pt1 | contig 15675 bp, 11 predicted proteins | sample 41919metaG_FD_202083 | JGI IMG/M metagenome (GOLD analysis project Ga0265330, IMG submission 202083) | Rhizosphere microbial communities from Carex aquatilis grown in University of Washington, Seatle, WA, United States - 4-19-19 metaG | ecosystem: Host-associated > Plants > Roots > Rhizosphere... | reverse complement strand
TGGCGTCATTTGAGTAAAATAAGCTTCCTGCTCAATGCCTGCCCACCGGCAACAAGCCGATAGAAATACACGCCGGACGCCAGAGTCCGCGCGTCAAATCTCACAAGGTGTTCGCCAGGGGTCTGATAACCATTGACCAGCACCGCAACCTCACGACCAAGCAAATCATACACGCTCAATCTCACTTTACTGTCCACTGTCAACTGTCTACTGTCCACTCCAATCGTGTACTTAATCTCTGTTGTCGGATTGAACGGGTTCGGACTGTTCTGCAGCAGGCGAAACTGCGAAGGGACAACAGGTATTGTGTTGACGCCGGTCAGCGGCGCAGCAACAATCCTCTTGAGAACCCATTGATCAGGATCGAGAAGGACACTATCAGGAGGAAAAGAGAGCACACAGCGGAATTCCTGCACGCGAAGACTGTCGACAATGTGTAATGTTGTATCGCCACCACCCCCGTACACTCGGATAGCCAAAGGCATTTTGAACGACTGCCAGAGAGAATCCTGTTCCTGATACACTGTCAGCGTCAGGGTATCGGTCAACCATGAGAACTTTGTCGCGTACTCCGGCCATCCCCGGCCGTAAATCCATTCGTTAAAGAACCAGCGCATGTCGCGTCCAGACACCGAATCGACAATATTCGCAAAATCATCTGTTGTTGCAGCTCCTCCGGAGAACCGTGCGCGGTAGGCAAGGAGCGTATGGAAGAAAGTCGTGTCACCGAGTATCCCCCTCAACATATGGAGAACCCACGCACCTTTGCTGTAAACGTTATTGGAGAAGAGGGGAAAACCCTGTCCCTCAGGATCGTAAATCGCACCAGTCCATGAACCCATTTGAAATTGGAGGTGATTGTTGACCATGTATTGCCGAAGGGCGGTTTGCCCACCCAAACTCTCCTGCCAAAGGGCTTCGGCGTAGCTCGCGAAGCTCTCATTCAACCATATGTCTTTCCACGTGGCGCATGTGACGAGGTCGCCCCACCATTGGTGGGACAATTCATGAACGACGACATTTTCCGATGTTTCCACACTTCGCGCAAGCGTGGTAATCGTCTGATGTTCCATCCCCCCATACGAAAACGGAGTTACTCCCGTCATGCCATACTTATCGAACGGATATGGACCGAACAACACGGAAAGATTCCCAATCATGTGGACGACGGTGGGGAGATATTGGGCGCAGGCCGCCGAATCTGCAGACCACACGAAATACTGCACCGGAACGGTATCCGCGTGGGAACGGAGAAACGGAAGCGTTGAGATGGTCCACTTCGATATCGTGACAGCAATGAGATACGGAGCAATCTGATGGGTCTCCTGCCAGTTCCAGGTCTTCGTGGCATCACCGTTTTCCACCACCCCAAGGAATCTTCCGTTGGATGCTGCCACGAATCCATCCGGAACCGTAGCATGGATCTCGGCTGTCGCCTTTTGCCAGGGTTCGTCAAAGCACGGCATCCAGCAACGCGCGTTTGAAGGTTCAGAGAACGTGTAACCCAGAGGCGCAGGCAAGCCGGCAAGCGTATCGGAATACCAATAATACCCTTCTCGATCAGATGGACGCGTGACAGTGGTGTCTCTGTGATAGTCCACGTCCACTCGAACAGTGTCGCCGGGAACGAGAGATAGGCCGGCATACACGACAAGCTTCTCTTCCGAAGGCTTGAGCGTGAACTGCCGTGGTGTGCCATTTACATGCACGCTATCGATGATGAGAGCCACGGCGTTGAATTCCAGGCTATCCAACGGATTCAGGACGACGAGTGTTATCGAATTCCGTCCACCCATGCCAGAGCCTGTCATTGGAAATCGGAGATCCAGCCTGTAATGGACTACACGAAACGGTTCCAATGCGCTGGTGTGTCTCAGTTTGGCGGCAGGGTAATGAGCATGGAGGCTGTGAGCAGAGGTATTCCGGCCGAGCTGTTGAAGGTCTTGTACTCCGGCCGTGAACCCGGAAGCAGGGTTGGCGAGCAGAGCAAGCAGCAAAAAGACCGGAGATGATTTCAAGCCAATCCCATGATGGATATTCATGAGCACGGTCTCCAATGGACGAATCGTGTTCGTCGTGTGCCACCACCCAACATTGGTCTGGTGCCTTATGTCAAGAACTTGCCTAGCCGCCCATGCTGCATCACTGATACCCGAGCCGTTTAAGCCATTCCGGTTTTTCCCGCCAATGTTCCCTCACCTTCACATGGAGGTCAAGAAACACCGGGTGCTCCACGAACTTCTCAATCTCTTTTCGTGCCAGGCCGCCGATGTTCTTGAGCATCGCCCCCTTCTTGCCAATGAGTATTCCCTTTTGGGAATCTCGTTCGACGTACACATCGGCGCTGATAAACCACTTGCCTGAGTCGCGTTCTTTGAAATCGACAATATCCACAGTTGTAGAATATGGGATTTCTTCATGCGTCTTAAGGAATATTTGCTCGCGGATCATTTCCGCAACAAAGAATCGTTGATGGTGGGAGCTGATTTGGTCAGGAGGATAGTATGGGGGATGCACGGGAAGTTCACCCGATAATGCCTCGACGAGATCGCCTGTCCCCTCGGATTTCAGCGCAGAGATCATGAAAAGTTTTTTGAAGGAGAGACGCGCGGCATAGAAATCGCGCACGGGAGCCAGGGCTGCCGGTGCGACAAGATCGCACTTATTCAGGGCAAGATAGATCGGGAGGTTGACGCCGGCGAGGCGCTTCAGGGCCTCACTTGAGTCGTCGCTGGACCCAGGCCGTCTGGACGCATCGACAAGAAAGAGAATGACATCGGCTTCTGCAAGGGCGGAGGCTGCGGACTGCATCATCGCCTCCTGCAGAGCATACCGCGCAAGGATGATCCCAGGTGTATCGAGGAACACTATCTGGAATTCATCCGTGGAAAGGATACCGAGGAGCTTGTGCCGCGTGGTTTGGGGTTTCGGGGTTACAATGGAAATTTTCTGACCTAGGACAGAATTCAGAAGTGTGGATTTACCGACATTTGGTTCCCCAATGAGGGCAACATAGCCCGATCGGAAATCCGGCGATATTTGTTTGGGTTCGTCCATAATAGAAAAACGCCCGAAGTCCGGGCGGTGCGTAAAATGCCCCCAATGAAGTCTCTTCTTCGTGTGGGGGACTGGGGAAAGCAACGAAGTCGGGACAAACAGTGCCCTGCGAGGCTACGGACGGCACCCCAGCGCCCCTCGGGCAGCGCTCTGCAATTGTGTCAGACTACAGTGACATCATTTACAGAGCCTCTTCTCCGGACTCGCCGGTTCTGACACGTACTGCGTCTTCAACAGGGTAGATAAAGATTTTTCCGTCTCCAACCTGCCCTGTCTTGGCAGCCTTGATGACTGTCTCAACAACCTTGTCTGTCATTGCATCGGGGACAATGACTTCCAGCTTGAGCTTTGGCAGAAAGTCAATCTGGTATTCCGAACCACGATACAATTCCGTGTGTCCTTTTTGTCTGCCATATCCCTTCACCTCGGTCAGTGTCATCCCCTTCACTCCGATCTCCGCAAGAGCTTCCCGGACGTCGTCGATACGGAACGGCCTGATGATGGCCTCAATCTTTTTCATGGGATTCCTTTATCTGCCGTGACATTGTTTGTATTTCTTGCCGCTGCCACAAGGACAGGGATCGTTGCGTCCCACTTTTTCGCCAACCTGGACCGGCTGGGGTTTGCCAGCACGCGCAGCGGGATTTTCTTCTGCCGCCCCCGGCACAGCTTCTCTGTTGCCTTTAAACCCCATACCCGTCGAAGCGTCGTGCGAGAGGTGCATCTGTTGCGGCCGCTGCGGTCCCCGCACCAAAGGCATCTGCTGCGTCTGCGCCGGAAACAGACGGAACGTCGTTGTAACAATTTCCACGCTCAGTATATCCAGCAACTCCATAAACATCCTGAACGCCTCGGTCTTGTATTCAACGAGTGGATCCTTCTGGCCGTACGCGCGAAGGTGGATCCCCTCCTTCAAATCATCCATCTCCCGAAGGTGATCCTTCCACTTGTCGTCGATGACCTGGAGCACGACCATTTGTTCGATCCGCCCCATGATCTCCGAACCAAGTTTTTCTTCCTTCCGATGATAGAATTCCGTCGCGGCATCGACGATTCCCTTTCGCACGCCATCCGGACCGAGTTCTTGCCAGCGTTCGGGAGAGACTTCCAAGTCCACAAGCAGTTGTGCCCTAAGCTCATTCTTTAGCTGCTCAATTTCCCCGTCGTCATAATATTTCGCCACCAGTTTCTGCGCATATTCATCAACGAGTTCGAGGACATCATCCTTCACTCGATCACTCACCAGTGCCCGGCGACGGCGCGTATAAATCACTTCCCGCTGCTGGTTCATGACGTTGTCATATTCCAACAGGCGCTTGCGAATACCGAAATTATTCTCTTCGACCTTCCTCTGGGCGCGTTCCACGGAACGTGTAATCAGAGGATGTTGGATGACTTCGCCTTCCTTCAAGCCGAGCCGTTCCATAATCCCCGCAATCCGATCGCTCCCGAACAACCGCATCAGGTCATCTTCCAGCGAAAGAAAGAACAGCGTCGAGCCGGGATCACCCTGCCGCCCAGACCGTCCACGGAGCTGCCGATCAATGCGCCGGGCTTCATGCCGTTCCGTTCCCACAATATGGAGGCCGCCGGCCTCTTTGACGCCTGGACCCAGCTTAATGTCTGTGCCGCGTCCCGCCATGTTCGTTGCAATGGTCACCTGTGAGGAGAGTCCCGCATGCGCAACAATCTCAGCCTCACGCTGATGGTGCTTGGCATTCAACACGTTGTGGGGAATATTCTTCCGTTTCAGCATGCGACTCAGGGTTTCCGACACTTCCACGCTCGTCGTTCCCACCAGCACCGGTCTCCCCTCGGTGCGCATCTTTTCGATCTCCTCAACAACGGCGTTGTATTTCTCCCTCTTCGTCTTGTAGATGACGTCATTGATGTCATTTCGCACCATGGGGCGGTTGGTGGGCACAACCACCACATCGAGCTTGTAAATATCAAAAAACTCCGCAGCTTCTGTTTCTGCAGTGCCTGTCATGCCGGCAAGTTTCTTATAGAGCCGGAAGTAATTTTGAAGAGTGATTGTGGCAAGCGTCTGCATGTCACGCTCAACCTTCACTCCTTCCTTTGCTTCGATGGCCTGGTGAAGACCATCGGAATACCGGCGCCCCGAAAGGAGCCTGCCAGTGAACTCATCCACAATCATGACCTTGCCGTCATCCGTAACGACATACTCATCGTCCTTGGCATACATCGAATACGCCCGCAACAACTGCGTAACGGTGTGAATCCGCTCGCTTCGTTCCGCATAGAGCAGGTTGAGCTCGTCTTTTCTTTGCTGCTTCTGCTCGGGTGTACGTGAAGCGTCTTCCTCCATCACACTGAATTCTGTGGCGAGATCCGGAAGAATGAAGAAATCCCTGTCGCCAACCATCGGCGTCATGAATTCCCTCCCCTTTTCCGTCAGACCGATCTGATGGTTCTTCTCTTCAACGGCGTACAGCAACTCGTCGTCTATTTCATGCATCCTGCTCCCCTGATCGCGCAGGTATTCCATTTCGGTTTGCTGAACCAGTCTCTTGTTGACTGGCTCGGAAAAGACCTTCAAGAGCCGGGGGTGTTTGGGAAGCCCTCGTGACGCACGCAAAAGCAGCACTCCTGCTTCCTTCTCCTTCTTCTCTTCGAGAAGCTTCTCCGCATCGGCGACGATCTTGCCAACGAAGGCCCGTTGCTGGTTCACCAGACGCTCGACGTACGGCTTCATTTCATTGAATTTGTGGTCCTCACTCTTCACGGGTCCGCTGATGATCAGAGGCGTCCTGGCTTCATCGACTAGCACAGAATCGACTTCGTCGACGATGGCGTAATAGTGCTCGCGCTGGACGAGCTCTTCCTTGCCAACGACCATATTGTCGCGCAGGTAATCGAAACCAAACTCGTTGTTCGTCCCGTAGGTGATATCGCAATTGTATTCTTTGCGTCGCTGGAAGGAATCCATGGACGACTGTATGCATCCGACCGTGAGACCGAGGTACTCGAACACCTGTCCCATCCAGACGCTATCACGTTTTGCGAGATAATCGTTCACCGTAACCAGATGAACTCCGCGGCCAGGCAGCGCATTCAAATACATGGGCATGGTCGCCACCAATGTCTTCCCTTCACCTGTCGCCATTTCGGCGATTTTCCCCTGGTGAAGGACCATGCCACCAATCAGCTGGACATCAAACGGCACCATATCCCAGATCACCGGATTGCCAAGCAAGTCGAACTTCGTCCCGACAAGGCGTCGGCAGGCTTCCTTCACGAGAGCAAAGGCCTCGGGAAGCAATTCTTCGAGTGCGTCGGCAGTAAGCTCATTCCGCTCCTTTTCGAGGGCGTCCAATTGTTCAATCAACGGTTCTTTCGTTGCAAAATCATCATCCTTCTTCAATTGCTCCCTGAGTTCCGCAATCTTCTCTTCGGTTTCCTTTATCGCTTCCTGCACTCGAGCTCGGAATTCGACAGTTTTTCCTCTCAATTCCTCTTCGGTGAGCTTCTGGTACTCGTCAAAATACGCGTTGATCTCCTCCACAACCGGTGCGAGGAGCCGGACATCTTTTTCGTGTTTGCCCCCAAAAAGCCTCTTTAAGAGCCCAATCATCATTCACCTGTTGCGATCGATTGAATATTTCATTCAATATAGGGAGATTCACGTTGGCAAGCAACTTGCCCAAAAACAGGAAAAATCAGGCTCGGACCGAACAATGACCCCGATTCCACCGAAAAGAACAGGAGTAGCTGCCGGTTCTTGCTCCACCTGGCTTCTCGTCGTCGTGGCACTGTGCTTTGCCGGATGCGAATCTTCCCAGCGGCTGGTGCGTAATGACCAAGCGGTAAGAGCGCTTCATTACCGGGCATTGACCGAGAAGATCGCTTCGCTTCTTCCCGATTCACTTTTCCCGCCTGCCAGAGTAGCAGTGAAAATCATTTCGTTGAAGGATACCGCGTTGATTTTTGATCGCAATGCGCAGTACCTCTTTACGCCTGCCTCGAATGAAAAACTCTTCAGCTCGGCCACGGCTCTTGCATTCCTCGGACCGCAATATCGTTTGGAGAGTTCCGTTGCATTTGACGCGTACTCCCGAAGGATCTACATCCGAGGAGGCGGAGATCCGCTTCTCTCCGACGCTGATTTGGATTCTCTTGCGCGATCCCTTCGACCAGCAGTTTCCGGAACCAATCCGTGGACAGTCGTCGGGGATGCATCGAGATTCGACTCGCTCTATTGGGGAAAAGGATGGATGTGGGATGATCAAGGGGATGCAACCGGCATGGCGGTATCGGCACTTTCGGCTGACGGCAACTTCGTCGAGGTCGTTGTGCGCGGAGGAGAAACAATCGGCATACCTGCGATGGTTTCAGTATCACCACCCACCAGCTACGTGACAACGGAGAATCACGCGGTGGTGGTCGACAGCGTGCGCAATACCCTTCTTATTGGCAGACCCCTCCAGCACCAATCGAATCGGCTAACGATTCATGGAGATATTCTCCCGGGCACTTCCCACTCTTTCAAGGTTGCCGTGTGGGAACCGGAGATGTTCACTCTCCAACTCTTCAGGGAGTCACTCGAACGCACAGGCATCAGATGTTCGGCTCTGGTGCTTGACACGATGCCGCGAAACATCCCTGTCGTCGCGACCATCTCCCACCGATTGGATTCTGTTATTTTTTATATGAACAAGACGAGTGATAACCTCACGGCTGAATGTCTGACTAAGACCCTTGGGGCGGAAGCTGCACAATCTCCCGGATCGTGGGATGCCGGGACAGCAGTGATACGACGATTCCTTTCGTCCATGAGGATCGATACGACCAGAATCGTTCTGGCGGATGGTTCAGGGCTCTCCCGTTACGACCTCACTTCGGCTGATGCCATCATCACGCTGCTGTCGGATATATATCATCACCCTGAAGTATATCCCGGATTCGTGGCTTCTTTGCCGATCGCCGGAGAAGACGGAACGCTGTCACACCGGATGCGCCACGGTGGGGCATATCATGTACTCCGTGCAAAGACCGGAACGGCCACAGGAGTATCTTCGTTGAGCGGCTTTACCACTTCCGCAGATGGTTTTCCCATTGCCTTTTCGATCCTCATGCAGGATTATCCTGGGTCATCCCATGTGTACCGGGCCATCCAAGACAGCATTGGGCAGGTATTGAGTGAGTGGAAGTTGGTGGAGGATGCGGGAAAGTGAATGTCACCTTCTATGCAACAAGAACCCGGCAGCCAAGTTGCAGGCTGCCGGGTTCATTGCGTTCTCCCTGATCCCTTCAGAGAAGTGCGGAGAAACTTCTCTTATTCTGGTCTCAGCGAGATGTTACCGCCTGAGGTGTGAGCATAAACCTCGGATCCGCCTCCATTCACTGTTCCCTTGATATTGTCTTCACGAATCTTCCCTGAAACCGTGACCGGCATATCGCATGTAACATCCCCGCCGCTGGTGGAAAGGTCAAGCTGCGCACCGACCGCCTTGGGAATGGAAAGTTCGATGTTCCCGCCCGATGTTTCGGCATGAATACCCTTGTTCTCCCCGGAGATCTTCAGGCGCACATTACCACCGGAGGTTCTCGCATCGACGCGGCCATTCACCGATTCGGCATCAATACTTCCACCCGATGTTTTCACATCGGCATCCCCGGTCAGCGCCACAAGCCTTATATCGCCGCCTGATGTCATCATCCTTACTGTTCCTGTCACGTGCTCAGCCGACACGTCGCCGCCTGATGTCTCCATCGAAATGGGTCCTTCAATTTCGTGCACTTTTATGTCGCCACCCGACGTTCCCCCATTGAGAGTTCCCTTTACCGCCGACACTTCAACAGTCCCGCCGGAAGTATGAACATCGACATTATACTCATGGGGAACGGTAATCACGAATTGGACATCGAAGTTGTTCACGCTCCTGAACCACGACCGTGCCTTTTCCTGGAATTGCCCCTTCACCTGGACATCATTCCCACTCTGATCGGCGGTAATGAAAAACCGGGAAACATCGCTCTCCTTGCCGTGCATGTCCGCCAAAACGCTTACTTCATTGCCGGAGCCGCCACGAATGGTCACTGATCCGATGTCTGTGCGCAGTGTGAGGGTTCCGCCAGGAGCAACCACCAACTTCTTCTCAAAATGATTCCCACCCATAGCCGGGTCATCCGTGCGTCGTACCGCGCAAGAGGAAAACGAAGCGAGGAAGAGCAGGGACGAGCTCATGATCATCATTTGTCGTAGCATATACATGGGGCCTCCGTAGGAATGTGGTGTTGCATTTGCACCTCTTTAGACGATTCGAGACACAGGAAAGTTGCATTTCTCGGCCTTCTTTGTTAATTGTCTCCTCATTATCCATTAGTATGGTGTTGCTTTGTCCAACGTCCTTATTCTCTCGCTCGCCGTCTTTTTCCTTACAGGGTGTTCCAGGGAGCAATCACGCCCGCAATCCTCCCCCGCCCCTGGCCAACAGGAGTCCAAGTCCATGGTTTACAAGGAGATCCCTCGTTTCGATGGAAAGGCTGCCTTTGCTTTTCTTGAACGTCAGACGAGGTTTGGCCCTCGAAACCCGAATTCCACGGGCCACGAGAACTGCCTGCAGTACCTGAATGAATACCTCCGCCAGCAGGCCGCGGACGTGGAACTTCAGCCATTTACGCGCACCGGATATGGCGAAACACTCAGTCTTACGAACATCATCGCCCACTTCCAGCCAGAGAAATCTGCGCGTGTCCTGCTTCTGGCCCATTGGGACACCCGACCCAGGGCCGAACACGACCCGGACAAATCCAAAAGAGACCAGCCGATTCTTGGCGCAAACGATGGGGCAAGCGGTGTGGCAGTTCTCCTCGAACTCGCCACACTCTTTCGGGAATTTCCTCCTTCCGTAGGAGTGGATATCCTCCTTGTCGATGGCGAAGACTATGGAAAGGAAGGAGATCGTGATTTATACCTTCTGGGTTCAAGGTATTTTGCCACGCATCTGCCGCCGAATTACTCGCCTCGGTTCGGAGTGTTGCTCGACATGGTTGGTGACACATTCCTGGAACTCCCCAAGGAACAGAATTCAGTGCAGTTTGCCCCCGACATCGTCGACCTCGTCTGGGGGACAGCGAAGACTCTGGATATCCGCCAATTCACCAATGACGAAGGGGAGGAAGTGATGGACGATCACCTCCCCCTGAATGAGGTTGGAATAAAGACCATTGATATCATCGACTTCAATTACCCCGATCAGACAAACCGTTACTGGCATACTCTGGAAGATACGCCAGAACATTGCAGTGCGTCGAGCCTCGAGGCGGTAGGGGTTGTTCTTGCCAACGTTCTCTACACGCAGCAGCCATGAACGGGACAACTATCGAAATATCAATTGATCTCCCGACCGGTCACTGCGATGAACTGATCGGAATGTTGAGCTTGAAAGGTTTTGACAGTTTTTGGGAAGATGGGAGTTTGCTGAAAGCTTACCTCCCGGAGGATCGCTGGACTGATGAGACCACGGCTGCCTTCCACGTGACGCTTGCGAGTTTCGCTGCATCTCATGATATCCCCCTTCCTCACGTCGAGTCAAAAGCAATCTCTCCGCAAAACTGGAATGCCCTATGGGAAGAATCCATTCAGCCCATCCAAGCAAGCGAGCGCATCATTATTGCCCCGTCTTGGAGAAAGGTGTCACCTTCTTCCGACCAGATCATTGTTGTCATCGACCCGAAAATGTCGTTTGGCACGGGACATCATGAAACCACGAGGCTGATGCTCCGCCTGCTCGAGCCGCGCATCAGGCCGGATTCCACGGTGCTTGATGTAGGAACGGGAACAGGAATCCTGGCTATCGCAGCACTAAAACTCGGTGCGCGCTCAGCAACCGGAGTCGACATTGACGAGTGGTCGTTCGACAATGCCCGCGAGAACGCCATCGCGAATGGGCTTGCCGGCCAATTCACGATTGTGCAGGGAGAACTGGCCGATGTTGCACCGGGGCAGTATTCTCTCGTCGCAGCAAATATTCAGCGCAGCATCATCGAACCGCTGCTTGCAAAACTGAAATCCCGGACGACAGAAGGTGGGCGATTACTTCTGTCAGGATTACTGGACATGGAACGCAACAGGATGCTTACCGCTTTCAAGACGCATGCATTGACCGTGGAAGAAGAATTGCATGAGCAGGAGTGGATCGCGTTTGCCCTTCGCGCTCAGTGAGCGCCAGGAGTTCCCGTTCATCATGAAGCGTCTCGCCTCGATCGACATTGGCACGAACACTGTCCTTCTGCTCATTGCCGATATCTCTCCTGATCGATCTCTCAATCCCCTAGTGTATGAACAGCGGGTCCCTCGGCTTGGCCGCGGCGTGGATGCGTTTCATCGTTTGCATCCTGATTCCATGCGGCGGGTTATTGAGGTACTCCGTGAATATTCCGCATTGATCGAGGAAAACAAGCCACAACATACGACGGTTTTTGGCACAAGCGCTGTCCGTGACGCGACCAATGCACACGAATTCGCTGCAATCATAAGGGCTGAGACAGGATTCAGCCTCGAGATTCTCTCCGGATCCGATGAAGCGCTCTGGACATTTCGAGGCGCCATGAGCGGTCTCTCGAAGTTTACAAGCGCCACGGTGGTGGATATTGGCGGGGGAAGCACGGAGATAACCATCGGTACTCCCCAGGCCATCATCAATTCCACGAGTCTGAATATTGGCTCCGTCCGACTGACCGAACGGCTGCTGAAGAATGACCCGCCAGACCCGCAACAAGTGACCTCGTTGCGGACGACAGTGCGTGAGGCGCTTGCAGCAATGGCCTGGCCTTCTCTTGGAGATTCCATTCTGGTAGCCGTTGCAGGAACAGCCACTACCCTCGCACTCATTGATCAAGGTCTAAGCAACTTCAACCGAACAGCAGTGAGCGGCTATCGCTTGAGCCGCCAGAGCATAGCTATGCTCTCTCACAACCTGTCACAGACGTCATCGCAGGACATCCGGAAGATGGGTGATTTTTTGGAGGGGCGTAACGACATCATTGCCGCAGGAGCCATCATATTGGACGAGATGATGACGGTCTTCGGGTTTACTGAAGTGATCGTGAGCGAACGGGGGGTACGATATGGAATTGTCCTGAGGGATGCGGAACGCTGGGAGATATAGCGTTCACATCTCATGTTCTCCGCTTTGCGTTGCGTTTCTTCATGCGGTTGATGACGCTTCCCATTCGATCCACCACCGCAATGACATCTTCCCGTGTATTGGATTTGCCGAAGGAGAATCTCACCGATGCCCGCGCGGCAGCCAGTTCCCTTCCCATTGCAAGGAGAACATGCGATGGTTGGACGCTCCCAGAGGTGCAGGCCGACCCGGCACTGACAGCAATACCTTCCAGATCAAGATTCGGTACAAGCATTTCTCCGTCAAGCTGGACTTGCTCTGCGTCGAACGACACATTCAGAATGTGTGGCAGTCGATCCGTCGGGTGTCCGTTAATGACGACGAACGGAAACTCCTGGCGAAGGGCAGCAGCAAGCGCATCGGAAAGTGATCTCAGCCGGCAGGACTCCTCCTTCATTGACGCCAGGGCGAGTTTGACAGCTCGGCCAAAGCCAACTGCCAACGCGACATTTTCTGTGCCCGGCCTTCTCCCCCGCTCCTGTCCACCCCCTTTGAACACGGGTGAAAACTCTACTCCCTTGCGAATATAGAGAGCGCCAATCCCCTTCGGACCATAGATCTTATGAGCCGAAAGTGAAAGCAGATCAACGTGCAATTCATCCACACGGAGCGGGATCTTCCCCAAAACTTGAACGGCATCCGAATGCATGACTGCGCCATGGGCATGGACGACGTCCGCAATCTGACCGACAGGGTTGATCGTCCCGACTTCATTGTTGGCGAGCATAATCGAGACGACGCCTGTCTCACTCGAGAGCCTTGCGGAGACCGTTGCAGGATCGACCTGCCCATGCGAGTCAACCGGGACAACGTCGACGCTCGCTCCAAGCTCTCTCAAGCTGATGACGGGATCGAGCACGGCATGGTGTTCCGCAGCGGAGGTGATGAGCATTTTCCTCCCCCGTTGGCGTAATGCTTGCCAGGCACCGTAGATCGCAAGATTGTCGGCCTCGGTTCCGCCGCTGGTGAAGGCGACGTCTCCCGGCGCCGCACCTATTGCTGAAGCAATAATGCTTCTCGCTCGCTCCAGGGCCTCCTTTGCCGATCGTCCATACGCATGGATCGACGAGGCGTTGCCAAACGTTGTGCCAAAATACGGCACCATGGCTTCGAGCACGCGCGCATCCACTGGAGTTGTGGCGGCATGGTCAAGGTAAATGGAATGCGAGTGAGTCATACACGATCATTCACGATTGTCTTCTCAAGAATACAGCGCCCCGCTAAAGATACGCCGCTTGTTCTGTGGTAGCGGATGTTGTTCGCCGAGCAGGCGAAAAATCGCGACGCAAGCCTTTCTTGCACCGTCATCATCATAGGAACGATTGAGCCTGATGATCTCGATAAAGCGGTCGACAGCGCTCTCGAAGTTGTTCCTGCTCAGGTCTTCGATCGCAGCCAAGTAAGACTGTTTTACCGCATCTTCGGGAAGTGCCGACGAATTCCTGAGCTTTGATTCCAGGGTCACAAGAGTCCGGATGGCATCAGCGTCAGCGAACGCTTCGGAATCTTCCTCAATTCCTTCCACCAAATCCCCGGCCCGCATCCGATCATCGTTAAACTGGGCTTTGGCAAGAAGAGCACGGGCGACATGATGACCCGGCGACCTTCTCAATACCCCTTCAAGGATTGGGATTGCTTCCTCCCTGTTTGAATTCTCAAGGAGGTTTTTTGCCGCGTCCAGCTCCCGGCGATAGGGATCGGGCAACACCTTTTGGAGCCATTGGCGGACCGAAGCCTCCGGCAGAGCGCCTGTGAATTCAGCCGCGACTTTCCTGTCGATAAACAGCTTTACCGACGGGATTCCCCGTATGCCGTATTGCCTCACAAGATCCTGATGCTGATCGGCGTCGATCTTTGCCAGAATCCACTGCCCATGGCTTTCCGTTTCCAACTTTTCCAGAACCGGGCTCAGGATCTTGCATGGACCGCACCACACCGCCCAGAAGTCCGCAAGAACAGGAACGTCGAGGCTCCGTTCAAGTACGTCCTTTTCAAAATCACTTACTTCGACCGGCATACATATCCTCAATCATATTCAATCATGCTGTGTATCCTCAGCGGACAAGGACCCAGAGAAGTTGCAGACAAGCCTGATGAAGCACCTGTCCGGATTCCTCCGAAGAAAAGGTACGAACAATTGCAGTGAGCACGCAACTCACCGGGTAATTTTTGTCACCGACTGGGCGGAAATCCTTGATTCTTAAAGCGGTTTTCCGCTTCTTCCTTCGTTTGCTGGCATTCCCAAGTCCCCTTCATCACCGCTCCCTGACTCGTCATGAGCTTTGACCCTGTCAGCTTCGTATATCTATCCGAGATGCTTGGTTCGCCTGTGGTGAGCCTTCGCACGAACACGCGGATCGGGAGGGTTGTGGATTTCGCTGCTTCCACGGCCGGTGTGTATCCAAAAGTTTCCGGGGTGCTTGTGCGCAAAGCGCTGCACAAAGCACCGGTGTATATACCCTGGGCCGATGTACGGCGTTCCGAATACCAGCGGCGCCTCTTTGTTGATTTCGATGCATCAAAGGGAGGTTCACGCGAGACACAGAACGAGATTCTGCTTTCGAAAAGCTTCCTCGATAGACAGTTGATCTCCACCTCAGGGTACAAACTCGTTCGGGTTAACGACCTTCAACTTCTGATCGATAACTCTCCCCGTGAGAACTCCAATCTTTGGCTGGTCCACATTGATATTGGCGTGAAGGGTCTTCTCAGGAGATTGGGTTGGCTTCGCGCCGTCAATGGCATTTTCCACTGGATCGTTTCTCGTGACCTCAAGGACAAGTTCGTTTCGTGGAAGTACATTCAGCCGACGACCACCACGACTGTGCAGGGCTCGCTTCGTCTTACGACTGATCCGTCAAAGTTGTCCGAAATCCATCCAGCCGATCTTGCCGATATCCTGGAAGACCTCGGGACTGACGAGCGAATTTCCCTGCTGGAGTCACTCGATCCTTCGGCGGCTGCGGCCACGATGCAGGAGATGCCGCTTAATGTGCGGGTGCAGGTGGCTGAGACGTTGGATACGGAAAAGCTTGCGGCAATCGTCCAGGCAATGCAACGTGATGAAAGCGTGGATCTCGTCGACGAAATCGCCGCGGACAAACGCCAGGCTCTGTTCACAATACTCCCGACGGAAACGGCCGGCGAACTGCGAGAGCTCTCAAAACTCTCCGCGTTCAGTGTTGGCAGCATCATGAACACGGAATTTGTCTCTGTTCGGAAAACTCTGAAGACCGATGAGGTTCTCGAGTTGATCCGGTCTGAGGCACGCCGTGCAGAGCTTATCTACTACATTTATATTGTTGATGAGTCCGATCGACTCGAAGGTGTCGTCAGCCTCCGGAGCATCCTCTTTGCCGCACCCGCCACTCCGCTGGAAGAGCTCATGCGGGAGAGCATCGTGTCGATTCCCATTGACGAGCGAATTAAGAACGTCGCGCAGATCTTTCTGAAATACAATTTCGAG
>Ga0265330_10001162_pt1 | contig 15693 bp, 12 predicted proteins | sample 41919metaG_FD_202083 | JGI IMG/M metagenome (GOLD analysis project Ga0265330, IMG submission 202083) | Rhizosphere microbial communities from Carex aquatilis grown in University of Washington, Seatle, WA, United States - 4-19-19 metaG | ecosystem: Host-associated > Plants > Roots > Rhizosphere... | reverse complement strand
ATGCTTCTTGCAGAACTGTTGAACGGCGTCCAGGTGACGAAACTCTTCTCCTCCTTCTACGGAAGGATGGCGTTGACGCAGGATATTCCGATCAACAGCGTCCAATACGATTCGCGAAAGGTCGGCCAGGCAGATCTTTTTGTTGCCATTCCCGGAACGGTCACTGACGGCCATCACTATCTGATGGACGTCATTGCGCAGGGTGCGTCCGCCGTAATCGTGCAGGATGACAACTCGATGTCTGATTCGTATTTCATGCACAATAGCGTGTTCAAAATCGTTGTCTCCGACTCACGGAAGGCGCTGGCCCAGTTGGCCGCAAACTACTATCATCACCCTTCCCGAGCGCTGTCTCTCGTGGGCGTAACGGGGACGAACGGCAAGACGACGACGACACACATGATCCGTTCAATCCTTGAAGCAGACGGCAGGAAGACCGGACTCATCGGAACCATTGGCAATTTCATCGGTACCAGGAAGATCCCGTCAACGCACACAACTCCGGAATCTTTGGAATTGAACGCGCTGCTCCATGCAATGGTTGCCGAGCAGAGCATGGCAGCCGTGATGGAAGTCTCGTCGCATTCACTTGCCCTTAGCCGCGTGCGTGGTCTCAGGTTCAGGGCGGCAGCATTCACCAACCTGACTCAGGACCATCTCGATTTTCACGGGACGATGGAGAATTACCTGGGAGCCAAGAAGCTTCTGTTCGAGGCGCTTGATCCCGACGCATGCGCGATTACGAATCTCGACGATGAGCATGGGCGTGCTGTGGTATCGACGACCCGTGGACGGGTGCTGACCTATTCTGCCCGACTCCAGGCCGACGTGACGGCCGACCGTGTACACATGGATGTGGGGGGAATTCACATGAACGTTGCGACTCCCTCCGGGTCCATCGAAGTGACCTCACCAATGACAGGACGGTTCAACGTTGAGAATATCCTTGCCGCGGTTGCGACGGGTGCAGGACTGGGCATTGCACCAGAGACGATCGCGAAAGGAATCGCATCCATGCGGTTTGTCCCTGGAAGATTTGAACAGATCCCTTCGGCAGAAGGATGGACGGCGGTCATTGACTACGCACACACGCCGGACGCCCTTGAACAGTGCTTGAAAACCGTCCGCGAGCTTCTGAACAATCGGAAGGGACGAATCATTACCGTTTTTGGATGCGGGGGCGACCGGGATACAACGAAGCGGCCGATCATGGGCCGCATTGCTTCGCAACTCAGCGACATTACGATCGTCACCTCCGATAATCCGCGCACCGAGGATCCGGAACGCATCATCGACGAAGTCCTCTCTGGCGTTCTCCCGGGAAGAACCGTCGAACGCGTTGTCGACCGGCGCGCCGCCATTGCCGCCTCGATCGCGATGGCCAAACCCGGTGACATTCTGCTTCTCGCCGGAAAGGGACACGAAGATTACCAGGTGATCGGACATGAGAAGCATCACTTTGACGACAAGGAAGAATTGCTCAAGAACATGACACCGGCCGGCGTGTGAATGCGTATTTCTCTCAATGATATTATTGCTCTGCCCCACGTCGAACGTATCCGATTCGAAATGCTGGAGGGAAGATCCTTCAATGGTATTTCGACAGATTCGAGAACGATCGAAAAGGGGAACCTCTTCTTTGCGTTGCGGGGTGAGAACTACGACGGGCACATGTTTGTCGATGCGGCATGCCACAGGGGGGCGCTTCTTGCAGTTGTCGATCGCAGCGGGCTCGAGAAGGTCAAGACAGGCATCCCACTCATTGTCGTGCCCGACACGACGGTGGCACTGGGCGTATTTGCTTTTCAGTATCGTTCAAAATTCTCCATCCCCGTGATTGGGGTTGCGGGCAGCAATGGGAAAACCACAACCAAGGACATGATCGCCGCAGTGCTTCGTCAACAGTTCCAGGTAGTGAGCACTGAAGGAAATCTGAACAACCATATCGGGGTCCCGCTCACACTTCTCCGCCTGGACCGCAAAACCGAAATGGCGGTGATTGAACTCGGCACAAACCATCCGGGGGAGCTCGGGCGTCTCTGTGCAATCGCCCGGCCCACTGCGGGTGTCATTACCAATATCGGTCATGAGCATCTTGAGTTCTTTGGCTCACTCGATGGTGTCGAGCAGGAAGAATCGACGCTCCTGGATACGTTGGCAGACACTCCCAGAGCGACAGCATTCATCAACGTCGACGATGAGCGCATCGTGCGCCACACGCCGGTCAAGGGAAGATCAGTGACGTACGGTTTCACTGCGCCGGCCGACTTTCGTGGAACGATTGTATCCCGATCGCCGCAAGGTGCAGCCGTCATGAAAATAGCCGGTGGCACCTTGCAGAAACCCGTGCAGATTAGCCTTGGCATTCCGGGCGATCACATTGCCATAGACGCACTCGCTGCTGCTGCGGTGGGACTAACGTATCGCGTCCCGGCAGGAAAAATAAGGAGCGCACTGGAAGAATTCCGGCCGGCAAGCAAACGCATGGAGGTGTTCACCCTCAATGGTGTGACAATCCTCAATGATGCCTACAATGCGAACCCGGACTCTATGTTGGCGGCACTACGGACCCTCTCATCGATCTCCACAAAAGGGAAACGTATTGCTGTCCTCGGCGATATGCGGGAACTCGGCGACCATGCGGCCGAAGAACATTCCCGGATCGGCCGCGAAATATCCACCCTTCACATTGACTATATCCTGACATGCGGCGCCTCAGCGAAGAACATTGCCGGGGCAGTAACGGGGACATTTGCCGCGCACTACGAGCAAAAGAGCATCCTTGCGGAGTTCCTTGCAGAGCTTATCGGTCCGGGAGATATCGTGCTCATCAAGGCCTCGCGAGGAATGAGATTTGAGGACATCCTGACGTTTATCGAAGAACGGTTGAAGGCGCGAATGATCCTCGATGCCTCAACTGGAGAGGCACAAGAGGACAAAGGAGAAACGCCGGCGCAGTAATCCCGCAACAGCGTCAACGGCGGGGTCCGGCATCAACAACAGAATCACCGATCGAATCATGCTCTATCAGATTCTTGATCTCCTTGAGCGGCTGTATCACCCGCCAGGGTTTGGGATCGTCCGGTACATTACATTCCGCGCTGCCGCTGCTGCGGTCAGCGCGCTCATCATTGCGTTCTGGCTCGGACCACGCATCATCCGGATTCTCCGGGAAAACCAGATCGGGGAAGCGGCCAAGCTCGAAGCTCCAAAGACCCACATGGCCAAAGCAGGGACTCCCACCATGGGCGGGTTCATCGTGCTGACAGCTCTGGTTATCCCGACGGTCCTTTGGGCGAATCTTACCAACATGTATATCGTCCTGATCCTTTTTGTGACGATCGCCCTTGGTGGTGTCGGGTTCCTTGATGACTACCTGAAGGTGGTGAAGAAGAAACCGAAAGGGCTCATCGGCAGATACAAAATTGTGGGTCAGGTCTTTGTTGGATTTGTGATCGGCGCCGTGATCTACTTCTTCCCGCAATGGATCGATAGCGATCTCTGGAAGCTCAATTCGTTTACCACAGTGCCATTCTTTAAGAACCAGGAATTTGATTTCGGAGTGATGTACATCCCGATGGTCATCTTCTTCATCACCGCAACGTCAAACGCGGTGAATCTCACAGATGGTTTGGACGGTCTGGCAATCGGTATCGTGGGGATTGTTGCGCTGACACTGGCGGTGATGAGTTACATCTCCGGTAACGCCATCTTGAGCGACTACCTGACCATCCCGTTCCTGCGCGGTAATGGGGAGTTAGCGGTCTACTGCGCAGCGCTCGTGGGAGCGGCTCTCGGTTTTCTCTGGTTCAACGCGTACCCGGCCCAGGTGTTCATGGGTGACACGGGTTCCCTTGCTCTGGGCGGTGCGATCGGTGCGCTGTGCGTCCTCATTAAGAAGGAACTCTTGCTCCCGACACTCTGCGGCGTTTTTCTTGCAGAAACGCTGTCGGTCATCATTCAGCGGCTGTATTTCAAGTACACAAGACGAAAGTATGGCCAGGGGCGGCGGGTGTTCCGGATGGCGCCGCTGCATCATCACTTTGAAATGCTGGGGTGGCCGGAACCGAAGATCGTGGTCCGGTTCTACATCGTGGCGATCCTTATGATGATTGTAAGTCTGGCCACGTTTAAAGTCAGGTGACGATGCCGGGAATGGAAATCAAAGGACGGCGATACAGCGTCCTCGGAGCGGCACGAAGCGGGCGGGCAGTGGCGGCGCTCTTGAAACGGCATGGTGCAGAAGTGCTGGTGAGCGACCTTGCGCCCCTGGAACAGATGAAGGAAGCGCGCCGTGAACTCGAAGATCTCGGCATCGCTTCCGAATTCGGAGCACACAGCGACAGAGTCCTTGATGCCGATGTCGTTGTCGTCAGTCCGGGAGTGCCCAGCAATGCTCCTCCGGTCCAGGCAGCCCTGAGAAGAAAAATGGAAGTCGTTAGTGAGTTGGAAGTGGGGTCCTGGTTTTGTGGATCTCCCATCATTGCCATCACAGGCACAAATGGGAAGACCACCACAGCGACGCTCACTGGTGCGATCCTGGAGCAAGCGGGGAGACCCGTCGCGGTGGCGGGCAATATTGGCACGGCGTTCTCCCAGGTAGTGGAGACACTGACACCTGAAACGACGGTGGTTCTTGAAGTGAGCAGTTTTCAGCTCGACTTTTGCCGGACGTTTCGGCCCCGGGTGGCAGTATTGCTCAACATCACGCCCGATCATCTTGACCGCTACGAGCACTCGTTTGAGAAGTATAGCGACGCGAAAGCGCGAGTGTTCAGCCGGCAAGGAAAGGGAGACGTCATCGTGTTCAATGCCGACGATCCTGAAACCGTGCGCCAGACGGAGGCGAAAGCCCCTGAAGGAGTGGCGCTGGTTCCGTTCAGCGTCGGCGGCACACCGGTGAACGGCGCGTTTGTCGACAAAGGCCAGATGATTGCCATTGTCGGGAATGTGCGTCATAAAATTATTGCTGTATCCGCCATCGGCATTCCCGGGCAACATAATCTCTCGAATTCGATGGCAGCATCATTGGCCGCGTTGGCGATGCATGTGCCGCCATCGGTCATCGCTGAAACTCTCTCGACGTTCCGCGGCGTGGAACACCGTTTGGAATTTGTCCGCGATCTGAATGGCGTCCGGTATGTGAATGACTCAAAGGGTACCAACGTGGATTCCGTCTGGTACGCTCTCCAAAGCTTCGAGAGCCCGATCGTCCTCATCCTGGGAGGACGTGATAAAGGGAATGATTATTCAAGGCTGATGGAACTGGTCAGGAAAAATGTCCGGGCCATTATTGCCATCGGAGAATCGGCAGACAAGGTCGTGAAGGCTTTCCGGGATGTCCGCCCGGTGGTGACTGCCTCGACTATGGAGGAAGCAGTTCGCCTGGCCACAACCCAGTCCCTTCGTGGCGACGTGGTACTTCTTTCTCCGGCCTGTGCATCGTTTGACTGGTTCGAGAATTATGAGCATCGAGGGCGGATTTTCAAGGAGGTTGTCCGGGGGCTCTGAACATTGCCGGGCACGTGGAATCATATGGATATCAAAAACAAGAGCGAGCATCAGGAATCGGGAAAAAGAGGACCTGAAAAGGCGCGTCCCCTTGCCCGTGTGCAAAGAAACCACATCGACATCTGGACCCTTTTCATGGTCCTGGCCCTGATGGTTCTGAGCCTCGGCGTAGTGTACAGCGCGAGTGCAGCGTATGCGCAAGAACGGTGGGGTGAAAGCAGTCGTATGCTTGGGAGCCATGCACTGAAAGTTGCCATCGGCTTCCTGGCACTGCTAATATTGATGCGCGTTGACTATCACAAGTTTCAACGGGCAACAAAAGTCGTCATCATTGCCATGGTGCCCGTCCTGTTGGTTACACTCATTCTTGGCGGCGAGGTAAAAGGGGCGTCTCGCTGGCTGAGATTGGGCGGACTGGGATTGCAGCCTTCGGAGTTTGCAAAATATGCTCTTGTCTTTCACCTTGCTTCACTCATCGCAGCGAAGAACGGTCGGGTGAAGGATTTCAAGAATGGGTTTCTCCCGATGCTGGTTTGGGTCGCGTTGATCACGACTCTTGTCCTTGTCCAGCCAAATTTCAGCACGGGATTCATGATCTTTGCGCTCAGCCTCATTATGCTTTTCATCGGAGGAGCGAAATTCAGCCACCTGGCTCTGACGATCGCAGCGCTGTTGCCACTGCTGACCTTGTACATGCTTAGCGCAGAATACCGGATGCAACGCATCATGAGCTATTTCGGCGGAGCCGTCCAGGGTGCCGGTAAAGGACACTACCAAGTGTGGCAGGGAATCATCGGATTTGGCAACGGGGGAGTGTTTGGACTCGGGCCTGGCAACAGCAGGGCGCGGGACCTCTTTCTTCCGGAATCGTACGGAGATTTCGTGTTCTCCATCGTCGGCGAAGAATATGGGTTGCTGGGGACATTACTGTTCCTGGGTCTCTTTCTGGTCATCATGTTTCGGGGGATGAAGATCGCAAGACACGCCCCGGATGAATTTGGACGGTGCCTTGCGTTGGGCATTACCGTTTCCATTACACTCTACGCACTGATCAATGCAGGAGTGACGCTGGGTATCCTGCCGACAACCGGGTTGCCAATGCCTTTTGTCAGCTATGGCGGTTCGTCGATGCTTGCTTCGGCGGCGGCGATCGGAGTGCTCTTGAACATTTCATCGCAGACGGATATGCACCCAAGGATGGCCAAAAGTACGCAGAGCGGATTTGTGGCAAAACCGGCAGTGGGGAGTGTCTACTCATGAGCGGCCTGCTGCGGGTGGTGTTTGCCGGAGGCGGAACCGGCGGTCATCTCTATCCCGCAATCGCAATTGCCGAGGAACTCCGACGTCGAGTTCCGGAAGCAGACATCACCTTCGTGGGGACACGGGGAAAAATCGAAGAACGAACAGTGCCGGAACAAGGGTTCAAGTTTGTGGCCATCTGGATTAGCGGGTTCAGGCGTTCCTTCAGCCTTTCCGTATTGACGTTTCCGTTAAAAGTAGTTGTCGCGCTTGTCCAGTCGCTGGTGTTGCTGCTTCGGTTGAAACCAGAGGTGGTTGTGGGAACAGGAGGATACGTGTGTGGCCCTCCGCTCTATGTCGCGTCGCTTCTCGGCATACCCACACTCATCCAGGAGCAGAACAGTTATCCCGGAGTCACTACACGAATGTTGGCCGGACGGGTCGACGAGGTTCATCTTACGTTTGAGAGTTCGAAACGGTTCTTCAATCGCGCGCAAGGAGTATTTGTCACTGGCAATCCGGTGCGGTCACAGGTTGGAAAAGCCGGGAAGAAGGAATCGTTGGAATACTTTGGGCTGGAGCCTTCAAAGACTACGGTCCTTATCTTCGGCGGAAGCCTAGGAGCGTCATCACTGAATGCGGCAGTGTCGGGAAATCTCGCCGCATTGAAACAGATGGGTGTTCAAGTTCTCTGGCAGACGGGAAACAATGAGTATGAGAAGATGAGTGCCATAGTCCGAAACGTTCAGCCGTCTGGACTGGGACTGGTAAAGGCAATGTCATTCATCGAACGCATGGACCTTGCGTTCGGAGCGAGCGATCTTGCAGTATGCAGAGCGGGTGCGACAACGCTGGCAGAGCTTGCCTGTGCCGGCCTTCCGTCGATTCTTGTACCCTATCCGCATGCTGCGGCAGACCACCAAACGGAAAACGCGCGGACAATGGTGGATGCGGGTGCTGCGTTGATGTGTAGTGACGGGGATATCGGGAGAAGGTTGATTCCCCTCCTCACCGATGTCCTCGAAAAGCCGGGGAGACTGCTCGAAATGAGGGCGAAGGCAAATGCCATGGCCCGTCCCGACGCAGCGGTCATGCTGGCAAATGCAGTGATGCGACTCGGTGGGTACGGATCATGACTGAACACGAAAAGACATTCAAGTACAAACTCGACTTCTACTATCAATCGGCGCTCATTTATGCAGGAACGCTGATTCTCTACGGGGGGATTCGGGGGAGTTTGGTGGAGAAGAAATTCGAATATGTGCTTGATGATCCTCTCGTCTATCTTATTGTGGCGTTCGTGGCGATGTCGCTGATCACGCTTGTTCTCAACCTGTTGCGCAACCGGAGGCTGGTCGTCACCCAGGATGCGTTGATTTTCAAACATCGGTGGGGGGAACGATCGATCAAGATTGCCAGCATTGAATGGATGCATATCGGCCGTGAAGCACGTGTCCAGACAGGGGGACGATTCCAGGTGGTGGTCTTTAAGCTCCGGGGTCGGCGAAGACTGTTCAGGATCCGCATCGGACGGTACGAACGGGTACGCGAGCTCGTGGCAGAAATGAACAGGATTGCCACAACGGTTCCCAAACGCAAATCGAACCGCTGGAAGGCGCCAAAGTTTACTGATAGGTAGAAGGGTGGTGGTACCATGTTTTCCTCAATCAAGAAGATCCATTTTGTCGGCATCGGCGGCATCGGGATGAGCGGCATGGCAGAGATCCTTCTGGCGGAAGGATTCACCATCACCGGCTCCGACAGGGCCGAGAGCGACAATACCGAGCGGCTTACGTCACTGGGACTGAAAGTCTTCATCGGTCACAAAGCGGCGAATATCGACACCGATGTGAATGTCGTCGTCTATTCTTCCGCCGTTCCCCCGGACAATCCGGAGTTGGTTGAAGCCGCGCGGCGCAACATCCCGGTCATCCGCCGTGCGGAGATGCTCGCCGAGATCATGAGACTGAAATACGGCATCGGCATTGCCGGTACGCACGGCAAGACGACCACGACGACAATGACCGGACTCGTTCTGATGGAAGGGGGAATCGATCCCACGGTCATCGTGGGAGGCCGTGTGAACCTTCTCGCGCGATCCAACATCCGTCTCGGCAAGGGTGAATTCATTGTCGTGGAAGCAGATGAGTACGACCGCACGTTTCTGTCGTTGACACCAACGATTGCCGTCCTCACAACACTTGAGACCGACCACCTTGACTGTTACAGGGATCTAGAGGACATCAAGGCGGCGTTCGTACAGTTTGCATCGAAAGTCCCGTTCTACGGATTCGTCGTCATGTGTCTTGATGAACCTGCGCTGCAGGACATCATGCCGAAAATCAGAAAAAAGATTGTGACCTACGGATTGAACGGTCAGGCGGATCTTCAGGCAATCGACATTGTGCACCGTGAAAACACTACACGCTTTACCATGTTGAGAAGCGGTGTGGAACTCGGGCAGATTACCATCAAAGTGCCCGGGCGCCACAATGTTTTAAACGCGCTGGCGGCAATCGCCGTTGGTCTCGAACTCAATGTGCCGTTCGACAAAATCAGGACGGGCATTGAGAAGTTCGCAGGGGTCTTCAGGCGGTGGGAGCTGAAGGCGGAACTTGACGGCGTCACGGTGGTGGATGATTACGCCCACCACCCGACAGAGATCAAAGCCACCCTCCAGGGGGCAAAAGGAGGGTGGCGACGGCGTGTCGTCTGCGTATTTCAACCCCATCTCTACTCGCGCACGCGTGACTTCTATGACGAGTTCGGGCGATCGTTTTTCAATGCGGATATTCTCGTAGTCACCGACATCTACCCGGCACGGGAAGAGCCGATTCAGGGAGTGTCGGGAGCATTGATAGCCAACGCAGCGAAGGATTTTGGCCATAAGCATGTGCATTACATTGCCGACAAGAAAGAGGTTCCTTCGTTCCTTATGTCCATCGTGCAGAAAGGCGACATGGTGATCACTATGGGGGCGGGGGACATATGGAAGTATGGAGAGGAATTCATCACGCTGCGGCGCTGAACAGTAAGTTGTGCACCATGAACGTAAAGGACAGAGAAACCATGTTGTCACTTTCTGAACTTCGTCGATTCTACCGAGGATCCATGGAGTTGGGAACATCCCTTGCCCCGTATGCGGCCCTTGGCATAGGAGGACCGACGGACTACTTCTTCGTACCCGCGTCGGCGGATGATGCGCTGGTTCTTGTTAGACAACTTCGCTTGCACGGGATACCGTTTATTGAAGTCGCGCAAGGAAGCAACATCCTGGTGAGTGACGACGGGTTCCGTGGCGCGGCTATCAGTCTTGAAGAAGGGTGCAGCGAAATCCGGATACGAGAGCACGAGGGAAAAACATGGCTCATCGAAGCCGGAGCGGGAGTGAGATTTTCCAAACTGCTGGACTTTTGTATTGAGCACGGTGTGACCGGGACGGAGTACTTTGCGGGGCTGTTGGGAACGATAGGCGAGTGGTTGACGGATAATGGTATAGCGGCAACTCCTCTACACAATCGTCTGGTCGTAGAGGCGCGTGCGATCCATGAAGGGTTGCTCATATCCATCTCCGGGTTGGAGTCACAGTCGCTCCCGAAATCCCAAACAGAACCGCCTGTGTTTCTTTCAGCAATAGTACAATTGGAAGAAGGATGTGAGCGAAGGAGTGTGCGCGTTCAGTATGAGATGCCGGGGCAAACCACGCCTGCTCTCAACCGCGCAGTTCCAGCGGGTCCGGCGGTATTCAGGGACCCTGAGGGCGCATCGGCAGTTGATCTCCTGAGAGCTTCCGGATGCGCGGGAATGCGCGTTGGTGAGGCGATGGTGTCGATCGAAGAACCCAATTGCATAGAGATACTCAACCGTGAAGATGCGAAACCGAAAGACGTTTTGGAACTGGTACGGGCAATGCAGCGAACGGTGCGGGCGTGTTCGGGATATCATCTGCCCCTTTCCATCCGTCTGATCGGGTTCCAGGAACTCCGTGTCCTCGAGGTGGCATGACCGTGGCGACAGAACATACGCCGAGGAACAAGCGTCCCGTGCTGAACATCGGCATCATGATCGTTCTTGCACTGGCCGTCCTGGGAGCGGTGGTCGTGGCCAACTCCTGGAAGAAAGGGCTCGTGGTGAAGGATATCAGCACCCGAGGCAACAAGATTCTCACCTCTTCTGAGATTGTCTCAACGGCGGGCATAGAGAAGGGCCAAAAATTGTATTCGATGAATCTGGATGCCGCGCGAAAACGTGTTGAATCGAACCCGTACGTGCTGACCGCGTCGCTGGTGCGCGATGTCCCCGGCCGCGTAACCATCGTGGTGCAGGAACGCGTTCCTATTGCGTTACTGCATGCCGATCGCCATGTCCTGATCGATAGCGCAGGAATCATCCTCCCGGAAGTCAAGGAGGGGAAAGTGTTCGACCTGCCGTTTCTCACCGGTGTGACACTATCTCCGGATTGCAAGCCCGGCACGACGATACATAGTGCACCGGTGCGCGAAGCGCTTTCTCTGCTCTCAGGTGCGCAACGGGTGAGTGATGATCTCTTCCACCGTATATCGGAGGTCCATGTTGCCTCCGATGGAGAACTGCTCTGTTATACCTCGGAATCCGGAGTCCCGGTGATGTTCGGACAGGGTTCCATTCCGGAAAAACTGGCAAAGTTCGACAGCTTTTGGAAGCAGGAGGTTGATCGGGAAGGTGTGCAAACGCTGCAATATGTGGATCTGCGTTTTGAAGATCAGGTAGTGGCACGCTGGAATCAGCAATAGGAACTTGCATCGCAAGAGAGGGCAACACCATGATGAATCACATCGTCGGGCTCGACATCGGAACCACGAAGGTATGCGCCGTAGTGGCCGGGACGGACGAGCAGGGCAGGGTCCACATCCTCGGTGTTGGACGAAGCCTGTCCGACGGCATGAACCGGGGGGTTGTCACACACATTGACCGGACCACGAACGCGATTTCTGCCGCGATCACCGAGGCCGAATCACAATCCGGCATCCAGATCAAGAGCGTCATCGTCGGGATCGCGGGCGACCACATTCAGAGCTTTCAAAGCCGGGGTGTTGTGTCGATCAGCGGCCCGGACCATGAAGTGACCCAGGGCGATATCGAGCGTCTGATCGAAGACACGAAAAGAATCTCCCTGCCGGCAGATCGGAAAATCATCCATGTCATCCCGCAGGAATTTATTATCGATGGTCAGGATGGCGTGTATGACCCGCTGGGTATGAGCGGGATCCGGATGGAGGCAACAGTCCATATTATTACTGGTCTTGTCAGCGCCGCTGCGAATATCTACAAATGCGTCCAACGCGCCGGGCTCGACGTGGCCGACATGGTGCTCGAACCGCTAGCCTCAAGCTATGCCGTCCTCGACGACGAGGAAAAAGAAGTCGGCATCGCTCTCCTGGACGTTGGAGGAGGCACGACGGATCTGGCAGTCTTCGAGGAGCGAACGATCCGTCATACTGCCGTCATTGGCATCGCGGGGAAGAAAGTGACAGACGACATTCGCAAAGTTCTCGGCATCCTGAATGACCAGGCTGAGAGATTGAAGCGCGAACATGGCTATGCGTATGTGCCCGCCGTTCCGGACAATGAACAGATAGTGCTGCCCGGTGTAGGCGGCCGTGCCCCAATCCAGATCGACAAACAACTGCTGGCCCGGATTATCCAGCCGCGCATGGAGGAAATCTTCGAAATTGCGGCAATGGAAATCAAGCGATCCGGATACTCAAAACATCTCTCCGGCGGAGTCGTGCTGACCGGTGGAGGAGCGCTTGTGAGGGGAACGTCGGAACTGGCGCGCGAAGTCCTCGACATGCCTGTGAAGATCGGCATTCCCGCAGGTTTTTCCGGCGGGCTGCTCCGGGAAATCGAAAACCCGGCATATGCAACAGCCGTAGGTCTCGTCTACCAGGGACTCAAACATAGTGACCGTGCTCCCGATGAATCTCCCACGGAGAAGAAAGAAGGGGGAGGATCCATGAGCCGGATGGCAAGGATTATGAAAGACTGGTTTGACCAATTGTAGAGTGCATCGGCCAACGCGGCCGGAGCGATTGTATTCCCACCCATCAACACAAGGAGGAACACCGTGATCGAACTGGACAATGGATTCGATCGTGGAGCAAAGATCCGCATCGTTGGAGTCGGCGGAGGCGGCGGCAACGCCATCAACAGTATGATCAAGAAAGGCTTGCATGGAGTCGATTTCTTCGCGATCAACACCGATGTGCAGGCATTGGATCGGAGCCAGGCACCAAGCAAGGTTCAGATTGGCAAAAACCTCACACGAGGCCTGGGCGCAGGCGCCGATCCTTCCATCGGCCATAGGGCTGTGGAGGAAGATCGTGACGAAATTACGCGTGCGCTCAGTGGGAGCGACATGGTCTTCATCACGGCCGGCATGGGAGGAGGTACCGGTACGGGAGGCGCGCCAATCGTGGCAAATATTGCAAAGAGCCTCGGAGCGCTCGTCGTCGGTATTGTCACGCGACCCTTCAATTGTGAGGGAAAGAAGCGAAGCGGTCAGGCGGAAATGGGGATCGAAGAACTCCGCAAGCAGGTTGATACGCTGATCGTCATTCCCAACCAGAAGCTGTTGAGCATCGTTGACAAGAGCACCCCGCTCCAGGATGCGTTCGACATCGCCAACGACGTGCTCTACGGCGCCACGCGAGGAATCGCCGAACTCATCACCGTCCCCGGTTTTATCAATGTGGATTTTGCCGACGTGCGGACGGTCATGCGGGAAATGGGAGATGCCGTCATGGGCACGGGCATCGCCAAAGGCGAAAACCGGGCAACCGAGGCCGCCAATGCAGCCATCTCGAGCCCGCTGCTGGATGATGTTTCCATCGCTGGAGCTCAAGGCGTGCTGGTCAATATCACCGGCGGTCCGTCAATGTCCCTCAGCGAAGTGATGGACGAAGCGGCGAGCATCATTCATAGCGCCGCAGGCGAAGAGGCCAATGTCATCCTCGGTGCCGTGATCGACGAGAATATGGGCGAGGAAATCATGGTCACGGTCATCGCTACCGGCTTTAACAAACGCGCGATCGGACCATCGTCGATCAGGCATTCGCTCGGCGCGCGGGTGTCCACACCCCTCGATCGCGTACCAAGCGGAGTGATCGACCTGAAGAAACTCGATCCCCCGGCCATTACTCGTCGCGGAATGCCAGGTATCGAGCTTCCGAACATCCAAACACTTGGCAATCACGACCAGGTCAGGAGTGACAAGATCGACAAGTCGGATCCCGACAAGCCGGCGTTCCTCCGCAAGATCATGGACTAATCCCACCTCCTCCTTGTGTCCCCGGGCCGCCGTCAGTCATGTCCAGACTGACGGCCGACCCGGTGCGATGGTTCTGTCACTTCTTGCATCTTCCTCCACTGATTGATACCTTGACGATACGAAATGTTCCTTTGGACACTTGGGCCACAATGGGCGTACTGTCGAGAACGTGCTGGAGAACTGTTCGAGCTGGATTCATTCTCTTCTGCTGCATCCCCTTGGCATCATCAACGTTTTCCCAAAATGCAGTGGTCAGCAGCGACTTCTCCATCACCCGCCTGAAATACTCCGGAGGTGGCGACTGGTACAATGATCCGTCCGCAGAAGTGAATCTGTTAAAGTTTATCCACCAACACACGGGAATGCTTGTGGACGCCCGCTACCATTTTGTGGATGCCATGACCGACGAGTTATTCTCAATGCCATTCCTCTTCATCACGGGTCACGGCAATATTTCCTTCAACGATGCGGAAGTCCAACGGCTCCGCACCTATCTTGAAAATGGCGGATTCCTGTATGCCGATGATGACTATGGGATGGACAAGGCATTCAGAAGAGAGATGAAGAAGGTGTTCCCCGGTCAGGAATTTGTTGAACTTCCCTTTACGCATGGCATGTACCATACGGTGTTCGATTTCCCTCACGGTCCGCCGAAAACACACGAACATAACGGCAAGCGTCCGCAAGGCTTTGGCCTTTTCTCCAACGGCCGGCTCGTGGTCTATTATACGTATGAGACAAATCCGAGTGATGGCTGGGCCGATCCGGAAGTTCATGGCGATCCTGAACCAAAACGGCAGGAAGCCCTCCAGTTCGGAACAGACATCGTCGTATGGGCGATGACACATTGACCGTCTTTGAATACATCCATCAAACATAACCAAGAGGAAGGGACTGCTCTGAGTCCATCCGCTGGATACCGGAAAGCGCATGTCTGACTTTGCAGAACATCTCCACCAGCGTCTTGAAGCGGTAAGGCGTCAGGAGGACCGGGCAACAATTCTTCAATCGCTGAGCTTTGCCCTTCTTGCCCTGCTGGGGATGACAGCATGTACCCTCATTGCTGAACAGGCGTTCTATATGCCGTCCGGTATCCGAAAATTCGCGCTCCTCCTTATCCCATCGGCCGCAGTAATCACGTTGGCATGGCGGGGGGGCCGCGCAATTCTCCGCCTCTTGCGGCTGAGGCCGCACGAAGGGGACGAACAAACTGCCCGTCGTGTCGGTTACCTTCTGCCGGGCGTTGAGGACAAGATTGTCAATGCGCTCCAACTCGCCACGGCTTCCGATTCCGGAAAGATCGATCAATTGTATTCTCGATCCCTTGTTGACGCCGCACTAAAGGGCTTTCAAAGGGATCTTGAGCCCATAAAGTTCTCCTCCATCGTCAATTTTGCGGGCTCTCGCAGTGCGCTGCGCATGGCGGGAATTGCAGCAGGAGTTCTTCTTGCGCTTTTTCTTGTCGCCCCTGCCTCATTTCTTGGCTCTGCCTACCGCCTGCTGCATACCGGAGAGATCTTTGCCGCCCCGGTGCCGTTTCACCTATTGGTGGAACCTGGTAACAAGGAGATTATCAAAGGCGAATCGGTGAATATCCTTGTCCGCGTGGTCGGTGCTGCGCCTGAGGTTCTTAC
>Ga0265330_10001160_pt1 | contig 15709 bp, 14 predicted proteins | sample 41919metaG_FD_202083 | JGI IMG/M metagenome (GOLD analysis project Ga0265330, IMG submission 202083) | Rhizosphere microbial communities from Carex aquatilis grown in University of Washington, Seatle, WA, United States - 4-19-19 metaG | ecosystem: Host-associated > Plants > Roots > Rhizosphere... | reverse complement strand
GTGCTTCCCCAGGCGCAGGCCGCTCCGGGGATCGTCTCGGTGGTCCCGGAAACACGAGGATTCTCACCCAACGGGGACGACATCCTCGACGCTCTTACTCTGCACCTGTCCTACGGCGCGCGTGCCTCGGTGAATGCCTGGAAGGTCGAGATCCTGGACGCGAGCCAGCAGTCCATCAAGACGTTCAACGGTGACGGGTCGAGCCGCCAGAGGAGCATTTCCTGGGATGGCAAGAACCAAACCGGCAGCCTCGCACCTGAAGGGGCGTATACCGCGCGGCTTTCGATCGACTACGGCAGCGCATTCGCCCCGGGTAACGCAACGAGCACTCCGTTCGTGCTCGATACGACTCCACCGACCGGTACTGTAACTCTCTCGGAACCGCTCTTCTCTCCGATGGAAGGCTCCTCAACGATCACATTGAGCGTCGATGCGAGCTCCCCTGTTGCGAAGATCGAGAGCTGGAAGCTGGATATCTATGATCCCGAAAATCATCTTTTCAGGACCTTCGACTCCATGTGGCCTGCAAAGACCGCCGTCTGGGATGGGAAAGGCCTGCAAGGCGATCTCGTTCTCTCCGGCGAGGACTATCCGGTTTTCGTGACCGTCCGTGACGAGTTCGGAAATACGGGCGAGATTCAGTCCATGGTTCCCGTGGACATTCTGGTGGAGAAGACGCTGACCGGTTTCCGCATTCTGAGCTCGCGCATCTTTTTCAAACCCTATACGGCGGACTATACCGACGTGAGCCCGGAGCTCGCCGCGCAGAACACGAAGCGCCTGGCCGATCTGGCCGCCAAGCTCACGAAATTCTCCAATTACAAGATCAATCTCGTCGGGCATGCGGTCATGGAGGATTGGAATGACATGGCCCTCGGCGAGGTCGAGCAGAAAAACATCCTCGTGCCTCTGTCCAAAGCCCGCTCCGAGGCGGTGAAGGCCGCCATGGTCGCCCAGGGTTTGAAGGCTTCGATGTTCACCACGCAAGGCGTAGGCGCCGCCGACCAGCTCGTGCCCGACAGTAACCTGGCCGACCGCTGGCAAAATCGAAGGGTCGCCTTCTTCATCAACAACTAAACCGCGCGTCTCGTGCCGGCGCGGGCCGCTCTGCTGCGTTCACCACCCAGAGCGGCCCGCTTTTTTTGCCCTCCGAAAGAGTGTAGAATCCTCGCCAGGAACACTCCATCCCCATGCAAACCGATCACCTGGAAACCCTCTGGAAGGATTATTGCTGCCGGCTGCTCTCGTTCATAAGGGGCAAAGTCGGCGACGATGGCGAGGCCGAGGACGTGCTGCAAGAGGTCTTCCTCAAGGTGCATCGCGATCTGTGCTGCCGGGAGGCGGTGACGCACATGGAGGGCTGGATCTATCGGGTCACGCGCAACCTCATCATCGACCACTACCGCCGCCGCAAATCCGTCTCCGAGCTTCCCGGGGAGGTCGCCGTTCCAGAATTGTCCCCCGCCGAGGAGGATCCGCGAACGCGGTTGGCCTTCTCGCTTCGGGAAACGATCGATGAGCTTCCACCGGCCTTCCGCGAGGCTCTTCTTCTTACCGAGTACGAGGGGCTGAGCCAGCAGGAGCTCGCCGTGCGGGCGGGCATCTCGCTCTCGGGGGCGAAGTCGCGCGTGCAGCGCGCACGCGAGAAGCTGCGCGACCTGCTCCTTGACTGCTGCCATTTCGAGCTGGATCACCGCGGCAGGATCATCGATTACTACGAGCGCTGCTGTCGCTGCAATCACGCGGAGGCCGGCGGCTCGGAAGGCTGTCGCGCCTCACCCGAGGCGCGCGAGTAGGCACCGGGAAATAATCCACTTTTTCTGCGTCTTTCTGCCCCGGTCTGCGTCTGCCTGGATGAACGCAACTCATCAGGTGGAGGTTGATCATGGATTTCATCATTTCCGTGCTCGAGCGATCGATTGGGCAGGTCTTTCTTTCACTCCTTCACAACTGGCCCTATCTCGTGGCGAGCATTGTCATCGCCGCCGTACTGGCCGTGTCCGTTGACGCGAAGAAGGTGTCGGCGTTTCTCGGCCGTCATCGCGGCGCAGGTGTCGTGACGGCCACCGCGGCGGCGGTGACGACGCCTCTGTGCTCTTGCGGAACCACCGCCGTCGTCCTGGGCATGATGGCAAGCACGATGCCCTGGGCGCCGATCATTGCTTTCATGGTGTCATCGCCGCTGAGCTCGCCGGAAGGGGTTGTCTACACGGCAGGGCTCTTCGGATTGCCCTTTGCGATTGCCATGTTCATCGCATCGGTGCTGCTCGGGCTGGCGGGAGGCGCGGTGGCGACCGTGCTGGAAAGAAGAGGTGTGCTCGCCAACCAGGCGCGGCTCACGAGCACCGGCACGACGGCCGCCGCGGGTGGCGCCTGCCCATGCGCCGCGGAACCATCGCCGCGCCTGAGCGTTACCGTTCCGCTGGCGCAACCGGTACTGGCCGTCGCGTCCGTGACCGCCACCGCCTGCGGGTGTGGCACGAGTATTGACGCGATAGGAGGCGGGGCCCGGGCGGCCATCGCCGAGGCGCCGCGAGCCTCCGCGGTCAGAAGCCGGCTCGCCCGGCTGCCGCTGGAAATCCTCAACGTCAGCAAGCGCCTGTTGCCGCTTTTCATCGGGTTCGCCTTCATCGGGTACGTCCTGAACAACCTGGTGCCCGCGGCGTGGGTGGCGGCCTTGTTCGGCGGCGGGAAGATCTATGGCGTTCCGCTTGCCGCGACGCTCGGGCTTCCCCTCTACATCAGCTCCGAGGCGTCGCTTCCCATGGTGAGGGCGCTTCTCGATGCAGGCATGAGCCAGGGGGCGGTGATGGCATTCCTTATCGCCGGCTCGGGGACTTCGCTGGGCGCGATAGCCGGCGCACTCACCATCGCACGGTGGCGCGTGATAGCCGTCGTGGTCGGAGTGCTGTGGATCGGGGCCATGGCGACAGGCTTCGCGTACAACATGCTGCTGTCGCTCAAGGTCATCGGATAATGAAAGTCATGGTGCGGGCCTCCTCGGCCCGCACCCTCATTGTTCCCCTCTTCAGCTTGACCGTCGCCGCTCGCCGAGATCCGCGGTGACCTGATCCCCCGAAAATCGGGAGAGCAGGACGGCTCCAAGAGCGATGCCCGCGTAGCCGAGTATTGCGCATACACGAAGCAGCATCTGCGGCGGCAAAGACTCCCCCAGGGCCGCGTACCCCACGAAAAGGGCCACGAGACGGGAACACAGATCCGAAACCGCGGTTACCAGGATGGCCCGGCCGAGCTGGTACGCCCGGGAAAGGGTCACAAAGCCCGACGAATAGACCAGAACGAGCGCTATCGCGGCGACTGCGACAGCTACCCCGATTGCCGTATGGGGAATGCCCCCCGCGCCCCCCAGGATCGCGAGGAGTGACTTCGTCGCGACATCACCGAGGCCGAGCAATATACCGGCAATGATGGAAAAACCCGTGACCCCCGCGTGTCCTGGCCGCATGAGACGAGGAATCAGGGCGGCACCGGCGCACACCAGAAGGCAGATTCCCACCGCACCGCCGAGAGCGCCCGGTGAAATCGTGGTTTCTCTGCTGCCCTGGGACGCCGCAATGCCCAGCGCTACGATTCCAGCGGTAACCAGCGCGACACCGGCCCATTCTCCGATTGAAAGCCGATGCTTGAGGAACAGCACCGACAGCACCGACAGGATCACGAACCCCGATCCCTGCATAGCCCTTGCAATGGAAACGGGAATCGCGGACAGGGCCAGCGCGAACAATCCCCACCCCAGTGCAGAGGCGGCCAGACCCGCCATCCAGCGGGGCGATTTCAGCAGAGAGAGGAGCGAGGTCCCGGCCGAACGACCGAGCCGGAGCTGGGGACCGCGATCCACGGCCGTCTTCTGCAGAACGATTCCCGCGTCCCACAGCAAGGCGCAGAGAGCGATGAGGACCAGCGCGATCCAGACAGACATTTCCTTGCTCCTCCCTGCCTTATGGCAGTCCGTAAAATACCACCATTCGGGGCTCTCATGCGCAAAAATAATTCCAGGCCGGCGCATTGGAACAATCCAATTCGGATTCGCGATTTTTCGAGCCGCGCGGAGATGTTCTTTACTACCTTATGAGACGAAATGAGTTGCGAAAGGGGTGCCTGAATGGCAAGAGGCATGGAGGATGGAGCGGCGGTCGTGGTGACCGGCGCGTCGACAGGGATCGGCAGGGGTATCGCCAAGGTGCTGGTCGGGAAGGGCTTTCGGGTCTTCGGAAGCGTCCGAAGGGAGGTTGACGGGGCGAACCTGTCTCATGAGCTCGGGGCGGGGTTTTCTCCTCTCCTGTTCGATGTCACCGATGAGGCACAGATTGCCGCCGCGGCCGATACGGTCAAACGGACGCTCGCGGGTCGGCGCTTATGGGGTCTGGTCAACAATGCTGGAATCGCCAACGGAGGACCGCTCCTCTATCAACCAGAAGAGGAGATTCGACAAACGTTCGACGTGAATGTGTTCGGACAGCTCAAAGTGATACGGGCGTTCGCGCCATTGCTGGGAACCGATCAAAGCCTATCGGGTCCTCCGGGACGGATTGTAAACATGAGCTCGGTTGGAGGGCGAATCGGTTCGCCCTTCCTCGGCGCATATTCCGCGTCCAAGCACGCCCTGGAGGGCCTGTCCGAGGCGCTTCGAAGAGAGCTCCTGGTCTTCGGCATCGACGTGATCCTCATCGGACCCGGCGCGATCAACACTCCGATTTGGGACAAGGCCGAACAGCAGGGTTATGCGCGCTATGAAAATGGCGTTTACGGCGAGGCGGCAAAGCGACTCACCACATTCATGGTCGCCTCAGGCAAGAAGGGCTTTCCGCCGGAAAAAGTCGGTTCTGTTGTGTTCCAGGCGCTGAGCGCCCGACACCCCAGGGTCCGTTACGCAGTGGTGCCCAACTATTGGTCGGGCTGGTGGTTGCCCACACACCTCCCGAAACGCAGGATCGATCGGATCTTCGGGAAGAATCTCGGGCTCCTGGGGCGGGAGCGCATTCCAGAAGCGAGGTGAAGGTCCGCCGCGGGTGCGGGTTTTACTTCATTCTTCTATCCTCGAGAAAGACCTCGAGTCCGCGACGCGCCCCTTTCCTGACTTTTCCGCGAACGATTGGGCTCCAGCCCAGGAGAATTCCGGCGGGGCCCAGAGCCATAGCCGTCCATTTCCAGAGGTTGAAGCGGTCCGCGTGCCGTACGATCTTGTCGTCCTCGAAGGCGAACGTGGCGTTCACAACGTTGTGCACGGACCGGCCCGTCTGGGAGAAGGTGTAATCCGCCTCCCAATGAGCACCGCCAACCGTGCCCGGGGCAGTCACGTCGGAGAAGCTTATCGTGAGCCCCTTTGCGCGTGCGCAGAGCATCCGCCACATGCCCGTTGCTTCTTCTCCCGCAAGCACCCCGAATACCGGATCCGAGAAGATGATCTGCGGGTGATAACAGGCGATCATTCCTTCGGCATCCAGCGAGCGAAAGCTTTCATAGAAACGTCGAATGGTCTGCTCGTGCGCGTTCAATGGGTTCCTCCGCCTTGAATCTACCCATGGAGCCACGGTGGAGGCGACTCTCAGATTGTGTCAGGACAGGTTCTCGCCCTTATCAAAGAAGCGCCTGAATCCTTCGACATCTCGTGCAGCTGCACTCATGCGGGACACCCCTTCCCTGAGGGAGTCACTGTCGGTGGCAATGGAAAGCCGCAAGTAGTGGAGGTCTTCCGAGCCGATCCGGCCGAATGATTTGCGGTCCATGGTAGCCACCTGGTATTCGAAAAGCAGGAACATCTGGAGCAGCGTGGAAGGTGTCGTTTGCCTCCTCATGTCGTCGGGGAGTTGGCGATACGCGTTGAATATCCCGAGCGACTCGCACACTCCTGACACATTCGGAAAGACATAGAACGCCCCTTTCGGCATCTGGCAGCGGATACCGGGGATCCGCTGAAGCCCCTCGACTACGAGGTCACGGCGTGCCTGGAACGCATCGATCATCTTGCGATTTTCCGCGGCAAAGAGCGGTGACTCGAGCCCCAGGCGGCAGCCTTCCTGGTTGTACGCGGGGACGCAGGAAAAGAAGTTGATGTTGAGATTCTTGAACACTTCAGCCTCGGCAACCGTGGGAAACAATGCCCAGCCGAGCCTCCCCCCGGTCCACGAAAAGCTTTTCGAGGCTCCGCCGACAATGATGGTCTTTTCCGCCATGCCCTGACACGAGGCAACGCTCGCATGGCGCGAGCCGTCGAAGAGGATGTGCTCGTAAACCTCGTCCGAATAGACGCGCACGTCTTCTCGGCATTTTCTTCGGATGACATCGGCAATTTCTCCGAGCTGTTCTTTCGATGCAACACCGCCCGTGGGGTTGGACGGGAAGTTCAGGTAGATCAATCGTGTCCGGGGAGTGAGTGCACCGGCGATTTCCGAGCCCGACAGGGTGAAGCCATTGTCCTCTTTCAGGTGCACCGGTACCGGTTTCGCCCCGACATACGCGACAAAGGATTCGTAGATGGGATAGCCGGGGCTCGGGTAGATCACCTCATCGCCGGGCTCGCAGTAGGCCATCTGGCACAACCCGATCGGGGGCTTCCCGCCCGGGAAGACGACCACCCGCTGCGGGTCAGCAGCGATACCCCGTGACTCGCTGAAATGCCGGGCAACCGCTTTGCGCAGGGAGAGGATCCCCTGCGGGTCGCAGTAATGGGTGTTGTCCAGGTCGATCTGGCGCTTCACCTCTTCTTTGATGAATCCCGGCACGGGGAAGTCCGGCTCTCCGAGGTTGCACTTGATGACCTTTTTTCCCTGGTCTTCGAGGGCCTTGATCTTCGGTCCGATCTTGAAGGCATTCTCCGTGCCCAGAAGCCCCACCTGATTCGAGAACATTGCCATGACGCCCCCCTGATTCGCGCGGACATGAAGAGAGGAAGGCATCTGGGAAACACGATTGCCTTCCGCATGTTCTGAAGGAATCGCATCGTACGATGAAATATGCGCGGCGGCAAGAAGATTATGGCGGTGCCGGCAGAGTAGTGGACGTGGCGGTATCCGACCCCGATCTCAGGGCTCGAGCGTCAGGGTGTCTTGGGCGATCCCTTCCACCCCGGGACGGGTGAGGGGAATCGAGATCATTCGGCCCTTCCGCCACGGTTCGTTCATGTCCTCGTAATGGGGATGCCCCGGCTGGCCGGACTGTCCGAGAGGCCCCACGATCAGAAGGCTGTCTGGGCTTGCCAGCGAAGTCACCATTCGCATGGACGGAATCGTTGTCGCATCATAGGAGTCGCGGGCCGGCATCGACCAGGAGACGTTCAGGGTGTTCGAGTCGCCGTCCGCGGGAAAGGGCCGCGGGTTGAGGAGCATCTTTGTGAGCCGCGACGTCGCCCCTGGATGTCGGAACACATGGCGATGGATTCGGCCCCATGCCCACGTCTCATGATTGCGGCCCATTCTTTGTTCGCAGAATTCCATTGTTCGAATCAGGGCCTTCTCGATTTTCACATGGGCAGATACCTTCTCGCCCGTAGCCTCGTTCCAGAGTGGTGAATCGGGACGCTGGAGGATCTCGTCCACGATTCCATACATTCTGGCGTTGAAATAGAGCGCGGTATTCTTTCCGAGTCTCTTCTCGATCAGCTCCTTTTCCAGCTGAATGATGGCTACCTCGTAGACGGCGGCAGCCGCGCTCTTCGCCGTGACCTCACGGTCCCATCCCGCGAGCATCCGTGCGGCTTCGATCGCTCTCGGGTCGGTGAACGGGTGAGCGAGCAGCGCGGGGAGGACCCGGTCGGCCTGCAGAGAATGCAGATCCATCTGGAGGCGGATGAAATCCTCGGCTCGGGGGCCGTGCATGTTCTGCAGCGCGTCAACGATACGCCGGTAGCGATAGGGTGGGCACCACGAATAACTCAGTGGACGGCCGGTTTCGGGTCCTTCGGGCCGATAGTTTGCCGTGGCTATCCATCCACGCGGAGGATCAAAAACATGGGGAAGGGAATCATAAGGCACGAAGCCTGACCAGTCCGCACCGGCGGTGCCATCGGCCGGAAGGCGACCGGAATACCCGCGTCGGACAGGCACCGCGCCCGTGGCATGCCAGCCGATATGCCCCGCGTCGTCCCCCGCCACGAGGTTCATGCTGACGTATGACCATTTCCGTCCCGCCGCGAGCACCTCCTCGGCACTCGTGGCGCGCATCGAGGCGACCAGACCTCCGAAGGTTCTGTCGGCAAGAGTGCCGTCGGGAAGCGTCCCGGCCCATTTCAGCACGGCGACGGCCTCGATTCCCTTTGCGACGTTGGTTATCACAGGCCCGTGCTCCGTTTGGTAGAGGGGAACGGAAACCGACTTGCCGTGCGGGAGGCGGAGCTCCTCATGCCGCAGCCACATTTCTTTTTCCGCGCTTCCAACGCGATAGCGGGTGGGATGCTCGGGATCCACGCGGAAAATCAAGACGTCCACTGCGTCGAGCATCACGTTCGTGACCCCCCAAGCGACATGCTCGTTTCGGCCAAGAACGATGCCGGGGATTCCGGCGATGGAGGTTCCTGCAACATTCAGCGCCCCGGGAACGCAAAGGTGGCAGAAATACCAAATGGGTGGCAGCGTGACGCCGAGATGAGGGTCGTTTGCCAGCAGAGGCGCGCCGTCGGAACCGTGTGCGACAATCCAATTGTTGCTCCCCGTGCCCGGCTGTGCACCGGAGGAAACCAGTTGCTCGAGCAGGGACGGCCCGTATCCCTCGGGGAGTGCGCCATGCATTGCCAGAGCGCACGGATGGAGGGCGCCCATTTTGAGCCGCGCGAGGGAATCGAAGTATGTATCCGGCGGAAGGGTCGCATCGGGTGCCACGGGGAACATGTCGTTCCATTCCCGCAGCGTGAGAGCGGAACCTTGGGCAATCGCCAACACGCGCTCCGCGTAGGCCGCGGACAACAGGAACCAGGCGAGGTATGGCATCGCGCTCAGGGTGTCCAAGGCAGACCAGGGCTCGGGAACAAAGTGCATGGAAGAGAATTCCAATGGAAGCTTCTTCCCCTGCCGCTGGAGGTAGGCGTTAACCCCTTCCGCGTATGCCTCGAGATACCCGAGCTCTTCGGGCGTACACGCAGCGAGCATCTGCTTCTTCAGAGAGGGCATGCCGATCATGCGCGCGAAGCAGTCGATGTTCACCATTTGTGGCCCGGCGATCTCCGACAGCCGGCCTTCTGTCAGGCGTCGGAGTGATTCCATCTGCCAGAGACGGTCCTGCGCGTGCACGAAGCCCTGGGCGACAAAAACATCGTGAACGGTGCCCGCAAAAATGTGTGGGATGCCCCATTTGTCGCGCGTGACTTCTGCTTTGCTCTGGAGGGGGAGTTGGGGGATTCTACCGTTTGTCTGCGGCCACGCCTTGTTCAGCGCAACGCGGGCCAGTAATCGAGATCGCTTCATAGGGCGACACCGGCGGCTCTGCCGGAGCTGGTTGCTTCCAGAACGCGGCCGATTCGTTCGGAATCGCCGATGTTGCGAATCTCAGGCGCCGCGCCTGCCTCGACGCAACTCCTGTAAAGCGAACCATCGGGCTTCGCTCCCGCGGCGAGGACCACGAGATCCACCGGCAAAGTCTCCTCGCGTTCCACGAGCGAGATCACGCGCGCAAAAGGATTCGGTACGTTCTCCGGTAGAATGGGCGCCCACGTGACAAGCGGGTCGGGAACGGTCTTCGAGGTATTGCGCTTTACGAACACTTCACCGGGCCCGACAGCGGCGAGCGTGGTGCAATTGAGAACGCGCACGCCCCGTTCTTCGAGGAAATGGAGAAGCCAGCCCCGATTGGCCGTGCATACCGTCTTCATGAGCCAGGGGAGCATCTCGAGAATCGTGACCTCTTTGCCGAGCTCGTGAACGAGCCAGTACGCGGTCTCGCAGCCGACCGTGCCCCCGCCCACGACGACAATCCGACGCTTGTCCTTTACGAGCTCAGGGTTGCGGAGGAGGTCGACCGCGAAAACGACGTTTGTTCCGTCTATACCCGGTAATGGGGGCCGCGACTGCCGCGATCCCGTCGCCGTCACAATGGCATCGTAGGCACCCTCCCGGAGCTCCGCGACCGTTGCCTGTTGGCCGAGCCTGACGACAATGCCCCGATCGATTCGGGCGCGCTCCAGCTGAGCGCGAAGATGGTCGAGGTAATTGCCGACATCATACTTGATGGAGGGACGCGAGCCCGGCACCAGCATGCCGCCCACCTCCGACCTCGCTTCGAACAGCACGACCTCGTGACCGCGCCGCGCGGCGGTGAGCGCGGCCTCGATCCCCGCGGGACCGGCGCCAATGACGGCTACCTTTTTTGTCCGGGTTTGCAGTGATGTCGGGGAGTTTGCTCGCAATTCCTCGAAACCCGTGTCGGGATTCACTGCGCATTTTATGTGGCCGCCCTCCACGAGCTCCCGGAGGCAGCCTTCCTGGTCTCCGATACAAGGAATGATTTCATCGATCGCACCGGCGAATGCCTTATTGGGCCATTCAGGGTCGGCAAGGAGCGGCCTTCCGAGCATCACCATGTCGCAGGCCCCTTCACGCAGTGCAGCCTCGGCGAGGTCGGGATACCCGAGCTTGCCCACGGCGACGACCGGCACCTCCAGTCCAGCCCGAGAGCGCAGCCCTGCCGCTGCGAAGCGCTCTTTCACGATGCGCGCCTCTTCCAGGAAACATCCCGGCTCCATCGGTCCGGGCGGATGGGGCAGCCACCAGTTGTCATAGCAGCCGAGGTCGACATCGAAAAGATCGACGCCTGCCCCGACCAGATCGGTCATGTAGTCGAGTGCCTCTTCCACGCTCCGTTCGGCGGCGAACTTGCGGAGGCTCCGGACGCTCCTCATCCTCTCCCCATAGGTCTCGGTGAGCGCGAGAGACAGGTCGATGCGGTACATGATCGGATAGGTTTCGCTCGTCCGTCGTCGGATCTCGCGCACCAGCGCAACACCGAAAGCGCGGGTATTTGCATACGCGCCGAGTTTTCGGCGGTTGAAGGCACGGTTGGACATCTGCTCGAGGAGGTAGCCTTCATGCCCGTGAAGATAGACGCCGTCGATGTCCGCGGCCTTTGCATCCGCGGCGGCCTGACCCGCGTTCCTCACGATCCTCCTGGCCTGCGCGTCGCTCAGGGGGCGGCAGGGTATGGCGGGAATGTAGAAGTTCGGATTCCACGAGGCGGAGACCGGTAGCTTGTGCTTGTTGACGAGACACTCGGGGGATCCGACGCGCCCCATACCGGCGGTAAGCTGAATGAAAAAGCGCGCTCCGTGGGAATGGCAGCGCTCCGCGATGTCGCGCCAGCCCGCGAACACGGTCCGGCTCCTGTCGATCCGCGGAAAATACGAGAGCCCCGCGGGCTCCGTGACGCTCGGGTCGATCCCGTGTGAAACGGGAACGAGGCCGGAGGTCAAAAGCCCGACTCCCCCGCGAGCCCGAGCGGCGAAGTATTCGATCATCTTGCTGCCCGGCCGCCCCGTTTCTTCGGCCATGTTCATGTTTCCCATGGGCGCCATAACGATGCGGTTCTTGATCGTTATCCCATTCACTCGGATGGGAGAAAAAAGCTTGTCATAAGGGTAGAGGGACCGTGTCATCCTGCCCGCTGCTTTTCGAGCAGGATCCTCGTACCACGTACCGATCCGGGAAACCTGATGGAGAACCCGATCTTGGCTGCCGGTCATCGTGAACCTCCTTGGAATGTCGTCGAGACTTACTCAAGCGTGTTCACATTGCCAGTGTGTCATCATGGTCGCGAGTGTTGTCAAGGGCGTGGAGGGAGCACGGGACGTTGGCAATGGAATGATCGCGATCAAGGCAAGCCAGTTAAGATTCTTCATTTGCGAACGCTCGGTGTCGTCCACCAACCAAGAACTCTTGAAATACATTGCATTATAGAGTAGACTGTGATATTATGTATTCAGGAGATCGCATGGACATCGAAAAAGAAATGCTGAAAGGCCACATCGACCTCATCATCCTGGGCCTGTTGTACAAGGAAGACCTCTACGGCTACGAGCTGGCCAAGCGCGTCAAGGCGGAGACGAAGGAGGGCTTCGAGCTGAAAGAAGGGACGCTGTACCTGGCCTTCAAGCGGATGGAGGAAAACGGCCTGGTCCAGTCGTACTGGGGTGACGAGACAGCGGGCGGCGGGCGGCGCAAGTATTACAAGCTCCTCCCGGCAGGCAAAAAGCATTTGCGTGCCAGGAAATCCGAGTGGGAGCGTCTGAAAAAGATCGTAGATCAATTCTTGAAGGGAGTGGATATCGATGACTGACAATCTGAGTCACGAGGCTCTCGGGAAGATCGAGAAGATGGTGGAGCGTGTTGCGCGCAAGGCAGGCTACACCGGCACGGAGAACATGACGTACAAGGAGCTTCTGCAGGCAAAGCTCGATCAAAAGCGTGGGAAAGTTAAGAACAAGGCTGACAAGTACCGCCGCAAGCTCAGTATGAAGCCGAGCAACTCCGACTTTGCGGAGGAGATCAAGACGTACCTACAAGAAGGAGTCGTCGATCTCATGAAAGACGGCTCTTCGGAAGAAGCGGCACTAGAGATCACCCTGAAAAAATTCGACGAAGCCGAGTTGAACCAAAGCTTCGATGAGTTTGCCAAGGCATTCGGAGGTTTCGGTGTGCAAGAGTACATGACCGAATGGTACGCGAATAATGGGGAGGCCATCGGCCTCTTCTACGCGGCGTTCGTGGTGCTGGGAATGACCCTGGGAGCGCTCGGAGGATATCTCCTCGGCCACACCTGGCAGAATACGCTGATCGGCCTGTCCGCCGGCTTGTTCTCAGGCGTCGGCTTGGGGCTCCTCAGCAACGCGATCCTCGCTGCGCGACGGAGCGGATCATGAAGGCAATGAAAGCGTACAAGGGCTTCCCGATGGAAGGCCCGATCGCAGCCTGGTACACTAGGATAACGCTTAAGGACCTCAAGCGGCATACGCTCATGGCCCGGCAGCTCGTAAGTAAGATCCCTGCGCACGGTAGCGTGCTGGAAATCGCACCTGGCCCCGGCTACTTCTGCCTCGAGCTTGCACGGCAGGGCCAGTTTCACATCACAGGTCTCGATATCAGCCGGTCCTTCGTTGCGATTGCCTCAAAGAATGCGGAACGCGCCGGTATCGCGGTGGACTTTCAGGCGGGCAACGCGTCCGATATGCCTTTCGGCGACGGGACATTCGATTTCACGTTCTGTCAGGCCGCGTTCAAAAACTTCACGGAGCCCGTGAAAGCCATCTCCGAGATGTATCGCGTTCTGAAGCCGAACGGCGTTGCCGTCATGGCCGACATGCGGAGAGACGCCTCCCGCGAAGACATGGAGCGCGAGGTCCAGGGTATGGGGCTGGGCGGCTTCAATAGGGCTGTTACACTCTGGACGTTCACTCACATGCTGGTGAAAAGCGCTTATAGCGTGTCCGATGTGGAATCGATGGTCGCGCAGACTCCGTTCGCCAAATGCAGGATCGAGGCGGAGGGAGTCGGCTTCCAAGCGTGGATGGAGAAGTGAACTATCCCAGAGACCGGAAGTCGGCGGGAGTGAGCAGGATGCGAAGGGGCATCACCATGGCATGACAGATGGCCCCGGGACGCTCGGGGTGAAGGCAGTCCCCAGCGCTCTCCCTTTTTACTCCTCCCATACGACCGTGCCGTTTTCGCCGGCCACGTCGGCAGCCCGCGTTGCCGCTTCTCCTTTCAGTTCGAGGTAGGCAAATTGCAACGCAAGCCCTGGATCAGTCGCCTTCAATTCAGCGCAGACCTTCCTGCTGCGATAGTAGTCTTCGAGGTCGTGACAAACCTTCGCGACCGCGAGAAGGACCCTGGGATTGGCGGCGTCTTTGGCGAAAGCACGGTTATAATATTCCAGTGCCTTTTCTTTCTGGTCGTTGACATAGGAGAGGTTGCCCATGTTCAGGAGGGCGGGAACATACTCCTCATGGGCAAGGAGCTTTTCGAACTGTGCCTGTGCCTTATCATATTGTCCATATCTGGCATACAGAACTCCTAAATCGTTCGCAGGCTTTCGAGCGTCTTGCGCTTTGGCAATTTGACTCAGCAGGGTCGTCACACGGGCCGAAATCTCCTGGTCGACGAATTTGCCAACTTCGGAAAGGTAGGCATTGGCCACAATGTCTGCCGCTGGCAGAATCACCGCGGTATCGGTGCCCGGGAGCGCAACGGGCTCGAAGAGCTGCCAGGCATCATGCAGAGGATAGAATTCGGCCTGCTCGCGTGAAAGGTTTTCCTTCCATTCCCTGGCGCCATCTTTCCACGCCTGCAGGAATCCGGCGCTTTCGGTGACCTCGACTGGAATCCAACTCTTGTCCGGGCTGTCAGTACGGAAAATCAGATTGTCAGTACTTGAGAAGTTCCTTCTTGCCTCATCGGGAGTGAGCCCCGCGGAAAAAGCCATGAAAATGTGTCCGGGGATCGTAATGAACGCCGTCTCGACGCCCAAGGACTCCAGGAGTGCGCAATACAATGCTGAGATAGTCTCCATTGGGAGCAGCGGCACCCCAGTCGCCATACCCCGTCATCTGAAGGCTCGCCTGCCCGACCACGAGAGCAGTGTCCTTTTCGAACGACAGCTGAGCCCCCAGGGCCATCGTTAGGCAGAGTCCGAAGAAGAACAAAGGCAGAGCGAATATCCTTGTTCTTCGCATGACATCCTCACTCCTTTGGCTCGCCGTCAGGCATGTCGGCGACCAGATGCATGTTCGACATTCGTGCAGCCTGTGCGTGGGGTATGTTCCAAGCCTACGGCAAAAATATTTCTCTCGTCAATGACCCTCATCTTCCACGGTCATGGATTTTTCATTCCGGCGCACTTCTGTTTACGACACCGCTCTGCGGCCATCTTGCGGGGAATGGTTTTCGCTCTTGGACGATAAGGGCGATACGGGATTCGAACCGGCGACTTCTACAAGAGCTCCACGAGTACCGGCGCCGGAACCTCGACGTCCGGCTCCCGTGCCGCGCTGCTCTCCATAACTTCGCGGCGGTAGAAGAGATCGCTCTATTAGTCAGATGACGAAGCGGCTGGATGCAATTGGTTGCGTGGCGTTGTCCGAATGGAAGAGCCTTTCCGCATGAAGAATCTCTTTGAAACGGCAGCGCTCGATGAGGTGAAGGAGCGGCTGGGGCAGCTGAAATCGGATAGCCGGCGGCTGTGGGGCAAGATGAGTGCAGCTCAGGCGCTGGCGCACTGCGCGGCAGCGATGGAGTGGGCGGTGGGGCTGAAATTCCCACCGCGAAGACTGATTGGGCGGTTGTTCGGACGGTTCGCGAAGTCGGTGATTGTGAACGAGAAACTGATGCCCCGCAATTCAATGACCGACAAGAACCTCCTGGTGAGAGATGAACGGGATTTCGAGGTGGAGTGGCAACGACTGCGTGGATTGATCGAACGCTTCGCAGAAGCTGGGCCCGCGGGATGCACGAAGCATCCACACAGCCTATTCTGTCCGCTGACTCCGATGGAATGGGCGGCGTTGATGTATCAGCATCTGGACCATCATCTCCGGCAGTTTGGGGTATAGTGCCGCTCGCCTGGCTGCCGAGGTAAGCATGCCCGCCTGAATTCGCCTTCTCTGACAAGGAGAAGTTATTTGAGAAGGATAGAAGTCACATAAGCGGCGCTCGCTGATAAGAGCTTCAGTGAGTTTGTCGACGTACGCTGACGGTCTACGCTTCAGCTGTCAGGA
>Ga0265330_10001158_pt1 | contig 15727 bp, 13 predicted proteins | sample 41919metaG_FD_202083 | JGI IMG/M metagenome (GOLD analysis project Ga0265330, IMG submission 202083) | Rhizosphere microbial communities from Carex aquatilis grown in University of Washington, Seatle, WA, United States - 4-19-19 metaG | ecosystem: Host-associated > Plants > Roots > Rhizosphere... | reverse complement strand
TCAGGCTCTCGAGCTCGTGGACCATGCTCGCGTAGTCGGCGGCGGGCGCGATCAGCGCGTACTGGTATATCTTCAGCCTCGAGATGTCGGACTTCACGAAGTCTATCGACGAAACGCCGTCGGGGAGTTTCGATCTCGCTCCGTCGACCTTCTCGACGACGTCGGAATACTTCCTGTCCGGATCACTGCCGATCTTGAAGTCGATCGAGACCTCGGCGAAGTTCGGGGAGGAGGTCGACTCGATGGAATCGATATCCGAAAGCGCGTTGAGCGCCTCCTCGATCGGCCGTACGACAAGGTTCTCGATATCCTTGGGATTCGCCCCGGGATAGATCACGATGATATGCGTACCCGGAATGATGATCGCGGGATCCTCCCGCTTCGACATTCCGTTGAATATGAAAAGAGATCCCATGGCCAGAACGGCGACGAGAAGGACGACGAAAGACCTGTTCGCTATGCAGAACTTAGTTATTCGTTCCATGATCCCCCGCTTGCAAGGCGATCCGCGAGCCTTCGCTCAGGAAGACCGCCCCCTTGGCTACGACCCGGTCGACGCCCTCGAGGCCGGACGCGACATAGATCCCCTCGTCAGCGGCCCTCGCTATGGCGACGGGTATCTTCGTCACCGAGCCGCCTCCGGGCCCGGGGACGAACACGTAGCCCCTGTCGCCGCTCGCCTCCACGACGGCCTCGGGCGGCAGGAGGTAGAGATCGGCGGCCTTCGACGATCGTATCTCCGCCCATCCGAAGAGCCCCGTCACGAGAGCTCCCGGATCGCGGTCGAAGGCGAGGGCCAGCTCGAAGAGCCCCGTAACCGGGTCGGGCGTATCGGCGATCTCGGCGATATGGGCCGGGAAGGAGAGCCCCGGATAGGCGGAGAGCCGTATCGTCGCGCGATCGCCGCGCCTCGTCGAGACCAATGCCCGGTCGGTGACCGGAGTCCGGAGCCGCCATCCCTTAGAGGTGGACGCGAAGTTGAGGACGGTAGTCCCCCCGGATACCGCCTCCCCGCGCTTCATGAGCTGTTTAAGGACGACTCCCTCCGAAGGAGCCGCGATGACCGAGTGCTCGAGGCTGAATTCGGCGAGGGCCCACGCCGAGGCCGCGAGGTCCTTCGCCGTATGGGCGTTCTGCAGCAGCTCCAGCGAGACTGCCTTTTGGCCGAACAGGCCCTCCGCGCGATCGCAGTCCCGCGTCGCCTTGTCGAGGACGCTCCGCGCCTGGTCGGCTTGGGCCCGGACCTGGCGAATATCGAGCCGCGCGAGGACCTGCCCCGATCGGACCGCCTGCCCCTCGTCGGCGGCGATTGCCTCGATGATGCCGGGAACCGCGAAGGAGAGCCGTATCGTCTCCTCGCTGCTCACGGTGCCCGCCGCCCGGATGGGGAAGGCTACGCTCGCCTTGACAACGTTGACGAGGCTGACGGGCGCGACGTACTCGAGGGGGGCCGGCGCCACGCCGGAGCGCGAGCATCCGGCGAGGATCGCCATCGAGCAGATCGCTCCGGCGATTAAGGATGACCGTCTCATGGCTTTTCTCCTTTCAATGGGAAGATGGCGTCAGTAAGCTATCTTCTTGCCCGTAACCCGCTCCAGGTACGCTATGCCGCCGAGGTAGTCGAAGTAGGCGTCGAGGCGGGCGAACCTCGCCTGCGAGAGATCCGATTCCGCCTGCCGATAGGCGATATCGCTTTCCATGCCTGCTTCGTAGCGGGCCTTCACGAGGGCGAAGGACTTCTCGCTCGACGCGAGAGAGCGGCTGGTCGACTCGACCGACGCGATCGCGACGATCGCGTCGCCGTAGGCCTTCAGCGCCTCCAGCCGTATCCTGTCCTCCGCTTCGCTCCGCTGCAGATCGAGGCCGCGAATATCCTCCTCCGCTTCCTTGAGGGCGGAGGAGCGCTGCAGGCCGGAGAACAGATCGATCTTCATGGCTATCGAGGCGTTCAGGTACTCTCGTTCCGACTTGAAGGCGAGGTCTTCGCCCCGAAGGCCCGCGTCCAGCTGTGCTCCTATGGTGGGGAGGAAGGCGGCACGGGTCAGCCGCGCCCTCGTCTCGAGTATGGAACGCGACGCGTCGAGCCTGCGCAGCTCCTCCCGGCCCGCGACGGCCGCCCGGACGCATTCCTCGCGGGAGGGAAGGGAAGATGCGCTCGGCGGATCGGCAGGGTCCGCCGGATCTTCCCCGGAGATAGCCGCGTCGAGACGCCGCCCCAAGAGGGAGTTGAAGCGCGCGGTGGTCAACCCGACCGCCTCGGCCGCCTGGGCGCGCCTGCGATCGAGCTCGGCGAGGCCCGCCTGGGCCGAGAAGGCGACGTCCTCCGTCGCCCGTCCCGCCGCAATGAGGGCCTCGCTGATCCTGAGATGCTCGAGGGAGGCTTCCCGCAGCGCGTCGAGGGTTGAGACCGTCTCGCGAGCCCGGAGATGGTCGTAATACGCCGACTTGACCTGGTAGACGAGAGTCGCCCTGGCGATATCCCGATCGAGCCCCGCGACGGGGACCGCCCGGGCCCTCGCCTTGAATCCGAGGAATGCCGGGGCGTTAAAGACGGGGAAGCTGAGCGAGGCTCCGACCTCGAGGTCCCGCTTGGGTCCATCGTAGGTCGAGTCGGTGGGCAGCGCCGCAAAGGCGGGATTTATCCGGCGGAAGATCGAGTCGAGGGCCGAGTTCTCGGAATTGAACATGTCCGCGACGGCGTCGCCCATCGCGTTCGAGTAGCCTCCGCCCAGGGCCGTCGCCCTAGCCTGAGCGGAAAGGCGAGGCAGGAGCATGGCCCTCGCCTCGTCGCTCGCGTCCTTCGCCTTCTTCAGGTCTATGGCGGTCCGCAGGTATGAGCCGTTCCCGGCGAGCGCCTCCTCGATGTAGCCGTCGAGAGGGGACTGCGCCGGGACCTTCGCGGCGACGACCGTAGACAGCGCGAGGGCGACATGCGATATAATCTTAGCGGCGCGGCTGCGCATGCTGGTAACCTCCGCTGATGAAGTACATGAAGAGCTCGATGAATCCCCCGCTCAGCGCCTCTTCCTCGGCGGCAGAAACCGGCGAGCCCGCGGGGCAGAGCTTGAATGCGCGCTCGCCGAGTAGCCCCATGCCGACGGTGAAGAGGCGCGCGACCTTCGCCGCCTCGACGTCGGGGCGGAGGCTGCCGTCCTTCGATCCCTCGGCGAAGATCGCCGCCGCCATTCCGTAAAGCCTGTCGATCCGCTCGCGCAGGACTCGTCGATAGGCGGAGCCGGATCCGCGCTGGAACCCGGAGGCTTGCCGGATATAGTCCCGCGCGTCGTGATTCTCGATCGCATAGGCCTCGTAGGCCCAGGCGAGGCGCTCGAGGCGCTCGCGCGCGCTGCCCGGCTTCGCGGCTTCGGCCTCGATGAGCCTCTCGAGCCCGTCGAGCGAGCGAAGGATCAAGGCGAGGATGATCTCCTCTTTACGGCTGAATTGGAGATACAGGCTGCCCTTGCTCAATTCGGCCGCGTCGGCGATGTCCCGCATCGTTATGCCCTCGCAGCCGCATTCCCGGAAGAGATGCCGCGCGCTGTCCAGTATTCGTCGCCGGCGCTCCTCGAGCTGACGTCTCCTTCGATCCGACATTCCCATGCCGACCTCGACTCAAGCCGACGGGCCCTCGCCCGATGCCGCGGCGGACGGCGCCGCGATCGGCTCGCCCGCGAGGTCCTTGCGGCTCGCCGCGAGGTAGGCGACGAGGCCGACTATGACGACCGTCATGACCAGGCTCACCGGCCCGGTCCCCAGATCGAGGCCGCCGCGGCCGCGCGGCATGCCCATCCAATCGGCGAAGGAGGCTCCGAGCGGCCTCGTCAGGACATAGGCGAACCAGAAGGCGAAGACTTCGTTCAGCCCCAGGAACCGATACGCCAGGGCCGGGACGGCGAACAAGGCCGCGAAGAGGAGGCCCGAGGCGAGATAGCCCAGGTCGCTCGACCCCGTGAGGTCTCCCAGGGCCGTGCCCAGCGCGAAGGTGATCAGGACCACCGCCCAATAGAAGACTTCGCGGCGGCGCGTGCGGATGCTGTGTATGGAAAGGGTCTTCTCGCTCGCGTACCAGAGGGCGAACACCAATGCCAGCGCCACCAGGAAGAAGGCGGTCGAGGCGAGGTAGGGAACGCCGAATATGACATGGACTATATCGGCGAACATCGTGCCGAAAACGCTGACCATGACGACCGCCAGCCAATACAGCCACGGGGAATAGCGGCGCGACGATAGCTGGACTATCAGCGAGAGCGCCAGGCCGAGCATCCCCAGGATCGCCGCGATCTCCCTCGGGTCGATATGCTGGAAGAGGTAATCGGAGAACACCTCGCCCATCCCGGTGGTCAGGATTTTCGTTATCCAGAAGACGACGGTAATTTCCGGAACCTTGGAAAGCATGGACTTGTCCCGATTCATTGACATATAGATCTCATTCATTGAAGGACCTCCGCAGATGACGATACCGTCAAGACGGCTAAACGCGGCTGAAAGGAAAGTTAAACGACGCATAAACCGAGCCCTACCGATCTCAGAACCGGTAGAAAGCGAAGGAGCCGACGGTGGGTTGGAATGCTCGATCGATGACGGGGCTGTCGGCCGCTTTGCCGACCAGGTACTCCCCCGAGCCGTACAAGCAGATGCCGAAGCTCGGCGAGAACATGCATATCGCGTTGAGCGAAGCGGAGACCGATCGGATGCCCGCCCCGGGGCTATAGGGCTTTTTATCGGCGGTCGCGTCGATTATCCCGAAGTTCGCCTTCGCGTAGTCGATATTCATCCAATCGATGCCGATCCCGGCATCGAACCAGATCCCCCGGTTGATATGGAATTCATGGCTGAGGCTCGCCGTCGCGAGGATCGCGTCGTAGTTCGTCCTGCCGGCTTGATAATCGACATGCGTGGGCAGGTAGGTCATCTCGAGGCTCAGCGTGCCGAACCTGGGCGTCTCGAGCTCAGCGTTGCCGAAGAGACGATAGGCGTTCTTGACCTCCGGCAAGCCGCTTAAGGCTGATGAATCGGAGCTCTTCCGTCCCTTCCCGATATTGACGCCCATCGACAGGCTGAGCGGGATGGATTCGCCTAACTCTAGTCCGGCTCCGGCCCCGTCGATGGTATCGGCGAAGAAATTCACTCTTCCCAGCTGCAGCTTGCCTTTCACGACGGGTAGAAAACACGGATGCATGTCCTTCGCGCCGTAGTATTCCGGTTCCAGATAGCCGCCGGCGCCGAGGGCGAGATCCCATAGGCGCTCGCCCCCCTTCGAATCCCCCTGCTCTTGGGCGAACGAAGGGAGCCCGCCGACCGCAAGGAATATCGCGGCGGCCAGCGCGATGGACAGGCATGAATATCGACAGTATGTCATGTTGCTGTAACCTCCGCGGAGGAGGATACGGCCAAGGCCGCTAAACGCGCTTAAAAAGGGAGATAAACGGAACATAAACAAAAGGCGTCGACGAAGAGGCCTGTCGTCGCGTCGAGGCCGCAATAGGAGAGGGACATCTTGATGAATTTCTTGGGCCGGGTGATCACCGCCGGTCGAATTCCTCGCCTCGAGATCGCATTGCCGCAGGGCCCGGAAGATTATGGGATCGTTCCAGGCTCAGAAGGCCCCCTCGCCTATCGTCAGCTTCAGCGACAGAGCCAAGTAACCGAACTGGCTGACGAACTCGGTGCCGGCTCGGCCGTAGCTTAGATAGGGTGCAAACCCGATCGTGAATTTCTGGAAAGGGCCGTAGGCTATGCTCGGGCCTAGGACGCCCGAGTCGTCGGAAAGGTTGCCTTCATAGAAGATGCCGAGATCGATGTTGCTGCCCCGGATGTCGGTCCAGCTCGCCGCGCCTGCGAGGTACCGTCTACCCGGCTGGAACAGATCGCTCTCGGATAAGAGCGGGCCCTGCGAGGCCTGGATCGCGGCCGCGGCGCCCTGCTGGGCGCCGTAGAGCGCGATCGCGCCCTGCTCGGACGCCGAATCCGCATAACCTTCGCCGTTGTAGTAGTACTGGGCGTAGAACTTGAGGTGCCAGTTCGCGTCGAGGTAGTTGGCGCCGACGGTCCAACTGAGATAGGGGCTCGTCGAATCGGCGTAGCTGCGATAATCCAGGCCGAGCGTCCCGGGCGCCGCGGACTCCACGAAAATGCGGTCGGCGCCGCGGCTCAGGACGCCCTCGCCGAAGAGGCCGAAGTTTCCGAGGATGGAGCCGGAGGCGGTCAGCATCGCCTTGGGGCCTCGGTTCTTCCCGTAATAGCCGCCGATGCCGAGCTCATAGCCGCCGATCACGAACTCGGCTTTCGGAGCCAGCGCCACGTCGGTCAGGCGGAGGGCTCCCGTATCCGTAGGGGGCCGATCCACGACGGCGTAGAGGTAGAAATTGTCCGCTTCCGCGCAGGGGACGTTCACTTTGAGCGCCAGGGGCCCCTCGCGCTCCAGCGTGGGCAGGAGGGGGTTGATCGGGATCCGGCTCAGTACGTCGGCCGGGCTGAAAAAATAGCCGACGCCCCAGTTCACTACCTGCTGCCCCGCGCGGATATAGATCTTCTCGCGGTAATCGACGTCGGCGTAGAGTTCGAATATCGAGATGTTCGGTATGGCCTTGTCCGAGGATCGCGGGGAATATGGGGAGGCGAAGGGCGAGGCCTGGGTCGAATCCGTGGCCGAGCCGCTCGAGAATGGATAGGCCATTCGGAACTTGCCGAAAACCCGGAAGTAATCGTAGGGGCGACCGTCGAGGATAACGTCCGCCTTGAGATCGGGAACCAGCTGATTGGAAGCGCCCGCCGCGAGGTCCGAGGCTTCGGGATAGGCGTCGGCCCAGGTCACGAAGGCGGAGTAATCGGAAAAGAGATACCCGCCGATCGTCACGGCCTTGGTCTTGAGAAGGCTCGCCGCCGCTTCCGGCGATTGTCCGACGCGCGCGTCCGGGACGCTCTGAATGGGCCCCTCTTGGAACATTTGATCGGAGCCGTCAGGCGAAGGCTCGACCTGCAGGGACGGTGCTTGCGCCCAGAGTGAAAGCGAGAGGGTGGCCGCGAACGCTGCGAATGCGGTTCTTTTCATCTTTGCTGCCTTCCTGATTTACGCGAAGGCCTAGCGGCTCACGCGTTCTAGATAGGCCTTGGTGAAGGTCGAGTCGGGCAAGGCTGCCGTCGAGGGTTCCTTGAGCGTCAACTGAGTCTTGTCCCCCTTGTTGAGCTCGTCCACGAGGAGGGCGCGGGAGGCGATGTAGCGATCGCCGATCTTGACGTAATTCGGGTAGTAGGCGGTGCGCATGAGGCGCATGGAGAGGCTGTAGTCTTCCGCCTTCAGGATCATCCCGAGTTCCTTGTGCAGCCACAGCCGCCTGTTGGGGAAAGCGACCTCGTTGTTCCTCCCCTTCACGTCGAGGATATAGACCTGATTGGAGCCGAGATTCCCTTCCCGCCAGCTCTTTACCTCGTAGTCCCTCGCGAGCGTGGTGCGGTAAAAATCGCTGTTCATGGCGTCCGTGCTCTGAAAATTGTCCTTGAGCGACGCGTGGGAAAACAGGCGGCTCTGTGGATCGTAGAACCAGAGGTTCTTGTCCACTTCGAGATAGCCTTGCCCTTTCTGCGAATCCGGGGCGAGGATGAGGATCACGAGCTTGTCGTCTCGGTCCCTCCTGAAGACCTGCGCCTCGAACTCCTTCGGTTCCTCTCCGGGCCTCTCCGAGACCATGCTGTAGACCGCGGCGAAGTCGCTCGTGAAATTGGTGATGTCGTCGACCCGCTTGAGCATCGCCGGGAAATCGGGGTCGGCCCAGGCGATGGACGTCGCCAAGCTGAGAGCTAGCGCCGCAACGGCGCCTCTACGCGTGCCTATCATTGCAAACTCCTGTCAGCGGGCGACTCTGAGCGCGTCCGCCGGGTTCAATCTGGCCGCCCTTCGGGCGGGGAAAAACACCGCCAGCAGCGTGAGGGCCGCGACGAGGGCGATGGAGAGCAGCGCCTCGGGCGCCGAAAGCAGGAAGGTCAGGCGCCCGTCCTTAAGAAGAATGGAAAAGGCCGCCCCCACGCCGAAGTCGACGAGACGGAGGAGCCCCATCAGGACTGCCGAGGCGGCGAGGCCCGCGAGCGCCCCGCCGACGGAGAGGAAGAGGGCCTCGAGGAGGATGAGATCGCGTACCGCGGACCGCTTCATTCCGAGGGCGCGCATGGTTCCGATCTCTCCCGTCCGTTCGTAGATGATCACGCGGAAGGTATTGGCGACGCCTACCATGACGATGACGAGAACGATCAGAAGCACGAGGCTCGCGAGGCCCTTCAGCGCGTCGACCGTCTGCGGCAAGTTGACTTGGGATGTGAGATCGTTCAACGTGTAGAGGCGATACCGCGTTCCGCTCCACGCGGAATCGCCCCCCCGCTTCAAGAGCGATTGGTACATGGAAGCCATGGGATTCTGCTGGTGCTGCTGCAGCATCGCCCGTACCGGATTCTTGGCCCGCGACGACGCTTCGCGATCGAACACGGGCACCTTGCCTCGCAGGCCATCGAAGAGCTTCTGGGCCGCGGTATCGATTCCCTCCGTGCCGCCGAGGAGGATACCGAGGGTTTGATACTCTCCGGCTCCGAGATCCAGGAGCGCGTTGACATAGGAAAGGTTGGCGTAAGCCGCGAAGGACTCGGAGAGGGCGGGGTCGTAGCTGATCGCGACGATTTCGAATTCCCCGACGTTCTCCTGGCCGGTCAGGGTCTTGAGCCGCACGAGGATGCCGTCCCCGGCCCGGGCATTGAGCTTGCTCGCGGTCTTCTCGCTGACGACGATTCCCCGCGGATTCCGCATGGCCGCGAAACTGCCCTCTTTCAGGGACAGGCGCTCGGTGAGCGGTCCCGATTGCGCCCAATCGAGGCCCACGATCTGTTGATCCGCGCTGACCCCGTGGAACATGAGCGTTCCCAAGAAGCCCGAACTCTTCAGGACGCCCCGCAGGGGAAGGCCCGCGCCATCGATCGCCGCGACGAGGGCCCGATCGTCCCGAATCGCCTGCACCCGCCGGCCCGAAGCCGTCAGCTCGAGCCCCTGGATGAAAATTTGGCCGGCCAGGAGGCGGGAGTAGTTCTCCCCCAAGTTCTCGACGAATCCGCCGACGAGGCCGTTGATCATGGTAATGGCGAGGATGCCGAAGGCGATCGCCCCGCCGAGGAGAAAGCTCCGCTTTTTCTGCCGATTGAGATTCCTGAACGCTATGAGGAACTTTTGCATCCTGATTCTCCTACTCGGAATGGCCGGCCTGGATGGCCTTGACGGGCTGAACCTTGAGCGCGACCGCCACGGGATAGAGCAGGGCCGCGAAGCCGATCACGATGACCGCCGCGAGCGCGGCGCCGAGGGCCTGGATCGAGATCGTCGGGCGCAGCTCGCTTCCACCCATGAGGACCTGCATGAAGGGTTCGGAGCTGCGGATGCCGACTCTATTGAGCGCGATGACGATCGCGGAGCCGATGACGATTCCAAGAACTCCGAATACGACCGACATCGTGATGGTCTCGGTAAGGAACATCCTCCAGACGAAGGATTTCCGGGCACCGAGAGCCCGCATGGTTCCGATCTCGGAGCTGCGCTCGATCACGTTCGCCATGAGCGTGTTCATGATGATGATCACCGCGACGACGGCCACGATGAAGATCGCCGCCATGAATACTCTCCGAATGACCGTAGGGATCATGGCGAAGGGACCGGCGGCCTGCCTCCAGTCTCCCGCCTGGGCCTCGATGCGTTGGGCGGCGAACCAATCGTTTAAGCGGGCGACTAGGCGAGTCGCGTCGCCCGGGTTCTTCAGTTTGAGGAGGAGGTAATTCCAGGCGCCCGCGTCGAGTCGCACGGGGAGGCGCGCGGCGCCGATGCTCCTGACCCGCGACCGGGAGCCTCCGACGGGCGCGGCCTGGACCAGGTCCCCGCCGCCGAAGAGATCGGCCTCGCCCCTGCCTTCGGCGAGAAGCTCGCTCTCCGCTTTGCCGACGGTCGCCTGTCCGGCCGAGCCGATCGTCATCCCCTGCAATGCCTTCATGGTCTGCGCGTCGACAAAAGCGACCATGCTCATGGCCGGGTTCTTCCGCTTGAGATTGAAGACGCCGCGGACGGTGACTTGGCGTATCGACGTGCCGAAGTTCTGTATCTGCACCCGATCTCCGACCTTGACCTCGGTTCCGAGCTCCTGCTTGAGCTCCTCGATCTGATCCGAAGACAGGAGCACTCCCTCCGTTCCCGGCTCGAGGTAGCCGCCGGATATGAAGTCGAGGTCGTCGAACATCGCGCGATAGCTCTGCGGCTCGATCCCGAATAGGTAGATCAGGGCCGTGGCGCCCATCGTGTCCTTATCGGGGAGCGTCGCCTCGCCGGAGCCGTCGACCTGCGAGGTGAAGCTCCTCACTTCGTCCTGGGCCCTCGCGTAGGCGAGCACCCGCCCGTACTCCGGGATCGGGGGAGTCGCCTCGGTTCCGCCGTTGGTCTGGACGCCGAAGAGCGAGACCGAGCCGGCGGCCTTCCCGCTGATGATCACGTCGCCGGTGAAGCTTTCCCTGAATGCGCGCCGCATGCCCGCCGCGGCGCTGTCCATGAAGGAAAAGCCGAGGACCATGACGGCCACGCCGAGGCAGATGATGCCGCCCATGACCGCGGTCTTGGCCCTGTTTTCGGCCAGATTCCGGAGGGCTATCCTCATGAGCGTCGGCATATCAACGCTCCTTCCGCTCTTCCGACTCCACGAGACCGTCGCGCAGCCGGATGACGTGGTCGGCGATCCCCACGATCTTCGCGTCGTGGGTCGAGAAGATGAAGGTCGTGCTCATCTCGCGGTTCATCTTCTTCATGAGCTCGATGATCGCCTCCCCCGTAGCCGAATCGAGATTGGCCGTCGGCTCGTCGGCTAGCACGATCTCGGGCCGCGTAACCAGGGCCCGGGCTATGGCGACGCGCTGGCGCTGCCCTCCCGAGAGCTCGTTGGGCCTGTGCTCCCTCCAATCGTCGAGCCCGACCTCTCGGATTAGGTAGCCGATCCACTCGGCCTTTTCCTTGCGCGTCGCCGTCGATTTGCCGAGGAGGAGGGGGAACTCGACGTTCTCGTAGACGTCGAGTACCGGGATGAGATTGAAGGACTGGAAGATAAAGCCCAGCTTGTCGTGGCGGAGGGTAGTGATCACTCCGTCGGGGAGATGCCCCGTCGGCAGACCGTCGATCTCAACGCTGCCGTCGGTCGGCGTATCGATGCACCCGATGAGGTTGAGTATAGTGGTCTTGCCCGATCCGGACGGTCCCGCGATCGAGATGAAATCGCCCTTTTCGATATCGAAGCTAACGCCCTTGACCGCGCTCACTTCGGTCTTCCCGAGGGGATAGACCTTCTTCACGTCCTTCAGTTTAACGATCGCCATCGCGCACTCCTTGTCGAAGCCGTCGTGATACGGCTCGAACATAGGCGCGCCGAGGCTTGCCGTCGTCTCAGCGGGACGGACTAGACCTCTTTTTCGCGTTGCCGGCGGAATTCCGAAGGAGTGAGGCCGGTGAGCCTCTTGAAGACCGAATTGAAGGTCGGCTTTGAATTGAAGCCCGCCTCGAGTCCCAGGGTGAGCAGCTTGTCGTCCTTCCGCTCGGGATCTTCCATGAAGCCGATGACGGCCTTCACCCGGTAACCATTGACGAAGTCGAAGAAATTCTTGCCCAAGCGCTGGTTGATGACGTAGGAGACGAGGTTGCGCCCCACGGCAAGCCTGTCCGAGAGGGCCGAGAGGCTCAATTCCGGGTCCAAATAGAGACGTTCCTCCTCCATGGCCCTTTCCAAGCGACCCAGAAGCTCTTTCGCCTCGCCGGCCGGCAACGCGGTCTTCGCGTATTTGCGCCCGCCGGTCGGCGCATCCTCGGCGAGGTCGTCGACGACCGGCGTCTCCCTCTGATTGAGACCCCGGTAGCCGATGGCGCAGACGAGGAGCGTGAGCGCCAGGGAAAGGAAGCCCCGCAGGGGAAGCGGGCGCGGCGCATGAAGCATGATCGTCAGGAGGACGGCGTAGCTCAGGTAGAGGGCGATGACCGCGTGCGAGAACCACATGAGCCATCGGAGGTCCAGGCCCGCGAGGTTCGATACTTGGTTGCGTACGGCCCGACGATAGCGGTGAAGCCGAGCGAGGGAAGGAAGAAGATAGGCGAAGGCCTGGATGACCAGGAGGGACCAGAGGCCGGCGGTCAGCCGCGCGGACCCGAGAGCTCCCTCCAGCGCCGCCGACAGCGGCGACAGGATGAAGGCGACGACGGCCAGGAAGGGAAGGCAATGGACGAGGTGGAAGAGCCTCAGCGGTCGCCGCGGCGCGAGGAGACTGCGGAAATAGGCTGCGATCAACGGCGCCATCAGGTACTCGAGGGGCTCCGCCAGGTAGGATATACCGGGATGGAGATCGCCCGGCAGAAGGAGCGCGATGAGGGGGTGCACGATGTTGAGGGAGCAGAGGATCATAAAGGAGGAGAGTATATTATTGGCCCCGGCGCTCCCGCGAGGACGGACGCGAAGCAGCGTCGCGACGAAGATGCCTATGAAAAATCCGCCGCCCGAGACGAGGATCAGCAGCGCGCCATGGTCCACGGCTCCTCCCTCAAGCCGGTTCCGCGTCCCGGCTCTCGGCCTTCGCCAAAGGCCCGGGCGACACTATACAGCCTTGCCCGATCGGCGAGCAATGCGCGGGGGCCGCGCAACGCGTTCATAGCAAGGCTGCGCTAAAGCTCGCCACCTCGGCCTCACTTCTTGATAGCCGCAAGCGCGGCGGCGAAGAGCGCCTCGAGGCCGTCCGTCGTCGTCTCCGCGTGGAACTCGGGACGCCAGGCGAGCTCGGCCAAGGTGTCGCTCACGCTGAAGCAGGCGGCTATGAGGCAGGAGCGGAAGCGGGCCACGGCGAAGAGGGCCGAAGCCTCCATCTCGACGACGAGGGCTCCCTTCCCCGAGTGCAGGAGCACTTCGGAGGGCGTCTCGCGGTAGATGGCGTCGGTCGTCCAAGAAGCGCCCTTGCGATAAGCGAGTCCCTTGGACTCGAGGGCCTCGCGGAGGGAATTCGTCAGGCTCTCCGAGGGATAGACCGGGCCCCCGCCGGGGAGGTAGTGGTACGAAGTGCCCTCGTCCCGGAAGGCGGAATCGCAGAGCACGAGGGAGCCCGGCTTCAAGTCGCCGCGAAGGCTGCCCGCGGTGCCCACGGATATGAAGCGCCGCGCGCCGAAGGCGATGAGCTCCTCGAGCATGACCGCCGCCGCCGGCGCTCCCACGCCGAAGTTGCCCGCTATGGCGACGCGGCCTCCCTCGTCGTCGAGATAGCGCAGCTGGGGCGCAAAGTAGCCCTCGGCGGGAGTGACCCTGTGGACGCGGCAGATTTCCTCGAACAGGGAGCGCTGGTAGGAGAGTATGACCGCCTCGGGGGGAGGCATGTCGCCGAGCTTGCCCGCCTCGCGGACGTAGCCGACGAAGTCAGAGGGATTGAAGAAAGGTTTGGACCTGTATTTCGCGGGATCCAAGGGTACGGGCATAGGTCCTCCGCATCCGATTCTAGTCCAACGGCGCCGCTCCGAACAGCGAAGGAGGCATGTTCCAATTATCGCGCGAGGCGGTTATTATATCAATCGACGCCTCAATCTATGGTTGCAAGGCCTACGGAGGCTAAAGTGCGGCGATTTCGAGCGAAGTCCATTCTAGTCATGATCCTGGCGACCGCGGCGGCTGCGCTCGCGGCGCAGTTGTATCGGGGCATTTTCATCGAGCGCGACCTCGGCTCCACGCTCTCCCTCATGGGCGGCTTCTACGTCATGCTTCCCACGATCGAGCTCGCGACGTCGATATGGCTCTGGCTCCTCTTGGCTCCGCTGTCCCGCGCCGCCGCCGCGGCCTCCTCCGGCCGCCCGATCGGAAACAAGGAGCGCGAGGCCGCGCGCTCGGTGATGGACAAGGTATCGATCCTCGCCGTCGCAGTCGTAGTCGCCGCCTTCGTCCTCGGTCCCGCCGCCTCCCTCGCGACGACCGCGGCCTCGGCTCCTCCGGGCACCGTCGGCGTCAAGGACGTCCTCGCGGCCCTCGCGGTCAACGTCGCCGTCGGCTACGCTTGCGGCTTCCAAGTGATCGTCCTGATCGATTCGATACTGAGGGAGCCCATCACCCTCCTGGGCATAGTCGATTCAGCGGCGGGCGCCAAGAAGTCCTCGCTGGCCCGCCGGGTCCTCGCCGCGGGATCGGCCGCGACCCTGCTGGCGGCGGTCCTCCTCGGCTTGGCCGGCTACGGCGCCCTCTCCGCCAAGACTCCGCCCCCGGCGGGCGAATTCCTCGTCCAGATCATCGTCCTCGCCGCCATCATCGCGCTCTGGGCCATTTCGCTGTTCAGCACGATCGGCTCATCCCTGGCGAGGCGGGCTTCCGACGTGGCGGATCAGGTGCGCCGCGTCGCCGAGGGCGAGGGCGACCTCTCCACCCGCGTCGCCATAGTGCACAACGACGAGGTGAGCGCGACCGCCGCGGCCTTCAACCTCTTCCTCGAGCGCCTAACGGGCCTCGTCAGCAGCGTGCGCGAGCTTTCCACGTCTATCGAGGGCGGGGCCGGAAAGCTCGGGGAAACGGCCGAGGAGGCCCGCGTCGCGGTGAGCGGGCTCGCGCTCTCCGTCGAGTCGGTGCGCGACGCGGTGCAGCGCCAATCCGATACGGTCAGCTCCACGGAAGGCGAGATATCGAGCCTCCTCGACTCGATCGGGCAGGTGGCGGCGAAGATCGACGAGCAGTCGGGCTTCATGGACCAGAGCTCGGCGGCCGTGAGCGAGATGGCGGCGAACATAGCGTCGGTCTCGAGGACGGCGGAGAAAGCCGACGAGATAGCGACAGCCCTGCAGAAGGCTTCCGAAGAGGGCGGCGACGCCCTCCGCGCCTCGATCGCGTCCATAGCGGAGATCGACGAGGCCTCGCGCTCGGCGCGCGACATCATAGGCGCGATCTCGAAGATATCGGCCCAGACGAACCTCCTCGCGATGAACGCGGCCATCGAGGCCGCGCACGCGGGCGACGCGGGCAGGGGCTTCGCGGTGGTAGCCGACGAAGTGCGGAGCCTCGCCGAGAATTCGGCTAAGAGCGCGAAGGAGATCGAGCTCCTCATCCGGGGGATGATCGACAAGACGACCCGCGGCTCGAGCCTGGCCGATAGCGCTGGCAAGGCCTTCGACCGGATCCGCGAAGGCGTCGCGCAGACGAGCGAGCTCGTGCGCACGATCGCCGCGTCGATGGGCGAGCAGAGGGAGGGGGCGGAGGAGATCCTCAAGAGCTCGCAGGCCCTCGCCGACGCGACGCGCCTCATCGAGAGCCTGACCGCGGGGCAGAAGGCGCAGTCCAAGGAGATGGAGCAGTCGATGCTCCGCATCGTCTCCGCCTCCAACGAGATCTTCGAGGCCGTGCAGGAGGAGACGGGGGCGACCCAGTCCCTCGGCCGCATCGTAGCCATGGTGAGCGACGAGGCTGGCCGCAACAGCGAACGCGTCCTCGGCCTCGAAGAGGCCGTATCGAAATTCAAGACCGGAGCCGGTTCATGAGCAAGATCCTCGCAAAGCGAAAGCTCTCGGAAGAAGTATACAGGCTCGAAGTGGAAGCGCCCCTCGTGGCGCGCGAGCGCAAGGCGGGGCAATTCGTCATCGTGCAAGTCGACGAGGACTTCGGCGAGCGCATTCCCCTCACGATAGCCGACGCCGACCCGGGCCGCGGCTCGGTAACCCTCGTGT
>Ga0265330_10001150_pt1 | contig 15785 bp, 12 predicted proteins | sample 41919metaG_FD_202083 | JGI IMG/M metagenome (GOLD analysis project Ga0265330, IMG submission 202083) | Rhizosphere microbial communities from Carex aquatilis grown in University of Washington, Seatle, WA, United States - 4-19-19 metaG | ecosystem: Host-associated > Plants > Roots > Rhizosphere... | reverse complement strand
CCCCGATGCGGGCCCCAGCCATCACATGGCAGAAATGCCAGATCTTGGTACCCTCGCCGATCTGCGCCGGCTGGTCGACGATGGCGGTCGGGTGCGCCCAGTAGGTCATGGCTTGCCTCGCTCAGTGGCTATCCGGCGATTTGAGGCGCCAAAGCGCTAGTAAAGGACACCGATGCGGCCAACCACCACGTGCTTGGTGTAGTCCACGCCGGACGCACTGTTGGTCGAGGCCAGGCTCAGCGTATAGCCGACGCCAATGTAGAAGACCCGCTGGATCATGTAGTCAGCGGTGAGGCCCGCGGTCACGATCTGGTCGGTTCGGCCCTTGACCCCAGGCTCTGTTCCGTAGTACGCGCGGTTTTCGAAGCGACCACTGGCGGCCACCGCCACCCTGCTACCGACGAATTCTCGCAGCGACCCATACACCGCGTCCACATTGTAGAAATCGCCGATCAGCGGTGAGTTCTGGAACTCGTGCGTGTACCCCAGCCCCGCCGCCGTGGTCATCGACATGTTGTAGTTGACCTCGCCGATCAGGACGACGTCGCCAAAGCCCGATGGGTTGGTGGCACCTGAAGCATAGAAGCCGTAGCTGTAGCCGGCCGCGAGCTTGACAGCCAGCTTCTGGGTCAGGAGCCCGCGCAAGCCCGCGGTGGCGCTGAACGGGTAGGAAGCGAACTTGCCGCTGTTCGATTCCAGGTAGGTCACCGCCCCTTGGGTGACCTGCACGAACAACGCGGTCTTGGGCAGCCAGCGCCACGAGAGATCGAGCGTCCCCTGGTTGGTCATGTTGCTGCCGGTCTTGTAGAGGTCGGTCTCGTACACGTCGAGGACGTTCGTGAATCCCAGGACCACCTGGATACGGCCCCCACCTGGCGCGAGCTTCAACTGCAACAAGGCCGCATTCCGGTCGTGCGTGATGGCCGGTAGGTCCGGTGCATAGGGTGGGTCCTGGGAGCGCGCAAAGGTATCGGACAGCGACAGGCTGAGGGTCTGCTTGGACGAGAATCTCAGCAAGCCCGCCACCGTGGGGTTGAAGGCACGTTGCGACCGAACCGCATCGCCGCCCGAAAGGTACTCGCGGTAGACTAGGTTTGCGGAGAGGTCGTAGTACACAGCGTCGGGAGCACTTCCGTCCCGCGAAGCATTGCTGATGTCAGCGGCAGGCGTGACATGCATCACCGCGGCCGACGTCGGATTGGACTGGTAGAAAACATTGCTGTCGTAGCCGATGTCAGCGCCCAGCGACGCGTGCAGCAGAGTCCCCTCACCCAGCTTGGCCCCGACGGGCCCATTGGCCACTCCCATTCCCGAACCCCCATAGGATCTCGACGCCAGGCTATCGCCTACGGCGCCCTCCTCGCCCCATGCGACAGAGGTCGCCGCGCAGGCAAGACAAACAAGCAGGCCTGATAGCCGAAGCCTCATGGGTGGTTCTGTTGGTTGGGCATGGTTAAGGGTGTGTTCGTCCGACGCGCTCTAGCGGGTTTCGTGGAAACGCGTTCGGTCTCAGCGATAGAGGCTGGCAAAGGGTGGACGTTCCAGTGGCGGGGGTTCTAGGGTTGGATCCGTGCTCCCCTCGGGCAAATCAGGAGCCTCGACTTCCACCCGGGTCGCCCCGGTGTAGTTCAGCTCCGCGCCGACACAGGTCTGACCCTCATAGTGCAAAACCTGGACCTTCTGGTTGACGATGGTGAGCCGGGTGTATTCGTGAAAAGAAGCTCCGTCGTCTCTACGGGCGACCGCCTCTTGCAGTTTCTGTAGGGCTTGATCGGCGATGTTCATGTTCGCCTTCACCTGCAACGGCTTTTCCGTCACGCAGTTGAGGCGGATGATGTCCTTCTGCTTTCGCGCCTGCTCGACCATGATCTGCAGGTCGGTGAGGACCTTGTCCATGTTGCCCCGGTATTCCCGTCCCCGCTTGATCATGTCCGGACCACTCAGCGTCGGCCGCTGCGGAACCGAGGCGTCCACCGCGGCTGGCGCAACAGCTGCCGGCGCGCCCGGCGATCCCGGTTGCGCGAGAGCGACTGGTCCGATCAGCAAAGACAGCCAGATGAGTCTCGCCTGCCTAGACATTCAAGACCTCACAAAGTAGATGTTGTTCGATGCCTTTTGACGCGATAAACCACAAACCGCTAGGCCGTGGAAATATATATGCTTCCGGCGCTGAGTCAAACCCAACCTCCTACTGAGATGCCGTGAACACGAACGGGAATTCAACCTCGACGGAGCCGCCCGCCGGTGCTGGGAAGCGCCAACGCGCCACCAGTTGTTTGATGCAGCTCGAGACCTCGGAATCACCCATGCTGTCGTCCGCGATATCCACCCCTGACACAGTCCCCGCGGCAGTGATGGTCCACCGCACCTTGATCTTGCCGCTCAGGTTCGGGTTGCGCTTGAGCGCCCGCTCGTAGCAGGCCTTGACCGCGCCGATGCGCGCCCTGACTTCTTTGGAAACCAGGGCCGGATCGAGCTCGCCGTCCACCGCCGGCGCCTCGCTCTTGACCACGCCCGAAACCTTCTTTTCGGTCGCGCCCGCACCGGTATTGCCGCCTGCGATGGTGCCGGCCCCGCGCAAGCTGCCGATATCAGCCACCTTACCAGAGCCGCCCGTGCCGGATTTCACCCCGCGCAGCGAGGCGTCGCTGGTCGCCACGGTCAGACCACCCACTCCCTGGAAGGCCTTTTCCTGGTCGCGGTCCACGTCGCCCTTGCCCAGAACGTCCGCTATCGACCCCGACCCGTCAGCCTTGGCCCCGAGCAGCTTCAGGATGCCGGTGTTGCGCACCTGCTCGGCCAGGCGCGCGCGCCGTTCCGCGTCGATGCGCGCCTTCTCTTCTGCCGAAATCTCCGGTTTGGGAGCCTTCTTCGCCGAGCTGGTGGAGGCGACCGTCTTTTCGACTTTCTGGTCCTCGGTCTTCTCGTCCGTTTTGGTTTGTGCCTTGGGCGGCTCTGGCGGCTTGGCCTTCACCACCATCTGGACGAAGCGATCCGGGATCTCCTCGATGTCCGGCTTGCGCGGCCAGTCCACGTTGCGCAGATAGAGGACGAAAACCAGGTGGCCGAGGAAAGACACGCCTCCGATGAGGGTGAAGGCCCAGTCCAGCCCGGTGGTCCACGATCCACGGACAGAGGCCGGAAGTCTCGGTCGCGGCTGGGGCGGCGGCGGCGTCACGAACTGGAAGAGAATTGTCAGATCGCCGACCGAGATCTTGCCGCGCGACCGCTCGTCGAGCAGCAGGAGCCAGGCTGTCCCCTGGCGGCGAATCCGGCCCGCCTGCTTCAGCTGCGCGAGGGAGATGACTTCGTTTCCCACCGCTATGCGGGCATCCATGGCATCGGCGAAACGTGCGACGTAGCCCTTGGGCGTAAGCTCGAAGAGCATCCATTGTTTGGGCAGCGCCTCGGAGGGAACCGCAAAGGTCGACTTGCTCGACCAGCCGATCGAAATGTTGGCGCGAGATCGGATCAGGCGTTCTTCGATGATCCGCCCGCCCTGAACGATGCCGATGCGCAGGACTCGCACCTTCGCGGCCGTGCTGGGGGCCGCCTGCGGTGTTCTCGCGGCTGCTTGGATCGCCATGGACTGGTTTCCTCGCTGGTTAGTTCGATCAGAACGGCGCCTTCGTCACGCTGTCCAAAATTTTGGGCACGAATGGCTGTGTCAGCTCGTGCCAATCGTAGTTTATGCTCGATTTTTGCAGAACGTAAAAAGCCTCCGGCTTCTGGATCTTGCCTTCGATGACGATCTCGCCCTGGATCTTGTAGATCTTCCTGCCGCCCGCCCCCCGTTCGACCTTGACCTTCGCCGCCTCGCCGCCTTCCGCGGGTTCCGCAGCATCCGTCTGGGTCGGCGCACTCTTGCTCGCCGCCTTCTTCTTGCCCTGGGCAAGAGCCGCGGGCGCCAAGGCCGCCGGCGGGCCCAACGCCAGGGAAATCACGATCGCGAGACACCGCAGACTTCGCTTCATGGCGTCTTCCTCGGGGCTGGGCTGGCCGCGGGCATGGCACCGGCTGCCGGCTTGGGCGCGGCAGGCGGCGCTCCAGCGCCAGGCGCCGGCTTGGGTGGAAGCGGCGCGGGCGACACTGTGCTGGTTGGCGGAGTCGCGCCCGTCGGCGGGGCGGCCCCAGGCGCAGGAGCGGCTTTCTTGGCATCGTCTGCAGCCTTCTTGGCCGCACGCTGCTTGTCCCGTTCTTCCTGCTTCTTCTGCCGCTCGATGCGTTTCTGTTCCTTCTTGATGCCGTCCTGCGCCTCCTGGATGTAGGCGTCCGCTTCGGGTTCAGCCGCCTGCCCGACGCTGGCCTTCATTTGCTTGTACTGCTGGAGGTAGGAGATCGCGGCGTTGAACTTGGCGACGAGATCCAGGTTGGGCATCTTGTCGGCGTCGAGATAGAGTATGCCCAGATTGAAGAGGGCGTCCGCGTAGCGGGGATAGAGCTGCAAGGCGCGCTGGTACTCGGCCAGCGCTTTCTCGTACTCCTTGACCCCGCGATAGGCGCTGCCCAGGTTGAGATGCGCCTTGGCGAAGCTGGGTTGAAGCTGCGTCGACTTCTCCAGCACAGGCACAGCCTCGCGATAGTTCTTGGCGACCAGATACTCGGCGCCCAGGTTGTTCCACATGAGGGCGTTGTCGGGCCGCGCCCCGGTGGCCTTCTTCAGCATCTCGATGGCGCCGGGTGTGTTCTTCTTGTCGATCTCCATGAAGGCGAGCATCTGGTAGATGTCGGCCCGCTCCGCTTCCGAGGCGCCGGCATTCTTCATCATGTCGCCCAGGGTCTTGACCCACTCGTTCTTGCCCAGCTTGAAGTAGGCCTTGGCCATGACCAGCATGGCCGGGGTGTAGCGCTCGTTGCGGTTGAGTGCCGCCTTGGCCTGGTCCACTGCGCCTGTGTAGTTCTGCGATCGATACAGCCGCTCGGCCGCCTCCACTTCCTGGGTCGGGATGACCGCGGGCGGTGGTTCGCGCCGCTTGCGACCGGCGCCCGCGGCCGGGGCTGGGGAAATCGGCGCGTCGGCCAGGACGGTCGAGACGGTGGAGGCCGTCAAGACAAGGACAAGAAGAGAAGTACGCAGGGTCATGGGGATTCGATCCCGATGCGTTCGTCTTTGACGAAGGGGAACTCGTCGGGCAGGTACTTGGACAGGTTCTCCCGCGCCTTCTTCACGTAGTCGTTGGTTACGCCCAGGCTGACCGCGCGCTCGAGCGTGGATTTCCACTGGCGCTTGGCCTCATCTTCCACCGGTGTCACGAACTGGAATATGGCGTCCTTGTACTCGGTCTCGGCCACGCCGCACAGATTGGGGTCGGCCGCGCACGCCCGCTTGGAAAGTCGCTTGACCTCGTCGGGCGGGTTGTCGGCCGCCTTGATCAGCTTCTGGGCAAACTCGTAGAAAATGTCGCCGCGGCGGAGGAACGAGGCCAGCGTCCAGTTGGCGTCCTTGTACTCCCAGATCTTGGCGTACTCGTCCTGCAGGCCCTTGGCCTCGCTGGTGAACGTGTCGAACACCTTGCGAACCTGCTTGGGATCGCTGGTGAAGCGTAGCGACTTGCTCTGGAATTCCTTGAATTTCTCCTCGAGGATGAGGAAATCCGCCTTGGCGGCTGCGGCGGCCGCGGGCGAGGCGGCCGGCAGCCGGCGCGCGATGAACTCCTCGCGCACCTGCTTGTAGGCCGCCATGGTAGCCCGCTTGTCGCGGCCCTGCTCGGCTATGGTGGCCAGCTTCAGATAGGCGGACACCACGTATTCGCCTGCCGCCTCCTGTTTGCCGTAGCGGCGAATCAGGTCGTGCAGGCAGCTTATCTCCTTGGCAGTTTCCTTGTTCTTCTCCAGGGCGTTGCAGCCGAAGGAAAAGGCCTGGGCCGAGTCGCTCGGCTTGTCCGCGATGTTCTCCGCGTACTTCCGGTACAGCTCGGCAGCGCGCGCGTATTGCTGGTCGTTGTCGAGCAACTGGGCCGCGATGCCGACCGCCTCCCGGCGGTGCTCGAACTTGGCGAACTTGGGATCGGTCGCGATCTTGAGATAACCGTTGACCGCCTTCTCGAACTCGAAGAAGCGGTACTGGTTGCGGGCCGCGTTCCACACCGCGTCCTTGGCCAGCGGATTGTCGGGGTAGTCGCGCGCCAGGCGCTCGTAGCACTTGGTGGCTTCGCCGTACTTGAAGATCTTCTCGTAGATCACGCAGGCGTTGTTCAGGTTGCTGGGCGCGTCCCGATCCTTGGGATCGGCCGCGATCAGATCCATAAGGTCGAGCGCCAGGCCTTCGTCGAGATCCGTGCTGATCTTGCTGCGCTGGGGCTGGGCGCCTGCACCGGCCACGGGCTTGCTCCCGGCCGCGGGCGTGGGTGCCGCAGCGCCGGTCACGATGGCGATGCCGCCGACCCCTTCACGACACATGACCAGCTGGGAACTGGTGCCCTTCTCCTCGTTCTCCAGCGCCTTGTCGAGACGCTTCTTGATGACGGTGGACTTGACCGAGGCCTTGATCTCGGCGATGCGCGCCAGGTAGGGCTTGGCCTGGGCCGACTTGCTGCAGGCCGACTGCGAGAACTGGTCGGTGACCTGCAGCAAACGGCCGAGCGCGCAGTCCTTGGCCTCTTCGTCGTCGATGTTGAAGTCGATGAAGTAGGTGGTCAGGATGGCGTCGTAGGCCTTGAACCCGACCTCGGGCTTGCTGGCGCAGTAGGCATCGGCGATCTCGCCCAGGCGCGCGCGCGCCTCGGGCCACTGACGATGCTTGAGCATGAGGACGGCCGAGGCGTAGCGCAGGTCAGGCGTGCGGTCGTCGGGCAGATTGGCCACGTACCAGTCGAGCGCCGCCATGTACTTCTTGTACAGCTCGTGCATGGCCAGTGCGGTGACCGGCGGTTTGGTGTTCTTCTCGTCGGGGATGGGCGGATCCTCGATGGTGCGGGTCGCCTTCATCTTTTCGATGATTTCTTCGTAGGCCTTGATGATCTGCAGCGCGGCGTCCTGCTGGTACTTGTTGTCGAGGTTCGAATCGCGCACGGTGATGTACGCCGGGATCGATTCGGGCACCTTGCCGCCGTAGTAGAGGGCGTCGGCATAGAAGTAGCTGAACTCGTAGGCGCGCTTGGAAGTCGGGTAGGCCAGCAGGTATTTTTCGTACAACTCGGAGGCCGTGCGGTACGTCTGCAGGCATTCGTCGAGCTTGCGCACGTCGCTCTTGTCCTGCTGCCACTTGGCCTTGCAGGCCTGGGCCGCGGCATGCACCGTGGTTGCGGCCGAAAGCAGGGCGTCCTCGGCGAGTTGCGCCGCCACCGCAAGCGCCTCCGGCTTGTCCCGGTTGGCTTTGTACCAATCGCTGCCCTTGCTGTAGGTCCGACCCAGAACCTCGCGCTCCTTGGCCGCGGCGACCAGGTTGCGGCTGCGCTCGTAGGCCCTGATGATCTTCTCTTGCAGACTGGGGGCCTCGGCGAAATAGGGCCATTTCTGCAAGATGACCTTGTACACGGCGATGGCGTCGTCGTACTTGGTCATGTCGAAGTACATGTCGCCCAGCCGCTGGAACACCTCTTTGACGTGCGGTTCGTTCTCGCGCCCCTTGTAGAAAGCTTGCGCCCGCTCCAGGCCGGTTTCCTTGTCGGGCAGGGTGTCGCCGTCCCAGTCGGGCTCCGAGAAGCTGATGCCCAGGTACTGGACGGCCTCGGGACGCAGATCGGATCCAAATTTGTCACCACTGGCCTTCTTGCCGTCGGCCCACCTGACCAGGTTGTCGAACTCGCGGATGGCGTCGGGGAAGCGGTTGTCCCGGTAGTACGACCAGGCCAACTTGTAGATGGCCTTGTCGTAGTAGGCTGAGTCCTTGAAGGCCAGCACCCGGCTGTAGGCCGAGATGGCCAGCGCCAGCTCGGCCGCGTCGAAGTGCATCTCACCTATGCGGGTCCAGGTTTCCGGCAGGAACTTGGAATCCTTCTTGATAGGGGTGCAGTCCTTGTAGGCATCGACCAGCGGGCCCTTGTTCAGGCCAGTGGACTTGGCGGGAGGAGCCGGCGGATCGAGCGGGCGGTAGCGGTTGCTGCACACCAGAGCCAGCAGGGCCTGCTTGCCTTCCGCATCCTGCCCCATCTCGGCCAGGCAGAAGCCCAGAAGGTAGTAGGTGGCGTCGAGCAGTCGGTAGTTGGGGAAGTCCACCAACAGGCGGCGGTACAGGTTCACGGTGGGGTTGTAGTCCGGCTTGGGCGACGGCGTGGTGGGTGGATTGTCCGAATTGAGCGCCTTCTGGTAGGTTTCCATGGCCACCAGGAAGTCGTCCGCCGCTTTCTCATAGTAGAGTTCGGCCAGGCGGAATATCACGTCGGGCGTCCACCTGGAGTCTGCGGGGTACTTCCTCAGGAAACCCTCGAGCGCCGCGATGGCGTCGATGCGGCGCTGCTTCTCTTCATTCTCGTTGCCGGCAATCTGCGACTCGTACTTGGCCCGGATGGCGTCGATCTTCTCGGCGTAGGTGCGCTTGATGATGCCGTTGGCGGCACTGCGAAAGCCGGTGACCGCCTCGGCGAAGCGGGTCATGTCCTGCGCCATTTCGTCGAGGGCTTTCGGGTCGGGAAGCGCCGCCGGTCGCGCCGGCGCGCGAGCCTTGCCTGCGGCCCATGTTCCGCCGGAAAGCAGGGCCAGCGCGACCAAGGTCACAGCGCCCACAAGGTGCGACGCGTGGGGAGCCCGCCGGCTTTGCCAGCGCCGCGCGTGGCGTACCGTCGCGGGAGGGATGGCGAGGCCGAGCGCGAGGGCGCGAGCGCAGCGAGCGGGTGTGGTGGGGAAGGTGCAGGTCCCGAAGTCCCCGCAGGGGGAAGCGAGCGGGGTGGGGGTCGCGGGTGGGGGGCCGAAGGGCGAAGCGAACCCTCTCAGGGTCCCCATATCAGTTGACCAGCCCCTCACTTTTCCTCCTCCAACAAGGAGTGGAAGTCGTCCTCGACCGACTTGAGCTCCAGCTTCTGCTGGTTGATGAGCTTGGAAACGGCGGCAGTTCTTTCGTCCTTGAGCCCCCAAGCCACGTCGACCAGGCCGACGTCGGACTGGACCACCAGTTGGTAGAAACGATCGGCGATCTTGGTCAGCATGGCATTGGCCAGGCCACCGCCCAGGCTCTGCGATTCGTTGAGGATGCCAGTTAGCTTGTCCTTGGCGGTTTCCAGGTTGCTCTTCTCGCCCGCAAGCTTGCGCTGGAGCTCGACCCGACGCTTCTGCGCTGCTGCATCCACCCGGCTGTCGAGCTCGGCCAGCTTCGCCTGCACCGCATCGGCGCGCGCCAGGATGTTCGCGATGGCATCAAAGTCATTCTGGTCGCCCGGAGACAGCCGAGCGCGCGCGCCCTGAAACACGTCGCGCTCGCGCCTCATCACCCCGATGAGAAGCGCGATGGCGTTGCGATCGCTGTCGCCGGTGGCCGCCGCAACCGTGGCCTCACGCGCCGCCTCGGCAATCTCGCCGCGCACGCGCTCGTTGGCGTCGCGCAGCTCGGAGATCACCTGACGCAAGCTCTCTACCGGCTGGGCCAGATCGGCGGGATCGATCTTCTGGTCGCCCCGGGAACGGATGAAGTACTGCTCGATGGCCACCAACTCGGCCTCCATCCCCTGAATCTCCACGTTGAACTCCGAGGCGCGCGCATCGAGCTGTTCCAGTTCGCCGCGGGCCTGCTTCTCGCGATCCTTGAGCTTGCCGGCCGAGAGCGGCAGGTCCTTGAGTTCCGACTCGAGCGCCGCGCGTTCCTTTCCCACCTGATCCAGACGCGCCTTCTCTTCAGCCGTCAGCTTGTCCCCGACCAGGGAACGCATCTTGCCCATGAACTTTTGGCGCATGCGCACCAGCTGGTTCAACACTTCGCTCGAGCTGGTGCGCGCCTGGGCCAGATCGGGAAAAATGCCGACCTGGAGCTGCCCGGCCACCGCCAGTTCCAGACGATGCAAGGTCTCGCTCGAGTCCTTGAGGCCGCGTTGCAGATCGCCCACGTCCTCGGTGAGCGCCAGCACCCGGGCCACATCGGGCTCGGCCTTGACCCACTTGACCGCGCTCGGGGGCACCAGGACCGCAATGTCGAACTTCTCCAGACCCTTTCCCACGAGGTTCTCGAAGTACCTCGGGTCGGCTGCCGCCCTCTTCTGTGTCTCTTTCAGCTGCAAGTGAATGGGCTCGAATTGGTCGAGGGCCTGCATGAAAGCTTCGTTGGCCTGCGCGAAGTTCGCCACGCGCACGTGCAGGTTGCCCACGAGCAGGCGCAGCTCGGGCGCCTGCGGGCTGTCCGGGTTCTGCAGCAGCATCAGATCGAGCGCGCGGTAGGCGGCCTTGTAGTCTTTGGCCTTGATGGCGGTCCACGCCAACTCGTTCATGGCGTCTTCAAAGTACTTGGACTGGCGCGCGATGCCGTTGTAGGCGTCGCGGGCCCTCTCGAAGTCGCCCCGCTCGTAGTACAGGCGTCCCACGGCCAAGCGGGCCAGATCCTGGACCTCCTTGTCCGCGTCGGACTGCGGCTGGCTGCGCAGGACGGTGTCGAAGCCGATGAGCCCGGCCGCCAGATCGCCCTTCTTGACCCAGATGGTTGCGTAGAAATAGCGCCCGCGCAGATAGTAGGGATTGCCGGGCGGCAGGGCCTGAAAGGCGGCCATGGCCTCGTCGAGACGGTCGCGGAAATAGGCGCACTTGCCGCGCACGTAGGGCACGGAAGGCTGCTGGGATGCAGCCGGGAGGCTCTGCAGGCGGGCCAGATAGTCGTCGACATCATCCAGGTCCCCGGTGCGCAGGGCAATCTCGATCAGCCGTTCCAGCGCGTTCTGTTCCTGGCGAGACCCGGTTTTCTTCTGGATGGCTTGCCGGAAATAGCGCCGGGCCGAGTTCAGATCCTTGTCCTGAAAGAGCGACTCGGCGAGAAGAAAGATGGCGTCGTCGTAGGCGTGCGAATTGGGATACGAGTCGACCACGTCCAGCAAGACGGTCGCGGCCTCGCGGTAGTTCTTCAGGTTGAACAGCAACTCTGCGTCGAGCACGCGCCGGTCGGCCAGGCTCGGGTCCACGGGCGGCGTGTCGCGGAAACCGGTGGATAGAACCCGCACCCTCTCTTCCAGGTCCACCAGACGACCGCTTGCCTCTTCCACCTCGCCGGCGAGAGCTCGTGATGCCACAAGAGTGAGAGGCAGGAGGGCGGCCAAGAGGGCTGCGTGCGGCCGGCACACATTGGGCAGGGATCGCTGGGGAGCGCTCTCGCCCGGCGAGATGTAGGATCCTTGCCACAGAAAATGCCGCATCCGAGGTTTCTCCAGGAGGATCGGCTCTACTTCTTCGCGGCCGAAGGATTGCCAGCTTCGGGGGCGACCAGATTCACCCGGAAATCGACCGCGGGTTTGTCCTCCATGTTGGTCGCCATGCCACCCTTTTCGTAGCCCACCACGAGAACCACGGTGGCCTTGTTGTCAGCCGCCACGAAGGTGTTGCTGGAGCTGGCCTTGAACTTGTACCCCTTGAGGTAGCTGAACACCCCGAACCCATAGCCCTGGTAGACGAACTGCACCGACAGGGTGTGGCTGCCGGGTTGGATGGCGCCATTGTAGATGTCGAACTCGGTCATCTCGGAGAGGCGCCCGGTATCGTCCGCCTTGTTGAAGATCTGGACGCCATCCAGCGCGTAGACCGCCTTGATGAGGCGGAACGATGCGCCCATCTCGTTCTTGTGCTTGATGACACAGCGGGAAGCCCCGATGACGCCGCCGAGAACCGTCTCCTTGAGCAGGTTGAGACGCGCGCGGGTGCGGAACACCTGCTCCTTGAGATCGTTGACGTTGCGCTCGAGCGCGCGCAGTCGCACCGTGTAGGCGCCACCATCGCCGGCAGCAGCCGCGGGCGGCGGAGACGCGGCGTTCTCCGACGGCGCACCGGCTGGCGATGGCGCTGCGGCCGGAGCCTCGCGCGGCGCCCCTGCGCTGGTCGTTTCGGCCAATGCCGGCTGCGCCCAGCATGCGGCCGCAGCGAATAGAAAAACAGAAACCCCCCAGGTTCGTAGACTTGTCATTTCGTAGCTCCTTGTGAGCCTCTCAAATCTCGCAGTACTGCACCCTCGCTCCCCACATTCGTGGCGGAGAGTATCCTTGTATAGCAGGCAGCTTCAAGCCCCGTCAAAAGGTTCATGACATTCGCGGAGTTACAAGCCGTGGCCGTCCAGCGGCGGCGCCATCCTATCAGATAGTCGAGGCGCGAGCGATGCTGCGTCGCGATTATCGACCTGCGGACCCGCCCCTCGCGGCGGCCTCGGTGGCCTTCGCCTTTTCGAGCGCACTCCACAGGGCCTCAAGCAGGCCGGGGATCCCCTCCCCCGTGGCCGCACTGACCCCGAGAAGCCGCAAGCCCCGCCGGGCAAACAGGCGCTCCATGGCGGGGAGCTTCTTGCGTGTCGCCGGGAGGTCCAGCTTGTTGAGCACCACCACCTCGATGCGACCGGCCAGGGCAGAGTCGTACAAGGCCAGTTCGCGCCGCAGAGTCTCGTAGTCGCGCAAGGGGGTACGGCCCTCGATCGCATTCAGCTCAAGTAGATGAACCAGGACGCGTGTGCGTTCCAGGTGCCGCAGGAATCGATGTCCCAAACCCGCGCCTTCGTGTGCGCCCTCGATCAGTCCGGGCACATCGGCGACCACAAAGGATCGATCGTCCGAAAGCCGGACCATGCCCAGATGGGGAATCAGGGTCGTAAACGGGTAGTCCGCGACCTTGGGACGTGCCGCGGATATGCGCGCGATGAGGGAAGACTTCCCCACGTTGGGAAATCCCACCAGGCCCACGTCGGCGAGCAGCTTCAACTCCAGCCGGATCACGCGCTCCTCGCCTGGCTGTCCCGGTTCGGCCCGCCGGGGCGCGCGGTCGGTCGATGTGGCAAAATGCATGTTGCCGCGCCCGCCTTTGCCACCCGCGGCCACCACGAAGCGCTGAGCCTCGGCGCGCAGGTCGGCCAGCAGCGCGCCACTGGCATCGTCGTAGACCTCCGTGCCGGTGGGAACCCGCAGCACCATGTCCTGCCCCCCGCGGCCGTACTTGTCCTTGCTGCCGCCGCGTTCGCCGGCCGGCGCTTGATACTCGTGACGGTAGCGGAAGTCGAGCAGGGTCGACAGGCCTTCGTCGGCCAGCAGGATCACGCTGCCGCCGTCGCCGCCATCGCCGCCCGCCGGGCCGCCCTTGGGCACGAACTTCTCGCGCCGAAACGCCACCGCGCCGTCGCCGCCGTCACCGCCGCGCACGCTTACCCGTGCCTGGTCGATAAATGCCGTCACGGAAGCGCTCCGCAGCGCGGGCCGGAGCAGCGACGGAAAGTCGCGGCTAGGCCGCCTCGATGCTGACCAGCTTGCGGTTGCCTGATTGGCTGTACTTCACCTTGCCGGTCTTGAGGGCGAACAGGGTGAAGTCACTGCCAATGCCGACGTTGCGGCCCGGGTGAAACACGGTGCCCACCTGGCGGACCAGGATGTTGCCCGCCAGCACGACTTGGCCGGCGTATCGCTTGACCCCGCGACGCTGCGACTGCGAATCGCGGCCGTTGCGGGAGCTGCCCTGCCCTTTCTTGTGTGCCATGGCTGTCTACGCTCCTGCCTTGATGGCCGTGATCTTGAGCGCCGTGAACGGCTGACGGTGGCCGGTCTTGCGTCGATACGACTTGCGACGCTTGTACTTGAAGATGACGATCTTCTTGCCCCGGCCCTGCTCCATGACCTCGGCCTCGACCTTGATGCCACTGACCTCAGGCTTGCCGACCTGGACATTGCCGCCATCGTCAGCAAACAAGAGAGGCACGAAAGATAGCTTTTCGCCCGGAGAGGCAGGCAGCTTCTCCACGCGCAGGGTTTCCCCCTCGGCTACGCGGTACTGTTTTCCTCCGGTCTGGATGACGGCGTACATGTTTCAAGCTCCCGAGCGAGGCGCGTAATCTAGAGGAGTTTCCCCGGCTGTCAAGGGTTGTCCACTGTCCCGCGATAGCCGCAGCAGGTCGTGGTCGTGGCCGCGACGGGCGCGCGCGAAGCGCGTGGGGCAGGTGGGGTGGGCTGTCCGTCCCGAAGCCCCCGAAGGGGGTGGCCGACGGTGACAGAGACGGAACGCGACCAGGAACCGGAGAGGAACTCAGCGTCCGCTACCCGTGCGGATGCTGACCGACCGCCCGTGACCGACCAGCCCTTCGACCTCCGCCAGGGCCACAATGTCGTCTCCCTGTAGCGCAAGAGCCTCAGCATCGTATTCAATAAAGGACGTGCGTTTGGTGAAATCGGCCACCCCAAGAGGCGACGCGTAGCGCGCGCTGCCACCTGTGGGCAACACGTGGCTCGGCCCCGCGAAGTAGTCGCCCACCGCCTCACAGGCGTGCTCGCCCACGAAGACCGCGCCTGCGGCGGTCACCTGGTCGGCAAGCGCGGCGGCGTTGGCCAGGGCAAGACCCACGTGTTCGGGCGCCAGCCGATTGACCAGGGTGATGGCTGCGGCCACATCATCGACCACGAAGGCGACGCCCCGATCGTCCACCGCCCGACTCGCGATCTCTCGTCGCGGGAGTGTCGCCAACTGCCGGTCCACCTCCGCCGCCACGGCCTCGGCCACCGCTCGCCCCACCGCCACCAGGACAGGAACCGCAAGCACGTCGTGCTCGGCCTGTGCGAGCAGATCCGCCGCCACCCAGGCTGGCTTCGCGCTGCCGTCAGCCACGATCGCGACTTCGGTAGGGCCCGCGATCATGTCGATGCCAACGTCGCCGTAGACCAGTCGCTTGGCCGCCGTCACGTAGGCGTTGCCTGGCCCGGCAATCTTGTCGACCCGTGGAACTGTCTCAGTGCCGTACGCCAGAGCAGCGATCGCCTGCGCGCCGCCCAAGAGAAACACCCGGTCCACGCCCGCCTCGAGCGCGGCCGCCAGGGTCTCGGGCGACGGACCCGGCGTGGTCATGACGATCTCGCGCACGCCAGCCACCTTGGCCGGAATCGCGGTCATCAATACGGTCGAGGCAAGGCAGGCCGTGCCGCCGGGAATGTAGAGCCCCACGCGGTCGAGCGGCATCACCCGGCAGCGCAGCCGGACTCCCGACTCGGCCAGTTCGTACCCGTGCGGCGCTTCGAGCTGGTGATAGGCCCGGATGCGCGCAGCCGCGTTGGCCAGCGCCCGTCTGACCGGCACGCTGGCCCGGCCCGCCTGTTCCACCCATTGCGGGCGCTGCAATTCGATGGCGGCCAATGAGCGGCGCTCGAATTGCTCGGTGAACTCGCGCAAGGCCCTGTCGCCCTGCCGCCGAACCTTGGCTACGATCTCCGCAACGCGGGTCTCGACCTCCTTCGCCAAGGTCGTCCCGCGACCAACAAGGCTCGACAGCCTCGCCTCGTAGTCCGGATCGTGCGCGGTCAGGATGCGTAGCATGGGCTCAAGCCTAGCAGAGCCAATGGGGAATTCGGAGTAGGGAGGCCGAAACCGTAGTCTTTGGCCGGCGCCGTGAAATCTTGGGTTCTGTGCGGGGCGACCACAGGTCGCCCTTACCGCCGCGCGCGTACCACCTGGTCACGTCTTGGATAGGGGCGACCTGCGGTCACCCCTCGGGCGTTCGCACCCTCTTTTCAGCCAGCCTACTTGGCCTTGGCAGCGCGGCGCTGTGCGCGGTACTTCTTGACCAGCGCCTTGGACACGGCCTTGTGCTTGGCGCAGACCATGCCAAAGACGGGCGCCGCCAGACCGGTGCACCCGGGCACCGGGCAGAGCTGCTTGGGCCGACGCTTGATGGGCGCGGGCTGTGCAACCGCTGGCAGGAGGTAGCT
>Ga0265330_10001149_pt1 | contig 15790 bp, 17 predicted proteins | sample 41919metaG_FD_202083 | JGI IMG/M metagenome (GOLD analysis project Ga0265330, IMG submission 202083) | Rhizosphere microbial communities from Carex aquatilis grown in University of Washington, Seatle, WA, United States - 4-19-19 metaG | ecosystem: Host-associated > Plants > Roots > Rhizosphere... | reverse complement strand
CGCATCGCGCAACAGATCCGGAGCCACGTGCTCGTGCTTGTAGTATTGCTGGTAGAGTGCCGCCGACTGCAGGCGAAAATCCCCCCCAAGGTCAATAATCTTTCCCACCCGCCCGTGAAGTCTCCTCACGGCCTTCATTCCTTCGCCGGAGGGGAGCGAAATGAACACAACGTCCAGACCGGCAAGACGATCAGGATCGAGTTCTTCCAGAACCAGAGGGGTCCTCCCGGCGAACGATGGATACAATGCGTCCACATGCAGGCCGGCGGATGATGCCGCAGTCACAGCATCGACGGCGACGTCATTTCTCCTCAGGAGAAGGCGCAGAACTTCCGCGCCGCCGTACCCCGATGCCCCGACAATTCCCGCATGAATCATAGTGCTCCTGCTTTCCTGTTGCATAATTATACCAAAAGATGTATACTTATGCAAGTGGAATATCTCCGCCGAACAACCTTTTTGCGGGAGAACCTCTGGCCTCCGGCACTATGGATTCGGCGCACAAACACGTATCTTTTACCATCCAATCACACCGGAAATCCGCCATGTCTCTATCCGATCGGGAGTCAAGCGTGTTGTTTCACACATACAAGCGTCTTCCTCTTGAGGTCCACCACGGTGAAGGACCCTATCTTTACACAACCGACGGAAGACGGTATCTGGACATGTTTGCGGGTCTTGCCGTGAACGCTCTGGGATACGGCCATCCGGCAATTCTTGAGGCAATTCGGGAGCAGGCGGGCAACTACATCCACCTTTCGAATTATTTTCTGCAGGAGCCTCAGGTCCGACTTGCCGAACTCCTCTCCCGTCATGCAGGATATCCCCGCGTATTTTTTTCCAACAGCGGGGCGGAAGCCATCGAAGGAACACTCAAGCTTGTCCGAAAATGGGGCACGCTCCACTCCAAGAAGCAAATTGTTTCAATGACGAACTCCTTTCATGGAAGGACGATGGGGGCGCTGTCGATCATGGACAGGCCAAGGTACCGGGAAGGATTCGGGCCGTTTCTTGAAAACTGCACCCTTGCCCTCTTCAATGATCCGGAGTCACTAAAAAACTGCATCCACCAGGAGACAGCGGGGGTCATCCTGGAGTTTATTCAGGGAGAAGGAGGTGTCAGACCCGCGTCAATGGAATTCGTCCGGACTATTGAGGAGCTTCGACGCAAGTTTGGCTTCCTGCTCATTGCCGACGAAATTCAGTCGGGGATCGGAAGGACCGGAAAATTCTTTGCATTCGAGCATTTCGGAGTACAGCCCGATATTGTCACCGTTGCCAAACCCATCGGCGGTGGTCTTCCTCTCGGGGGGATACTTGCCGGCGAAGAAGTTGCCGCAACCCTTGAACCGGGCATGCACGGGACAACATTCGGAGGGAATCCGGTTGCCTGCGCCGCAGGCACGGCGGTGATCCGCGAAATTGCCGAGCGTGGACTCATGCAGCACGCTGAAGAGATGGGAAAAGCATTTCTCGCCCGTCTCCACTCACTGGCAGATGGTCATCCCAACATCATCCGCGAAGTGCGCGGAAATGGATTGATGATTGGCGTCGAATTGCACCGCGAAGCCGAATCTCTTGTCACGGCGATGCGTGAGAAGGGAATTCTGATCAACGGGACCGATGGTACCGTCTTGCGGTTTCTCCCTCCCTTAATCATAACGCTGGAACACATCGATATCACTGTCGATACCCTTCACATGCTCATGGAGCGGGAAGAGCGAAAAGAAGACATAGCAGACCGCCACGTCGCCTCTCAACAATAGAGGCTCGAAGCCTTGCGCAGTCTGGAGACATGCTGATGGTTTTCCCTGAATTGACAAACTCAATTCCGGGAATGAAAAGGCGCAGGGCAGCCTGTCCGAAATCGGCCGGAAATCATTGATTTGCGGCGTTCCCTGGGAAATTAACTGGCACGCCTCTTGTCTTTTCATCATTTCGTTCCTATCACAGACCGGCAAACTCATGTTTCCTATTGTTCAGAAAACCTCTCTTGCACCCACGATCACCAAGTATGTAATTCAAGCCCCGTTTGTCGCTCGCAAGCGGAAAGCCGGAAATTTCGTCATGATCCGCGTTGACGAACACGGCGAGCGGATTCCGCTGACGCTGGCCGACAGCGATCCGGCAGCGGGAACCATCACACTTATCGTCCAGGCTCTTGGCAAGACGACCAAACATCTGTCTTCCAAGGAAGCAGGTGACACCATTCTGGATGTCGTCGGTCCTCTCGGAACTCCCACGCCTATTGAACTTCATGGTACTGTCGTGTGCATCGGAGGAGGAGTTGGAACGGCCGAACTCTATCCGATAGCCCGCGCATTGAAGAATGCGGGGAACGTAATCCATACGGTCATCGGTGCGCGGTCAAAAGACCTTGTCATTCTCGAGCAGGAAATGCTCGGCTGTTCCGATGCGGTATACGTCACCACAGATGACGGTTCGTATGGACGCAAGGGTTTCGTGACCGACCAACTCAAGGATCTTTTGGGAAGCATTGGGCCGGTGCATGCGGTCTATGCGATCGGACCGCTCCCCATGATGAAGGCGGTATCAACTGTGACCAAAATATCGGGCGTGAAGACGTACGTCAGCTTGAACACGATCATGGTCGATGGCACGGGAATGTGCGGCGGATGTCGCGTCAATATCGGCGGCCAGATGAAATTCGCATGTGTGGACGGCCCGGAGTTCGACGGCCACCTCGTGGACTTCGATGAACTCATGATGCGCAACAGGAGCTACCTTGAAATGGAACGGCAATCGGAAGCACGCTGGCATCAATGTCGCTTGACGGGGGAGGTACGCCCCGCATGACTCGACTGAACTCCATGAAGCCATCGGAGCGGATGAAGATCCCCCGGCAACAGCCTCTTGAACAAGATGCAACCGAACGATCCACGAACTTTCTCGAGGTCTCTCTTGGGTTCGACACCGATCGGTCCGTCATTGAAGCCTCACGTTGTCTTGAATGCAAGGAAACCCAATGTACAGACGGCTGTCCCGTTGGGATCGACATCAAGAGCTTTATTCAGCTCGTGCTCCAGAAGGACTACGTCGGCGCGGTCAACAAGATCCGAGAGGCGAATTACCTCCCTGCAATCTGCGGACGCGTGTGTCCGCAGGAATCCCAGTGCGAATCACTCTGTGTGCTCGGAAAGAAACTTACTCCAGTGGCAATCGGTAAACTCGAGCGCTTCGTGGCCGATTATGAGATGAAGAACAATCTTTTCCAATCTCCGCACATCCAGGATCATCACAAAGAAATGGTGGCGATCGTGGGTTCCGGTCCCGCCGGGCTCACCTGCGCGGCAGAACTGGCAAAGATCGGATATCAGGTGACCATATTCGAGGCACTCCATGCCGTCGGCGGCGTGCTCCGATATGGGATTCCAGAATTCCGTTTGCCAAAGGAAATTCTCGACCTTGAAACAGAACGGATCAGGGCACTGGGCGTACAAATCTACACCAATTTTGTCGTTGGGCGCACAGCAACAGTGGGGGAACTCTTTGATGAGTGGGGCTTCTCTGCGATGTTTCTGGCCACTGGCGCAGGAACTCCGACCTTCATGGGAATCCCGGGTGAAAGCCTGAGCGGGGTGTATTCCGCAAACGAATTCCTTACGCGCGTTAACCTGATGGGTGCGTACAAATTTCCCGAGTACGACACCCCCGTTCGACTCGGCAAACACGTTGCCGTGATTGGCGGCGGCAATACTGCAATGGACGCGGTAAGAACTTCCCGTCGACTTGGCGCCGAAAAGGCCTACCTCATCTATCGACGATCGAAAGAGGAAATGCCCGCTCGAGAAGAAGAAATCCATCATGCAGAGGAGGAGGGAATTGAATTCCTGCTCCTGACGAACCCCGTGAGGATTCTCGGCGATGAACGAAACTGCGTATCTGGAATAGAATGCCAGAAGATGGAATTAGGCGAGCCTGATGACACGGGTAGACGCAAGCCTGTCCCCGTAAAGGGATCAGAATTCGTTCTGGAAGTCGAAACGGTGATCGAGGCTATCGGACAAAAACCGAACCCCATCATTCAGTCGACAACTCCCGGCCTTGACACGGGCAAACGGGGAACGGTTTCGGTGAATGAGAAGCAGGCAACGAGTCGTCCCGGCGTGTTCGCGGGCGGCGACCTTGCGCGCGGAGGCGCAACCGTGATCCTTGCAATGCGAGACGGGAAGACTGCGGCATCTGAGATTGCCGGTTATCTGCGAAGCAGGAACGGAGATTCCTCAGGAGCCAAATGAAGGGCTCGCTTCGTCAATCACATAGACGCCGCACAGAATCGGGTCAGTCAGATTGTGTGCCTGAATTCTGCTGATGTGTGATGCTGAAAGCTTCGTCCCTCCAGGAAGCAGCTTTATTCCCATTGCCGTGGAAATGTCCGTCGCAATGGTCATCCCCTGTTGAAGCATTCCTATGGCAACCTGATGTTTTCCTTTTCTCCATTCCGGATCGGACTGAGTGGTGACATATTCCACTGCGGCCTGTGCCACCACAGGATCGAGTTCCGTCCCCCGACCGCGCCCGATGCGTTCCAACATCCTCTCTTCAGTTGCTCCACGGCCCGCCTGCTCCACCACAGTGATCACGCGAAGAATACGCGAAGCAATGGGAATCTGATCCCCCAGTAAATGGTCCGGCCACCCCGTTCCGTCGAAGTTCTCAAGCTGATGTCTGATGATGGTCCCGATCTCCTTCAGTTGGGGTATCCGCCCCACAAGCATTTGCCCGAACATGGGATACTGGACGAGCGTCTCGCGTTGCTCTACGGCCAGTTCTTCGCTCGCTCTGGCCAGAACATCGTCGGGCATCGTAATCTTCCCGATCTCATGGATGCGAGAGGCGATGACGAGCGCCTCCAAAACCTCTGTATCCAAATCAAATCGCTTTCCCATCCATCTCGCTATTTCGCAAGCCTTTTCCGCTCTCACTGAGGCGTCAGGAACGCGGAGTTCTATAACATGAGTGATGAGGTCCATCACTCCAGCCAGGTTCTCCCTCAACGCCGCATTGAGCTCCTCAAGCCGCGAGTTATCGTCCTTAAGCTGATCCCCAAGCCGTTTGATTCGCAGCAATGCCCTGATCCGTGAATGGAGTTCATCAGGATGGAACGGCTTTGCAATATAGTCGTCCGCGCCAATGTCGAGTCCTTTTACCACACTGGAAATATCTGATGATGCGGTCACCAGCATGACCATGGTGTCGGCAAGTGCTGGATGGCCTTTGATCCAACGGCACAAATCGAAGCCGTCCCGGCCAGGCATATATCGATCGGTGATGACGAGGTCGGGAAGTTCTCTTCCTGCAATCTGAATGGCGTCGTCGACATTTGTTGCCGTCACCACGCGGTAGCTTTCGGCCATGGAAAGCACGCTCACGAGAACCATAAGTGCGGCGGGTTCATCATCAACTGCAAGAATCGTTGGCGTCGTGTTCATTTGTTACGAAGCTTTGAACTTGATGAGAATACTAATGCGGCGATTAACAATGTCGAATGGGTTCGCACGGTTCCGCAATCGCGTATCAGCGTAGCCCCGCACTTCATCGATTTGCGAATGTGCAACACCGTTCTTTACAAGGATTCTTCTTGCGCTATTCGCCCGTTCCGCACTCAACTCAAAATTCGTGTAGCCGTCCGGTCGATCATACTGCCTGCTATCCGTATGTCCTTCCACAACGATGCGGTTCGGCAGACCACCAACCTCCCGGGCAATGATAGCCAGGATTGCTGCCGCATCGGGTTTAATCTCCGAGGTGCCAACATCAAAAAAGAAGGATTCGGATTTCTCGACCAATTCAATCCGGAGTCCCTCATCCACCAGCTGCAGTTGCACTTGATCCGCGATCTTCGCGAGTTCCGGTCGCTCGGCGATTTTCTTTTTGATCTCCTCACCGAGCTGTCTCAGTTTTGCTTCGTCAATATTGTTGAGACCGGTAATCACCGCCGGCACAGGGGCGCCTTCGATTGCGCCGCTTCCGACTTTGTGATTCGACATAAAGGCCCCGGGGTCCTTAAAGTACCCGGAGATTGATTCCTTCACGGGCTTGCTCTGTCCGACGATCCACAGGACGATGAACAACGCCATCATCGCCGTCACGAAATCAGCATACGCCACTTTCCAGGCCCCACCATGGTGTCCGCCTCCATGGCCTCCCTTTTTCCGAACAATGCGTACCGGTGTCTCCTGCGCATGTGGTGTCATTTGGCAACCGCCTTTGCCGCCTTGATTGCTGCTTCGGTTTCTTCAAATGTCGGCCGCACGTGACTGAAGATTACCCTTCGCGCAAATTCAACCACGATCGTCGGAGAATTGCCTTTTGCATAGGCAACGATGCCGGCTTTGATGCATTCCAGATACCGTGCTTCCGACTGATTGAGGATTTCCATGTTTGTCGACATGGGTTGGATAAACCCATACGACATGAGCACGCCGAGGAATGTCCCCACGAGTGCAGCGCCCACCTTTTCCCCGATTTCCTCAGGTGGCCCGTTGATGGCCTGCATTGTGACAACGATGCCAAGCACTGCTGCCACGATACCCAGGCCGGGCAGCGCGTCGCCAAGCTTCTGGATCAGGCCCGGAGCCAATCCCGATTCTGCGTGGTGCGAATCAATATCTGAATCCAGAAGTGCTTCAATGTCGTACGGTGGAATTCCGCCTCCAAGCAACAGCTTCATAGTATCACAGAAATAAGCAAGTGCGTGGTGATTCTTCACCAGGAACGGGTTCTTACTGAAGATGGCGCTCTTCGCGGGATCTGTAATGTGCTGCTCAATGCTGATAAGACCTTCGCGCTTGGCAACGTTGAACAATTCAAACTGGGTCTGCAGCAGCTTTAGGTACTCCAATTTTGAATAGGGATCGCCCTTAAGAATTGTTCCAAAACTACCCAGAAGTTTTTTGAGGATTCTTGGAGGAGTTCCAATGAGAACGGAACCCACACCCGCCCCTCCTATGATCAGGAACTCCGTCCATTGCAACAGGACGAGAAGCGGCCCGCCATGAAGGACGAATCCGCCAATCACACCAATAAGGACAATCGCAATGCCGATAATGACAAACATATGGTCTTAAAGGATAATGTCATTGAATATTGTGCACAGTCACGACTTCGGCTCAGTCCCGGCCACGTTCAAGCCGGACAATGTTGCGGCAGCTTCTGCCACAGCGCTTCTCTCCACACGCGAAGCTGCTTCATTCTGCCGTTGTGCTTCGGCATACAACTCTCCCCTGAATACACTGATGGATCGAGGAGCGGCAATACCCAGTTTGATTTGTCCGTCTTTTATGGCCAGTACCCGGACGACAATCTGCTCGCCTATCTTGATTTCTTCATCAATCTTCCTTGTGAGTACAAGCATGTTCAATTCCCTCCTTTGCTCTTCGCCGCAACGAGCGGAAATTGAAACGGAAGTGAATCGTCGTCAAGGATCAATTGCTGCGCCGCCCTGGTCTTGCGGTCAATCACCACAGGGCTCCTGAGATTCACTGTCGACTTTTCAACATTGGCGTGCAACGCCGCGATGACCCAAACCTCCTTCTCCGCTCCGACTGTACCCTCGCTATAACCCGGCAGAAGCAGTCCGGGGTCCAGCATCGGGAAATTCAAATCCTTGCTCTCTATGCTGACAAGCCAGCGGAATGGTTCCGAGTCTTCATCGTGGACGATGATGAACCTTTTGTATTGCTCGAACCCTATCATCCCGCTGGAAAATTCCACTACATGATCGGGATCGAAATCAAGATCACCGAATTGTCGGTTTGACCATTTCATTGATGTGTCTCCTTGAGGGAATCGACTGCTTCTTGCGGCTTGTTTTCTCGTGCCCTGACAGCCCCTATCAAAATGACGAGGTCCACCCTCCGGTTTTGCGCCCTGTGATCGGGAGTGTCATTGAGTACCAGGGGGTGGTATTCAGAGAAGCCCACCACGGAAACCCGTTCTGCGTTCAGACCATGATGTTCTATGAGATAATATCCCACATTCACCGCCCTTGCGACTGACAAGTGCCAATTCGACGGGAACGCTGCCGTATTGATCGGAACATTGTCGGTGTGCCCTTCAACCCGAATATCGTTGTGAAGGTTCTGCAAGACCTTTGCGAGCGAGTCAAGGGCGATGAGTGATGATGATTTGATGTCGGCACTCCCTGAGGGAAACAGAAGTTCCTCCATAATATGAACTGTGATTCCCCGCTCGTTCTGTGAAATTGTTATCGGAACATTGTCCTTATCCAGATGCAGCGCTGAACGGAGTTCATCGACGATCTTCTGCCTTTCAGCCTGGATGGACTGGACAGGCGACGGAACAACACCAGGACTACCGCTCATGACTCCCCGTGGCGACCCAAACACCCCTTCCATTGCGCTGACGAATTCTGCATATTTCCCGGCGTCGATTTTTGACATTGCATAAAGGATGACAAATAATCCCAAAAGCAGCGTAATAAGATCGGAGTAGGTCAACAGCCAGCGTTCTTCATTGTCATGTTGGGCTTCACCTCCGCGTCTCCCTCTTTTCATTTGTCCACCTCCTGATCTGAGGCTGGGAGCATGCTATTAAGTCTGGCTTTTATGACGGAAGGTATTTCCCCGGCTTGAATGGACAGTATCCCTTCGGTGATGAGATCCATATACAGGAATTCCTCATTGTTGATATGTTTCAACTTATCGGCCAAAGGCAGCCAAACAATGTTTGCCATGAACACGCCCCACAGAGTGGCAATAAATGCTCCAGCGATGTGTCGAATGAGCGTATTGGCATCGTCGCCCGCGGCTGCGAGAGTCGAAATGAGCCCCATGACCGTCCCGATGATCCCCATGGTGGGGGAGTAGCCCCCCATTTTCTGAAGAATTCCTGCCGCCCTTGCGTGGCGTTCTCCTATATAGGATACTTCTGTCTCTGCAAGCGACCGTAGAATTTCAGGCTCGGTCCCGTCGATCGCAAATCGGAGAATCTTCTTCATATAGAGATTGTCGATCTTGTTCAATTCACGTTCCAGCGCAAGAAGGCCCTCCTTCCTGGCGATGGTGGAGTAACGCACGATTCCGTCAATGGTCTCCTTGACTTCATATTTCGGCGGCATGAGAGCCAGCATGATCATCCTCCCTACTCCGAGAAAGCTCTTCAGGGAAGTCCCTATCATTGCAGCGGCAAATGTGCCGGCAAAGACGATGACCATGGCCGGGAGCAGGATGAGAGCACCCATCTTCCCGCCTTCGAGGAGGAACGAACCGAACACGGCGACGAGTCCAAGTCCAAGCCCTCCGGCAGTGGCTATGTCAAGCGACCGGCGCATGCTACGTCAAGTAGTCCATGAGCGACTTCGGCAGGATCTGTGCGCCCACGTTTAACGCGGCATTCAACATCGTTTCCTCCTGTTTGAGATTGAGTGTGGCTTCCGCAACATCGGTGTCCTTCTGGCTCGAGAGAAGGTTCTGTAATTGCGTCTTCTGGTCAGTAAGATGCGTGGTCGTATTGTCAAGACCCTGGATGAGCGAGCCCACCTTGCTGCCAGACTCGGTGACTGTTTGCGCCAGGGTGTCCAGCGTGGCGGTGTCCGCAGCGCTAGGAACGTTCCCTGATGCCAGGCTATCTCGAATCCTGATCATGACGTCAAAGAGCGCAGTTCCTCCGAATGCTTCCGCTCCTGACACGCCCACTTGCTGCGTCATGCCATCTCCTGTTGCGTAATGCACAGTATTGGCATTGCCTTGAAACGCGACAGTAGTTGTCGGCGGCGGACCAGCATTTTCCGTGAGCACGTAAGGGGCTGTACTTGTTTCTGTTCCGCCGAAGATGAATTTGCCGTTAAACTTTGCATTGGCTTGACTTACCGCTTCGCTGATGATTTCATCCACCTGATTTTTGAGCGCACTCAACGACGTGGTGTCCGGGCCGTCCTTGGACTCGACCACGATTTGTTGGGCCTGCTGGACGAGCGAAGTAATGCTGTCGAGAGTTGAGCCTGACGTCTCCAGAAAACCCTGGCCGTCCACAATGTTCTTTTGATATTGTTCATTCCTGCCCAGGGCGGAGTTGAGCCGCAAGATCATGTCCGCGGCAGTCGGATCATCAGAGACCTTTTCCACGCGTTTGCCGGAAGCAAGCTGGTTTTGCAGGGTAAGGAGTCTCTCGTTACTCCTGTTCACATTGATCAGAAAGTCGGAAGCAATAGTACCTTCAGTTATTCTCATTACGCCACCATATCGATAATCGATTGAAACATCTCGTTGGTTGTGTTTACGAGTCGCGCTGCAGCTTGATACGCGCGCTGATACTGGATAAGATTGGTCATTTCTTCATCCAGCGAGACTCCGGAGACAGAAGATCGCTGGGATTCAAGCTGCGACATAATCAACTGCTGGGAATTCTGCACCGCCTCAGCGCCATTAATGGCGGACCCGACGCCGCTTGCAACTCCGTTATAATACTGGGCAAGGGTCAGGGTGTTCCCGGAAAGCAAAGGTTCGTTGACGATATTGGAGATCGCCAAAGCAATATCGTTGTTGCCTGAAGTGCCATCCGCCGAGGCCGCAACCATAGAGGGATCACTGGCTACGGCTGGATTTACGGCAATATCCGCTGCGGTTGTTCCTGAGAAGAAGGTCACGCCTGTTGGAGGCGGAGTGCCCGTACCGTAGCCTGTGCTGTGCAATGCGTTGACCCTGTTGATCATGGCACCTGCCAGCGTATCGAGCTGACTGAGATATCCCGGCAGGGTTGTGTTCGCCAGTTGCTGCACTCCTCCCAGTTCTCCCCCTCCAATGGTGACAGGCACATTTCCTGAGCTGGTGGCAATGTTAATTTGGCTGCCGGTTTGCACAACACTCAGCGGAACTGATCCCGCACGCGATGCCACCATCGTATTGCCGATCGACACCATGACCGAACCCTTCGGATCGGTTCCAACGGTGACATTCGCTAGCTTGGACAGTTCTTCGATCCTCAGATCGCGCTGGTCAAGAAGGTCGCTGGGTTCCGCCCCGTTGGCCCCTGCGTTGGTTATGCGCACATCGAGGTCACTGATCTCAGACGTGAGTTGGTTGATCTGCGTAACCTTGGCGGATGCGTCATCCACAAGCGAAGACTGTAGCTGCGAGATTTCGTTGTGCAGCCGATGAAATGTGTCGGACATGAGTGTTCCCTGTTGGATCACGCCGTTGCGCGCCGTGCTCTCTTCAGGATGCAGGGACAAATCCTGAAACGAATTGAAGAAGTTCGTCATGGCTGAGCTGAGTCCGGCGTCAGAGGGCTCATTGATGCTTGCTTCAACCTGACTGAGGATTTGCTGTTGCATGTCGGCTTCGCCAGTAGCAGAGTTGCTGTACTGCACTTGCTGATCGAGAAACTTATCCCGAATGCGTGTGACACTTTCGGCCATGACTCCTGTTCCCAGATATCCGAAAGTCTCCTTGGATGCCAGGGTGGGCACCAGTGTCACCTGCTGACGCGAATAGCCGGGCGTGGAGGCATTGGATACGTTATGACTTGTCACCGCGATCCCGATCTGTTGGGTAATCAGGGCTCTGCGTGCGGTCTCGAGAAGGGCATTCAAGCCTGACATGGCTACATCCTTTCATCAACAAGTTTGCGGCGGTTATCGTCCGTTACAGCCCGAAGGGTTTCCTGAACGAAACGGAGTGCATTCCGCAACAGAAGACTGTTCTGCAAATTGATTTCCATAATCCGCGAAGCAGATGCTCTCATTCTGTTCGACAGTGCCTGAAGAACGGATCGTTCTTCCTCGGGCACGTCCGGAATGAGCTGCTGGACGGATTTCGGGCATCCTGCAATCTCCTCGACGCAATGAAGACGATCCTGCTCGAGATCCCGAAACGGGCGAAGGAGCTCCTCCTCACGACGCATCCAGTACTCCAGCACTTCTCCGTTCGATTCCACTAGTGCCTGCTGCGCTCCCGTGAGAGATTCCATAATCGCATCCATGAGTTCAGCTTGCGCGCTCATGATCTTGCACAAATGGTCAGTCTTGATCATTGCTGGCTATCCCTTGTTGTTCAAAATGCTGAAGGTACTTGAGTACTTTGTCCACATATGCACGAGTTTCCTTGAATGGAGGGATCCCTCCGTGTTTTTCAACCGCTGCAGGTCCGGCATTGTACGATGCCACTGCATGTGCGATATTTCCTCCAAACCGATCAAGGAGGGATTGCAAGTATTTCGCCCCGCCCTGGATATTCTGCTCCGGATCCCAAACATTCTGAACGCCCATCGCCGCCGCGGTCGTATCCACCAATTGCATTAGCCCTTTTGCATGCTTTGAGGACACGGCCCGGGCGTTCCCGCCGGATTCACTGGCAATGACAGCTTTGAGCAAACTCGGGTTCAAGTCGTGATCTTTCGCCGCGCTGGCAATCATGGATTCGTACGGTTGGAGCTTCTGGTCAAGACTGTCACGCACTTGCGGTTGCGGCTTTGGCATAACCAATTCACTCTTGTCACTCATCACCGCCGGGGCGGATGTAACAGCTGTTTCTGCATTGTCGATCTTCTTAACCGACGGCGGGACTGTCTGTCCGGCAGGCGAGGGTGCCGGGGTCGCCGGAATGGGCTGAGCCGGACCTTTCGCTGCAGACACACGGACGGGTTTCGGAAGTTCTTCACCCGTCATTTCCCGGTAAAGCATTTCACCGAGCCCAAAACTACTGTTGCGAGACATCTGTCGGGCAAGTTCCGTGTCAAACATCCCCTCCATAACATCACCCCCCAGACTATCTCCGAACATCTCCGTTTCAGACATACTGGATCGCATGCTTTTGAGCATATATCCGACGATTACAGATTCGAAATCCCGCACTGCCTTCTGCAGTTTGGCCTTCGACTGATCGTCCAATAATGTCTTGGCGCCGATCGCCTTCGGCGCAATGTTTTCCGTTGTGCTCATCAAATGATTATGAGTTCCGCCTTGAGCGCTCCCGCCTCCTTCAATGCCTGGAATATGGCAATGATGTCACGCGGGGAAACCTTCAGCGAGTTCAACGCTTTTGCAACATCCTGCACAGTGGCCGCTCCATCAAGCGCTACAACCGCAGTGCTGTCTTCGCCAGCCGAGACTGTGGTAAGCTGTGTTGCCATTGTGTGTCCCTGCGAGAACGCATTCGGCTGTGAGACCACGGGCAGCGATTCAATGTCGATGTTCAGACTGCCGTGGGAAATGGCGACCGGCAGGATCGACACATTTCCTCCGACGACCACCGTACCGGTGCGTTCATTCACGATTACTTTTGCGACCACGTCAGGATTGATTTCCAGCAATTCGACACTGGAGATGAAATCCACCAGTTTGCCGTCCGCTTGAAATTGCGCTGGAACAGTAATTCGAACGAGTGACCCGTCCAGCGCGCGTGCGATGCCAGGTCCGATCTTTGCATTGACCGCCTCGGCGACTCTGCTGGCTGTCGTGTAATCAGACTGAAAGAGAATCACCGATATTGTGGAATCGGCGTGAAGCCCGCTTGAGACCGATCGTTCAAGTAGTGCCCCACTCGGAATCCTGCCCGCAGCCGTATGATTTCGGCGCACTTCATTCCCATTGGCCCGCACACTCATTCCACCCACCGATAATGCCCCCTGCGCCATTGCATAGACCGATCCATCCACGCCCGAAAGCGGAGTGAGCAGGAGTGTCCCTCCTTGGAGACTGGTTGCGTCGCCCATGGAAGAAACAATCACATCACTGGTTGTACCGTCCTTTGCAGATCCCGGCAGTGTCGCAGTCACCATCACAGCCGCGACATTGCGCAGACGGAGGTCAGCTTGCGGGACCGTGATCCCAAAGCGTTTCAACATGCTGGTTACCGACTGCAATGTGAATGTCGATCGCTGGGTATCTCCGCTGCCATTCAGGCCGACTACCAAGCCATACCCAATCAACTGGACTCCCCGGATGCCCTGCACCGACGCAACGTCTTTGATGCGCGTAGCGGAAAGCGCAGTTGGCGCCACCAAAAGACAAACCAGAAGCACAAAGGATATCAACCGTCGTATCATTGGGTCACCTCCTCAAAACAGCCAATGGAGCAACTTGGTCATCCACCCTGGCCCCTGGGCCCGGGAAACAATGCCATTGCCTTCGAACACGATGTGGGCTTCAGCAATGCAATAGGAATACACACTGTTGTCGGGTGCGATGTCCGATGGTCGGACGATGCCGGAAATGCGAATGGTTTGTTCTTCCCCATTCACTACAATCGTACGAATTCCCGATAATGACATGCTGCCATTCGATAAGACGGAATCGACCCGCGCACTGATTTTCGCGCGGACGGAACCGTTTGCAGATGTTTCACCCTCACCCTTAAAGCTGTTCCCTGTTCCAACGCCTAGCCCCAAATTTGGGCCGGTTGCCGTACCAGTGGTTCCCGAGACATTCAAGGACAGGTTACTTTCACGCGAGGTGGTGGTCTTGGCGTCATTGGATGCACTTGAACTTTCCACGACGAGGATTGTGACCGCATCACCAATTCTCATCGCTTTCTGGTCGGAAAAAAGCGAACGCGCAGAATTATCACGCATGTCTTGCGCCCAGGCGCCACAGCTTGTTGCCAAGACCAAGACGAAGAGAGCATCACGCCGAAACATCGGTTGTTTCCTTTCTCGTTGACTGCCGATCAAAGTTCCTATTCAGCCCGGAGTTCCACCACCTGGGCGCTGAGGATCTGCGATCGGACCTTCATTGGAGAACCCGTGGGTTGAACTCTGATGATACCGCCTTGGACTCCATCTTCTAATGCAACGGCAGGCAAGCTCAATTTCACCCCCCCGTTGCGTGTTACCAGGGTTACCAGATCTCCATTGTACACCAATGGCTCCGGCTCGCAAACATTCTGGCAGAGCACCGAACCAGCATTGATGATTCTCCTGGCTCTCAAGCCTCGCAGAGCCGCCAAGCTTCGAAAGTATGTGCCGGCCAGCCTTGTGGTCTCCACTCTTTGCACACTTACGTCAGCGGAATCTATCGGGGAATGCCGGTCAATCCGTCTCGCTGCAACGAGCGCGTTTCCATATGTCCGTACGACACACGACACCGGGATCCTGCGGGCAACGATCTCTTTTTCCATCACGTCAACCATGACTGTGATCGGACCGCCGACGTGCGCTGTCGTGAAAGGCACAGCCCGGAAGCTCACTCCGGAGTTAATCATTGCGGCCGAAGGATACCTGATGGACTGCACCGAGGCCTCCTCCCCATTGGCACGCACATGTTCTGCCACCGCATCGCAAACGCATTGCTCCAGAGAAGGTGAGCCGACATCTGATGCGAGTGCCATAACGAGTGCCATCAAGAGGATTGTCATAACGCTATCGTTTAATGTTGTCCGCTATGCTGAGCATGTCTTCAACGGTCTTAATCATCTTAGAATTGATTTCATAAGCCCGTTGGGCTGTGATCATCCCCACCATCTCTTCAACGACATCGACGTTTGAGGACTCGAGGTTCGACTGGACTATTTCGCCGAACCCTTCACTTCCCGGAGCCCCCACGATTGCCGCTCCGGATGCCGGGGTATCGACATAGAGGTTGTCACCTATCGCCCTCAATCCCGCGGGATTGATGAACTTCGCCAGTTCGAATTGTCCGATCTGAGCAGGGGTTGTGCTCCCCGGAGAAGCTGCCTCGATAATTCCGTCTCTGCTGACTGTGATTGCGGACGTTTCCGAAGGAAATGTGATGCCCGGCTCCACAACGTAACCTTGTGAGGTTACAAGTGTCCCATCGGCAGAGACTTTCAGTGTTCCATCACGCGAATAC
>Ga0265330_10001148_pt1 | contig 15800 bp, 16 predicted proteins | sample 41919metaG_FD_202083 | JGI IMG/M metagenome (GOLD analysis project Ga0265330, IMG submission 202083) | Rhizosphere microbial communities from Carex aquatilis grown in University of Washington, Seatle, WA, United States - 4-19-19 metaG | ecosystem: Host-associated > Plants > Roots > Rhizosphere... | reverse complement strand
AGTTGCCTAACCCTAAGCGAGATGATTCGGCCGGACGTGCCGGAGTCGGACTACTCGGTGCAGGTTGCTGCGGAGCCGATGCTGGTGGAGGCTCAGGGCGACGAGGCGGCTCAGGCGCCGGTGCAGGATCACGCCTGTGAGGCTGTTCTGGTGACGGAGTCGCTTGTGGTGGCAATGGAGCCGGACTCGATGGCGGATCCCTGTGAGGTGGTAGCGGCGCCGGAGTTGGATTCGGTCTGGGCTCCGGTTCCTTCTGCGGTGGAATATAGTTTCCTGGCGGTCCCGGACGTGGCGGTGGCGGTGGCGGTGGCGGCGGTGGTGGCGGCGGAGGAGAGTACACGATTCTGTCCAAGTCTACTCTCATGAAAGTTACACCCTCGATGGTAATCCCCGTCGACCGTCCCGGGTCCTGCAATCCCAGAATAGTCCCTTCTGCAGCCCAACCGTCGGAGTAATCGATAATGAGCTTTGGTCCTGATTGATACGCCATACCAATCGGGCTCGAAAAACCATCGTTCACCTTGTCTCGCAAATCATAATCATAGGAACTTCCCGCCGCCACTTTTCCGTTGGTCGAGACGGCAAGCCAGTCACAGTAGTCGTTCCCACCGTCAGCGAACTGGTAAGAATGAGCGTACACTCCGGCCACAAAGTTCGGGACTGTCCCGTACGCAGCGGTCCGCCTGAACATGTACACAGAGGGATCCTGGCCATGAGAATACTCGATATCCCCGCGATCTCCCGACATTGCGAGAACCTGTCGATCAGCATCATACCAGATGCCGCGTGGATATGACTCAAGGTCGAAGAAGATCGTGTTGTCACCGAGCGAATAATATTCCATCGTGCCGTCAAAGAGGAGCGTTGAATCGCTCACGAGGTCAAGCGTTTCCTGCCCGCTTGATTCGATCCACCGCCACTGTTTTAGCGCCTCAACGACATTGGCCGGAGGATGTTGAATGAGATTCTGTGACAGGGACGTCCCGGAAAGGACCATAAGAACGAGGGAGAGCGTGGTAACAACGAGCAATCGCATTGTAGAACCTCCGATAAGATGGCGACACCCTGTGAAGTCTGTGAAATCGTCGTTGCGCCATGATCTACGGAATGTGCTCCGATGGTATGTATCACGCAAATACATAAACAGTGCCAGAGTTCTGATCGATACAGAGTAATGAAATGTACGAAAAAAAAGGGATTGGGGGATGATTCCCTGGGAGACTGTTTGCAAAACAAGTCAGTGCTGCAGACAGTAGCTACAGTCTATCTTGGGGATGGGCCGCCAAGAATCCTTGCCGGCAAGAGGAAGATAGCGCGAATCAGGCCGAATACTCCATCAATGGCAATGCCCGCCATTCTGAAGGGGAGCAGGAAAATCCAGATAATTGGATAGAGGACGAGTGCCAGGAGCGCAAGGGGCCAGCACATCACAAGCAATATCAGCCAGAGGATGAATTGTACCATTTCCGTCTCCGGGGTTGTTATAAAATTAATACGAAGTCTGGCGTCTGGAGTTGCGGCCACCCCTTTGAGAGGACCGGGATGCTGAACCCTGGAAGCCACAAATGGTCAGGGTGAGAGACGTTGACAATCCGCGTATTGGTCGGTATGTTTATGTGGGAACTTTGATAATGACCGCAACAATGGGTGCCGGGTGAAAATCGAGGGAAAGACAGTTTCATCAATTCGCCTAACGCTCGCCGATCACGTGCGTAGGGGAGATCTTTGGGAGTCGATGGAAGGCGGGTGGGTTCGCTGTGGAGCGTGTGGCCATCGGTGCAGGATTGCGCCCGGTCGGGAAGGCATTTGCCATGTTCGATTCAACAGGGACGGAGTGTTGTTTGTCCCTCACGGATATGTTGCGGCGTTGGCAATTGATCCCGTGGAGAAGAAGCCGTTCTTTCATGTGCTGCCGGGAAGCAAAGCACTCAGTTTCGGCATGTTGGGATGTGACTATCGCTGTGGATATTGTCAGAACTGGCAAACATCGCAGGCCATCAGGGATCCCAGAGCAGGGACATCACCCGAGTTGATGACGGCGGAGGAGATCGTCTCGCTTGCCGTGGAGCATCGCGTTGCGATGCTCACAAGCACCTACAATGAGCCGTTGATTACGAGCGAATGGGCGGTCGATATCTTTCGACTTGCCAGGACTCATGGCATACGCTGCTCGTTTGTTTCGAACGGCAACGGGACTGCCGAGGTGATCCAGTATATTCGTCCGTATATCGATTGCTACAAGATTGATCTCAAGAGTTTTCGTCAGAAGAATTATCAGCAGTTGGGTGGCAGACTGGACAATGTTCTGGACACGATTCAGCTTCTCAAACAGGAAGGTGTTTGGCTGGAAATTGTCACGCTTGTTGTCCCAGGCTTCAACGATTCGGATGAGGAATTGAAAGAGATTGCCGGCTTCATTACCTCCGTTTCCTCGGATATTCCGTGGCATGTGACTGCCTTCCACCCTGATTACCACATGATGGATCCCGATCCAACTCCGTCAGAGTCGCTTATCCGGGCAGCAGAGATTGGGGAGGCGGCGGGATTGCATTTTGTGTATGCAGGGAACCTGCCGGGACGTACAGGGAGGTTCGAGAACACGTTCTGCCCTGCTTGCCGCACCGTCCTTGTCGAACGTCGGGGTTTCACTGTGCTTCGCACTACCATTCACCAGGGGAGATGCCCCCGGTGTCAAAAAGAAGTTCCGGGGATTTGGGAACCCTCCTCACACTCACTGTCGGCGTTCGTGTAATTGATGGCGCGCAGCGCTTCGAGGGGTGACTTGCATATAATCCGGTGGCTGCGTATTATGAACATATGCATTGTTGTTCAACTGACCAGATATGAAAATGAATAAACAACTTCACGATGCAGCGTTTGTCGACCGCCACGGGGCCTTGCAGGCGCAACGGGCAATCCATGACGATTCGACCATGCTTGCGCTGAGTGAAATCTTCAAGATTCTCGGTGACCCGACCCGGCTCAAGATCTGTCTGGCGCTGGAACATCGAGAGCTCTGCGTTGGGGATCTTGCCCTTGTGGCGGGAATCTCGGAATCGGCGGTATCACACCAACTGCATTCCCTCAAGACGCTTCGTTTGGTTCGCTACAGACGGGAGGGGAAAATGACCTATTACATGCTTGACGATGAACATATTGAGCAATTGATCTCCCTTGGCGTAAAACACGTAGAGGAGGGTTAGACACGTGAGGCACATGGGTGCATATTCGCGGTATGTCGTCAACGGGGTATGTTGCGCCACGGAAGAGATGACGCTGAAGAAGCATCTCGACCGCCGCATTGGCGCAGACAAGTACAGGTTTAACCGCGTGACTTGTGAACTCAGAGTCCTCGAGAATGTCGATGTGCAACGCGTCGTTGACGGAGTGCGCGATGCAGGGTTTGAGGCCAAAGCGCCGGAACAGCAGTTGAAAGAGCCCTTCATACAGCAACACGGGCAAACCGTGACAACCATAGGTGCAGCCTTGCTTGGGTCTGCAGGAGCCCTGCTGGCCGGTCAAACGACGCCGTCCATCGGAAAGATCCTGCTTGCAGCTGCCATCCTTGTTGGCGGTTGGAAGGTTTTTCGAAAAGCATTCCTCGCGGTAAGCCATTTGTTGCTGGATATGAACGTGCTGATGTCGGTAGCCGTGATCGGCGCCCTATGCATTGGCCGATGGGTTGAGGGTGCCGCAGTGATTGTTCTTTTCTCCGTTTCCCTGGTTCTTGAAAACTACAGCCGTGCCCGGACTAGGCGAGGTGTTGCAAGGCTGATGGATTTCCACCCGCAGGACGCTGTCGTAATTCGTGGAGGACGGGAACTCACAGCTCCTGCCTCAAGCCTCCTACGTGAAGATGTCATCCTCATCCGGCCTGGTGCAAGGATCCCTGTTGACGGTCTCATCATTGATGGCGTCTCCACCGTTTCGGAGTCGTTGCTCACCGGTGAATCGACGCCGGTGGAAAGAGGGCCCGGCATGGAGGTGTTTGCCGGTTGCATGAATTATGAGGGGGCATTGACCGTGAAGGTGCTCCGCGAGTTTGAGGAAACGCGGCTTGCTCACATCCTTCACCTCGTCGAGGAAGCAAGGTCTCATCGGGCTCCGCTCCAGAACAGCATTGATCGATTTGCAGGAATCTATACGTGGATTGTGCTGGCGACTGCGATCGCTGTAGCGGCTGTTCCTCCACTCTTCTTCATGCAGCCGTTCCAGGAGTGGTTTTACCGCGCACTTGTTCTTGTCGTGATCGCATGTCCATGCGCCCTCGTCATCTCCACACCTGTTACACTCATCAGCGCGCTCACCGCTGCGGCCAGGTCGGGTATTCTGATCAAAGGTGGAGCCCACATCGAAACTCTCTCGCAACTCAGGTCCATAGCACTCGACAAAACGGGAACGCTGACGCCAGGTCGACCCCGGGTGACTGACGTTGTTTCGTTCAATGGCATGAAGGACGAAAAACTTCTGGAGATTATGGGGGCGATGGAAAGGAAGTCAGGACACCATATCGCTTCTGGTGTTCTCAGGGAAGCTGCCGAACGTGAGATCGACATCGATAATGTCCGGGTTGATCATTTCAAGTCAATTCCCGGTCAGGGCATTGCGGCGGTCATCGGTGGCAAGGAGTTTTTTTTCGGGAAGATGGGAGATATCGGCAAGGAGACCAATGAACTCACCGCAAACATGACAAGGCTTCGTCGGCTAAAGCAAGACGGGCATACGGTGATGGTTCTCCGTTGTGGTGAGGAGGAAATTGGCGCGATCGCCCTGCGTGACGTGGCGAGGGATGAAGATCGCGGCGTGGTCGAAGAGCTCGGAGCAATGGGAATTGAGCACATGGTGGTTCTTTCAGGCGACACGAAGGAGTCGGTCGACCGGCTCAGGAGAGAGATTGGGATGGAGCATGGGGTCGGCGAATTGGCGCCTGAGCAGAAGGCGGAAGCTGTCAGGGAGTTGCAGCGGCGCTATGGGCCGACAGCCATGGTGGGAGACGGTGTCAATGATGCTCCCGCTCTGGCGGCGGCATCGGTAGGCATTGCCGTGGGAGCCGGTGGTGCTGACCTAGCGCTGGAAACGGCAGATATTGTGCTCATGGGTGCAGACCTGCAATCACTTCCCATGCTGATCCGATCAAGCCGCAGAGTCCTTGCCATCGTGAAGCAGAACATGGCATTGACCGTCGGACTGAAACTCCTGTTCCTGGTCCTCAGCATTGCAGGGTGGTCGACGATCTGGCTTGCACTTTTGGCCGATGATGGGGCTTCGTTTCTGGCTATCATGAATGGGCTTAGAGCACTGAAGAGGCATTGAATCGTTTCTATGAAACCCAAAGGGAGCTGTTACAAGACGGCCAAGATGTTCAAGAGTCAAATAATGCCAGTTTTCAACGTTTTTTCGAAGGTGGGGTTCTCAGGAATCACCCGTTCCGTCGAAATTGCTGAATGAATGTTGACTAATTCAACTATTCTCCGTACATTTTTAATCCATTTACGTTCATGATTCCTATCCGCAAACGAGGGCTTTGGCGATGTACGCAGTCGTAGAAATTGCAGGCCAGCAGTTCAAGGTATCGCAGAATGACAGCATTCTTGTACCCACGCTAAAGCAAAAGGCGGGAGATTCGGTGGTGTTCAACCGCGTTCTTCTTCTGGATGGCGAAACGGGTGTGAAGGTTGGTCATCCGACCGTTTCAGGTGCGGCAGTGGAAGCGAAAGTACTTGAACATGTGAAGGGTGAGAAGGTCATTGTCTTCAAAAAGAAAAAGCGCAAGGGGTATCGAGTAAAGCGTGGCCATCGCCAGGCATATACTCATGTGCAGATTACGAACATAGCGATGCAGGGATTCTAAGGATGGCACACAAAAAAGGTGTTGGCAGCTCCCGCAACGGGCGTGACAGCAATGCGCAGAGGCTTGGCGTAAAACGGTTTGGCGGGGAACTTGTAACGGCAGGCAGCATTATTGTGAGACAGCGGGGAACACGTTTCGAGCCAGGCTCCAACGTTGGCATCGGCGGGGATGACACACTGTTTGCCCTGATTGAAGGTAACGTGCATTTTCGGAAATACAGCAAGAGCAGAAAAGTCGTCAGCGTTCTTCCCAAAGAATAACAACGCTATTGAGGCGGGAGCAACTTCGAATGCCCGCGTCGAACCTACATCAAGAGTCCTGTCGGTAAACCCGGCGGGACTTTTTGTATTTTGCTCCAAGATTCCAGAACCATCCAGCCGAACCATGAGGGGAGCACCAAAATGAAGATCACCGTGATTGGAGCAGGAAATGTCGGCGCAACAACAGCACAGCGCATTGTTGAAAAGCAGCTTGCCAGCAATGTCGTTCTGGTCGATGTGGTGGAAGGGACTCCACAGGGCAAGGCGTTGGACATCTTTGAAGCGACGCCGATGGAGCGCGCCGATGTTCACGTTGTCGGTACCAACAGTTACGAGGCCACTGCAGGGTCGGACATCATTGTCATTACCGCAGGAATCGCACGCAAGCCCGGCATGAGCCGTGACGATCTCATGCATACAAACAGTGGTATTGTCCGTTCATGCGCTTTGGCCAGCGCCGCTGTGTCACCGAACGCCATCATTGTCATCGTGTCCAATCCTCTCGATGTCATGGTGTATGTCGCCTTGAAGGCGAGCGGCTTTGATCGCCGACGTGTGGTCGGGATGGCGGGAGTCCTTGACTCCGCGAGATTCCGATCCTTTATTGCCCTCGAACTCAATGTTTCCGTCGAAGACATTAACGCATTCGTCCTCGGGGGGCATGGCGATTCCATGGTGCCTCTCCCTCGCTATTCCACTGTTGCAGGGATCCCCATTACGGAATTGATGAACGCAGAGACGATTGAACGGCTCGTCAAACGGACGCGTGACGGCGGCATTGAGATTGTCAATTATCTCAAGACCGGCAGCGCATTCTTTGCCCCTTCGTCATCCGCAGTGGCAATGGTGGAATCGATTGTCCGAAACAAAAAACGGATCTTGCCATGTGCGGCCTATCTCCAGGGGGAGTATGGCATTACCGACACCGTCGTCGGCGTTCCCGTGAAATTGGGCCGGGGAGGAATCGAGGAAATCATACAGATTCAGCTTACCTCGGGAGAGCGAAAAGCACTGGAAAATTCTGCCAATGATGTGAAACAGTCCATTGCAAAACTCAGCCAATAGGTCCATCTTCCACGTCCCTATCCAGCCCATTCAGGCGATGCGGGGCATCCGGGCATTGTGGCGCATGGGAATCGTGCTCCTCTTCGTGCTGCCAGTTGAGGGCTGCCGGGAGAATTCACCGTTGCAACCGGTTCCAGCGTCTGGTACCACGGTGATTGTCTGGCATGTTGGGGATCAGTTTACCTATGACACATGGCGCCTCAATAGTAGCGGCCCCTCCTCTTCGGATTCCCCATTTGTGACAATCCGCCGTGTCGTGGCTACAAATGTAAACATCTTTGGACAGATTGGGGTCACGGTCATGATCGACAGCCTAGCAGATACGGGCGGTCGGACAAGGACCGATACGATATACTTCTATCAATCGAGTGACGGTGATCTCTGGCAGTATGGACTTCTCAGCAGCCTTGGGCAGCGCTATGGTTGGGGTGTGTTTCCACTGCAGTGGGAGAGGATCGCGGGATTGTCTGAGGGTTGGGGGAACGGCTGGTCAACAGGACAGGCTGATTCCATATCGGAAGTGGTTGGGTCTGACAACGAAACACCGTTCTATTTCGCACTACCTGTAAACGGATCGAGACTCCTTCTGACTGCCCATGGTATTGAACTCTATGATGACTTCACCACGTTTTACGGGTTCTGGATCTCCCCGTCGCCTGCCGTGTTCATCAGAATCGTTGAACCCGCCTCATCCACCTCACAAGGACTTCTCCGAGCGCTCAGATCTGCAGCGCTTAAGAGCTCTCCGTAATGTGCCACCTGTGAGTTGGGCCCACCCCGGCCATCAATGGCGTTTCAACATTTCCTCGTATCCAACCATAACCGCACTTCCGTCCCGTTCTTTGTGGATGCGAATTCCACCTTGTCCATCAACGTCCTCATGAGAAAAATACCACGCCCGCTTTCCTTCAGCAAATTCTTCTTGGCCAGAGGATTACGCACGGTATCCGGTTTAAAGCCGACTCCCTGGTCATTGACAATGAGGAGCAGCCAACCGGGAAGAATTTCGCAACAGAGGTTGACGCGCTTCTTTTGGTTGGTTTGATTTCCATGAACGATGGCATTATTGACCGCCTCAGTGAGGGACACCATGACTTTATGAAACTGAATTTCATCGAGTGTGATGGAATGCGTAACCCGGTTCAAGAACAGCTCCACACGGGCAACATTCTTGGGGGAACTTGCGAAGCTGGCCCGGAAGACAGTCTTCTGTGATTTCACGCCGGCTCTCCTCATAGCATTAAGTGTAGCATAAGAGTCATTGTCGCCAGACCGCGAAGGCTTCCATCAGATTGAAGCCTGTTTTCATACCATCCGTGAAGCGCGATTTGGCTGTGCGAGCCCGGACTCCAGACTATGGAGCACGTCGGACCAATACTTCGGTAGTACGCATCGAGGGTTTTTCCGATGACATCATCGTACCGGTAGCGCGTCTGGCTAAAATGGCGGATCCCAAATGCAAAGAACACATCCCGATTCGGTGAGAACCGCAGCTGGATAGCCACATTGCGATCGACATAGGAATTCTCCGTCCGCTCTCTGAAATCGCTCCAGTTCAATTGCCCGCGTTCATAAAGTTTCAACGATCCGCTAAGATCGACTCCCACCTTTCGCGTGAAGTCCAGGCTGGAAGAATCCGACCAACCGAATTGCCGGTACGAATAACTTTGGACAAGGGTTTGCGGAACCTCAAAATCATACACGGTGTAACTCGCGAGAACCTCAAAGGAATTGAGGGAGACAAACCATGGCCTCGGCCGATACAGCACTGTCGGCGACAAACGAAGGACCCGGTTAATGTTGTTGCTCCCGCTTCGATCGGAAAGCAAATAGACAAGGTGGCTCAACGTTCCCTCCAGCGTCACGCCGATATCCATGACGGATGAGAGGTGATGCCGCGTGCCGATAGAGGTTACCACAAGAAGCTCATCTCTGTCTTCTCTGTTCAGTTCGCTGGGTGTATCGTACCGTAACAGACTCGCGCTCGTTGCCAGAAAAACCTCGTCCGACCCGGACACCGGAAAATGTAGCGATCCTGCAACCATCGTCCGGCGTCCCAGGTTGTTCTTCGAATCCTCCTGGAGTGCGCGCTCGGTGAGCAGTGGCCCGGTTGTTTCCTCGGGGGAAGAGAGTATCCCGTGCAACTCATTGCGCTCGCTGTAGCCGAAGCGCAGTGATGCGTCTGCTCGGCCGCGTGGTGAACGCCAACGTCCCTCGATATACGTATCAAGCTGGAATTCGTCCACGTATGTATCGTACGTCCCCACCGGCCGTGTCCCCGGAGCGTATTGGAGAACCTTGTCGAGAATGCGCGATCCAATGCCGAAGTAAAGAACAGTCTGAATGGATTGCTCGACCTGATACGCGAGAGTGTTTGCCACGGTAAATACGTTTTCCCGCCGGCTCTCGATACTGCTGTCAGCCGAGTAAAATTCCCTCCTTTGTCGGTACAATCCCACCACGACGCTGTCGATGGCATTCGGACTGAATTGTCGTTCGATGCCTGCGAGAAAAAAGTGACTTTCCAGCCTGCGGGGATTCAGCAAATCTTCATGGTACTGTCCGGACATGTTCAGAACATAGCCGTCAAGATCGTAAGGACGGAGCTCGGCTCCAATCTGGTACGCCGGTCCGTGGTCGTGAAAATCGGACTGGGTATCCCATCGGTATCCTGCGAGCGGAGTAACCGTGAGGAAAGAGGCGGGGGAAAGTTCCAGCCCTCCAAGAAGCGTGTGCATGGAGGCTTTATTCAGTCCGATGTCGCGACTGTCCGTAAAGACAAATGAGTTCCAGCGGCCGACAGCCGCAACCCCATTGCCCAACGGTTCGGTAAGGGAGAAGCTTGCCTGCTGCTGATTGTTCAGGACTTTGCGTGTCGGGTCGGAATCGAGCTGAATGATGGTTGTTGAATATTGTTCGCGGGCGGAGGTACGGACGCCTGCCAACGAAGTGTCGAGAAAAGCGAGGGCGCTCCATGTGAAGGTATTCAGATTGCGATCCACTGTAATGCCTGCAGTATTCCGCGGAATATGAATCGAGTCCTGCGTCGAGGGGAGTGGCGATGCAGCGTGAGGTTCATCCTGGCCATGGGCACAACAGGTATACATGCCAATCGCCAGTAAAAGAACATTGCGCACCATGGCACCTCAGCACAAGTCGATGCAATTTCCACGTGATGGTATCATCACACCGGAAAACCCGGCGCCCCGTACATCCGTGGCGAGTTTTTCCGACTGGTCTGGATCACCATGAACGATGAAGATCTTGCGCATGCGCTGCCGATCGAATTGTTCGATATAGCCAAGCAATTCATTATGATCTGCGTGACCGCTGAACGAGTTAAGTACGACAACCTCGGCCTTGAGCTCATGCGGTTCCCCAAAGACGTTGACGATGGGTTGATGCATGACGAGTTTCTTTCCCAGAGTGTTCTCGGCCTGATACCCGGCGATGATCACCATGTTCCGCGGGTCTTCAATGCTGTTGGCCAAATGATGAACAACGCGTCCGTTGTCTGCCATGCCGGAAGCGGCGATCACAACGAACGGACCGGGACGGTCATTCAGTTCCTTTGAATGTTCCACATCCCTGATATACGTAAGAAGGTCGAACCCGAAAGGGTCGTTGTTGGTTGTCGCATTGAGAATGGTCCGGGTTTCCTCATCGAAACATTCTGGATGGCGACGAAATACGTCGGTGACATTCACCGAGAGCGGGCTGTCGACAAACACGGGGAGGTAGGGAAGCCTCCCCGCGACACTGAGGTTGTGGAGAGTATAGACAATCTCCTGAGTGCGTCCGACGGCAAAACCGGGAATGATGACTTTCCCGCGGCGTTCGGCTGCCCGAAGCAGAGGCTCAAGCAGCTGGGTTTCCATTTGCTCCACCGGCGCATGGACCCGGCCGCCATAAGTGCTTTCGCTGATCAAATAGTCGGCGTCACTGCCGATAAAGACCGGGTCGCGAAGGATTGGCAGCCCGCGTCTGCCCAGGTCGCCGGTGAACGCAAGTCGAACGGCTGTACCGTTCTCCTTTAGTGAGAGCATCAAGCTCGCCGACCCGAGGATATGACCCGCGTCTTCGTAGCGACAGCGGATTCCCTCACCCACATCAAACTCAGTGCTGTACTCAACACCCCGAATCAGTGGAAGAGTCTGTTCAACGTCTTCTTGTGTGTACAAGGGGGCGACGGGAAGGAGATCTTTTCGGCGGTGCTTCCTGTTGACGAACTCGGCGTCACGCTCCTGGATGAAGGCACTGTCCTTCAACATGACATTCAGGAGATCCTGAGTAGCCTTGGTACAATAGATGGGTCCGCGAAAACCCTGACGCACAAGCCCCGGAAGGTTTCCACTGTGATCGATATGGGCATGGGAGAGAACAACTGCATCAATCGCCGAAGGGATGAAAGGAAACGTGCTGTTGACCCGCCACGATTCCTCCCGACGTCCTTGGTAGAGTCCGCAATCAAGAAGAACAGTTTGCGCGCCGACATGGAGGACGTGCATGGAACCAGTGACAGTGCCGGCGGCACCCTGAAACTCAATGTGCATTGGTCAAGAATCTCGCGGTGATAAGTGAGAACAAGGAAATTACGCGAATTTCCGGCCGGGAATCAATCGGGATCTTCCCTACGCTTCAACATCGTTCTTCGTGGGCTTCTTCATGAACTGCGCCTGGATGAGGATGCCAACCAGGGCAATGCCAATCATAAGGAGGGGCATGTCCTGCAGATGAATTGCCTGAGTGACTAGTGCCGCTCCGACCAACGATGAGAGGATCACTAACGCCCAGTCAAACACGAAACTGACAAATATCGCGCCTGCGATCCCGCCGACGATGAAGAGTACGCTCGACATTGCCGTCGAAAGCTCCATCGTTGAGCGCATGAGGTTCATGACAAAGAGACCGCCCGACAGAAAACCGGCAACCGCAAGGGCAATCCGTTGCAGGAAGAACGCAAGCACCACGCCCACCGCCCCGCAAAGAAGACCCGCAACCAATGCACCGTTTTCCGTCAAGTCAGGAAACACCAACTGTGAAAAGTACATTCCGAGCGCAAATCCTGCAACGCCAACAAAAAGCCAAAACAACTTGCGACCGAGGACCAGCATTGCGATGCCAAGAATGAGGATTACTGTGAGGCTCATGGATTGCGGTCCAGAAGGTTCAGACGAAAGAGTATTTCGGAACTACCTGGTTGTCTTCTTCGCAGGAGTACAGCCGCGGCACTTTGACAGCAACGACGAAAATTCCCGTTTTCTCTGACCGTTATCCATGCTCCATCTCGTACATGGCTTCCGTGTAAATGTCGCAGAGACGACAACGGGAACTTCGGTCTCCTGCGGTATGTGAAGGATGCATCCAGCAAGGAAGGTGGTTTGACTCATCAGGCATGCAAGCGCGAGGTCTTAGGTGAGAAACGTCGGCAAAAAAGTCCCGCAACGTCTCAATGGTGAATCGGCGAGCATGGACAATCAACCGAATCCGACGAATGCGGTCCAATTCGCTCATCGCGTATCGCCTGTGTCCCGACTTTCTTCGCTGAGGGATTACCAGTCCATGATTTTCATAAACCCTCAACGTCGGTTTGGAAATCCCAAGAATGTCCGCCGCCTCTCCAATGGTGTATGTCGTTTCGTCGGCAAGCGCTAGCATTCGAGTATCGCTTTTTGATGAAGAACTTCGCTCTCTGACCAAATTTGGCTAAAGTATACGATTTTCCGCAGGAACAGTCAATCCTCTGTCGCTCCATTCTTTCATTCCCTGGCCTCTTCATTGATGAAGAAGAAAGTCGGGTGCTGCAAGTGGAACTTGAAAAACGTCACAACTTTATGTGTTTTGGCCGATTCTGCAGTCCACTCGAAAATCACTAGCGGCATTTCGGAGATTGACAGTTATTCTATTATTTCTTGAGGTATGCGTTCGTCCCCAGAACGTCTGCGCTGTTTAATTTTTCTCACCGGTTCAAATGGTCATTTGACAGTTGTGTCACCACTCTTTTTTGCTCTCTGGGTAATTCCAGAAGAACGCTTGCAACCTTATGCCTTGTGTCGATTGTTCATCAATTGCCTGGCGGTGAGAAACGGCGCATCCGCCTCAAGAGCCTAAGCCCCGATTCCTCCTGGTTCTTCATTCCACAACGTCGTGAATTGCTGTGGACGCCCCGCGTCCCAACACCATCATCCATCACTTGCGTGCAGAGGAGCCATGAAGAGCAAACTGTTACTCACGTCCGTTCTCTCCACAATGATGATCCTGTTTTGCGCAGCGAGCAGTTCATCGCAAATACTCTTTACTGCATCACTGAGCGGTTCACAGGAAACACCGCCGAATCCTTCCCATGCCACGGGCACTGCCTGGGTTCTCCTTAGTGCCGACATGACGACACTGACCTACCGCGTGACGTATGCTCAACTCGAGTCGACCTATACAGGGGCCCATTTCCATGTGGCTCCGCCAGGTGTGCCCGGTCTCGTGGTTAATCCCCTTACGTTCGACGGCAACACTGTAGACGGAAGCTGGACGGCCTTTCCCGACAGCATCCTTTCGAATCTCTTCAAGGGCAATGTGTATGTGAATGTCCACAGCCAAAAGTATCCCGGAGGCGAAATACGCGGACAATTGGTACAGACTTCAGGCATGGGATTCACGTTGAGTCTGGATGCGTCTCAGGAAACGACGCCCAATTCCAGTCCATCCACCGGAACAGGGTTTGCATACTTCGATAGCGCCAATACGTTGAAGTATCGCGTTACGATTGCCGGACTATCGAGCGCGCTGACAGCCTCACATTTCCATCTCGGGGCACCCGGAGTGCCCGGCTTGGTGGTCAACGAGGTGGCATTTACCGACAGCACCACTGATGGCGTATGGGCAGGATTTCCTGACAGCTTGTATGGGCAGGCGGCAAGAGGCTTGTTGTATGTCAATGTGCATTCCTCTAATCACCCGAGCGGGGAAATCCGCGGACAACTCGAATCTGTTACGGGACAGCGGTTCACCATTGCGCTCGATGGATCGCAGGAAACACCCCCCAATGTTTCGAACGCAACAGCGACAGGCTGGGCGATTCTCAATCGTGACGCCTCATCGCTTACATATCAATTTACGTATGCTCAGCTCGACAGTCCGTTTACTGCCTCGCATTTCCATTCTGCTCCCCCAGGTGTCAAAGGGTCTGTTGTAATGCCAATCAACTTTATCGGCAATACGGCTTCAGGTGTCTGGAGCAATATCCCGGATAGCCTGGTGGCGGAACTGCTCAAAGGAAATATCTATACAAACATCCACAGCATGAAGTATCCGGGAGGAGAAATCCGCGGGCAGCTCTATGCGGAAGAGGCTCCGGTACTCACCCTCAGTGCCAACGCCGCCCAGGAAACCCCTCCCACGAACTCGGGTGGCATGGGGACTGGCTTTGTGGTATTGGATAGCACCGCTCTGAAAATTCATTATCGTGTCACCATTGCGGGCATGGATACAACGGTAACCATGGCGCATTTCCATCTCGGGGCACCTGGAGTGCCAGGCAATGTGGTTCAAGCGATCGCGTTCACCGACAGCCTCTCGCAAGGTGATTGGCTGGGGTATGCGGATGACGTGATTCCTGAACTCATGAAGAACGGACTCTATATCAATGTGCATACACTTGATTTCCCGGGCGGCGAGATTCGCGGTCAGGTTATGTATCAACAAGTCACCGTTACTGCTGTGGAACCAGTGAGAAGTGCTTCACCGCAAACATACAAGCTTGAACAGAATTATCCGAATCCATTCAATCCCAGCACGACGATTCTGTTCTCCCTGCCGTCGGGCACTCATGTGACTCTCAAAGTCTACAATTTGCTGGGTCAGGAAGTGTCGACGCTCGTTGATGGATTCCGTCCGACGGGAGCGTACCGGGTCACATTCAACGGTGGCTCCCTTGCGTCGGGAGTTTACTTCTATCAGTTGAATGACGGGAACAAAAATGTGATTTCCCGCAAGATGCTCCTTCTCAAGTAGCCGGGAGCTCTGGAATTCCATTCAGGCAGAAGACAGGTTGTGCATGGTTAACAAAGGAACAAACCCAATGAAACTCCCTCTCGGAGTTTGCTCCATACTGCTGATTTCACTTCTGCTCTGGGGGTGCAGGGACTACGGAATTGCACCTGACATTGCGGCTCCTGCACCCCCCGTTACTGTTGTTGCGCAGGTATCCTACAAATCCAATGTGCTGCCCATTTTTGTCCGTTGGGGCTGTGAAGGCTGCCATGGCGGAACAAATGGGTTGATAGTCACGTCGGTGGCTTCACTCCTGAAAGGAGGAATTCATGGACCGGCAATCGTCCCGGGAAATGCCGACGCAAGCATCCTTGTTGAAAAAGTCAGCGCCACCCCCCCGTTTGGAGTCAGGATGCCCCAAGGTGGACCATATCTTTCGGATAGCACAATTCAGGTCATAAAGAATTGGATAAATAGCGGAGCGTTGGACAATTGAGTCTTCTCACCGGACTCAAGACCCTGGTCACGATGGCGACACAACATTGTTTCTCAGAAGGAAATTGTTCAGGGTCAGGTTGTTGGTGAGGTGAATATTTCTGTCGGGTGGGACTCAATGAGGGGCTTTCCGGTAAGGAAAA
>Ga0265330_10001146_pt1 | contig 15813 bp, 15 predicted proteins | sample 41919metaG_FD_202083 | JGI IMG/M metagenome (GOLD analysis project Ga0265330, IMG submission 202083) | Rhizosphere microbial communities from Carex aquatilis grown in University of Washington, Seatle, WA, United States - 4-19-19 metaG | ecosystem: Host-associated > Plants > Roots > Rhizosphere... | reverse complement strand
CCGGCAGGGGCGGCCTACCTGTCAGAGATCTTCCCGGTGCTGTGCCGGCTGGATCGGTTGGCGCACGCGCGCGACTGGCTGCCCAAGGTTAGCGATGCGACCGAGCTGCGCAACCGGGCCTTTGCCGGCTTCCATGAACTGCTCAGACGCCTCGCCCAGCAGCAGCCGGTGGTGGCTTTCATCGACGATCTGCAGTGGGCTGACCGTGACAGCTTCGCGCTGTTGCAGGCCCTGCTACACCACGCCAGCGCGCCAGGCCTCATGCTGGTGGCCACCTGTCGACCGGTTTCCTCGGACGATGCGCTGATTACCTCTCTGCGCGAGATCGCGGCGCATTCTGCGGTGAAGCGTGTGGAGATCGGCCCGCTCTCGCCAGAAGCGGCCTCGACCCTCGTGGATCGCCTGGCCGACTCGGACGACCTTGACCAGGCGGTCAAGCAGCGCCTGGCCGATGCGGTGGTGCAGGAGGCGGGCGGCAATCCGCTCTTCACGCTGGAGTTGATACGCTACCTGCGCGACGTAGTTCTTCCGCGAGATGGGCTCGATGACTTCACCGCGGGAAAAGCCGTGACCCTGGACGCCTTGATCTTGGAGCGCCTGCGCGCCTTGCCCACTGAAAGCCAGCGCCTGCTCGAGGTCATCGCGGTGGCAGGCGATCCGCTGCCGCAGAAGGCGCTGGCCGACGCAGCCGGCGTGCCTGTCGGATGCGAGGGTTGGGAGCGCGGCATCGCGGCGCTGACACAGGCGCGCCTCATCCGGCGCGGCGGAGGGCAGGGATCCGACCTGGTCGAGCCCTTTCACGACCGCATCGGCGAGGCGGTCATCGCTAGCCTGGATGCGGCAGCGCTGGCCCGGTTGCGCACCCGCATCGCGCACGCCATGGAGAAATGGGGCCGGGAACGAACCGACATGCTGGCCCGCTACTGGCTGGAGGCGGACGACCTCGAGCGCGCCAAGTACTACACGCGCGAGGCCGCCATCCAGGCGCGCACCAAGCTGGCTTTCGATCGCGCCGCGCAGCTGTATCAAACCGCGGCGGCGCTGGAGTCGCAGCAAGAGGCAAGGCGCGAACTCCTGCAGGCGCTAGGCGACTGCCAGGCCTGCAACGGATTGCCTTTCCTGGCGGCGCAGGCGTACCAAGAGGCCGCTGCGCTCAGCGGACCCGAGCTGGCGCCGCGTCTGCGCCACCTGGCCGCCGAGCAACTTCTGCGTGGAGGCCACATCGTGCGCGGGCTGGAGATCCTGGGCGAGGTGCTGGGCCAGGCCGGGCTGCGCCTGGCGCGTCGTCCGCGGCGCGCCCTTTGGGCGGTGACCGGACGCCTGTTGTGGCTGCGCCTGCGGGGAATCAAGTTCAAGGAGCGGCCATCTTCCAGCATCCCGGTCGAGCAGGCCCGCCTGCTCGATTTGCTGTGGTCGGTGAACACCGGCCTGGGCGTGGTGGACACCCTGCGCGCCGACGATTTTCTGCTGCGCTTCCTCCTGCTCGCGCTCGAGGCTGGGGATATCCGGCGCGTGGCGCAGGGACTGGGCGTACTGGCTGGGCAGCTGGCGGCACTGGGTGGTTCGTACCTAAGCTGGGCCGCCCGCCTGGTGGCGCAGGCCGAGGTGCTGGCGCGCCGCTCGTCCGATGCGCCCACCATCGGGCTGGCGCTCATGTGCAAGGCCATGGTGCGCTACTTCGCGGGCGAGTTCGACGCTGTGGCCAACGAGCTGGCCGCGGTCGAGCAGTACCTGCTCACTCACTGTCTCAACGTGGGCTGGGAGCTGGCCACCACGCGCTCATTCGGGTGTTTCTCGCTGCGACTGTCGGGCCGGCTGCGCGAGCTGGGTGAGTGCTTCGATCGCTATACCGCGGACGCGGACCGCACCGGCGACCGTTACCTGGCCACCAACCTGCGCACCTACCAGTCCATCGTCTGGCTGATTCGCGGCGATCCCGGGCGGGCCGCACGCGACATCGAAGGCGTGCTGGATTCCTGGCCGCGCGATCTATACCACGTGCAGCACTTCTTCCACTTGTACGCGCGCTGTGAACAGGCGCTGTACGGCGGGCGTCCTGAGCAGGCCAGCGACGCGCTCGAGGCTGAACGTCGGCGGCTGGTGGACTCCGCGCTGTTGAAGATCAGCGGCATCCGTATCGAACACGCATGGATCTCGGGCCGCGTGGCGCTGGCCATGGCCGAACGCGTGCCGGTTGGGCAGCGCGCTTTGCACCTGCGACGAGCGCGTCGGCACGCGCGCACGCTGGAACGGGCCGAGCACCAGACTGGCGTGGCCATGGGCACCCTGTTGGAAGCCGGCATCGGTTGGCTGGATCGGTCGCCCTCGCGGGCCGCGACCGTGGTGGCGCTGGAACGGGCGGTGGCCACCGCCGAGGCCGCGGGCGCGCTCCTGCTGGCCGAATCAGGCCGCCGCTGGCTGGGTGAACTGCGCGACGACCCCGAAGGCAGCAAGCTGCGCGACAGCTCGCGCAACTGGATGACCGGCCAGGGCGTTCAGGATCCCGATCGCATCGCTCACTTGATCGCCCCCGGTTTCAAAAGCCCTCACCCCGCAATCCCATCAGGGCGCTGGTGAGACACGACGGGCTGGCCTGGGCAGCCGCCGCTAGCGCTTCTTTCGCGTGGGCGGAGGCGGGGGCGCGGGCCGCGCGGCCTTCTGGTTGCTGACGGGCGCGGCGTGTGTCGGGCTGGTCGGTGGGGGCGGAGCTGCCGTCGGCCCATGTGGAGGAGGTGCGGCCGGGGCCGGGCCCGCGTGCCCGCTCCCAGCTTGATGCACAGGTGGTGGCGGCGGACTGCCATACCCACTCCCGGCCTGATGTGCAGGCGGCGGTGGCGGACTGCCATACACGGCCCCGGAATGATGGCCAGGAGCTGGTGGCGGGCTGGCATACACGGCCCCAGGGCGATGACCAGGAGCCGGCGGTGGGGCCCCGCGATACGCAGCCGCTGGCCGCGCATAGTAGTAGTCGCGACGACCCTCGCGATCGTTCCAATAGCCACGCTGATAGACGTAGCGCCCGTTGACCACCTCGTAGCGAGGCCCCACGTAGAAGTAGCCAGGACGCGCAGGCGCCCAATACCCGCCAATCCAGAACCAGTCTGCGCCCGTCCAGTCCCAGTAGCCCGGAACCCAAGCGTAGCCTGGTCCCGGTGCTGGCGACGCGTACTCCATGGTTGGCGGAGGCGGCTGGCCCGGCACATACACCTGCGCGTCGGCTTCGACGTACGCAGGAGGGGGCGGAGCCGGCGGCGGCGCTTGCGCGGGCCCAGATTCTACTGGAACGGTGGCGGTCCAGGTGCCGTAGCAGCCGGCACCGGCCAGACCGGCGAAGATAAGTAAGCAGGGAAACGCGCGCTTCATGCTGTCCTCCATAGATAGGACTGATCAGGCTAGTCCTGCATTCACCAAGGAGCAATGTCTGTGATTGCGAAGGCTACGCGCGGTGCGCCGCCGGCAGAAGCAACCGAGGCACAATGTATGTCTTGGCGCGGGCCACCCTTGACCGTCGGGAAAGGGCCGATTACAACCGGCGTGAATCATGGGCTCCTCGACCTCGCGTGAGACGATTTTTTCCGGCATCCAGCCCTCGGGTGAGTTGCACCTGGGAAACTACCTGGGGGCCATTCGCAACTGGGTCGCGCTGCAGGACAACTACCGCTGCTTCTTCTGCGTGGTGGACTACCACGCCATCACCCAGCCCTTCGAGCCCGGTGAGATGCAGCGTCGGGTGCGCGACATGGCCACGGACCTTCTGGCCTGCGGCATCGATCCCGCAAAGTCGACCCTTTTCGTGCAATCCGCTGTTCCGGAGCACACCGAGCTGGCCTGGGCACTTTCCGCGGTCACGCCTCATGGCGAACTGGGGCGGATGACCCAGTTCAAGGAAAAGTCTGAGAAGAACCCGGACAACGTCAACGCCGGGATCTTCACCTACCCTGTTCTGCAAGCCGCGGACATTCTCATCTACGGGGCCACGCGCGTGCCCGTGGGCGAAGACCAGCGTCAACATCTGGAGCTTGCGCGCGAGATCGTGCGCAAATGGAACGCGCGCTTCGGCCAGACCTTTGCCGAGCCCGAGGCGTTGTACTCGTCCACGCCGAAGATCCTCGGCCTGGACGGTCAGGCCAAGATGTCGAAGAGCCTGGGCAACACCATCTCCCTGCGCGAGAGCGACGAAGCAGCCTGGGACAAGTTGCGTACCGCCGCGACCGATCCCGCGCGCAAGCGGCGCACGGATCCCGGTGACCCCGACAAGTGCAACATCTTCACCCTGCACAAGTTCTTCTCGTCGGCCAAGCGCCAAGCCGAGGTACGCGCGGGGTGCACGAGCGCGGGCATCGGTTGCATCGACTGCAAGAAGTGGCTCTTCGAGGGCATCAAGGCGGACCTGGACCGTATCCGCGCGCGACGCGAAGAGCTTCTGGCAACGCCGCAGGCGGTTGACACCATCTTGGCCGAGGGCGCGCAGCGGGCGCGTGCCGTGGCCAAGGACACGATGGCGCGCGTGCGCCAATGCTTGGGCATCGCAGGCCCCAAAGACTGATCCTTTTCCATGCCGCGAGCCGCGTTCTGCATTTCCTTCCTGCTGCTCGCAGGCTGTTCCGCGGGCGAGGGGCCAGAGAACCCAGAAGGGGCTGTGCGCCTGTTCATAACCGCGGCTCGTGCCGGCGACCGCGGCAGCGTGTTCCAGCGCCTTGGTCCAGCCACCAGGGCACGCATCGAGGCGTTGCAAAGCACCAGCCAGCGCCTGAGCGGCCGCATGATGATGAAGGCGGAGGATTTCTTGTCTGTAGGCTGGGCACCGCCAGCCTGGGAGGCGGCCGGAACGCGCCTTCTGCGCCGCGACCGAGAGAGCGCCGAGGTCGAGGTCTACTCAGCGACCGGTGATCGACACACGCTCGCGCTCGCGCGCGAAGGCCGCGAATGGAAGATTGAACTGCCGGGGAGGTAGTCGCGTCCTCCTGGCCCGTCTTCGCCTCCCGCAAGACGTACACGAACTCGCTCTCGCCCACGCGGCCCGCGAGCCGGCTTTTCAGGCGGCCGGCAATCTCCCGAGACGCCACCACTACTTCAGAGGATTCTCGCGAACCAGCGTCTGCTCGAGTTCTTCGATATCCGCGTCCGAGACGGCGATTTCGACATCGTTGAAATCGGGTAGCTTCTCGCCGACCCCGCTTGCGTCGCGTGCCAGATCCTGCTGCGGAGCACGCCGATCACCCACGCGCCTTTCGCGCGGGAACACACGCCGATCAAGATTTCCCTCGCGACGCTCGGTCTTGCGGCGATCACGATTCAGCGACTTGCGCAGTTCGTCCAGCGAAAGCGGGAGGTCCGCCATCTTGAGCACACGCGCGGCGCACAAGTGGCAAAGTGAAACCGAGCGCCCACACAGTTCGACCAAGCGCAGATTCTCGCGCCGGCGATCGGTGCACAAGGCGCACAAGGCGCCCCGCGGCACCGGCCGCATCTCGGCCCATCTCATGTAGCAGGCCCAGCACCGCCCTCGACGCAACTCAGTAACCTGGGCCCCGCAGGCATTGCAGGGGACCGTGGCTCTCTCGACCTCGACGCTCATTCCAGTTGGATACCGCCAGCCCAAAAGTTGAGCAAGTTTTTTACAGCTGCGGCCGGACCACCGAACACAGCATTTCACCCGCGAAATAGTGGGTGGAGGGCGGATCGTCGGGCAACTTGGCCCTCAGGAAGGTGTTCAGGACAAGCGCGCCATCACGCCGGGTGTGCGGCTGGCTGGGAGCGACGTAGCTGCGACGGGCGCTGCCGTCGCGCCATTCGCGGAACACGAGGCGACCGCCGCCGTCGACCAAATCCACCAACCCTGTGTGACCGCCGCAGCCTGACCCTTCGCCCAAGTCGAAGAAAAGTACGTCGCCAGCCCGCGCCTCGCTGGCCGGTATCTCAGGATACTGTGAGTGCAGAAACTGATACAGCGAGCCCGGCGTACCGTCGGTGCCGAAGCGGATTCCGCGTTCGTGCAGCGACCGCTCCACCACGCCCACCGCGGTGTTCGAGTGCTCCAACGAGGCCCGTCGTCTTCGGGCCGACAGCGACGGGCCGTTTGACGATGCACGCACAACCGGCGGTTGGACTTGCCAAGTTTCCGTGGGGATCGTTGCGCAGCCAGAGGCTGCCACGAAGAAGAGGCCGATGGAGAAAGCCTTTCCAAGATCGCGCAGCGCCATACTGGCGATAATACTACATGTAGGACAAGCGCCTACTTTCTTCATTGTTTCAAGGCAGCAACAAGCTGCCGCTTCAGTTCGTCCAGCGCGATGCCTTGGATGACGGCCTGGCCTGGACTCGGCACCAAGACGAATCGGACGGCTTCCGACACGCGCTTCTTGTCGACTTCCATGCGGTCGAGCACGTTCGCGGCAAGGCGGTGCTTCACGTCCACTGGCAGGCCCAGGCGCGCCAGCAGCGCGGTCGTTCGCGCGAGCAAGGCGGGCTCGGTCACGCCGCGAGCGACACCCAACGCCAGGGCCGCGATCATCCCGAGCGACACCGCCTCGCCGTGCAGGAGTTGGAATCCGGATGCAGCCTCGATGGCGTGGCCAACGGTGTGGCCGAAGTTGAGGATCGCGCGCCGTCCGCTCTCGCGCTCGTCGGCAACAACCACGTCCACCTTGACCCGCACCGCAGCCTCGATGACTTTGGCCAGCGCGTCCGCGGGCATCGGCGACCCGGCTTGCGCCTCCAGCGTGTCGAGCAAGGCTGCATCCGCGATGAGCCCAGCCTTGACCACCTCGGCCATCCCGGCCGCGATCTCGCGGCTGGGCAGGGAATCGAGGAAACCTGGATCGGCCACCACGGCCCGCGGTTGGTGAAAAGCTCCGACCAGATTCTTGCCCGCGGCGATGTCCACGCCGGTCTTGCCGCCCACCGAGGCGTCCACCATGGCCAGAAGCGTGGTGGGGAAGGTGGCGTAGGCTGTCCCGCGCAGATAGATGGCCGCAGCGAACCCGGTATGGTCGCTGGTGGCGCCGCCGCCGATGCCCAAAAGGGCAGCGCCCCGGTCGTAGCCGTTGCCCGCCAGCCAATCGCAGGTGTGCTCGATGGCGCCGAGGGTCTTGCAAGCTTCGCCGGCCGGAAGATCCAGGCGCCGGACACGGGGCAGGCGCGCTGCCAAAGCTTCGACCAGCGGCTGCACGCGCGGCGAGAGCTGGCCGAGCCGGCTGTCCACCAGCACGGCAACCCCAGTAGGCTTGCCCAGCGCCGTGGCGATCTTCTGCACCATGTCCGTCACGCCCGCCGGTGCGATGCAGACCTCGTAGCTCCTTTGGCCCAGGGGAACCGAAATGGTGGTCACACCATCCGACTAGCACTGCCTGGCCGCAGGGGGCAAGCGCCGCTTTGCAGGACTTCAGGGCGGAGGCAGGCAAGAGTTGCCCTGGCCCCTGACGTGGGCCTGATGGGCGGGCTCGCCCTTCCGTGGCGCGGGCCGCGGACCGAGCACAGGCCGCGGCTGGGGCCGAGCGGGCGGCGCTGGGGCGGGCGGCGCCACCACGGGCGAAGGCGGGCGAATGACCTTCTGGGCCGTGGTGGGTCCGTTCACCGCCAAGTGGACGCGCAAGTGCCGCACCATCTTGCGACCGATGCCTTTGATCCGCGCCAGCTCCTCGACGGTGCGAAAGGGATGTTTGTGGCGATAGGCCAGGATGTTGCGAATGCGTGCGGGCCCGATACCCGTCAAGAGACGCAGTTCCTCGGGTGAGCCGGTATTGATGTTGACCACGCCCTCCAAGCTGGCCTTCTGCGCCCGAGCCGACGGGACCAGCCCAAGCATGCACATGAGCGTGAGCACGCAACTACGCGACATAAACTTGTTGTCGGCGGCGGCGCGAAGAAGTTGCTAGCCGAAGAAACTCTCGTGCAGGACTTCTGAGAACAAGTTGCACAGGGCATGGAAGACGGCAGCGGGGGCCAGCGATCCGGTGCGCTGTCGCATCCACCCGAAGACCAGAGCCGGGACCATGACGGCCAGGCGCGCGGGTTGGAAATCCACCAGGAAATGGCCAAGGCCAAAAAATAGACTGGAAACGAGCAAAGGCCAGCCCACGGAAGCGCCCCACAGGCGGCGTTGCGAGGGCCAACGTTCTTCCAGTCGCGACATCAGGTAGCCGCGAAAAAAGAGTTCCTCGGGCAGGGCCACTACCAGGAGTTGCGAGAGAGCCATCAGCACAAAACCCGAGGGCAGCTGCAACGAGAAGCCGCGCAACCCCAGCCAGCCTGGGCAAATCGGCGAGAGGACGTCCGTGAGACGCTGGGCCCAGGCAGGCGCGCTGCCCGAACAGAGCAGACCGTAATAGAGAAGAAAGCCTCCCAGAAACATCGGCCAGGTGCAGGCCAGCGCCAGGGCCAGGATGCGCAGGTTCAACTTGACCGGCTCCATGCCCAGACCCGCTGCCCGATAGTCGAAGGGCCGGCCGGAAATGCGCGCCGCGTACGAAGGCCCAAGCAGAAAGATCAGGGCGATGGCGCCGTGGAGAATCTCGCCCACGAAGGACACGCCGCGCGCCAGCCAGAACAGGCCCGCGGCAAGACCGGTAGCTACTAGGAAGGTCGCGATGGGCTCGACCAGCCCGGCCGTGCCCGCGATTACAACGTCCGTTTCGCTCTTCACCACAAGCCGCGCAGATTGTCCAGGGCGGCCAGCGCGCGGCCGGCCTGGGCGGTGGCGGCCGTCAGCCGGTCCGGGGCAGCGACGTCGATGCAGGGTTGCGGCTGCCGCAGACTCACCAGCAGGCCGCCCAGCTGTTCTTCGATGTCAGTGAGCAGCCTGCGGCTGCGCCGCAAACCCGCCACGGTCCGAGGTATGGTCAGGCGACTTTGTTCGGGCAGAATACGGCGCCCTTGCCGGGTGATCGCTCGTCGTGCAGGCCGCATAGTGCGAGTGTGGAGTTGGTCCGGATTATGTCAACTTTCCCAGTCGGCCTTCGCACCCGAGATTCGCAGGCCGCACTCGCCCGGCCTGCCCGCATCGGGGCGACTGGCTTTCGAGGCCGGTGCAGATCGGCCAGCGTGCACCGTGAGCCGTAGCGGTAGCGTGAGCGACCAGCGGAAAGCGGCTTGCGTGAGCGGCCAGCGTGAGCGCGAAGCGCGAGGGGTGGGCGGGGTGGGTTGTCCGTCCCGAAGCCCCCTTTTGGGGTGAGCGGGGGAGACACCCCAGGCCAGAGATTGCGCTGAATTCTGTGTTTCACGACCCATATAGTGTTCACGCCGCACGAGCTGATAGAAAAGCTGATCCCGTTGATTCCCCGCCCTCGCTGCCACCTCGTCCGATACCATGGCATCCTCGGTCCTGCGGCCAAGGATCGCGCCAAGGTGGTGCCGACACCGCCAGCGCCGCCCGCGCCAGATGCGGCGGGCGCCGAGGCGGCAGGCGCCGGCGAATCCCGCGAGATCGATGTCACCAAGATACAAAGAGGCAGCCGATTACCTTGGGCACTCCTCTTGAAACGCGTGTTCATGACAGACGCGCTTGCATGCCCGAAGTGCCAGGGTCGCATGAGGATCCTGGCCGCGATCACGAAGCCAGACGTCATACGCAAGATCCTGGACCACCTCGGAATCCCCAGCGAAGTCCCGCGCCGCACATCCGCGGCGCCGGCCGCCGCAAGCCGAGCTTTCGGGCACGTCCGACCTCGCCGAGGTCGACTACGCTGACCCGCCCAGCCCCGAGTGGTGACTGAGCAGTCCCCCCAGGGATAGGCTCATACCCACGACTGCGCCCACGAAAAGTGGGCTTGTTTTCCCTCAGGTATAGGGATATTTTGGCCTCGTTTGGGCGTGTAGGTGAATGTGGTTTACAGAAGATCCCTATATCGTCCATTCTATTCGCTGAAGGAAAAATGGTGCTTCTTCCGACTATGCCCTGCAGATTTCAAGAAAGAGCCTGCAGACCAAGATTGAAAGAACTGGGTCTGCGCGATCGCGAGTAGCCTAGCCCGTGGTGAATAGTGCGGGCTCGATCGCCATCAGCGAAACACGGACTCGAACTCCGGGTTGTCAGAGATCTTCTTGAAAGCCTCGTCCCTGCGCGCCTGTTCGAGCCGTTGGCGTTGAGGTTTCCCCATCACCCGCAGCATGCGCAAGTAGACAACGCTGTCCTTGGCGTCGCCCTTCTGTGCGTAGACGCGCGCCAAGTTGTAGCGGGGCATCCCATAGCTTACGTCTAGCCCCGCGGCGGCCTCGAATGGGGCGATGGCCTCGTCGAGCTTGCCAGCCTGGTAGAGGCGGTAGCCGCGCGTGTTGGCCGCGACCGCCAGCTCGCGCGCGAACGCCGGCGTGAGATCGCCCTGCGCGCGGGCTATGCGACCCGCACGCAGCGCCGGGATGGCCTCGTCGAGGATCATGGCCACCGCCTTGTCGACCGCCTCGGGCCGAGACATCGGTGTGCTCTTGCCATCCTTGCCAATGTCTGCGAAGGCCAGTCGGCGCATGACGTTGTCATCGCCGCGAAAGAATTCCGCCACGAGGGAGCCGTCGGGCTCGAATGAGACAGGTGATGGATCGCCGAAATCCGTGGGCGATTCGGGATCCGACTGCGGCAACTTGCCCCGCGCCGCCAGCACCTTGCGGGGCTTGCCGCCCCGGACCCACTCGAAGACCGCGTCGCTCGCCCCGCAGCCGCGCACGAACAGCCGCCCGTCGGGGCTGTAGGCCGGGGCACAGAAGTCGTTCGCCCTGATCACTTGGGCATCGGGCAACGACACCAGGAACAGCTCACGGCTGCCCACCGCGACCTCCTTGCCATCAGGCCGCCACGCCGCCACGACATCGGTGCCGAAGTCAGCTTTCGAGAGCAAGAGGCGCAGCCCTGGGCCGAACAGCCAGCCGGCCGCGTAGCAAAAGTCGCCGCAGGTGGTGAGCGCGGAGAACACGGCCCATCGACCGTCGGGGGACCGGTGTAGGCGCTCCTCAGTGATGACCTGCGGGTTGGGCAGCTTCATCTTGATATTGCGTGCGAAGATCGAGGCGACGGTGTCCTCACCCATGCCCGCGCCTCCGTTGTCGTCCAAGAACTTCACTGTCTCGCCGTCGCCTAGATCGATTGTCTTGCGGCCAGCCTTGGCTTTCACCCTACCCGCGGGTTTCTCGCTCCACACGCGCGCCTCACCTTCGTGCAGGGGAGTAAGGAGATCGGCACCCACCGGCGCAGGTTGTGTGCCATCCATCGCGAGCACGCACAGAAGCAGAGCCGACGTCATTGCCTTGAGACTGCCAGATCCGCGTGCATCCTGCCCCTGGTCTTGCAAGGTACGGGTTGCAAGGCCAGCAAGGCCTTCCCGCGCCGCCAAGGTAGCGGTTGCAAGCCTTGCAACGCGTACCTTGCGGGGCAATGGCCTGCCTGCGGCTTGTGGCGCGCCGGTATCCGCGCCGAATCCCGGATCTACTCGCGCGCCCGCAGATCCAGCACCAGCCGATAGGTCTCGCGGCACGGGCGGCCGGTTTCGCTGGCCAGGGCGTCGGCGGCATCGCGCGCGGACAGGCCCGAGACGAGCAGCGCGCGCGCCCGCCCGCGCATTTCATCGTCGCTGTGCCCGTCGCCTTCCAGCTCTTGCGCCGAGGCGCCGCCCACCACCAGGGTCACCTCGCCCAAGGGACGCTCGCTCGCGTAGTTCTCCGCCAATTCGGCCAGGGTGCCGCGCACGAATTCCTCGTGGGTCTTGGTCAGCTCGCGCGCCAAACAGGCGGGCCGGTCCTTGCCGAGCACGGTGACCAAGTCGGCCAGGGTGGCCGCGACTCGATGGGGTGATTCAAAGAGAACCAGCGTGGCGGGTAGCTCACGCAGCTGAGCGAGCAGGGCCTGGCGCGCGCCGGTCTTGCGCGGGGGAAACCGAGTGTAGGGATAGTTTGGCCTCGTTTGGGCGCGTAGGTGAATGTAGTTCACAGAAGAAGTAGCCGTTTACGTGAATGCGGGCTTCGCCCGACTGCCACGTAAACGGCTACTTCCTACGTCAACTAGACGAAAAGCAGCCCTCTACCCAGAAGATGGTTCTGGCCTGACAAACGAGTGGGCGTAGTATTCAAATCTATCTTCAGAGGTCGTCTGGGCCCCGAGGGGCTGGGACAACCTTGCCCGTCCAACCGGTCTTCCCTGAGGAATCCAGTCTGCCGAAGGCCGGGTAGCACGGTGGCATGGCCAGCACCGTCGGCGCCCTCTTCGCCCAATTGGCCTTCTCAATCGTGACGTAGAAATCACGGCCGGCCGGCGTTTGAGGGCTCACGCTGAGAAAGAGCACGCCCGGCGCAGGACTTGGTGTGTCGTGTTCGTCGTCGAAGCGGATGATGAAGTTGTCCCGTGTGCACGACCTCTCAGACACCGTCTCTAGCGCGCCATCCTTCATGAATCGAGCGTCGACGTAGATCTTCCCCGCGAAACCTGCGTGTTGGCGAACACATGCCGCATCCAAGCCAAGGGGCTGTTCCTCCTGGCTCGTGACTGCCGCCCGCAAGGCGACTATTGAAATCCCGCAATAGTCAATTCCGGCACCCGCCTCGCCTCGACTCATTTGCGCATTTCGATGCGCACATGCTGTGAGGACCACGACGCCGCCCGCGAACAGGGCTGCAGAGACTCTCATGATCACTTCTTCTTTGCTTCAAAATGAAGCAGTCCCTGCCGGTCAATCGTCATCTGGATGACTTGATTGGTTCTTGGATTGACCTCGATGTTATCGAACCTCTTCGCCATCAGGTGACCGACTCGCAATTCCGGCACGAGTGTCGCTAGTTCGGCCGCAAAGCTGCTACTTCTGCAGCCCAAGATGTCGACGTGACCAATCGCGCTTCCTTTCAGTGCCTGGGCCAACTGTGATGCTATGATTCTGACTCCTGGTGCTGGAATCAGAGCATTCGAGTTTTGATCGTTGGCTGCCGCACCCGCCAATCGATCTGGTCCCGACTATGCTCCGGCCCGGTTTCCTGACAGGCTCTAGCTATTCCCGCGGACCTGATCCTCGTCATCGCTCAAGTAGGCGAAGGTCCGCACCAGAACCTTGATTTGCTCGCGCTGCGCCGGCGTCAGGTCCACGAACTGAATTCCCATGCCGGGATTGATGCTGTCGTGCTTGCGCGGGGGATTGACCCAGATCACCCGTCCCTCGACGTCCATCTGCGGGCCGCCGCCCGGTGGCCGAAAGCGCAGATTCAGCAGGGTACCCGGCGGATGCGGGTCGGTGGTCTGGATAAAGATGCCCATGGCAGACAAGTCGGTGATGTACGCGAAGAGGAACGTGTTGTCGCAGCGGTAGTCCACTTCCATCGACACCATTACGCGCTGGTGCTCACGGCGTTCACGTCCGGCGCGCCGCTCGCTACCGACCGGCACGACACGCTTGCGACGTTCCTTGCTGGGCATGCTCACTTGATCTCGATGTTTCCCAACCGGGCCCGGTCGCCACCGTCGCTGGGGCCAGCCGTGATCTTGAGGCGCTTGCCTTCGCCTCCGGGCCAGAAGCCGACGAACACGGTGTAGGTTCCCGCAGGCGTGGTCATGAGCGGGACGTCCACGTCGTAGGTGTCGCGAATGTACTCGCCGGGCAGCCAGTAGTCGGTGGCAAATGCGCCGTTGAGCGGGGGGTGGTCCCCGATGACCCGCGGCTCGCCGGGAATATCGAAATGCACGAAGATACGGAATCCTCCCGGCGGCTTCTTGTTCACGCGGAAGAAAAGCGACAAGGGAATCGTGCCGGGCCGGCGCACCACGCTGGGAAATTCGGCGCCCACCAGTTCGATGGCATTGGCGAATGTGACATTGGTGGAAACGCGCCACTGCCAGGGCGGCGTCGGGTTGAACCACTCGTAGCGCGATGGCTCGGTGGTGCCGGGATCGACCACGGGCTCGGGCTGGCGCGGGGCCATCCAGACATCCTGTTTCAGCGGATTGCTGTCGCGTTCGTCCTGCCCCAGTCGGTTCGACAGCAAAAGGAAACGCGAGGAGCGAGCGTCGACGACAGCGTAGGCCACGTGCGCGGTTTTGAGTGCCGCATCCAGGGCCGCCAGCTCGCTGCCCGGCACCAGCGCGAAGACACGTTCTCGCCCTTGCAGAAACTCGACCACGCGGTTCTGCGTGGGCAAGTCGGTCATCTCGCGCTGGCTGTAGAACTTCGCTCCGCCGCCCTCGACCTTGTAGCGGCCAATGGGCTCGCCCTGTTTGGCCAGACGCGCGTACGATTCCAAGGGCGGCTTGAATGAAAGATCGCCGGAGAGCTTGGGCACGATCAACTGGCTGAGCGCCAACGCGAAAAGCACCGCCACCACGACCGCAGCTTGAATGCCCCAGCGCCCGACCTCGACCACGGCCTTTTCCAGCCATCGATGCCAGCGCCGCGCCTTTCCCAGATCGCGCAAGGCCACGCGCCCCAGGGCCCGGCCGCGGGTGGCCAGCCCGGTGTACAGGCCAGCGCCAACCAAGAGACCGGTGCCGACGAAGAGCCCCGCCAGCTTGAGCTTGGCTGGCCACTGCACCTTGTTGAGGATATGCACCGAAACCAGATCCTCGGGCGACAGCACGAGGTCGCGCGCAATCACCATGGTCCCGGTCGCCACCAAAAGTCCCAACACCGGCTCGGCGCGGTCGCCTTCCAGCGCCTCATCGAGCAGGGCCCCGATGGCCAGCGCCACAGGCGCCAGGGCACAGAAACGCGCTTCGCCGCACATGAGCACGAACACGGTGGAAAGGGCGAAACCAAACGCCGCGAAGATGAGGAGGTAGAGCTGGCCAAAGGCCAGGCGATCGCCGTCCGACTCGTCACCCCCGCCGAGGCGGATGAGCGGCCGGCCCAGCGCAAAGATGGCCAAAGCGCTCCAAGGAAAGAGGCCGAAACCAAGCTGGCGAATGATGGTGTCAAAGGTTGCGCTGGGAGCCCCGCCGCGCGGAACCCCGCCGAGCAGCAAGGAATACTGACCGGCCACGTTGGCCTTGGTCATGGTGAGCAGGAGAAGCAGGCCTCCGACCAGCGCGGCCACAAGCAGTACGACGCCGCCCTGCAGCCCGGGTGAACGCAGGCTGGCGCCCAGGCTGGTGCCAGCAGGCAGGTGCGTTCCCACGCCGGGCGAAGTGAGCTTGCTGGCCGCTGGATCATCAGCCGGCCGCGGCCGCAGTCCCCATCCGGCAAGGATGGCAAACGTCAACGTCAGGCAGGGCAGGGCCACGCCCAAAAGAGCCCCGCCTGAGAGCAGGCCAATCAGGAGACCCGCGCCAGCCACCAGCAGGTCACGCCACCGGCGCACCCCGCCGGCTGGCCAGGCGTAGCGGCCGAGCCCACCCATGGCCAGCGCCAGCCCGGCCACGAGCGGCATGTCCGAGGTGAGCTGGCGCGCTTGCATCACGAACAAGGGCATCGAGCCGAGCGCCAGGGCGCCGAGCACAGCCGCGCGGCGACGAAACAGGCCCACGCCGGCCCAATACACCCCGAGAATGGCCAGGACGCCGAACAAGGCATCCGAGACGCGGCCGCCGAACTCGCCCACGCCGAAAATCCGCATGCCCAGCGCATTGCCGGCCAGGTCGAGCGGCGGCGCAGCGGTGAAGCGATGGCCGACCGTCACGTCGAAAAGATTCTCCGAATGGGCAAGGTCGCGCGCGCGCTCCGCCAGCTTGAGTTCCCACGGGTCCCAGAACCCGAACGAACCCAGGCGGGGCAGGATCAATGCAAGCGCGAAAAGCGCCACCCACCAACCGGGTGGAACCCGGCGCAGTCTTTCCACAAAGCTCATGGCTCTCTTGTTTTCGGGGCTGACCTTTACAGCGGGCGCACTCTAGCAGTGGGGCGGAACAAAGGCTAT
>Ga0265330_10001144_pt1 | contig 15855 bp, 13 predicted proteins | sample 41919metaG_FD_202083 | JGI IMG/M metagenome (GOLD analysis project Ga0265330, IMG submission 202083) | Rhizosphere microbial communities from Carex aquatilis grown in University of Washington, Seatle, WA, United States - 4-19-19 metaG | ecosystem: Host-associated > Plants > Roots > Rhizosphere... | reverse complement strand
GCCGGGCCTACGGCTTCCACAGTGCCAGCGCACTTATCAGCTTCATCTTCCTCTGCTGCTCCGGAATCGTCCTCCACCCCATCTTCAAGTCGCCGCCGCTACACCCATGAAAACGTCAGGAGAGCCCCTTTTCGTTCGACCACTCGGGGCTGGCAAAAGCGAACGGCAATTGCCGCAAAGGAATGGCAAGCGCATCGGAGAGCGCGCGGAACAGGGCCGAGGCGCGCGCGTTGTCCAGGCACTCGCCCATGTGCCAAACCGGAGGCAAGGAATTCGATCCGGCCAAGAGGTGGCGCAGACCTGGTCCCGAGCGGGCCAGGTACTCCGAGTGGCAATAGCCAAGCTTGAGCAGGGGAAAGGAAGCGCACCCGTTGGTGAGAACCAGGACGTCGTCGGCGATGAGCGCGTCCGCTACAGTGGTGACCGCGCGCTCGTACATGACCTTGGGGTTGCTGCACCCTACGAGATTGACGATGCCACGCAGGACTCCCCGCTTCAGGGCATCGACGAGCGGACTCAATCCGCGAAAGGTTTCCACGATGTTTTCCAGGGAGAACCCGACCTCGGCGGTGATGGAAACGTCGGGCACATGGCGCGCGATATGGCGACGGAGCCCATGGCTCGTCACGGCCGCGCGGACGATCCGTCGGCCGAGATCCTTCGCCTCGGCGAGATTGCCGTGGTCATGGTCGAAGGCGATGTGTTCGGCGCCTGGCAGGTGGCAGGAATCGCTGGTGGTGATAACCGGGGTTTGCACGCAGGTCGCCACGTCCATAATGGCTGGATAGACGTCCTGCATGTCGGCCACCCACAGGTCGAGCGCCCCGGTGCCCAGTGCAAGCTCAGCCCCCACGGCGTTGGCGAGAGGCTGCACGTTGCCTCGACGGTACATGGCGGACAGGCCCGAACAGCAGATGCCATAGAGGCGCAATCCCTTGGCGCCAATCTGCGTCGCCAAAGCTTCCATTTCGCCTTCCCGGCTGGCGCTGACGATGGCGTCCACCAGCACCGGCGAATGACCGTGCAGGGCGATGTTCACGTAGCCATCGCGAAGCGACCCAAGATTGGCCTCCACACGCGAACGCTTGGGCGGTCCATAGAGCGCGTCCATTGCAATGGACGACCCAACGACGCTGCTCCAGGCGAAGGCCAGTCCACAGCGAAGCATCTGATCCATGATGGTGCGCCAATCCCCGTCGGTGCCCGTGCTGGTACGGTGAAGCGCTTCGGCCACTTCTTGGTAGGCGCCGATGGGCAGGATGCCGAGTCTGCGCCAGGTCTCGATGCGTTCGGCCGGCGCCAGGGCATGCAGGGTACGATGGCTACCCGGAACGACCCTCCCCAGATCTTCCAGAAGCACATCGGCCAGGGCGCCGGCGAGCTTGCGCAGGTCGGGCTCGTCGGCCAGTCCAAGAGCGGCGGCCGTCTTGCGTACCTTCGTCTCGCCCAGGATAGGGAGATCTAATCGTCCTTCCGCGGCGGCTTTGAGGGCCAGCATGACTTCGCGCCCGCGGGCCGCATGGGCGGCCACACCCGCGGCCACCCAGCGCAGAAGGTTGCGGGCGACGATCACGTCGGCATCGGCGCCACACACGCCAACGGGACTCTTCGCGGTGATGCGGCAGGGGCCCATATTGCACATGCGGCAGCAACTGCCCGCCAGGCCAAAGGCGCAGTGGGGTTTCTGCGCGTCGAACCGATCGAAGCAGGTGTCGCATCCCAGGGCAGCCAGGTGCTCGAGCATGGCACTGGTGGCTGGATCGCTGGTCTCGGCGATGACGTCTGCCTTGGATGGGAAGGTTGCGCGGTAGATGCTGAGAACCTCGGCATCATGGCCATGCGGATGCTGGTGAGGCGTACGTCCCATGGTTTCAGAGGTCGGGGCTGATTCAGAACATTCAGCGGCGCCCGTCAGCTGCCGGTTTCGCGCTACCCCCGACGGCCGACTTTGAGCATTTCGACGAACGCTTCGATCTGGGTCCGGTGTTGGCCGGCCACCTTGAAGCGCCCTTCAGCGTCCTTTTCCGGCATGTCACTGGTAAGGAAGATTGATGGAATTCCCAGGCGCCGCTTGATGGCGTCCGCAACGGAAAGCGTCACCGGCGGATCCCAATTGCAGCCGAAGATATTGAGGAAGAGCAGGCCCTCAATCTGACCCTTCTTGCAAATGCCGGCCAACCAGTCGACGCGCTTTTCGAACGGCGCCGCAATCGAATAGGGCCATTTGCGTAGATACCACTCGGCCAAGGCTTGGTACGGATCGCCGGTTTCGTCCACATCCTCGGCAAAGAAGGACCAGAACAGCTCGAACCCCAGGGCTGCGCCGCCCGCGTCGTCGATCACGCTGTAGATGGGGGCCAGACATGCCCGGCCAGGCACAAACAGCCGCACAGGGTTCTCGGCCACACCGCCCCCGCGAACGCCGGCGTCGATGCGGCCGCGAATCTCCTTGTTCAGCGACCGGATCAGGTTGGCGTTGGCCACTGGATCGCCCAGCCACTCGAACGCGGGCACGACCGCCACGATCTGCTCGAAGCTGGCCAACGGCGGATTCAGCAGTGCCGCCGGCGAGAGGATCAGACTGGTGAATTCGCGATACGCCCGGCGCGCCTCGTTGCCGTGCCGGATCGCCTGCCACACATCTTCATCGCGGACGATCTTTCCGGAGAGCTGCCCAACCGCAGCCGCGGCCTGCCGGAACTGGCCAGCCACGTACTGCACCGCCCAATCCTTGGCCTCCAGGCCGTGCGGAATATCGACGAACAGGCTTTGCACGCCCCGTCCGCCGCGGTGGATGGTGTGCGCACAAGGCGCGTCGCTCATCACGGTGCCGCTCGCCGCAATGACCAGATCGACCGGGATGTTGCGCGCTTCGAGAATGGCGGCCACAGCGCATTCGCCCGGGCAAGATTCAAAGGAGGTAAGTTGCCGCCCCTTCTCCACGAAGCGATAGTCGCCGGAAACCCAGCTTTCGGTGAACCAGATGGCGATGTCCACCGGCATACCGCCCCCAGCGTGAACCAATTCGCCGGGCAACCCGCGCAAGCTCACAATCGGCACTCCCTTGGCGCTGGCCTCGAACAGACGATCACGCAGCGAAAGGAAGAAGTACTTGGCCTTCAGACCTTCCACCAGCCCGAAGTCGTGGCGAAAATCGGTAAACGCGTGCGGGTACGGCCCGGCACAGCCGATGAGACGCTTCAGCACCTCTGCCGATGAGATCGTGGTGTTATCTTGGAATGTCAGCGGCTCCATGGCGCCGGTGATGGCGTCCCACCCGCCGGTCACCGCCTGCTGAATCGCACCGAGAATCGGCTTCTGATAATCGACGATCCGGTTGGGCTGGCTCCCGTCGCTTGTGACCTCGCGCCCGGGCCTGACGGCGACGCCGGCGTTGTGGCTGGTACTCATCTTCGCGACCTCCTAGCGAATGATTTCGACAAATGCTTCAACCCGGGTGCGCACCTGCCCCAAATCCGATTCCCCGTATTCGGAGTGGACGGCCAGCACGGGCACGCCGCCCCGCTTTTCCAGGAATGTCTTCGTCTCACTCGCTTTGAAGGCATAGGAATCGCAAAAGCGGAGGCAGTAGTACACGACGCCGTCGGCCCGGGTTGTCTGCGTGAGATCCTGCAAGTGCCGCAGCCGCCGGTCGTTCTCCAGATCTGGGTTCTGCGCCGATCCACAGGGCGGAGACCCGAGATACGCGTCGGCGATCCCCTGCAGCGTGGGCGACTTGATGGGAAGGCTGAACGTGCGACTGCCATGGCAACTATCGTCGCCGACGATGCGCGCCCCCGCCTCCTCCAGCAGGCTGATCAGCGTGGTGTCTCGCGGAGCCACAATGCTGCCCGAAAGAACCACCCGCGGCGCCGTTGCCGGTGCGCTGTTGACCGACGCAGGGCTGGGGCCCGTCGATGCCGGGGCCTCAAGTTCCCCAATCACGCCATCCAACAGAGTCCGATAGTGCGCGGGATCCAGAAAAGGCCCGGCATGGATCACTCGGTTGAACTCGTTCCAGGAAATTGGCTGGGAGTGCTCGCTTTGCAGGGCGTACAGACGCGCGATCCGCTCGCGGATGCCATTGTACAGATCCACCGACTCCTTGAGCGCTTCCGGGGTCCACGTTCGCCCGAGGAAGCCGCTGAGCTCGGCGGCGAAGTCCTCCAGTTCGTGGGGAAAGGCACCCCGCACCTCATCATTGGATGGATTGAGCGGCAGCCAGAGGAACCGCAGCGGCTTCTTCGTCTGGTAACTCAGCACGCGCAGGGCATTGTAGGCCTGCTGGCACATCACCGCGCCGGAGAGAAAATCCACGTGCTGATTGGTGAAGCTGCCCTCCTGGGTCACCTCACCGACCAGGGCCCGCGTAAACGGACACATCGAGTCGCCCACGTACTTCTTGCCGCGTTCCATGGCATCGGCCGAACAGAACGCCAGGCGGATGGGGATGGCCCCCAAGGCATGCACGAGTTCCACGGGAAAGTAGTTGCAGACATACCCGACCACTTTGCGGCCTTCTCGGCGCAGCGAGGCGATCTCGTCGTATCGGAAGGCGTAGGCGTCGTCCACGGCCCGAATGCTGGCCCGGGCTGAACGTCTGGTCCCAGCGGCCGGGAAAACCTGCCTCCGCGACGCCGCTTCATTACTGGTTGCCATGATCCGCCTCCTTGGCGAGCAGGGCCGCCCCCAGCGCTCCATTCAGTTGTGGGTCACCAGGCAGTTCAAAGAACTCGATGCCGAGAAACTCCTGCAGTTCCCGCCGCACACCCACGTTCTTCGAGACGCCTCCCACAAACACCACGTCTCCATCCAATCCCATGCGCACCGCCATGTTGCCCACACGCCGGGCCACGGACCGGCACACGCCCGCCAGAATGTCCTCGCGGCTGGCGCCCTCGGCCAAGAGCGACACGACCTCGGACTCGGCGAACACGGAACAGGTACTGCTCAACGCACAGGGCGCTCTTGATGCCGCGGCCACCGGGCCCAGGTCGACCAGATCCACTGTCAATGTCTTGGCCATGATCTCCAAAAATTTCCCGGTCCCTGCCGCGCACTTGTCGTTCATGCAGAAGTCAATCACGTCCCCGCCTTCGTTGAGCTTGATCACCTTGCTGTCCTGTCCCCCAATGTCGACCACTGTCCGGACACATGGATTGTGGTGGTGGGCACCGCGCGCGTGACACGCGATCTCGGTAAAGCGCTTAGACGCAAAGTCGATCGACACGCGTCCGTAGCCCGTCGCCACCACACCTCTCAAGCCATCTCTGATCCCAGCTCTTGCCAGAAGATCGTCGTAAACCGCGCGTCCTGTCCGCCCCGGACTGCACCCCGTTGCCGTCACGTGCGTCTGTACAATCTCTCGCTCAGCATCGATGACCACGCATTTTGTGCTGAGCGAGCCGATGTCGAGGCCCAGATAGTATTCTCCGCCCGTGCTTACCATTGTCTTCACCTCTGACAGCCCGGTGGCAGCCGCTGCCTCTGTCAAGGCACCGTCCCCGTCGCGTGAGCATTCTCGGGCGAGTCGTGTAGGGGGAAACCACATGGCGCCTAGCGAACGCCTGTCTATCATTCCAGACAGGCGAGTGCAAGATCCAACTTCGGCTGCTCTGACCGAAGACCACCGCAGCTGCGTCTAGTCACAGCCGCAGGCAGGCACGCGCGGCTAGTGAGAGAAGCCGTCCGCGGCAGGAGGCATGTTGCCAGTCGCGCGGATCCCAGGTCTTGTCAGCGCACACAATGTCGCCAGCGTAGAGAATCTGGCCCAAAACGACCTGGCGATGGCGGGCGACCGCGAATAGCGCCGACGCCTCCATCTCGACGGTGAGGCAACCTTCCTGCTTGCGCAGGGCCACCCGCGCAGGCGTTTCGCGGAAGAACGCATCTGTCGTCCAGGTCTTCCCCAAAAGGTAGTCCAGCCCGACTTCGCGCAGGGTCGACTCGATGGCGGCTACGGCCTTCGGGCTCGGGCCTACCTCGCGGGACGGCGCCACGTAGTGGAAGCTGGTTCCCTCGTCGCGCACGGCTGCGTTTGGAACGATGATCCTGCCGACCTCGGCCCGACCATCAAGCACGCCCGCTCCACCCACCGCAATGAACTTGCGGCACCCCAAGGCCAGCGCCTTCTCAAGGGTCAGCGCGGCCATGGGCGCGCCCACCCCGGGATGGATCACCGTCACGCGACGATCCCCGTTCAGAATCTCGTAGACCGGTTGCGGGCCGGCGGTGCTTTCCAGAGCGTGGATCTGCTTGGCGACTCCCGCCACGACCAATTCCTGGATCACTTCGTGAAAGAAGCACAACACACAGTGGGGCGAAACGTCGATGGACTTGACCACGTGGCTGGGTTGCACGATCCCGTGCGGAGACGAATCGTACTCCAGGATGGCAAATTTTCGTCGCAGGGCCCTTTGGCCGGTCATAGCCGATCCATCCCGAGCACTATCCCATGTCGACGTCTGCCTGACCAGACATCTTCGGCGTCTATGCGGGACGCAAGCGCCGGATCTTTCCAAGGCGGACTCGATGCGCCAAGGCAAGAGTCCTGTCTGCTTGCCTTTTGTCTTGTCGCACGGACGCGACTCGGATATACCATCCTCGCAAGTGCTGACCGCTACCGCTCTCGCCTTCTTTAGATGAAAGGAACCCGACTGATGAAGCTCGCCGGCGCTTTTCTCTCGACCATTCTGCTGACCTCCCTGTCGACTTTGGGCCAGCCTGCCCAGGCCACCGAGCTGCGCATCGCGACCCAGCCGGCGCCACACTACGCGCCCATCTTCGTCGCCAAGCAGAAGCATTGGCTGGAAGACGATCTCGCCAAAGACGGCGTGACGGTCAAGTGGTCATCCTTCGTGGCTGGTCCGCCGGAAAATGAATCCTTCGCCGCTGGCCAGCAGGACGTGGGGTTCATGGGCGACACCCCAGCAATCATTGCCCGCTCGGCCGGACAGAATACGCGCATTATTGGCATCGCCGCAGTTGGCCCCAAGGCTCTGGCTGTGGTGGTGCCCAAGGACTCGCCCATCAAGTCACCGGCGGATTTGCGCGGCAAGCGGGTGGCCGTGACCAAGGGTTCCTATGCGCACCACTTGCTCTACGTCGTGCTTAAGAACGCCGGACTGCAGCTCAGCGACATCAAGTTAATTCACCTGCCGCCCGCTGATCTGGTGACCGCCCTGCTCCATGGCGACGTGGACGCGGCCGCCACATGGGAGCCCTACCTGAGCAGAATCGAAGAAGCCGGCGGACATGTTTTGGTCGATGGCACGGGCATCAAGAAGGGCGAGTTGGTCATCGTCGCCATCGACGAATACGCCAAGAAGAACTTCCACGTGGTTGAGAAGTTCTTGCGCGCCTACCAGCGTGGCTACGATTTCATCAAGGCCAATCCCAAGCAGGCCGGCGAATTGATCGCATCTGACGTGAAACTCACGCCGGAGCAGTTTTCCAAGGTCCTGCCGAAGTTCGACTACGTCATCGCCATCCGTCCCGAGCATGTCGAGGAGTTGAAGAAGACCGAGGAGTTCCTGCGCAGCCACGAGCTGACCAAGAATCCCGTCGACATCGACGCCTTCGTGGACGCGCGTTACCTGAAGGCCGCCGGACGCAAGTAGAGGCGTATGCACGTGAGCGTGCAATTGAATGAGGAGGAACGAGCCGCTCGGCCGATCTTCACGGACCGCCTGGGCCGGGCTTGAGGGAGCCATGACGGCCGATTCCTCTGCCGAGACCGTTCCAGAAGCCATGGTTTGCCTGCCAGCCCGGGTGCCCGGGCAAAGAGCCGTTGCCCAGCCTTTTCTGCGCGCCTTGCTTGGCCGCAGGGCACGCACGCGGGCCAGCAGATTGATCCAATACCTCGTACTGCCGCTCGCAATCGTGACCCTATGGGAGACGCTCTGCCGCGCCAACCTGATCCGTGTCATCGCTCTTCCTGCGCCGAGCACCGTGGCCGTGACCCTCTGGGGTCTATGCATCACCGGCCAGCTTCCGGTCCACGTGGGCGCGAGCTTGTTGCGCGTGCTCGAGGGTTTTGCCGCTGCCTCAGCCCTGGGGCTTTCGCTCGGGGTGGCCGTTGGGATCTCGACCACGGTGGCGCGGTTCACCGATCTCATCATCCAGATCCTGCGCCCAATTCCGCCCATCGCCTGGATTCCGCTTGCCATCCTCTGGTTCGGCATCGGCGAAGCGTCGAAGGTGTACATTATCTTTCTGGGCGCGTTCTTTCCCATCATCATCGGCGTTATCGAGGGCATTCGAAACGCAGACCATCGCTATGTGGAGGTGGCGCGGGCACTTGAGATTTCGCGCTGGAAGCTCATCCGCAGGGTGGTGCTGCCTGGCGCCCTGCCCACCATCATCACGGGCCTGCGCATCGGATTGGGCAACGCCTGGGTGTGCGTGGTGGCCGCCGAGTTGATCGCCGCCGAGCGCGGCGTGGGCTACATCATCGTCGACGGGCGCGAGATGTCACGTCCCGATCTCGTGATCGCCGGCATGATCTCCATCGGCGTGATCGGCAAACTGATGGACGTCGGCTTGAGAAAAATGGAACGCGCCCTGGTCCCCTGGCGGGCGCAATACCAAGGAGGGTGACAACATCTATGAAGCCACAGTCGCGTCTCATCATCGCCGCCGCCGCCTTTTCCGCCGTCATGCCCCCCCCTGCGCGCGGGGGCCGAAGTGACTGAAGTACGGATTGCCAAGCAATACGGGCTGGCCTATTTGCCGCTCCTCGTAATGGAGGAACAGAAGCTCATCGAAAAACACGCCCGAAGGGCTGGATTGGGCAAGGCTACGGTTTCCTGGCCCGTGCTATCGGGTGGTGCGGCCACCAACGACGCCCTCATCTCGGGTGCCGTGGACTACGTCTCTTCCGGCATCACGCCCCTCATCCTGCTGTGGGCCAAGTCCGCCGGCGAATACAAGGGTGTGGCCGCCGTGAATAGCTCGCCCATGCAGATCGTCCATCGTTGCCTGCACGACAAGATTCAGGAGATTCTCTTTGCCGGCGTCGTCGACTACAGCATCTGACGAACCGCGGACGTCCGCCGAGGCTCCCGACTTGTCCGTCTTCTTCCGCATGGCGAGCGAGCCGGCAATGCTGGCGTCCGACCACGCCAAGGCCAGCCGTTTTCTCCCCTGGTGGCGACAGTTGTGCAAGGTGGGGGCAGCTCGCAAGACCGCGCTTCTCGTCCTGCTGGCAGTCGGCTGGCACCTGTACGCCCGACGCCTGAACAACCCGCTGGCCCTGCCTGATGTGGCGGCGATCCTCAGAGCCCTCTGGCAAGAAACTCGATCAGGCGAGTTGCCTTTGCGCACCCTGATGTCGATAGAGATTCTGTTCTGTGGCTACTTCATCGGCGTACTCTGCGCGACCATTCTGTCAATTGCGGCCATGACCAGTCGGTTGGCGGGCGATCTTCTGGAAACCCTAACCACAATGTTCAATCCATTGCCGGCCATCGCCCTGTTGCCGCTGGCTTTGCTCTGGTTCGGCATAGGTACGTTCAGTATCATCTTCGTCATTGTCCATGCGGTATTGTGGCCCATTACCCTGAACACTCTAGCTGGATTCGCTTCCATCAGTCCCACCCTGAAACTGGTCGGTCGCAACTACGGCATGTCGCGGCCACGGTTCGCCCTGCACATTCTGATTCCGGCGGCCTTTCCCAGCGTCGTCGCGGGCCTGAAAAACGGCTGGGCATTTGCCTGGCGCACACTCATCGCCGCGGAACTGGTCTTCGGCGTCAGTTCCGGTTCTGGGGGGCTTGGCTGGTTCATCTACGAGAAGAAGAACCAGCTTGAGACTGACTCGGTTTTCGCTGGCTTCTGCGCGATCATCCTGCTCGGGATCCTTTTCGAGCGATGCGTCTTCTATCCACTAGAGCGCCGGACTTTCCACCGCTGGGGTATGCGAACGTAAGCGACATTGAGTCGTGGGCTCACATCCACGTCAGAAAACGCTCGGCAGGCAGAACGCGGACGGAACCTAGGCGCGGGTCACCGCGCCGTACGACCTGAATCGCCCAGCGGGGCGACAGGCGCTCGGCGAAGTAGCGCAGGGCGGGGCTCGGCTGGCTGTCCGAGAGCTTGGCCTCGACCAGCAGGAATGGCTTGCGCCGATCCGTGACCAGGAAATCGACCTCACGCTTCTCTTTGTCACGGACGTACCAGAGCGCGAAGTCCCCGTGCCCCACGTCGTTCCAGAAATCGACCAGCTTGAGCAGGTGGAGCGCGACCAGGTTCTCGAAGCGCGCCCCCGGATCTTCGATCTCGGTGTGGTCGAATAGATAGACCTTCCCTTCGCGCCGCAGGGCGCGGGCCAGCCTGCCCGAAAAGGGACGCAGCTCGAAGAGGAAGTAGAGTCGCTCCAGGGTCGCCAGCCATCCCTTCACGGTGTCAAAGGCCACCTGCAGATCCTCGCGCAGGGCATTGAGAGACAACGGACTGCCCATGATGGTCGAAAATAGTCACGACTTTTTTCGATACTCATGGAAAGAATATTGCCGGACTCCAATAGCCAAGACCATCGTCGTTCACCTCGTCGCTCCGTCTTTGAAATCGCAATTTGCGATCTCAAAATCTCCGAATTCCGGGCAAGCCGCGAGCGGCCGGACTCTGCGCAAAACTTGCAGTACGAAGAAGAGCCTGCCGCACAAAGAGATGCCAAGAGCGGGACAACGTGAGATACTATTCCCTCGACACATCAGTGACGAGGGGTCGGAAGCTATGAGCGTCGAGACAGAGAGACCCGACCGACTGGTGCGGGAGAACGAGGCACTTCGACGCCGGATTGCCGCGCTGGAGGCCGAATCGGAACGATTCAGGGCGATCCTGCAGAGCATCGGCGATGCAGTGATATCGGTCGACACCGATGGCAGGGTCCTGCAGATGAACCCGGCGGCCGAGGCGCTCACCGGTTGGGCGGAAACAGACGCCCTGGGGCAACCGCTCGCGCGAGTCTTCCGCATCGTCAACGAAGCGACGAGGGCTGAAGTCGAGAGCCCGGTCGAGCGCGTCTTGCGCGATGGAGCCTTGGGCGGTTTCGCCAACCATGCACTGCTCATCGCCAAGGACGGCAGCGAAAGGCCCATTACCGACAGCGGTGTGCCCATGCGCAACGAAAAGGGCGAGACCACCGGCGTTGTTCTCGTATTCCGCGACCAGACCGAGGAGCGCCGTGCCGGCAGGCAGGTCAGGGAGGCCGAGGAGCGATTCAGAACCTTCTTTGACAACGCCCCCATCGGCAAGAGCATAGCCGCGCCCGACGGAAAACTTCTGCGCGTGAACCCGGCGCTTATGGCCATGCTCGGCTACTCGGTCGCGGAGATGCAGGCGGTTTCGTCTGTCGCGATCACCCATCCCGACGATCTCCCCGAGACACGTGAAGGCTTGCGCAGCTTGCTGGCGGGCGAGCGCGAGATTTGGTCGACGGACAAGCGCTACATCGCGAAGGATGGGCAGGTGGTTTGGGCGCACGTGGTCTCGCGCCTGCAGCGCGACCCAGAAGGGAATCCGCTTTACCTGCTCACCCACGTTCAGGACATCACCGAACGCAAGCAGGCTGAGGAGGCACTGCGGGAAAGCAAGGCCAAGTTGGAGGTGGCCTTGGCCAGCATGACCGACGCTGTGTTCATCTCCGATGCTTCGGGCCGGTTCGTCGAGTTCAACGACGCCTTCGCAACCTTCCATCGCTTCAAGAACAAGCAGGAATGCGCCAAGACATTTGCCGAGTATCCCGACATCCTCGATGTCTTCACGGCGAACGGGGAACTCGCGCCAGTGGGCATGTGGGCTGTTCCGCGAGCGCTCCGGGGCGAGACGGCCACGAATGTCGAGTACTCCTTGCGCCGCCGTGATACCGGCGAAGTCTGGGTGGGCAGCTACAGCTTCAGTCCGATTCGCGACCGGGCCGGTGTCATCGTCGGGTCGGTGGTGGTTGGTCGGGACGTCACCGAACGCAAGCGTGTCCAACAAGAGATTGAATCCCTGGCGAAATTCCCAGAAGAGAATCCCAATCCTATTCTTCGGATGCGGCTTGATGGGACAATCATCTACGCCAATCCGAGCAGCAAAGAACTCTTGACCGCATGGAGCTGCGCGGTGGGTGATCTCATTCCAGTACACCTCCGAAATCTGTTGGCCAAATCAGTTGCGGAACAAGAATGCGCCACAGTGGAGGGGACCTACAATAGTCGCGTCTATTCGCTTTCGCTGGCGCCCATTCCAGGCACCGACTACGTCAATCTGTATGGCAGGGATGTCACCGAACGCGTGCGCGCCGAGGAGGCGGTGCGGCTGCTCAACGCCGAACTGGAGCAACGGGTTGCTGAGCGCACCAAGCAACTTGCGGCGTCAAACGCCGAGTTGGAGGCCTTTTCCTATTCTGTCTCTCACGATCTGCGGGCGCCACTGCGGGCGATTGATGGATTCACGCGCATTCTTGAGGAGGACTACGCGCCCCATTTGGATACGGAAGGCCGTCGAGTCTGTTCGGTCATTCACGAGAACGCGGGCAAGATGGGCCGGCTCATTGACGATCTTCTGGCGTTTTCCCGTCTGGGACGTGCCCAGATGAACCTTTCCCGCATCGACATGGGGGCCATGGCGAACGCGGTCCTGCACGAGTTGACCACGCCCGAAGACCGGACGCGCATCGATTTCCAGGTCGACGTGCTGCCGCCCACCGTCGCGGACCCCACGCTGATGCGCCAGGTGTGGATGAATTTGCTCTCCAACGCCGTCAAATTCTCGTCCAAACGGGAGCGGGCTGTCATCAGGGTGAGCGGGCAGCAGGACCAGGGCGAAAGCGTCTATTCCGTGCAAGACAACGGCGCGGGATTTGACATGAAGTATGTCGGCAAGCTCTTCGGCGTGTTCCAGCGCCTACACGGCGCCAAGGAGTTCGAAGGCACCGGCGTCGGTCTGGCGCTGGTCCAGCGGGTGATTCATCGTCATGGCGGACGCGTTTGGGGCCAGGGCGAGCCCGACCAGGGCGCAACCTTTTGCTTTTCCCTTCAACAATCAGGAGCATGACCGTGGACCATTCAGAAGCTGTGGACATCTTGTTGGTCGAGGACAGCCCGCAGGATGCGGAGCTGACCATCCGGGCGCTGAAGAAGCACAACCTGGCCAATCGGCTGATTATCGTCGAGGACGGTGCCGAGGCGCTGGACTTCATCTTTGGGCGGGGCAAATATGCCGGGAGAGACGCCGGGTATCCGCCCAAGGTGGTGTTGCTCGACCTGAAACTCCCCAAGGTGAGCGGTCTGGAGGTTCTGCGCGCCCTCAAGCAGGACGAGCGAACCCGTCCGATTCCCGTGGTTATCGTGACCTCTTCGCGCGAAGACCCGGACATCAAGACCGCTTATGGCCTGGGGGCCAACAGCTACGTGGTGAAGCCAGTGGACTTTGACGCCTTTGCCGAAGCGGTGAGCAACCTCGGGCTGTACTGGCTTTTGGTTAACCAGCCTCCGCGATAGAGGCTGCCAGCGACTGTGAGGAGAGCTGCATGAGCGAGGTTATTCGCGTCCTTATCGTCGAGGACCTGCCCACTGACGCCGAGCTGACCGAACGGGAGATCCGGAAGACGCTGGGCTCGTGCCAGTTCCGACGAGTGGAGACCCGCGAGGACTATCTCGCGGCACTGGACGGGTATGGCCCGGCGCTCATCGTTTCGGATTTCAAACTGCCTCACTTCGATGGCCTGACTGCGCTCACGCTCGCATTGGAGCGGTGTCCGGACGTGCCGTTCATCATTGTGACGGGCTCGATGAATGAAGACACGGCGGTCGAGTGCATGAAGGCCGGGGCGTGGGACTACGTCATCAAGGAGCACGTTAAGAGACTGGGAGCGGCGGTTCAGAGCGCGCTGGAGCGACAGCGTCTGCGGATGCGGCGCAAGCGGACGGAACAAGCGCTGGGGGCATCTGAAACGCGGTACCGCCGCCTATTTGAAGCCGCCAGGGACGGCATCCTGATCCTTGATGCGGACACCGGTCTGATCGTCGACGTCAATCCGTTCCTCACGGAGTTGACGGGCTACTCGCACGACGAGTTCCTGCAGAAGCATTTGTGGGAAATCGGACCGTTCAAGGATGCCGCAGCCTCGATGGCCATCTTCGCCGAGCTGCTCGCCAAGACGTACGTTCGCTACGACGATCTTCCCCTGCAAACTCGCGATGGTCGGAAGATCGCTGTCGAGTTTGTGAGTAACATGTACCGCGTCGACGGCCTGAACGTGATCCAATGCAATATCCGCGATCTCACCGCACGCAAGCGCGGTGAGGAGGAGCGCGAGAAGCTCGAAGAACAGCTTCGCATGGCGCAGAAGCTGGAAGCCATTGGTAGCCTCGCGGGCGGCATCGCGCACGACTTCAACAACCTGCTTTCCGTGATCCTGGGTTGCACGGAGCTGGCCATGGGCAGGGTGCGGGACAATGACGGCGTCAGAGACGAACTTCTGGAGATAAGAAAGGCCGGCGAGCGAGCCGCGGCGCTGACTCGGCAACTGCTGGCCTTCGGTCGCAAGCAGGTGTTGCAGCCCGTGCTGCTGAACCTGAATGAGGTTGCCGTTGGGGTCGAGAAGATGCTCCGGCGCATCCTTGGCGAAGACATCGACTATGTCCAGGTGCTGGCACCAGACTTGGGCGTGGTCCGGGCCGACCCGGGCCAGATCGAGCAGGTGCTGATGAACCTGGTGGTCAACGCCCGCGATGCCATGCCGAAAGGGGGCAAGCTGACCATCGAAACCTCCAATGTGGAGCTCGACGAGGAATATGCGGCCCGCCACGTCGCCGTGAAGCCCGGGTTCTATGTCCACTTCGCGGTCACCGACACCGGCTGCGGTATGGACGCTGCGACGCAGGCGCGAATCTTCGAGCCGTTCTTCACCACCAAAGAAAAGGGCAAGGGCACCGGCCTGGGGCTCTCGACGGTCTACGGCATCGTCAAGCAGAGCGGCGGCAACATCTGGGTCTACAGCGAGCCCGGCCACGGCACTACGGTCAGGATCTATCTGCCGCGAGAGATCGCGGCCGCCACGAAAGTAACAGGCAGCCGATTGAAGGCCCTTTCCGCGCGGCCAACGGGCACGGAGACCATTCTCGTGGTTGAGGACGAGAAGGCTGTGTGCGAGATTGCCAAACGGATCCTCAGCATGAGCGGCTACACCGTACTGACGGCGGTGACTGCCGACGCCGCCCTGCGAAGCTGCCGAACGCACGAGGGCACGATCCACTTGCTCCTGACCGATGTGGTAATGCCCCAGATGGGCGGCAAGGTTCTGGCCGAGCGCGTGGCGCTGGCACGTCCGGGGATCAAAGTCCTCTACATGTCCGGATACACCGACGACGCCATTGTTCACCATGGCACCCTTGACCCGGGTACCTACTTCATTTCCAAACCATTCAGTGCCGCGGACCTCACGCGCAAAGTCCGCGAAGTGCTGGACAGTGATATTGCCGACCTCACTGCAAAACAAAACATGTGAGCCTCAGCGTCGAGCAGACGCTTCCCCCGCCAGTCGCCGCAGCCGCGCCCAGCGACTGTCGCGCTCTTTCTCGATTGCAGCCACGTCGGCTTTCCCGAGATGGGCAAAGCGCTTCTGCGTGGCCAGGTGATCGGCCACGGGCTTGAAACGGCGAGGCGTCTTGTTGATGCGATAGTGGCCGGCTTCGTACTCGGCCAGGACCCACAGTCCACAGTCGACCGCACCGCGCGCTACCTCTAGCAGCCCGTGGTTTTAGTGGCGGGAATGGCTTCGCTCATGCGGCTGCCTGAACGAGCCACGGGCCGTGTGATTTGCTGGTTGCCTGCTGAGTCTCGCTGTCGGCGTTCCCAGGCAGCCGC
>Ga0265330_10001129_pt1 | contig 16028 bp, 11 predicted proteins | sample 41919metaG_FD_202083 | JGI IMG/M metagenome (GOLD analysis project Ga0265330, IMG submission 202083) | Rhizosphere microbial communities from Carex aquatilis grown in University of Washington, Seatle, WA, United States - 4-19-19 metaG | ecosystem: Host-associated > Plants > Roots > Rhizosphere... | reverse complement strand
CGATCTCGTACAGTCCCCCAACGACCAAGCCCAGGGCCGTGGCGCCCTGATCCACAGTCAAGGTCCGCTCGACCCGGGGATGCAGGCCCCCCACATCCAGCGCCAATCTACGGTTGATGAAAATCCACACGTCGTCATCGCCACTAAAAGTCAGAATCTCGCCGCCGCGATACTGGAAGTAGTAGCGCACCTCGGTGGTGAACCCAAAGTTGTGCATGCCCCCGTCATTCACCGTGGCGTCGGCCTGCGCGGTGGCTTCTTTGGCGGGCGGAGCGGTGAAGCCCTTGTTGTCCAGCGGGAAGAAGCCCTTGTTGGCCGAGTCGAAGACATAGGAGCCGCCGGCCAATCGGGGCAGCAACAAGGCGCCGGGAACGGTGATATTCACCCCGGGCGTGTCGGTGTACCACTGGGCGAAATTGGCCGGGGTGGTCAGCTCCTGGCCCATCGGACAAAGAGCGGTGACACCGGGCTGGGCGCAGCGACCGTCCATGACCGGCTTGCCGTTCGTATCCAGCGTGCTCTTGACCAGATTGGGTGTGTAGTCGGTGGACGCCTGGCCGAAAGTCTGGAAATCAGGGTGTTTGGTGGCCCCTGCCAACGGAAAACTGATGAAATCCCGGTACGTGGTCAGCAGATTCAGTTGGGTGGGCGGACTGGCTGACGTGTCCACACAGGTAAAGCCAGGTTCGGTCTGGCATTTCTGCGAGCAACCGTCGCCGTCCTGGGTGTTGCCGTCGTCGCATTGCTCGCCGCCCAGCTTGATGGCATCGCCACACTTTGAAACACAAGTCCCAGTGCTACAGTCCGGCTCCAGCGCGCAGGCGGCCGAGCAGCCATCGCCGTCGACCAGGTTGCCGTCGTCGCACGCCTCGGCGCCTTCCTTCTTGCCGTCGCCACAAACCGTCTTGCGACAGTGGGACGGCTGCGACGCCACAGCGGGGACGACCGGGGGATCGCAAACATAGCCAATTTCCAGCTTGCACGCCGCCGAGCAACCCTTGCCCACATTGGGCGGGTCGCACTGCTCGCCACCGATCAGGATGGCATCGCCACAATGGGGCGCGCACGCACTGCCCGCTTGCTGGCAGTCCCAGCCCGTCTCCACCTGGCAATCGGCTGAACACCCGTCGCCGTCCTGGGTGTTGCCATCGTCGCAGGTTTCCTTGCCGCCCAGTCTGCCATCCCCACAGCTGACCAGGTACTCGCAGGGCAGGCCTGGCTGGGGACAGATGTAGTCCTTCTCCACTGTCTTGCAATCTGAGGAACAGCCGTCGCCCGAGCTGCTGTTGCCGTCGTCGCACACCTCGTCCAAACCGGGATCGATCTTGCCATTGCCGCAGCCCACGACCGCCAGGTCGGTGCCGGCCCGATCCGGCACCGGCCGCAGATCAGGCGCGCGGGCGTCCGGGGCGATGACGATGATGGGTCCGACATCGTCGCGGCTGGGCACGATCGCGCTGTCGCCATTCCGGATAGCGCCATCGGGCTGGCCCGCCCCGATCGCGCCCTGGGGTCCACAGGCCCCGGCCAAAACCACCATCCAGACGGGGCCCAGTCGCCTCCTGCAAAATTGCCGTACATGAAGCCTCTGGGCGAGCAGGGCCTTGGCTAGCGGCATACTAACTTTCTACAGAAAATCCAAGGCGAAGTCGAGCGACTCGCATTGCGGTGATGCTACTGCATCCCGACGGAGCCTGACAGATATCCCACTACAGCGACATACACATATTGCTTTCCAAGCGTGTTTTGGATGATAAGGAATATTACGATGTCCGACGAACTAGTTTCCGCAGAGGTTGTGCGGCATTTCTGCCATGTGGCGAATCGGCGCCTGGGCGTGTCTTTGCCGGCCGGCACCGAAGCCCTGGTCGCCAGCCGAGTGGCGAAACGACTGAAAGTGCTGGGATTGCCCCTGATGGACTACGTGGCGCGGCTCCAGGAAGACCAGGACTGCGAGGAAATTGTCGAGTTTCTTGACCTGGTCCGGCCGCGCGCCGAGCGCTTCTTTCAGCGCCGCGCGGATCTCATCTCGCTACACGACAAGGTCCGCGACTTGCTGATCGGCGGCCTGCGGCGCATCCGACTGTGGTCCGCCGGGTGTGGCTCAGGGGAGGAAGCCTATTCCATGGCGGTCGTGGTCTTCGAGGCCATGCGGGCACTGGAGGTCGAGCCCGATTCAGTGGACTTGAAGATCCTGGCCAGCGACATCTCGCCGCGCGCCCTTGGCCGCGGTCGCCGGGGCGTCTACAGCCTGGACCAGGCACGCTGGATTCCGCGCCACTTGCGGGCCCGCTATTTCGGCGATGATGCCGAGGGCGTGGTGGTTTCGGCGGAGATGCGGACGCGACTGGTGTTTCGTCGCCTCAATCTTTCGCGGCCACCCTACCCGATGAAGGGACCTTTGCAGGCGATCTTCTTGCGCGAGGCGCTCGCGTTGCTGGATCCTCCCGCCTCCCGCCGGGTGGTTGCGGCGACCAAAGCCCTGCTCGGCGAAGGCGGACTTCTGTTCGGCGGCGACGGTATGCCTGAGATCTCCAGTGATGAACCGGAGATTCACGCCACCGAAGCCTGGGAAGACATCCCAGCCCCAACCTCCGAGATCTGCTAGTCGAGTCCTTTCATCGCCGCCGCGGCAGGATCAGCAACGGCCGCGCTGGCGTCCGGGCGGATGCGAATTCCTCGTCGTCGACGCGGCCCGTTGCCTCAGGCAAGGTGATGGTGCCTGACAAGGAGAAGTGCAACGGCACAATGATCACCCTGGGCAGGGAATCGGAATCAAGCTTGCTTCGCAGGGTGAGCGCGCCCTGCACCTGCCGAACCCCGGAGATCGGTTCGGCGAGGGAGGCACCGGGAGGAAGCGGTATTCGCACGACCACGGGAACGCCGCGGCCCAAATCATGGCGAAGGCTGACTTGCAAAGAGGCCGGGCTTTGCGCGATCGGCGGGTTGGAAACGGCCAGTTCCAGATGCAGGGGACTTTGGTTGGAAGCAAGCGGCTGCTTGAACGGACGGAAGAGCGAGCGCTCGATCCGAGCCAGCACTGCGGACGACGAAATTTCGAGGCGCACCTGGGCTGCGGCCGCAGTCAGGGGTACTGTGGCCGATCCATTTCGAGGTTGTGAACACCTCTCCCGCGGGTTTGATCGTCCATTGGTGGGAACCCGATCCGCGACCGCAGAAGCAGCGTCGGTCAGCACCACGTCCAGCACGCCGGTTCCCGCCCCCGCACCGCGTACCCGCACAATTGCAGTTGCCGTGGATTCGGCAGGCACGCGAAGACTGCGACTGGCTCCTTTGGAATCCGTGAGCTGGGCTGAACCCGAGGCGGACAATTGCAGTGTAACTGTGTGGGATTCCCGGGTCCGAGTGCGCACGTCCACGGCCCTGCGCAAAAGGGGCCTCCAGTTTCAAGACACCCAATACCGTGGAAAGTTCCCGAGGATTGGGGAGTGACTGCGGTGATCTGGCGTCGCGGGCCAACTCGGGGCACCATGGAGACTGGCGTTCAAGTTGCACGCTCGTGGGGCGAACCATGATGACCAAGACCCGCTTCCCCATCCGCTTCGATCCGTGGTACCAGGGCCTTTCGACTATTCTCTTCCTGCCGCCCTCTGGTTCCTACGTCGAGATAGACGGCGACCAGGTGAGCGTGCGCATGGGCTGGGCTTTTCGCACCCACTTTTCTCGCATGGCCATCAGCAAGGTGGCCGCATCCAACGCCCACCCGGCAAGCCGCGGCGTGCATGGTTTCTGGGGACGATGGCTGGTCAACGGATCGGGCAACGGCATCGTGGTGCTCGACCTTTACCCCAAACAACGCGCCTACGTGCTTGGCATGCCGGTCGGCTTGCGACAACTGATGGTGAGCGCCGAAGATCCCGACAAGTTGATTGCCGAGCTGACCCGGTGAGCTTTCAGGAGTTGCTCGCAGGTTTCGTTTGGCGACCCATGCACGGCTGTCCGGGCCGGTATTTGCTGGTGGGCGGCCCCGTGGTTTCATCGCCTGAACAGCTTTTCGGCGATCTGGGGTTCCGTGAAGTGCGCAGTGAACATGCGCCCGATCGGGTCTTCGTGGCGGCGGTTTCCGGCGGTGGCATCATTTCGTACGCCAGGAAAAACGGCACCTTCGTCCACACCTTGGGCAGCGACGCAGGTTTTGCGCGCAAGCTGCGAGCCCTGGATCTGCGATAGCCTCTCTCAAAGCCTCTGTACGTCTTCGAGTCTTGCCAATTCCCGATCAAAGGTGCGCACTGTGATGTGGCCGGCTTTGCGTGCGACTTCGACAATCAGTCAAAGGCGGTCTTCTTGCGAAACTGCCTCCCGGCCGCCGGCAACACCGTCGGCTGGACAAGTCACCCATGCTGGGCTAACTTAGTGCGCTGACGATGCAATCAATCGCGCTGTCTCCCGTCGAGGGATTCTGGCTCTGCGGCAGAAGTCGCGCGGGCGTTCGGCAACTTATCGGGCTCTCCCGCCGGGCCGGAACTTGACCGCCAGCCGCCAAGTCGCTCATGCCGATTGAATACACTCCTTCCTTCGTCGAGTCGGCCTGGGCTCGCCGTCCCGGGGTGGCCCTCAAGGCAGCCATCCTGGGGGCGGGTCTGGGTCGGCGCCTCGATCCCCTCACCGCCAACCACTTGCCGAAACCGATGTTCCCGCTCGGGGGCAAGGTCCCCATCGCGGAGGTGTGGATTCGCCGTTTGGTTGCATCCGGACTCTCCGACGTCTCATTCAATATCTGCGTCCTGAAGGAAACCATTAAGCGCTACTTTGGCAATGGCTCAAAGTTCGGCATCGGTCTCGGGTTCGTCGAAGAAGACCTGCCGAGCGGAACCCTGGGCGGGGTGTGCAAGCAGGTGCTGGGCGCCAAGGCCCGCAGCCTGCAGAACGGCGGACACCCGATCACATTGGCTCCGTTCGCCGGATCGACCGTCATTGTGCCCAGCGCTGACATTGTGACGAACTTTGGCCCTGATCTGCTGCAGGAGATGTTCGACAATCACCGCAAACGGGGCGCGGCCGTCTCAATGGTCGTGACGCCGATTCCGCCGGAAAGAAGGGGCGATTTCGGGACAGTCATGGTCGACCAGCCCGAATTTCACCAAGGCCCATTGAGCGCAATCGGCCGGGTTTCCGGCTTCGTCGAAAAGGACCCCAATTCGCCGAGCATTCTCAACAACGCCTCGATCTACATGATTGAAGCGGATCTCCTGCGCACCCTGGACGGGCTGCGCACCGCGACCGACGAGGTGGCCACACCCTTCTATGATTTCGGCAAGCACGTGTTTCCGGCCCTGCTGGGAAAACTGCCGTATGCCGGGCTTCCCAAGACCGACTATCCAATCTGGGCCGTTCAATATGACGGCGGTTGGTTCGACGTGGGCAACAAGCGGGACTACCTGCGGGTGAACGGCGAAGTGCTGGACGGTCGAATCAAAGTGCCGGTGCCCTATGAAAGTCTGCCCTGGGGCTATCTCGGGACCAATGTTTCAATCGATTTCAGTCGGGTCAATATCCGGGCGCCGGTGGTCATTGGCAATGACTGCGTGGTGGAGCCCGGCGCGACGATTGGCCCCTATGCCATCCTTGGCGACGGCTGGCTGATCGAAAAGGGCGCGAACGTCAGCCACTCGGTTCTGTGGGAGCGCTACCCCTTGTTTCCCCGGGATGGCTGGGAAATCAGCGTGAACGAGCGGCGCCAGTTCGATCGGCACGAGGTGCGCGCCGTCACTGTCCGCGAGAGCATCATTGCCGGCGGTTCAATCAAGACCGACACCATTGGCAATACCGTGCAGGTTCTCGAAGACGGCACACTGGAAATCATGCCAATTGATTATGTCCCCGCGGGGCCGCGGGCCTGAAACTACGCCGACTCGCCCGCGTTGCCGCCCGTGCGCATGCGCGAAGTCAGGTTTTGCACCGGCACCAGCTTGTCGGCAGGGCGCCAGGCGCCGGGTTGGGCGTCGCCGGTGGTCATGCGGCCACTTGGACGTTTACCACTAACGGCGTTGTTGAGGAAGACTTCCAGACGCCGGTTCTGGCCGCCGCTGCCGTCGTAGAACAGGCTGACAATGGGCATGTCCACGTCGGCTGACACGCGGCCGAAAACCGCGGTGGCCACAGTTTCGGGCATGCAGCCAAAGGGGGCGCAATTGACCACCATGGCGGCGCCTTGCTGGGCGAATTTGATGGCGCGGCCAATCGACAGCTTGCCCTCGCCGCCGCAATAGAACGCCATGTAGGGGGTGGCCAGCTTCATGCATTCCTGGAAGGGTGGCTCGTGCCGATCGTCGAGCAGCGGACTGGCCGCGCGCATGAGCTTCTGTTCCCAGTGCTTCATCCAATGATATGTGACGAAGGTGTCGGCCTTGTCCCACGACATGATGGTCGAGGGGAATTCCTCCATGTAGTTCTCAATCGACGATGTGTAGAGGATCCAGTCGGTAATCGGGATCATCCACGCCTCACCGCCGAACATCTCAATGGCACTGATCACGTCTTCATTGGCGTAGACGTTGTTGCGCACATAGATCTCGCCCACAATGCCGACCAGGGGTTTGCGCGCCCCGGCCACGGGAATGGCGGCAATTCTGCCGATGCCTTCGTGCAAAACCGCGGGAAGATCGCCGTCTTTCTCCAACGCCTGCGCCACTGCATTGGTGACCTCAGCCACCACGCGGTCAGTTTCGCCAGCGTTGACTTCGTAGGGCCGCACCTTGCACTGGGCCTTGAGAATGATGTCCGCACAAGCAATCGCCTTGAACAGCGAGCGCCGCATCTGACTGCTCAGGCCCTGATAGGCATTGTTCGAGGCGGGCGCCAGGATGGCCACGTCTTCAAAGCCTTCGCGGTCCAGGATCTGCCGGTGCAAGACCGTGTACTGGCCAAAGCGACAGGGGCCCTTGGAACTGGGCATGAAAAAGGCGTGACGGCTGCCCGCCGGTTGCTGGCGCAGGGTCTTCAACAGAGTCCCGATGGTCAGCGCGCAAGGCAGGCACTCGGAACCCCGGGTGAGCGAGCGCCCCAGGTCGAACGATTCCTTGTTCTCGTCGGGCAGGGTGCGCGCATCGTAGCCGTGTTGCCGGAACGCCGCCGCAAACAGGCGGGTGCCGAACTGGTGCATGGGCGGAACCCAGATGGTGCGGCCGTGCAGATCCGAAGGCTCCACATGCTCGCGCGAGCGCGGGCCGCGCTCGGGTCGCGGCCGGCGCAACACATCGAAGAACGCCTCCAGCCGGGTCATGTAGCCGGCGTCGGCGCCGTGCTCGTCGAGCTCCAGCATCAAAAGCGGCCGGCGCCCCATGATCTCCTCGGCGAAACTGAGCAGGAAGCTGTCCGGCCCACAGGAGAAATTGGTCAAATACACCACATCGAGCAGGTCGTGATCAGCCGCGAATTCCAATGCGGCCAGGATCTTTTGACCATAGCTCCAAAAGGCATTGCGGTAGCGCAGACCCAGGCGTGACAGGTCGGGCTTGAGGAAATCCATGGGCAGCACAGTCCGCCCCATGTCGGCAATCTTCTGTGGCAGACCCAGATTGGCGCCGTTGTCGTAGTTGTTGTACGGCCGGCCCACCAACAGGATCATCTTCTCGTTCTTGGCAGTGCACTCGGCCAGGATCTTGGCGCCCTCTTCCTGGCAGCGCTGTTCAAAGGCCGTCTGCGCCTCCAGGCCCGCGCGCCAGGCGCGCCGGATCTCGCGCGACGATCGCCCGAGCGGCTTGGCCAGCTCGTCGGACAGGGTCTTGATGATGTCCCGCTCGCGCATGCGCATGTCGACCAGGGGCGACAGCAAGCGCGAGGCGTCCATATGGTTCATGGACAGGGCCGTGCGGCTGCTGGCCGCGGTGCCTTGCACGTAGGGACACACGGCCGTGCCCGTGGTCTCTTCGTTGGCCTGCGTGTTCTTCAAATGCGGCACGAACACGTAGTCCACGCCATCGGTCACCGCCAGCTTGGCCACATGACCGAGCGCCAGCTTGGCCGGGAAACAGAAGTCGGCGCCTGCCATGCGCGGGCCGAGTTCGCGAATCTCGTCAGTGGTTTGGCCGGACAGTTGAACGTGAATTCCCAGTGTATTGAAAAAACGCTGCCAGAGCGGATAGTAAGTGTAAGTGAGAAGCGCCTGGGGCAATCCCACCACCGGCGCATTGTCCGGCACCTTGACCCCGGCGCCGCCCTCGCGCCACAGGCGTTGGCGCAGGCGCAGGGCCCGGTCGAACGGGCTCTTGCGCACCTTCTGCTCGTTGGGATCGCGGCCACACATGTAGCCCCACGACGGCGCGCCCTCCACGCCTTCAATGTCAGCAAATGTGATGGTGCAGTCGTTCTGACAGAGGCTGCAGGTTTCCTTGCGCAAAGTGACCTTGCGCTTGTCAAGGTCCAGCCCGCGAAAACGCGATTGGGCCGTGGCCTGTTCCACCATGGTTTGGTGAACCAGACGGGCCACGCCGAACGCGCCCATCACGTGACAGTAAGGCGAAACCACGACCTCGACGTCGAGCAGGCGCTCGAACGCGGCCACCAGCGCCTTGTTCCGTGCCGTGGCGCCCTGGAACATGATGCGCGTGCGGCTGCGGTGGCGATTACCAACAACCTTATTGAGATAGTTCTTGGCCACCGCGACCATGACCGCGGCCAGGGCCTCGGGTCGCGTGGCGCCGGCTTCAATGAAGCGGACCACGTCCTGCTCCATGAAGACCGTGCAGCGATCAGTGGCGCGCGGGGGCTTCACCCCCAATACGGCCTGGCCCACATCGGCCACCTTGTAGCCGAGTTTGTTGGCCTGCTCTTCAATGAACGATCCGGTGCCCGCGGCGCACACATAGTTCATGTTGGCGTCGCGGATGTGCCCGTCGACGATGTGCATGTACTTGGCGTCCTGGCCGCCAATTTCAAAGATGGTGTCGACTGTGGGATCAGTGAATGTGGCGCCGGCCACATGGGCGCTAATTTCATTGATAATGGCGTCCGCGCCAATCACCTCGCCCACGATCTTGCGGCCGCTGCCTGTGGTGCCCGCGCCCAGAATTTCAATGCGTGCACCCTTCTTGATCTCCAGTTCGCGCAAGGCACGGCACAACTTCTGGGTGGCGCCCACGGGATCACCGCCGGTCTTGCGGTACACGTCGACCAGCAGTTCATCTTTGTCATTGACCAACGCCAGCTTGGTGCTGGTCGAGCCAATGTCGATGCCCAGGTACACGCGCAGGGTCTGGCCTGCGGGCCAGGAAACCACGCGTACCTCGTTGCCCTCCGGGTCAGTGTAGGATTCGGCCAGGCGAAAATCCGGGTACTTGGACTTTTCCAGACTGAGCGGCCAGGGGTGGTATTCCACGTCGCTGGCCGTGGCAATCCGATGCAGCGATTCGCGCGTGGGCAGCCGCCGCGGCACCGCGCCCAGAGCCGCCGCGCCCAGAGCCGCCACCAGATGGGGCGAACTCGGCACGCGCAACAACTTGGGGAAGGACGCGTCCAACCAACGCACAACCTCGCGGTTGAGCGCCACGCCGCCGATGATGGCGGTGGGCGCATCCAACGGCCGCGCCCGCAGCAAGGTTCCGATCAAAGTGCGGGTCATGCCCCGGCACAGCCCGGACCACATGGCGGCCTTGCTGTAGCCTTCCTGCTGGCGGTGGATGAGATCGCTCTTGGCGAAAACCGAACAGCGGGTGGCGATGGAGGGCGGCTCGGCCACGCTGCCGACCAGGGCCGGATCCGCGCAATCGAGGCCCAGGCGCGCGGCTTGTTCGTCAAGGAACGATCCCGTCCCTGCCGCACACATTGAATTGGTGGCGTAGTTCTGAAAATGTCCCTGGGCATCGAGCTGCACCAGGGTCACTGACCCGCCGCCGATGTCGATGATGTTGCGCACCTCAGGAAACTGGGCGTGCACAACCCGGATCTGACAGGCCGCAATGTCCAGCCGCCGGGTCTCAAAGGCCTCGCAGAAGCGGGTCGCGTTGGTCCCGCAAAAGCCGATGGAATCCCCGGCCGCCAAATCCAGCTCGCGCAGAGCCCGTTCCAACACTGGGGCTGGTTCGCCCTTGTGTCGGGCATAGAAGGATTGAACTACTTTGCCGGCAGCGTCGATCCGAACCGCTTTCAGCGATACGGCGCCGATGTCGACTCCTATTCTTCCCGGTTGCTCCAAGGTCACACCCTTTGCGTGAGGTTCATGTAGGTGTCCGTCGGTGCGCGGCATCCTTACCACAGAACCGGCGGTCAGGCTAACCGAGTCTGAGGCTTGCGTCGCGCAGCGCTATTTGCCGCCCAAAAAGCGCCACATCCGCTGCCAAAGCGAGCGTTTCGCCTGGTGCGGCGCGGAGGACTTGGGGTTTGTCGCTGCGGATGGTGCTGCCGTGGCTGGCTCTGGCGCAGTCTTGCCGGGGGCTGGTTTCTGACCCGCCGGCGCAAGGTTCTCGACCACCGAGACCGCCAGCTTCTCTGCTGTCTCGTACAACTCGGCCTCTTGCTGCTCGGTAAGCCCCAGCGCCTCGCGGGCGCGCGCCAGGGTTTCGGGCAGGACACGGTCGCAGCGGCCCGCGCCGATGCGCACGCCGTAGCCGAGCTTGAAGCTCAGGTCCTCGGCAAAGGCGACCACCGCAGAGAGCGGCTTGGGCGGCTGGCCAGCGGGAAAACTGTGGTGGGTGGCCAGCACCTCTTGTACCTCAGCGGGCAACTTCCACAGCTGGGCGACCATGCCCGACACTTCCTGGTGGGTCTGGCGCAGAACCTCGTCGAGCACGCTCGGAGCGATGGAGGGCTCGTCCTTGGGGCGATCCGAAAGCACAAGCAGGGTAGCGGCCATGCCGATGTCGTGCAGCAGGCCGCAAAGAAAAGCCGTCTCCGTGGACAGAGCTTTGCGCGATGCGATCAGCCGGCACAGGTGTGCGCACAGGGTGCTGTGGGTGCGAATCTGCTCCATGGTGGCGTTGTAGCGAGCCGAGCGAAACACCCGCATCCCGGCCGCCACTTCCCAAACCACGCTGGCCAGATTGCGCATGCCCAGGCGGACCACCGCCATCTTCAACGAGACGTCGTTCTGTCTCCAGCCGCCAAAAGCAGCCGAGCCCGCAACACGCAGGACCTGTGCCGCCAGCACTGCGTCCTTCTCCAGCACCGCGACCAGCTGATCCGCGCCCACGTCGGAACGAAGCGAGAGTTGATGGACTTCCAGTGCCACCGTAGGCAAGAGCGGAGGCCGGTAGCTGGGCGCAGAAAACACCCGCCGCAGCTGCGTGATGAAGGCGATGACCAGGGCCACGTCGGCCGACGCCAGAGCCGCGTCCGCGGCAGGTTCTGGGTCGGACGCCGCGGGCTGGGTGCCGACCGGCGGGTCAGGGGGAGGATTCCGCTCGCTCTTCACAATGGGCCTCGCATCATGATACACGCGCTCGGCCATCACCGGCCAGAAACCCACGTGGATCGGGTTTCGGAGTGTGCGTAGCAGCAAAAACTTCCGGCAGGCGATCGCCATGGGCTACGCTGGCGCCAACGAGAATGCTAACGTGCCGGCCATGATCATCGCTGGCGACATCGGCGGAACCAAGACTGTCCTCGGGCTCTTCGAGACCGCGGGCGAGGACCTGCGCTGCGTGCGCGAGGCCACCTTCCCCAGTCTCGAATACCATTCGCTTGAGGCCGTGGTGGAGGAGTTTCTTTCGGCGGGCGCGCGGCCCGAAGTCACCGGGGCTTGCTTTGGCGTGGCCGGGCCGGTCGAGGGCGGCCGGGCCCGGCTGACCAATCTGCCCTGGTTGCTCGACGAGCAACTTCTGGCCAAGGCCCTGCATGCTGAGCGCGTGCGCCTGCTCAATGACCTGGAAGCGGCCGCGTTCGGCATGTTGTTCCTGGCGTCGAGCGATTTTGAAGTCCTACAGGCTGGCAAGGCCGGCGCCCGCGGCGACATCGCGGTCATTGCGGCCGGCACCGGTTTGGGCGAGGCCTTGCTGCATTTCGATGGCAAGCAGTACCACGCCATTGCGTCCGAAGGCGGCCACGCCGACTTCGCCCCGCGCACCGACGACGAGATCGTTCTTTTGCGCCACCTGCGGACCGCGCTTGGCGGCCATGTCAGCTACGAGCGCATCCTTTCGGGCGCGGGCATCGGCAACCTGTATCGTTCCCTGCGCAACGAAGCCACCACCCGCGAGCCCGCCTGGCTGGTCGAGCAACTGGCAAACGGCGATCCCAACGCGGCCATTTCGGCTGCCGCCCTGGCCAACCGCGATCCGGTGTGCGTGCAGGCCCTGCGCATGTTCTGTGCGGTGCTGGGCGCCGAGGCGGGAAACCTGGCACTCAAAGGTCTCACCACCGGCGGCGTGATCATCGGCGGCGGCATCGCCCCAAAAATTCTGCCGGCCCTCAAAGAAGGCTCGTTCCTGGCGGCCCTGGCCGACAAGGGACGTTTCGCGGGCTGGGCGAGAAACCTGCCGGTGCGCGTGGCCCTGGATCCGCGCGCCCCCCTCATCGGCGCCAGCCGCTACCTGGTCTCAAGCGCCATTCACCAGGGCGCGCGCGGGTAGATCGCGGGCAATCTCATCAGGGCTTGGGCAGTGGGGAACCGACTCGCTCATTTCCCAGCGGATCTTCGCCTGGACGGGTCAGGCCGAGCAGGCGGGCGCGCAGGACCATGTCGAATTTCCGCGTCTCGGGATTGCTGACCTGATATTCGAGCGCGATCGGCCCTACCCCGGCCGCATAGGTGGTGCGCAAGACGCGCTCGGGATTGCTGCGAGATTCCTCGACCACGGCACAATTGACGAAGGTGCCCGCGGGCACGGTTACCTCCCCGCCCACCGAAAACACGCTGGCCGTGCCGCTGCCGAGAGGCCAGGTCGCGCCGGCACGGATCGGTGTCTTGAGAATGAAGTCGCCCGGGCTCAGGCCTTCACGCCGCGCGATGCCTTCGGGCAAGATGGCGTAGCCGCTGCGCTCTTCGCCGGCTTGGACGATCACAGTGTCGCCCCTCTGTTCGAGAACGGCATAGGTGGCGAGAATCTTCTCCCCGCCTTTCTCGATCTCGTAGGCCCACTTCCATCCCGGTGCCAACGGGAAATAGGCCGCGGCTGGCTCAGGCGGAGGCGTGCGGTTGGGCGACTTCTGCATGGTCGCACAGGCACCCAGGCCCACCGCCAGGGAGAAGACCAGTCGTGTGTTCAGAAACGATCTCGACATCTGGTTAGTAGACGCCAGACAAGACCGTTTGGGTAGCCATCTGCATCCCATACACCAGCCGCAGAATTCTGACGGTCCCTCTAGAGAGCGGCTCCTGGTCTCAGAAAACTGAGGGTATTGCTCCAAAAGTTGCTATTTCTTCCAGCGAATCGCTGGCGTAGAGATTGCAAACCCCGTCTTTAGATGCGTCTGCTCGACACAACGCTCGGCGTCCTGTTTTCCAGTGGGATTCTCCTGCTGGCGCCGTCGTTCGTCTTCGCGCAGGACGCCGCATCCGCGTCAACCCAGCGTCTGGTATCCGAATATCAGCATCTTCGCGCGGAGTTGGATCGAGTCAACGCCGCAGTGGCCACTCTCAAACGCGGCGAACGCAGCGTACGCACGGACTACCTTCTGCGTGACAAGATGGCAGAGGCGGAAGCCCTGGCCCGCAAGGTGACGGCCGCAGAGGCTCGCTTGCGCGCCGCCGGTGGACCGTTGCCGACCATGCCGCTGGTGGACACCGTGCAAACCCCTTCCGCCACGCCCCAGGACGGCGCGGTCGAATTGGAAGCCAAGGCTGACCTCCTGTCCGATCAGGCGCGTCGTTTTCGGGCCGAGGCCGAATCCCTTTCACACAAGGCGGAGCAGATCCGGGCCCGCCAGGCCCTGCGCCAGCGTGCCGGTGCGTGGGACCGCGATCCGCTCCTTGGTTTCGAAGCCTCGAAGCGCGTGGCGGTCATTCCGACCCAGGGCTCGCGCGTCCCCAGCGCTGATTCCAATGGCGGCCTGAGCCCGACTCGCGGAGGTTCGACGCCGACCGGTGACAGCGCGAGTAAGTCAGGCGGGAGTGGGACGACGGCTGTCGCGGGGCCGACGCTGATCTCTGACACGTCCGGGCCGGGCGCAGCAGCGGTTCCCGCCCCTTTGCCGGTTGGCGGCGGCACCACGATTTCGCTCGGAACAGGTCCCGCCCCGCCCCCGACAATCGCGTTGCCAGCTTCGACACCGACGTCCGCGGCTGCGCCGTCAACCAGCCACCCACTAACCGCGCCAGCGTCGCTTTCCGGTGATTCAGCGTCCAAGGCGGCTGTGCAACAGCGGCCTCTGCTCGATCCCGCCACGCTCGCCAGCATTCGCAACAGCGCAAGCCAGGCGGGCTCGCTCTCGGACCCGGACGCGGTGGAGGCCGCGGCGACGGCGCTTCGCAACCACGCCCAGGCCTTGGACGAACAAGCACGTCGTCTGCGGACCCGCGCAGCGCAGTGATTGAGATCCTGTGGGGCGCGTGTGACGCAGGTTCGGGCTAATATGCGCGCGGATGCGACTCACCTTCACCATCGTCGTGCTGACCTTGCTCGGAGCGTGCCCCTGGGCGCGGGCCGACTCAGATCGCCACGATCTGCGCGTGGAATTGGGCGCGGAATACGACAGCAACCCGGATCGCGCCGAGCACGTCGCGAATCTTGCCCCGACGCTGGCCGAAGCCGGTCCTTCCCCGCTCATGCGCCTGGTTGCTGCCGGGGGTTGGTCGTCGGCCATCGGAGAGCGCGGTGGGCTTGCGCTTTCAGGGGCGATGGCGGGAAAGCGATTCTTCGAGCAGGCCGCGCGCGGTGACGACGTTCTGGTCGCTCAGGCGGGCGCCAACGGCACAATCCGCGTGGCCAGCCGAACCATTCTCGGGGCGGCGGGCAACTACTACGATGCCTTCCAGCGCGGACCGGTCGACCGGCGCGACTTTCGGTCGATGGCCCCGAGTCTGCGGATCGAACAAGGGTTCGCCAAGGCGGCCCAGATCACCTTGGGTGCCGGCTACCGCTGGTTCGTCTTTAAGTCCGACGACACCTTCAGCTTCACGGGACCAACCGCCGTGCTGACCGCGCGTCAGGTGTTTCCCGGCGAGCTTGAGCGCGGCGAGGCGGACTGGGAGTGGAGCGCCGGCGCCAGCCTGGAATGGCGTGGCTTCAGCGGGCTGGCCTGCACCAACGTGAACTGCACGCCCGACTCTTCGTCTCCGCCACGTCACCTGGACCGATTCTGGGTCGGCCACATCGAGCTCAGCCGAACCTCGACCTTCTTGCTGGGAGGCGGGGCTGCCCTGCACATCAATCAATCGAACAGCTACGGCGAGGGACTGGTGCGCGGCGTGTTTCACCTGCGCGCGGTGGTGCCCTTGCCGTGGGCCCTGTCATTTTCCTCGCGCGCCGATTTGGTGGTGACGCACTACTGGAATTCCCTGTTGCTGTCACAGGACCAGAACGCCGGCGCACCCCTGGTCAGCATCGAGGACGAAAACCGCAGCACCCTGCGCGTCGAATTGGCGCGGCCTCTCGCACCGGGTTTCGAGATCGGGGCGCGCTACGTCGTGTACTCCAGCTTCCCGAGCAGGGGCTCGGTGGACTATCGTCGGCAGACGGCATTGTTGTACTTGGCGGTTTTTGATGAACCGTGATGCCTGACGCGGCTCCAGGTTTTTTCTGCCCGGCGACGATCGCCATTGACTTCGGGCCGGTCGAGGACCAAGGATTGCCTCCCGAGTTGAGGAAGAATTCGCAACGTGAAACTCGGGGCCCCCGCCGGCAGTCCACCGACGGTAGGTTTCCGGAAGGAGGTCTCGATTGATGGCCACCGGAAGCAGAACCCCTCCAAAAAGGACGAAATTTATCTTTGTCTCGGGCGGCGTGGTCTCGTCGCTTGGCAAAGGCTTGGCATCGGCGTCAATCGGCTCGCTGCTTGAGGCCCGCGGACTCAAGGTCACGATCCAAAAGCTGGACCCGTATCTGAACGTTGATCCGGGCACCATGAACCCCATGCAGCACGGGGAGGTCTTTGTCACCGACGACGGCGCCGAGACCGATCTCGACCTCGGGCAC
>Ga0265330_10001128_pt1 | contig 16043 bp, 13 predicted proteins | sample 41919metaG_FD_202083 | JGI IMG/M metagenome (GOLD analysis project Ga0265330, IMG submission 202083) | Rhizosphere microbial communities from Carex aquatilis grown in University of Washington, Seatle, WA, United States - 4-19-19 metaG | ecosystem: Host-associated > Plants > Roots > Rhizosphere... | reverse complement strand
GTCGAATCGCTTTATGTCCGATTCCGCCAATGCTCAGCGGTTTGCACGACTTGCTGCCAAGCACGCCGACAAGGTCTCCCACGACAACCTTTTCCACTCGCTCATCGATTGCGCCGGGATCAAGTCCTGGGCGCTCGACCCCAACCTCAGTTTGTGCAAGGACGGCCCCGTGCCGGAATACGACCAATTCGTGAAGAAGGGTAGGTCGCCGTAGCCTTCGCTGTCGCAGCGGGGCGGTGGCGGGGGGTTGGAGGAACAAGACCGATTCTCTTCCTGCAAAACCCGCCCTCGCTCGACCGTGGTCGTCACGACGAATGCGGTAAGAATCTCTGTTCGAATCTCTGATGCCTGTGCATCCAACCCCAAGGAGACCAACATGAAGGGCAACCAAAAGCTGATCGACGTTCTCAACCAATTGCTCGCCGACGAGCTGACCGCCATCAACCAGTACATGGTCCACTCCGAGCTTTGCTCCAACTGGGGCTATGAACGGCTGCACAAGGTGATCGAGAAGCGCGCCTTTGGCGAGATGAAGCACGCCGAGAAACTCATCGCCCGCATCGTGTTCCTGGAAGGGGCGCCCATCGTGAGCAAGCTGAACCCCCTGCACATCGGGGCCGACGTGCCCCAGATGATCGCCAACGACATCGCGGCCGAGATGACGGCCATCCGCGGCTACAATGCGGCCATCCCGTTGGCCCTGGAGGCGCAAGACGCGCCCACGCGCGAGTTGCTAGAGTCGATCATCAAGGATGAGGACGGCCACCTGGACCTGCTGGAAGCCCAGCGCGACCAGATGACCCAAATGAGCGTGGGCACCTTCCTAGGCCAGCAGATCAAAGAAGACTGACCGGGCCACTCGCCGCGCGGTTCGGCCTTGCCAGAACCTGGCTACGAGTTCTCGAGAACCACGCCCTCGATGATGTTGGCCACGTCCTCACACCGGTCGGTGGCGGTTTCGAGCAGTTCGTAGATCTCTTTCCACTTGATCACGAAGATGGGGTCTTTCGCCTCTTTGAACAGCTTGGCGATGGCCGCCCGCAGCTGCACGTCTGCTTCGTTTTCCAGCCGGTTGATTTCGACGCATTTTTCAAGGATCAGTTCGGGATTCTTCAGATTGCGCAACCCCGAGAGTGCCTCCAGCACGCGTTCCGCCCCGTGCAGTAGCGTGCGCGCCAGGCCGGCCAGTTCTGGGGTGGGCTCGTGGATGTCGTAAACCAGCAACCGCTGAGCTGCAGCCTCCACGAAATCCATCACGTCGTCCATCTTCGAGATCAAGCGGAAGATATCGTTGCGATCGATGGGTGTGATGAAGGTCTTGTGCAGACGCGCGACAACACCATGCGTGATGTGGTCGCACTCGCTCTCGATGACCTTTATTCGCGGACTGACTGCGGCGCAGTCTTCGCCGCCCTCCGCCATGTCGAGGAAGGCGCGGCATCCCTCCACGGTCTTTGCAGCGTGCTTCTCGAAGTCGTCGAAAAAGGATTCTTCTCGCGGCAACAGGCGCATGGTCTGGGGCTGTATCGCTGAACCGGGCTGCGCTGTCAACCTCGCGCGCCTCTCCCGAGGCTGCAAGCCGAGGGCATGCCGGCGATCCCGAGCCAAGAGAACGTGGACCTGTGACTTCCTGTGTTTCATAGTGCGCTCGTGAAGGAGACACGCAAGCCGGCCTCCCAGGGTCAAGTCGTGGCCCTGCCCCGCTACCGCGCCCAACTCGACCGCAGCCGTCGCAGTCGACGCGCCGACGCTCTCTTTGCAGCAGCCGATCCGGTTGGCGCCATTCGCGCCCTGCCGCCCGACGAGTTCTACTACGTTCTGCACGAGCTAGGCTTTCCGGAAGCCCTGGACATCATGGTCCACGGCACCGCCGAGCAGGTGCAGGGTGCGCTTGATCTCGCCCTTTGGGACCGCGATCGAGTCTCCATCGAGCGCGCCGACGAGTGGCTGGCCGCCATGGCGCAGGCTCCCTACGAAACCGTGGCCTCCTGGGCCCGGGGCCTGGACATCGAGTTGCTTTCGCTGCTGATACGCCAGCGGGCTCGCATCTACGACCTGTCCCTGGAAGAACCCCCTGACGAACCCGAGGGCAGCCTCTTTGACACACCGGATCGCCTCTTCACCCTGGAGTTGCTGGGCGACGAGCAGGTCCAGCAGGCGACTCAGCACTTGATCGAGAACCTCTATCGCGCAGACCAGTCCATGATGCGCCGGTTTCTGGTGGGCATGCGCTCGGAACTCGACGCAGAGTTGGAAGAGACGGCCTTGCGCTGGCGATCGGGACGCATGGCCGACATGGGGTTCGTGGATTTCTGCGAGGCGCTCGCTGTCTATCGCGAGTTGGACCCGGCCAGCGTGCACCTGGAACCAGGGCCGGTCGGCTCCACCCGGCCGCACGACCAGGCGGCAGCGGACAGCCACCTCCGCCTGCCGGTCGTCATGGCCGATCGACTTGCAAGCGCGACGCCTTTTGCCCGCGCTGTCGCAGGTCTGACGTCAGAGAAGGAGGCGGCCGATCTGCACTTCGCCCTGGTGGCGCTGTGCAACCGGGTGCTGTCCGCGGATCGGGTCTCGCCGGGAGACGACGCGATGGTCGCGGGCGTGCTCGCACGCGTGGCGGCCACCTTGGACCTGGCTGTCGAGTTCCTCAGCCGAGGGGACGATGCCGCCGCCGTGGCTGCAGTGCGCCGAGTGTCGCTGACCAGGCTCTTCCGTCTGGGCGTCAGCCTGGTGGGCAAGCTGCACAAGCTTGCGCGGTCGCTGGTGCGAGACAGCCCCTTCGCCTCCCTTCGGCCGGCGATCGACCTATGGGAGCCCGAGGACGCCGAGGTCCTGGCTGCCCTGACCAAGTTGCGTCCCCTCTTTCCCTGTTCGCTCGACCACCCGCCCAGCGCGGGCCAGCGTCCCTTCGCAAGTCTCCACGACCTGGCCGCGGCCACGGCTGCCATCGAGCGAGCCGGGGCAGCGCTCGCTCTGCTGGTGGGCTTGGGGGTTCGGCCAGAACACATTTCGCCCCAGCGACTGGGTGTCATGGGCGTCGCCGATCCCGCTGTCTTGGACACCGGCCTGCTGGCGCGAACCGTTCTGGTCCAGCGCCTGCTGGGACGGACGCCCGGCGCTATCGAGCCCCTGCCGGCCGGAGCCATTTCATCATTCAAGAAACAGTTCAATAGTGGCCAACAACCTATTGAAACAATGGCTAAACTAGCAGCAGGGATTCTGCAATCCGTCGCCCCCTTTGGCCGCTTCACGCCGGCCACGGAAGCGATCGCGACCCGCTGGCTGCAGGGCCTTGCGCCGCTGGGACAGGTCTTGGTCGTGGACAGGTCGGACCGCACGGGAAGATAGCCGCAGCCCCCTCTTCCCTTGACACCGACAGCCGGCCCGCAGTACGTGGAAGCGCTACCAGAGAAGCTGCGGCGGGGAAGTCAGGAATAAAGTCTCGACTTGTGTGGTTTGCCCCGGGGTATCGCAAGCGGCTTCGACTGAACAATTCAATGAGGATCAAATGCCAGAGCTGATGATTCAGGTTGAAAACCTCACCAAGGTCTACGGCGCCACGCGGGCCGTGGACGACGTCACGTTCAACGTGCGCAAGGGCGAGGTACTCGGTTTCCTCGGCCCCAACGGCGCGGGTAAGTCGACCACGATGAAGGTATTGACCTGTTACCTGGCGCCAACCGGCGGCCGCGCGAAGGTGGCGGGCTTCGACGTGTTCGACAACTCGTTGGAGGTGCGCAAGCACCTCGGCTATCTGCCCGAAGACACCCCACTGTACAAAGACATGACCGTGCTCGAATATCTGCAGTTCGCGGCGTCCATGCGGGGCATGGCTTCCGATCGAAGCGGGAAGCGCATCAAGGAGATCGGCGGCCGCTGCGGCCTGCACGAGGTGGCGGGCAAGTTGGTGGGCGAGCTGTCGCGCGGCTACCGGCAGCGTGTGGGACTGGCGCAGGCCATGCTCGACGACCCGGACATCCTCATCCTCGACGAGCCCACCAGCGGACTCGACCCCAACCAGATCGTCGAGATTCGCCAGCTCATCAAAGAAGTGGGCAAGGAAAAGACGGTCATCCTGTCGACCCACATCCTGCCGGAAGTCCAGGCCACCTGCAGCCGCATCCTCATCATCAGCGGCGGCAAGCTGGTGGCCGACGGCTCGCCCGACGAGCTTCGCTCGCGAGAAAAGGCCAGCCGCTACCGCCTGGTGGTCGAGTCCAGTGCGGGCACGGCGGAGGCCATCAAGGCGCGCCTGGGGAGCATCAAGGGCGTGTCTCGCTGCGAACCCGTGCTGGGAGAAGACGGGGCCCATGCCTTCAGTTTGGACGCGGCTGGCGATGAGGACCTGCGCAAGGCCCTGTTCCGCGCCGCCGTGGAAAACAAATGGACTCTGCTGGAGCTGCACCGAGAAGCCGCCAGCCTGGAAACCGTGTTCCGCAACCTGACCACCCGGGAAGAGATCAAGTCATGAACGCCGCCTTCACCATCGCCAAGCGGGAAATCCGCACCTACTTCAACTCGCCCATCGCGTACATCGTCCTGACGGTGTTTCTGCTGCTGGCGGGCTACCTCTATTTCGGCTCGCTCTTCGTCGAGCGGCAAGCCGAGCTGCGCTCCTACTTCAACCTCATGCCGCTCCTGCTCGCCTTCATCGTGCCGGCCATCGCCATGCGGCTGATTGCCGAAGAGAAAGGCAGTGGCTCGCTGGAGATGCTGATCACCATGCCGGTGCCCGACTGGCAGGTCATCGTAGGCAAGTTCCTGGCGGGCATGGCCTTGCTCGCGGTCCTGGTGGGTCTGACCTTATGCTACGGGGTCACGGTGATGTTGGTTGGGCCGCTCGACAAGGGGCCGGCCATCGGCGGGTACCTGGGCCTCCTGCTCATGGGCGGGGCCTACATGGCCATTGGCGTCATGGCCTCGACCTTCACGCGCAACCAGATCGTTGCGTTCATCATCGCCTTCGCCATCTCGTTTGCGCTCTACCTCTTCTATCGCCTCCTACCGTTTGTGCCGGAGTCACTGCGGCCTGTGCTCTCCTACCTGAGCGTCGAGTCCCATTTCGAATCCATAAGCCGCGGCGTCATCGACACGCGCGACATCATCTACTACCTGTCCGTGATGGTGGTCTCTCTGGTCATCGCCACGGTCTCTCTCGAGTCTCGGAAGTGGAAGTGAACCATGTCGACCACATCTAGCCAAAAGCGCGCCTACGCCTCCAGCGCCCTGCTCTACGCCCTCTTTGTCATCGGCGCGATCGTCCTGGTCAACCTGATCGGAACGCGGTTCTTCGGTCGCATCGACTTGACCGAGAACAAGGTTTACACCCTGTCACAGGCGTCACGGGATCTGGTGAAGAAGCTTCCGGACTTCTTGACCGTCAAGGCCTTCATCTCGGCTGATCTGCCCCCCGAGATGAAGACCTTGTCGCGCTACGTTCGCGACATGGTCGACGAGTACCGCACCAGTTCCAACGGAAAGTTCCGCTGGGAAGCCATTCCGGACTCGGACAAGAACATCGACCAGGACGCCAATCACTGCAAGATCGACAAGATCCAGATCCAGGTCTTGCGTGGCACCAAGTTCGAGATGGACTCCCACTACCTGGGCCTGTGCTTCCTGTATGGCGACAAGATGGAGTCGATCCCGCAGATCGGCCGGGCCGAAGGCCTCGAGTTCGAGATCTCGTCGCTCATCAAGAAGATGACGGTGAAGAAGAAGAAGATCCTCTTCACCACGGGCCACGGTGAGTCCGACGCCAACCAGGGCTTCCGTGCCTTGAAACAGGTGCTGGAACAGGAGTACGACGTGACCTCGGTAAATCCGTCGACCGCCGAGATCCCCGCTGACGTGGACGGCCTGGTGATCGGCGGCCCCAAGCAGGCTCTTGACGAGAAGGGCCTGCGCGAGATCGACCGCTTCCTGATGACCGGCCGGGGTGCGGTCATTCTCGACGACGGCATGGCGGTCAGCGCACCCAACCAGCAATTTGCCCAGGCCGGGATGGGCCAGATCAAGATGGTGCAACCCAACCAAACCGGCCTGGACAAACTCCTAGACGTCTATGGCTTCAAGGTCGGTCAGAACGTGATCGCGGACAACGAGGCGGCCATGCCCGGCCTCATTGACATGGGTGGCGGGCACCGCGGCCTGACCCAGCTCCCGATCTGGGTGGGCGTGCAGATCCCCAAAACCCAGGGAATTTCGGTGCTGGATGGCATACGGGGCATGGTCTTCCCGCTGGCCAGCACGGTCGATCTGGCGGGTCCCCTGGCAGACGGCAAGGTGCCCGCGGGAGGGAAGCTGTGGAAGCTGGCGTCCTCGAGTCCGAGCAGTTGGAAGCACGCAAGTTTCTTCATCCTCGGCCCGACCACCAAGCTCGAGGAATCCAAGGAACGTGGCCCGTTTGCCTTCGGCTACGCCTATCAGGGGCCGCTCAAGAGTGCCTTCGTGGCAGCGCCTGCGGCCGGCGTATCCATGGCCGACAAGCAACCTCTGTCCGAATCGCAGAAGCCCGTGCGCCTCGTCGTCGTAGGCGATTCGGACTTTGCCAACGATGACTACGTCCAGTGGGCGCGCGCCTTCCCCTTCTACGAGGCGGGCGCGCTCATGCTCCATCACGCCATCGGCTGGACGGTCGAGGATGAGGCCCTCATCCCACTCCGTTCCAAGTCCATGGGAAACCGCCCCCTGGGGTTGGTTTCCGAAGCCAAAGCCAGCACGCTCAAGTGGATCAACATCCTGGGCTTGCCGGTGCTGTTCTGCGCCTACGGGGTGGTCCGCTGGCGCCTACGCCGCGTGGCCCGCAGCTCTCAGACCATCTAGCCAGTCGAGGTAGCCCATGAATCGGAAGACCCTGATTGCCGGTGCCATCTTCGCCGGCCTCGTTCTCATCACCATCGCCCTTCTGCGCTCGCCCGAAAAGGGCACCCGGCCCGCCGGGGAACGCCCGCGTCCCATCCCCAAGCTCAAGGCCGACGCCTTCGATACCCTGGAAGTCACCAAGGGCGGCGCCACCACCGTCATGAAGAAGCAAGGCGATGGCTACCAGATCGTAAAGCCGATCGACTATGCCGCCGACAAAGACGGCGCCAAGTCAGCCTTTGAAGCGATCGAGAAGATCGAGTTTCACGACATCGTCTCCGACCAGAAGAGCCGCCACAATGAGTTCGAGGTCGGTGACGGCAGCCTGCGTGTCGCGGTGAAGAAGGGCGACAAGCTCCTGGCCGACATGCACGTGGGCAAGACCGCAAACGACGAGACCCTGGTGCGCATCGCGGGCAAGGACGACGTGTGGGCAGCGACCGGATTCTTCAAGTACCAGTTGGACAAAGACACCCTCGGCTGGCGCGACAAGCACATCGCCAAATTCCAGGACAACGAGGCCGACAAGATCGAGGTGGTCCACAAGACGCGCGGCCGAATCGTGGTGTCGAGGCCCGCCCCCAGCGACGCGGGCGCGACGCCTGAATGGCGTGTGGTCGAGTCCAGCGTCAAGGTCGAACCGTTTGACAAGATGGCGCCTCCCGACCTGGTGACGGCGTTCTCCACCCTGCTGGCGAACGAGTTTGCAGACAACGCCAAGCCTGCGGAGACCGGCCTCGACTCGCCCGAGAACACCGTCACCGTCACGCTTCGCAACGGCACGCAGTATCGGGTGCTGATTGGCAAGAAAAAGGGCGAAGACGACGGCTACGTCAAGATGGTCGACAAACCGCAGGTGTTCCTCATCAAGAAGTACACCTTCGATCGGCTCAACAAGCGCCCGATCGACTTCCGCGACAAAGCTATCTGCAACATGGCCGGCGGCGAGATCACCGAGATCGCCGTGGCGCGCGAAAAGGATCCCTTTGTTCTGACCAGGATGCCGGGCAAGACCGGAGATGACGCCTGGAAGCTGACCAAGCCGGCCGGTATGGCGCCGGACATCTCAAAGGCCAACGCGATTGCCGGCTCCTTCAACGACTGGAAAGCCCAAGGCTATGCCGAAGACAACTCGCCCAAAACGACCGGTCTGGCCAAGCCAACCATGACCATCAGCGTGAAGTCGAACGTCAAGGGCCACGGCTGTACGCTTAAAGTCGGGGGCGAAACTACTGACAAGAGCAATCACTACGTCATGGTCAACAACCAGCCCGACATCTTCGTGATTGCCAACTGGGGCATCGATCGCGTGGCGGCGAAACTCGACGAGGTCAAGAGGAAATAGGCAACCGGCAAGGGCGACCGTAGGTCGCCCCTACCGTGATGGGCGTTGGGGGCGGCCTGCGGTCGCCCCTGTCGGCGTGGCCCTACAGGCCCTTCTTCACGATGTACGACAGAAGCTCGACGGTGCGGCAGCTGTAGCCCCACTCGTTGTCGTACCAGCTCACCAGCTTGAAGAAGTTCGGGTTGAGCTCGAGCGAACTGCCTGCATCGTAGATGCTGGAGCGCGCGTCGTGGATGAAGTCGCTCGAAACCACCTCGTCCTCGGTGTAGCCCAGGATGTCCTTCAAGTAGGTCTCGCTGGCCTTCTTCATCAGGGCGTTGATTTCCTTGATGCTGGTCGCCTTGGCGGTCTTGAAGGTCAGGTCGACCACCGAGACGGTCGGCGTGGGCACGCGGATTGACATGCCGGTCAGCTTGCCCTTCACCTCGGGCAGCACTAGGCCGACGGCCTTGGCAGCACCGGTGGTGGACGGGATCAGGTTGATGGCGGCGGAGCGGCCACCCTTCCAGTCCTTTTTCGAGGGACCGTCCACCGTCTTCTGGGTGGCGGTGTAGGAGTGGATGGTAGTCATGAGGCCCTCGGTCAAGCCGAGGCCTTCCTTGAGCACGACGTAGACCACCGGCGCCAGGCAGTTGGTGGTGCAGCTGGCATTGGAGATAACGTGGTGCTTGGCGGGATCGTACTTCTCGTGGTTCACGCCAATCACGAGGGTGATGTCCTCGTTCTTGCCCGGGGCCGAGATGATGACCTTCTTGGCGCCCGCCTGGATGTGTCCCTCGGCCTTGGCCTTCTCGGTGAAGAGCCCGGTCGATTCGATGACCACGTCAACTCCCAACGCCTTCCACGGCAGTTCGGCCGGGGACTTGGCGCTGACGACTTTGATCTCCTTGCCATCGACCACAAGGATGTCGGCGTCCTTGTCAGGGGCCGACTTCTTCGAGCCGACTTGACCTTCGAACTTGCCCTGGGTCGAGTCGTACTTGAGCAGGTAGGCGAGGTTGTCCGCCGGGACGATATCGCCCACTGCGACAACTTCGAAATCCTTGCCGAACAGCTTCTGGCTGTACAGCGCGCGGAAAATCAATCGACCGATGCGTCCAAAACCGTTGATCGCGATTCGAGTGGCCATCTTTTCTTGCTCCTCTATGCGGCGCCTGATGCGCCAAGTATACCCCGCCCTGCCCGCCTCTGTTCGCGCGGAATGTAGCACAGGTTCGGCGCGCGGGAGGCAATGGCTTTGCTGGCCCCAGACTATTAGGATTGCGGCCCATGCCGCTGCCCGTGCTGTCTGCCGACGCCGTGGTTGCTGCCGCGCGGGCGTGCCGGTTTGCCATGGTCGGGGTGGCACCCGCCGCGCCCCTGGACCCGGCACCCTTTCAGCACTGGCGTGAATCGGGCTATGGAACTGGGCTCGCGGCCATGCACAGGCGTGTGACCGAGCGGCTGGACCCCGGCGCCGTTGTGCCCGGTGCACGCACCGTGATCGCCTTGGGAATCCCGTACGGGGCGGGGCAACAGACCTCGGCGCAGTTCGAGCGTCCCGTCATCGCCCGATATGCGCGCGGTCGCGACTACCACCTGGCCCATCGCGACCGCATGCGCGCCCTGCGCCGCAGCCTGCTGGAGATGGACCCGACCTTGAACAGCTACGCCTGTGTGGACGCAGGAATGGCCATGGAGAAAGCGTGGGCCGAGCGCGCGGGTCTGGGGTGGATGGGAAAGCACGGCGTCCTGGTCAGCCGGCAGCACGGCTCGTGGTTCACCCTGAGCGTGATGGTGATAAACCGCAGCCTCGATCGCTACCACCAGCCTCACCCCCGGTTGTGTGGCGATTGCGACCTCTGCCTGCGCGCCTGCCCGACCGGCGCGTTCCCCTCGCCCGGCGTGGTCGACGCACGGCTGTGTCTCTCGTTTCAGACAGTGGAGAACCACGATTCGATCCCGGTCGCGCTTCGCGCGCGCCTGGCCGGGCGGGTGTTCGGCTGTGACGCCTGCCAGGAAGTCTGTCCCTACAATCACAGCCGGCTGCCTCCTGGCGATCTCCGGCAGGACGCGCGACCGATCGGGCTCATGTCGGCGGCTGAGATTGCGACCCTGGGTCGCGATGAGTTTGCCCGTCTGGCCGCCGGCACCCCCATGGCACGCGCGGGCTACGATGGCCTGCGCCGCAACGCCGCCCTCGCCCTTGCGTGCGACGGGCGGCCCGGTGCGCACGCCGCGCTCGAACATCTTGCCGGTGACACGAGCCCCATCGTCAGCGAGGCCGCACGGTGGGCTCGCCGACACCGCCCAAGATCCGGTGGAGGTGCCTTGGCTACTTGAATCTCTTGGCTGCGGCCCTTTGGAGGTAGAAGAAGGACCACAGTGCCCATCAACCCGCCCCCCACGGTCTTACCCGACTCCGACGGTTCGACCTCGGACCCTGCGCGGCCAGCCCCGAGGAGCGGAACCCGGACGGCAAGGCGAACGTCGCTACGCTGGTTGGCGGTCTTCGCCTTCGTCTACCTCTACTCATTTCCCTACTTCGAGAAGCTGTGGAACGCGAACGAAGTTCCGCGCGTCTTCTTGGCCCAGGAGATCGTCGACCACCATCGCCTGTGGATCGATGCGCGCCTGTCTGACGGGGGAAGGACGCATGCGCTGGACCTTGCGCTGACGCCCAACCGCCATTTCTACCCGGACAAGGCCCCGGGGTTGTCATTTCTGGCGGCGCCTCTCTACTCCGTGACTCGACTGTTCGGGCACCCGTCCATGCGCACGTGCACCTGGCTGTTCCGCGTGCTCGTTGTGACCTTGCCAGCCCTGGTGTTTCTCCCCTTCTTTCTCGGGATGGCCAGGCGCTTCTCCCCCGACGAGCGTGCCTGTCGTACTGCGCTGGTGGCGTACGCGCTCGGCTCCCCCGCGATGGTCTACAGCCTCCTCTTCATGTCGCATCAGCTTGCGGCCGTGTGCGTGGGGGGCTCGTTTCTGGCAGCGGTTGCGCTGGCACGCGGGAAGACCACCCACCCGTTTCTGGTCGCCTTCCTGGCAGGGTTCCTCGCTGGCGTTTCGGTGCTGGTGGAGTACCAGTCGGTTCTGGCCGTTTTGCCGATCGTGATCTACTTCGTCGTGCGGGTCCCGAACCGGGTTCGAGCGGTGGGCGCGGCGCTGGTCGGGGCTTTGCCCCCGGCTGCGGCTCTTGCCACCTACCACACTCTGGCCTTCGGCTCGCCGCTCAAGACCGGCTACACCTTCGTGATCCAGGAAACCATGCACAAGGGGTTCATGGGCCTGGTTGGCCCCAGCGCAAACTCCTTCTGGATAACCCTGCTCCTACCCTCCAACGGCCTCCTCGTCCTCGCGCCCTGGGTGATCTTCGCCCTGGTCGGCGCGGTCGCGGTGGCGCGCGATCGCGAGGCGAGGGCACGCTGCGGGGCCGAAACCGTTGTTTGCGTGGCCGTGCCTGTCGTGTACGTGGCTTTTCTAGGCTCCACCGATGCCTACCAGGCCCATGCTGGGTGGTCGGTGGGGCCGCGCTACATGACGGCAGCCCTGCCCTTCGTGGCCTGGCTGGCTGCAGCCGGATTTCGCGCGGTGGGGCGTTCTGCACCTGCGCGTGTCTTGGCGCAGGCCTTGGTTGTGAGCGCGGCGGTAGTCTTCGTCGCGGCCGCGACCACCTATCCCCACTGGCCCGATGAACTGCGCAATCCGCTCTACGAACTGGCTTTTCCACTACTGACCCATGGATACGCCGTGCATTCACTGGGAACCCTCGTCGGTTTGCACGGGTTCGTGTCCATCGTGCCGCTCTATATAGTCGCCCTGAGTGCGACGATCTGGCTGCTGTCGCGCGGACCGAGGCGCTCTCTGCGACAGGCAGCGCTGGTCTGCCTTCTTGCGACCGGGCTGGTGGCCGGCCAGCGAGCCTTTCCGTTGACCGGCGCCTACGCCCACAGGGCTTGGGCGTTCATCACGGCAACCTGGGAGCCTCCGCTCAAGTAGAGGAGGGTCGCTCAGCCGTCGGACGCGCGCCGTCGGGCCGCGTCCAAAGTGTTGGCCAGCAGCATAGCGATGGTCATGGGGCCCACGCCACCCGGCACCGGCGTGATCGCGCCCGCGCGCTCGACCGCCGCTGCAAATTCCACGTCGCCCACCAGCTTGCCAGTGTGCAAGCGATTCATGCCCACGTCGATCACGGTCGCGCCGGGTTTGATCCACGCGCCGCGGATCATCTCGGCCTTGCCGATGGCGGCCACCAGGATGTCGGCCGTGCCGATGACGCCGGGCAAATCCTTGGTCTTGGAATGGCAGATGGTCACGGTGGCGTCAGCCGCGGTCAGCAACACCGCGACCGGCTTGCCCACGATGTTCGAGCGGCCCACTACCACGGCGTTGGCACCGCGCACGGGGGTTCCGGCCTCTTGGATCAGTTTCATGATCCCGTAGGGTGTGCAGGCGATGAAGCGTGGCTCGCCGATCAGCAGACGGCCGAGGTTCTCAGGGTGGAAGCCGTCCACGTCCTTCGCTGGATCGATGGACAGCAGGATGCGCTTACTGTCCATGTGGGGCGGCAGCGGGACCTGCACGAGAATCCCGTCCACCGCGCGATCGGCATTGAGCGAACGCACCAGATCGAGAAGCTGGGACTCTGAAGTGGTGGCGGGCAGGTGGTGGTCGAAGCAGCGGTACCCGGCCTCGGCCAACGCCTTGGTCTTGTTGCGCACGTAGATCTGCGACGCCGGATCTTCGCCCACCAGGATCACCGCCAGTCCGGGTTGGCAGCCCTTCTCACTCAACTGCTTGGCCTCGACCGCAAGCTCGCCGCGAATGCGGGCCGCCAATGCCTTCCCGTCGATGATCTTTGCTCCCATGACGATCCTTTCGCCCCTGCGCCTATCACGTTCAGTCGCAGGCGTGCAATGCCGATTCTCGGACGCCCCGTCCGTGGCTGGCCCGGTCAGCGCGAGCCCCGGACAGATCGGCCTGGATTGCGCCGCGCTCCCGTGCGGCCTTTCACGGCACGGCCGTTGCTACTGCCAGGCGCATGCGTCTTCCCGATCGTCTGACATGGAAACCCTGGAAGGGTACCCACGCCCTCCCGCGATGGTGCGCGGCGAGCAAAGCTCGCCGGCTCCCCACGCCAGTAATCATCTTCCCTGTCGTCGTGCTCCTGGTGGGTCTCGTGGAATCGTCGGCCGCAACAGCGTGGTCGCTGGCGCTCGCCGGTCGAGTCGAACGCGTGGTGGCCGCCGGGGATCGAGTGGCTGCCGTACGCGGGGGAACGGTCATCCTGCTGCGTGAGGATGGCACGCCTTTGGGACGGGTGGAGGGCGTCGAGGCGCCACTCTCACATCGCAAAACGCGCACGAGCGCCCGCGATGAGGAAGATGTCCTCGATTTCCTCGGCATAGATGAGAGCGAGCAGGAAAGCGCCTGGGTCGAGGATCAGCTGGACGACGAGAGCACGCTGTCCGATCGACGCGCGATGCGAGGCGAACGCTCCGGCCACGCTTCACTCCGTGCGAGTTTCCCGCCCGCGATCGCCGCCACGGCGCAGGACATCTGGATTGCGAACGAGCGTGGCCTGTGGCACCTGTCCGTCGAGGGCGATCTCGTCCACGTTGCCAGCCGTGAATGGGCCGGCTCATCGTTGGCGGCTGGGTCTAGCCGCCGGCTTCTTCTGGCTTCCGGCAATCGGGTCTGGCTGGCGTCCGACGGCAGGCCGCGCGTCCTCGCCACGGTCGCGTCGGTGCAACACGTGGCCCTGTCCTTTTCGGGCCAGCGAATGGCATGGGCCAACCGCCGACAGGTGTTCTGGAGCGACAGCATCGACGAAACGCCCGGCCAGGCCCTGCCCTTGCCCGAGCCCCTATCCGATGTGAGGTTCTGTGGCGAGACCCTGCTGCTCTTGGCGCGCGACGGCCTGGCGGTCCTGTCGCCCGAGGGTGTGCCCGAGCGACGCTCGGCGCGCCTTGCTGCGCGGCACCTGGCTTGCCCCAGCGATGGCGCCGGTCCGTGGCTGGCGGCAGGGCCGGACCTGCTCCTCTCGCACGACGAGGGTCGGACGTGGTCGTCCGTGCCCATCCCGCGCAGCGTGCGCGTTCTCGACGCAGCCATGGGCGATCGCTGCCTGTGGCTGGCCACCGACAAGGGGCTCTACTGCTCTTCGCCGCACGAACCGGTGACCGGCGAACTGGCCGATGGCGACGGATCCGCACCAGCCCCGCGTCTCGCCGGACCGCGCGCAGCATCCTGGTGGGCAGCATGGCTGCCTCGTCTGACCGTGCGGGCCGGGGCTGCCTTTGCTGCTGGTAAGCGCGAATATCAGACCGTTGCCCTTGCCAGCTTCCCGCTCGATGCGCCGCGGGCACGCGCGATGCTGGTGGCGGACAGCGACGAAACCCCGTCACCACCTGCGCCCCGGCCCGCTGACTGGACTATCCCAGCCGACTTCGAAGCCGACTGCCTGGCCGTGGCGCGCGCCAAGGCGGTGGCGTTGGCCCTGGTGGAGCCGGAACGGGGCCGGTCGTATGTGGACCGGGCACGCCATGCGGCGTGGCTACCGGAGATTCGCCTGCGCGTGGATCGCCGTCTTGGACGCAGCGAGTCCTTGGATCAGCCATCCACATCCACCTCCATCACTTCCCCTCTTGGGGTAGACACCGTGGATGACGTACGATACGAGGCGCGAGTCACGTGGGACCTGGCCAGATTGATCTTCAGCAATGACGAGCTCGCAGCCCAAGCACAGACGATCCACATGGCAGAAATCAGACGCGACATCGAGGTCACGCTGAGCCGGCTCTACTTCGAGCGACGGCGTCTCGGGCTGGAGCGGCTGCCAGCCGGCCCAGGGGAACGAACCTCAACGTTGCGGCGGGAACTGCGTCTGCGCGAAATCGAATCCGAACTGGATGCCTTGTCGGGTGGTGCCTTCTCGCAATGCACCTCCGGGCGGGCGTCCGCGCAAGGAGGCCCATGACGGAGGATCTGCGCCGCCATCCACGAATCAGTGTCGATGTCCAGGCCAACGTGCGCACCAGCGATGGCCGCAAGCTGCCTGCGCGCACGCGCGACCTGTCCCGCTCCGGCATGTGCCTCATCACCACCAGCTCGCTCGCCCAGCGCGACGAGTTGCTGATCGACCTGATCCTGCTCTTCGGCCCGTCCTCCGTCTCCGAGCCGTTGCCGCTGCGGGCTCGCGTGGTGTGGTGCACGCCCATCTCGCAGGCTTTCCAGGTGGGCGCCATGTTCGAAAAGCTCAGCAAGACCGAGCAATCGTTTCTCGACATGTTTCTGCGCTATCTCGATGGAAGCATCTTGCCCGCGGGAGCGGAGGCTCAATCGGTTGGCGAGCCATCAGAATCGGAGGCAGAGCAAGTCGAACCCTCGCCGGAGATCAAGGACGATCCGTTCCGGCGGTGAGGTATCCAGTTTCTAGCCCGTTGCTCGACGGACGATCGCGGCGGCCACGCGCGCGCCATCCAGCGCTGAACTGACGATGCCTCCCGCGTAACCAGCGCCCTCGCCGGCTGGGTACAGGCCCGCGAGCGCCGGAGATTCCAGCGTCGTGGGATCGCGCAGAATGCGAACCGGGGCGCTGGTGCGAGTCTCGGCAGCGACCAGCAGCGCCTGTTCGTGAATGAATCCGGGCAAACGGCGGCCGATGGCGGACAGACCTTCGCGCAGGGACTCGGTAATGAAGCCAGGGAAAACATCATCCAACCTAGCGTGTTCGACACCGGGGCGATAGCTCGACTCGGGCAGGCAGTCGCTCCGGCGGCGAGCCACGAAGTCGACTGCGCGCTCTGCGGGGGCACGAAAGCCGCCGCCTCCGCGCTCGAACGCCGCCTCT
>Ga0265330_10001127_pt1 | contig 16043 bp, 16 predicted proteins | sample 41919metaG_FD_202083 | JGI IMG/M metagenome (GOLD analysis project Ga0265330, IMG submission 202083) | Rhizosphere microbial communities from Carex aquatilis grown in University of Washington, Seatle, WA, United States - 4-19-19 metaG | ecosystem: Host-associated > Plants > Roots > Rhizosphere... | reverse complement strand
TGCGTACGGCCCTTCTCGTCGAAGAGGATTTCCTTCGCCGCCATCTGTATTCTCCTTTTCCTTCGCGTTCGGTTTCAGTTACTTGTCGATGATTCCCAGCACTTCATCCTCACGCAGGATGATGTGCTCCACGCCTTCGAGTTTGATCTCGTTGCCGCTGTACTTGCCAAACAGCACGCGGTCGCCCTTTTTCACCTCGAGCGGACGAACCACGCCCTTGTCATTGGCTTTGCCAGGGCCCACAGCCACGACCTCGCCCTCGGCGGGCTTCTCCTTGGCCGAGTCGGGAATGATGATCCCGCCCTTGGTCTTTTCTTCTTCGGCCACGCGGCGAACCACGATGCGATCTTGTACTGGGCGAATTTTCATCGTCACTTGCCTCCGGTGCTGGTTAGCAGTCACCCCTCGCGACTGCCAGGCCGCAAAGATATGCACAGGCAGGCGAGAGTCAACGGCGGAGGACGAAAAAAGCTGGGTCCGCGATCCTCGTGAAGAGAGGAACCGTCGGCTAACTATGCGACATTGTTGGAATGATTAGCTTTTTTCACCACAGAGAGCACAGAGAACACAGAGGTCGGAAAGGAAGAAGGGGTTAGGACCGGACAGAACCCAAACCCTTTCCCGTCCGATCCGGCTCTGTGGCCTCCGTGCTCTCTGTGGTGAAAAAAGCTAGCTACCCCAGCCGAAGGTTGTCGATGAGGCGCGTCTTGCCTACGAAGGCAGCCACCAGCATAACCGCGGGACGGTCGATGATTTGCAGCGGCTGCAGATCGTCGGCCGCACGAAGCTCTAGGTAATCGATGCGGTCGACCCGAGCCGCAATCTCGGTCGTGGCAGCCGCCAGCAAGACCGATGCGCGGCGTTCGCCCTTGTCGACCAGGGCCTTGGCCGCTGACAAGCCTGCATAAAGCGCCGTCGCCCGCTGGTGGTCGGGCGGCGATAGGTAGGCGTTGCGTGAAGACATGGCCAGTCCGTCAGGCTCGCGCACTGTCGGCAGCCCGACAATCTCGACCGGCATGTTCAAGTCCGTCACCATGCGCCGGATGACCGCGAGTTGCTGAAAATCTTTTTCGCCAAAGAACGCGACATGCGGCCGCACAATGTTGAAGAACTTGCACACCACGGTGGCCACGCCCACGAAGTGACCGGGCCGGCGCGCGCCGCACAGGCCCTGCGAAACATCGCGCACGTCAATGGCGGTCTGATGGCCCGCGCCGTACATGCTGGCGGCCTCGGGCACAAAGGCCAGGTCGCAGCCCACGCTGGCAGCCTTGGCCAGATCGCCGGCCAGATCGCGCGGGTACTTGGCCAGGTCTTCCTGCGGCCCGAATTGCATGGGATTGACGAAGATGGACAGCACCACCCGCTGGGCGCGGCGCCGGGCTTCCGTCAAAAGCGACAAGTGCCCTTTGTGTAGCGCGCCCATGGTTGGCACCAGGACGATGCGTTCGCCCTGCGCGCGGGCCGCCTCGGACCAAACGCTCATGGCCGCGAGATCCGCGATCACGGGAACGTCGCTCACGAGAAAGATTCCTTCTTCGACGGAAACCGTCCGGCGCGCACGTCGGCAGCGTAGTCGCCGAATGCCTTCTCCGCTGTGCGCCCCAATTCGGCGTAGCGGCGGGCAAAGCGCGGCGACCAATCGGGGTCCAGCCCGAGCAGGTCGTGCATGACCAACACTTGGCCGTCGCAGGAAGGCCCGGCGCCGATGCCGATGGTGAGGCTGGGAACCGCCGCGGTGATTTCCGCGGCCAACGCCGCCGGAATACTTTCCAGCACCATGGCGTAGACCCCGGCATCGGCGATGGCACGCGCGCCAGCCACGATGGTGCGCGCCTGCGCCTCGGTGCGGCCCTGGAGCTTGAAGCCGCCGAACTTGTGCACCGACTGCGGCGTCATGCCCACGTGACCCATAACGGGAATTCCGACGGAAACCAAGCGGCGGACCAGCTCGGCCACTTCTTCGCCGCCCTCGAGTTTCACCGCCTCGGCGCCGCCCTCTTTCAATAGCCGCCCCGCTGCCCGCATTCCGTCTTCCACACTGGCTTGGTAGCTCATAAACGGCATGTCCACCACCAGGTGAGCCGACGACACGCCCCGGGCCGCGGCGCGACTGTGGTACACCATTTCGTTGAGCGTGACCGGCAGGGTGCTCGAAAGGCCTTGCACCACCATGCCCAGGCTGTCACCCACCAGAACGATGTCCACGCCAGCACGGTCAGCCAGGCGGGCAAAGGCCACATCGTAGGCCGTGACAGCGACGATCTTGTCGCCCTGGCCTTTGCGTTCGCGCAGCGAAACCGTGGTGATCTTCTTTCTTTGCGCTGGCATTTGCCGGTACCTTCCCACGACTTGGCAGAACTTGCACGGCCGGCCGTCGCACCGTAGTCCCGCGATAGCCGCGGAAGGTCGTGGTCGTAGACGTGGCCGTGGCCGGAGTGATCATTGTCGGCCACGGCCACGGCCACGACCAGGACAGGGCAGAAACCTGAGTGCGCCAGGCTAACCGGGCGTTGCAGCGCTTGCGCGCCGCCGCTGAACGCGAGATCGTTCGGCGGGCACTAGCATGGAGACGCATGGACAAGAGGACTTGGACCGAAGCGGATTTCGAGGACCTTGGTTGGCACGACAATCACGTCCACGGTTTCGCGATCCGCGAAGGGGAGTATGGCGCTGGTCGACTGATTCTGGATCTGGACTACATTTGCGAATGGCGCTGCGGCACCGACAAGAGATGCACGTTCATGATTGCGCCCGCCGATCTTGTCTTCCGCGATGTGACCGATCTTCGAATCAACATCGACTACAAGAACATCTCGCTTGGGCCGATGTCGCTCGGCGAGATTCGGCGGGAGGTCACGACTCGGACAGAGAAATACACAGGTTACCGATGGCAGCTTCTGTTCAACTTCCCGGCGGGAGAGATCTCTTTCGAGGCCTCTGGTTTCGGCCAGAGCCTGCGTGCATCGCCGATCCCCAGTCCGCATCAGTTTCTCACGGAGAAGGAGCGTTGCACTGCGGGTGCCCCATGAAGGCGCTGCACTTGACGATCGGTCGTCTTCGGCGTTCACTCGCAGGCGAACCAAGCCGTTCGCCGGACAAGGAGTTCACGATGAAGAATTGCTGGCTATGCATGTCGTTGGTGTTCGCAGGGTGTGCGGGACACGTCACCGGCAACCTGCAGGTCGACGGTTCACCATTTGCTGCGACTACGTGCCGGGCTGGCCAGGCGAGTGGCTTTTCTGGAGTGGAATTGGCCGATGACCACGGGCAGCGTCTTCGACTTGCACAGAACCTCGACGGCTCGTTTGCTGGCGCGTATTTTCCGTCTGGCAGCCCGATCGGGGACAATCTGGGCGCTTGCGGAACCCTAGATGTTCGACAGGGCTTCGCTGTCGTGAATGGTGTCCGCGACATCGAAGGTAGTGTGACGCTTGCCTGTAGAACCGAAAAACATCAGGTGAGCGGAAGAGCACGGTTCCAACATTGTCATTGAGCCGCTAACCAATAGGGCCTCCGCCCCGTCGGTTACCGCCGGCTCCAATGGTTGACGCCGGCGTGGGTTTGCGCAATCACTTCCAGCAAGGCCGCGCGGTCCTCGGCGTTGCCCACGAAGTCGATCTCCGAGGCATCCACGATGAGCAGCGGACCGTCGTTGTAGGCAAAGAAGAACTCGGAGTAGGCCTTGGCCACCTCGCGCAGGTATTCCCGACGGATGGGTTTCTCTTCGGGCCGTCCCCGCTTTTCCACCCGTTCCAGCAGCACCTCGGCGCGTGCTTGCAGGTACACGACCAGGTCGGGCGCCGCCACGCGCGGCCGCAGCGCCTGGTACACGCGGTCGTACAGGGCCAGCTCATCGGGCGACAGGGTCAGGGTGGCGAACAGGCGATCCTTGGCAAAGAGATAGTCGGCCACCAGCCCGCCCGGCTCGAACAGGCTGCCCTGGGCCAGGTCGGCCTGCTGCCCATAGCGCTGCAGCAGAAAGAACAGCTGCGCCGACAGGGCGTAGCGTTTCGGGTCTCGGTAGAAGGAAGCCAGAAACGGATTGCTGCCTGGGTCTTCGTTCACCAGACGCGCGCCCAGATTTTGGGCCAAAATTTCGGCCAGGCTGGACTTGCCCACACCGATGGGGCCTTCCACCGCGATGTAGCGTGGCCGGTTCTGTGGCTTCATGGTCACGGGTCCACGTCCTGCGGCTGTCGATAGTACTACTTCGGCCGCTTGCGCAGCAGCACCAACTTGGAGGCCGGCCGTCGCGCCATCTCGACATAGTCGCCGCTCGACAGGGCACGGCCGGCGGCGTCCGAGCCGAAGCCTCCCGTGTTCTCCGCGTACAAGATGTACTCGGCCCCTTCGTAGCCGTCGCGCAGGTCGAAGCACTTGCTTCGCGCCGACACGTGAGGATGCTCCTGCTCGCTGACCGCCAAGGCCGCTTCCTTGGGCACCATGGCGGCCAGGTCGCGCAGATCTCGCGCTTTCTGTCGCTCCTCACGCGTGATGGGCCTGAACTCGCCGATGTTGGTAAAGCCACCCTTGAACTTGCTACTGGGAGGCGCGGCCCCCCAGACATTGGTGGCCAGCAAGGTCGCGAGCGCCATGGCACAGACAGCGCCCCATTGCTTGGCCCGCGCCGCCTGGCCCTCGCCCATCAGGGCCAAGGCAATGGCCGCGGCCAGGAACAGGAAGGGAATGTTGTAGCAAACGTACTGAAAACTGATCTCGATGGTGGGCGAGTAGCCGGTGGTCAGCAAGGTGAACAGGGCGCCCGGCATGAGGCTGATCCACAGCAGGCGCCGGCGCAGCGGCAGAAAGGCCAGCGGCGCAACGGTTTGCAGGAAGAAGGTCATTTTCTCGGTGGTGATGAGCGTCTTGAACACGTAGACCGGATTGGTGATAAACGTCTTCATCACGCCGCCGTAGGAATTCTCGCCCGAAGGGTAGAGCTCCTTGTACATGTCGCTGAACCACCATTGCCCAAAGCGTGGCATGACCACGAACTTGATGACCACGAAATAGGCGGCCGACAGCACGCACAGCAGAGCCCCCATGCGCGGACGCTGGCCGGCCAAGATGAGATAGGCCCCGATGGCGATGAACCCGATGGGGATGTCCTCGCGGCAGCCCAGGGCCAGCACGAAGAACAGCGTGAACAGCCAGAAGCGCCGCAAGTCGAGAAAATCCACGGCCCACAGAGTGAAAACCGCGCCAAAGGGCTGGAAGTGAACGTCGTAGAAATTCGCCTGGTGCATGGGCGCATAGAACAGATAGGCGAACGCCAGCATCCAGGCCATGCTGCGCGGAATGCGCCGAGCCGCGAATCGATAGATGGGGATCGCACCGCTGCCCAACGCCACGGCTTGCATCACGAGCAGCGTCTCCGCGTTCTGGTGCAAGGCATAGAAGGGCAGGAGCGCGAACATAGTGAACTCGGCGTGGTTGCTCAGCATCGACCAGTTGCCGCCGGTGCGCAGGACCGCCGTGCCCCGAAAGGGATGCCCGTGCAGGCAGTTGTAGAACATGTTGTTGTACGACCCGAGGTCGAACGCCATGGTCGTGAAGTGACGGTGGTTGACGATGGTGTAGATGCTCATCCACACCGCGTAGCCAAGCGCCCCCAGCACCACCAGGATCAGCTCAGGCGACAGCCGGGGCCGCGCCCGATCCAGAAGCCGCGCCCACGCCGCGCCCAGCGCCCGCAGCCATCGCGCCACCAGCAGCCGCGCCGACAAGATCTCGGCAACGGAGATGCGAAAGCACAACTCCCCCACCAAGGCGACCACGGCGATGGCCGCGATTCGCGGGAACGCATCCCATTCGCCAACCCGCAGAAGCGGATAGGAAAAGGCGAGCAAGATAGCCGGCGAGAGCAGGCGCGCCGTGCGCATCACGCGCGCGGTGCGCGCCTTGGCCCGGCCCCAGGGCCACAGCACCAGCCCCAGCAAGATGCCCGCGCCCGCGCCCGCGGCAATCCAGATGAGCATGCGATTGCGCTCGGGCGTGGAGGCGGTGTTCGCACCCACGAACCCGACAATCCACTTGCGGCGGAGCAACTGCACCACAAAGGCGGCCACCGAGAACCCGCACAGGGCCAGCATGAAGATGGCCCGCGACAAGATCCCGAATTCCCGCGGCCCCATGTGCAGAAGCGGGCGGCGCCGCGGCGGCAATACCAGCGCGGGCGGGGTGACCTCGGCCTCCGCCATCAGCTCGAGGTCTTCGGCTGACAAGAATTCGAGCGCCGAGACGTCGATCTCGCGCTCAGAATCGTCGCTTGGGGGTCCGGCCGCTGCGCCCAGGGGCGGTGTGTCTTGGTCTCGCATTCAAATGACCGACGGTGCCTCCCGGACAGACTGCTCTGCAACCGTCATTGGAGCAAGATCCGCGTACCATCAAAATCGAAGCGGAAGCGCAATTCTTCGAGACCGGCGTCGGCCATGGCCCGCGCCAGTTTTCGGCGGTTTTCGGCGTAGAACATGAGGAAACCGCCGCCCCCGGCCCCCACCAGCTTGCCGCCGATGGCGCCATTGGCGCGCGCCAGCGCGTACCACGCGTCGATCTTGGGATTCGACATGGCGCCGGATCGGCGCTTCTTGACTTCCCAGTGCTCGTGGAAGATTTCGCCCAGTTCTGAACAGCGTCCTGCCTCCAGCGCGCGCTGGCTGCGCAGCCCGAGTTCCTTGACGAAGTGCAAGTTGTCGATGACCGCGGCCTCGTCCTTTTTCGTCCGTGAATCTTGGTCCTGCAGGATGGAACTGGCGCTGCGATCGAACCCGGTGAAAAACAGCGCCAGGTTGTCTTCCAGATCGAAGAGCGTCTCGCGACTCAACTTGAGCGGAGTCACGCCAACCTGGTCGTTGCGGTGGAACTCGAAGCAGGTGATCCCGCCATAGGCCGAGATGTACTGGTCCTGCTTGCCCACCGGCGAGGCCAGGCGGTCGATCTCGATCTCGCAAGCCAGACGCGCAATCTCGCCGGTGTCCAAAGGCTTCTTTTCAAACGCGCTGAGCGCCTTGACCAGCGCCGCGGTGAACGCCCCGGAAGAACCCAGCCCGGTGCCCGATGGGATGTCCGCCAAAGTGGTGATTTCGATTTGCCACCGATCCGGAACCATCGAACGCAGGGTTTCGCGCATGATGGGGTGTTGCACGTCGTCCACGCGATCGACTTGTTCCAGACGGGAGTACTTCAGGAAGATCCCGGGCGTGAACGGGCGAATCACCGAGACGTAGACGTACTTGTCGATGGCGGCGGAGATGAGAGCGCCGCCGTGGTTGCGATAGTAGGAGGGCAGGTCCGTGCCCCCACCACCGAGAGTGATCCGCAACGGACTTCTGACGATGATCATGATGGCGATACCTCGTAGATTCGTTCCACCACCCTCAGCGCGGCCATGGCATCCACCAGCCCTGGCGACGGCTGCCGCCTCAAGGCTATGTCCTGATAGAATTCCGCCAGCTCGGCTGCCCAAGAATCGTCGCCTCGCGGATAGTCCCAGGAAACCGTGTCAGGCGGCCCCATCTCCGGCAGCATGCGGTAGTGGATGAGTCGCTCCATGCCGTAGCTGCCTCCCAGCCCCTGAATCTCCAGCTTGCCGTCGCGGCCGAATACCTCGAAAGAAAACAGATTCTTCCACTCGCTGCAGCTGCAGTGCATGAAGGCGACCTGCTTGTCTGCGGTTCGCAGCAGCAAGAAGGCGTTGTCATCCACCGGCATGTTCCAGAACCAACGGCCTGCCAGGCCGTCGACCTGGACGAAGTCGCCCGCGAACCAGCGGGCCAAGTCGATGAGGTGCATGCCTTGATCGATGAGCTCGCCGCCGCCCGAAACTTCGGGACGCGCGCGCCATTCCTTGTCGTAGCCAACCCGACCGCCGTGGCCGTAGCGAGCGCGGATGTACATCAGTGGCCCCACGGCGCCGTCGACAAACATTTGGTGGGCCTTGTGCAGGGCTGGATGAAAGCGATGGTTGAATCCCACGCGCACCAGCACGCCGCGGGCAGCCGCCGCTTTCACCACGGCATCGAGTTCGCTCGCGCGACGCGCAGCCGGCTTTTCCACGAGAACATGCTTGCCAGCTTCGACTGCGGCCAGGGTCACGGGCGCCAGCCAGTCGTGCGTGGTCGCCACGATCACCATTTGCACATCCGGTCGTTTGACCATGTCCCGCCAGTCTGCGATCGCCTGCGCGTGGTGCTCGGTTGCCAGGGCCTGCGCGCGATCAAGAACCGCGTCCGAGCAGGCCACCAGTTTGCCATCGCCCAGGGCGCGCGCGCGTTTGCGCCCGATCAGCCCGCAGCCTACGATACCGACGTTCATCATTTTGCCCACTCCTGGCCTCGGTCCTTGGGCACGATTCGCCTCAGGGTGTAGACGTCCGAGTTCTCGATCTCGCGCATGTGCTCGGGCACGCTCTGCCACGGATCCCACACCGCGCTCAGCAGCCGTCCCGTCAGTCCCGCGCTCTCGTCGCTGGCGAGAAACAGACACAGTTCCGCGGCCCGTTGCGCGGTCGCTGCGCTGTCCTTCTGTATGGTTTCGAGCGCGCGCTGGTAGTCGGCGCCGGCGCGCTCGGGCCCGGCCTTCACCGTTTCGCGCATCATCGCGGTGTTCATGGCTCCGGGAGCCACGGCGTTCACCCGAATTCGGTGCGGCTTGACCTCGGCGGCGAGGGTTTCCGTGAAACGCACCAGAGCGGTCTTGGCGCTGGCATAGGCCGAGAAGTTCTCGCGCGGCCCAGCGGCGCCGCCGCCCGACAGATTGATGATGCTGCCTTTCCCGCGGCCGAGCATGGCGGGCACGGCGGCCCGGCACAACTGCACGGGCACGAGAAGGTCGAGCTTGATCACTGCTTGCCACGCCTGCCAGTCGCACTCCCAGGCTTTGCCGATGGGCCCTTGTATGGCGGCGTTGTTCACCAGGATTTCGACGCCGCCCCGACGCTGCATCTGCTCAATCACGCTTTGCAGACCCGTGTCGCTGCTCAGATCGGCCGCGACCGCGTCGAAGACCTGGCCCGGCCGGGGCGCGAGGCCCGCGCGCAGCTTGTCGAGATCCTGCGCGTCGCGCGCCACCACAATCAGACTCGCGCCTTCGCTCCAGAACAAGCGCGCGATCTCCAGGCCCAACCCGCGCGTGCCGCCGGTGACCAGGGCCTGTCGTCCGCGCAAGCGCATGGCTAGGCTCGCTCCAGCACCCAGGGGTTGCCCTGCAAGAACTGCAAAGTGCGCTCGATGCCTTGTTTGATGGTGAGCTTGGGCGCCCAGCCCAGCTTTCGGATCTTGGCGCAGTCGAGGAAAATGAATGGACTGTCGCCGATCCAGCCACGCTCGCCGCCCGAATAGCTCAAAGCGGGACGCAAGCCGAGATGGCCGGTGATCCAGCCGATCGAATCGTTGACCTTGCAGAATTCGTCGGTGCCCAGGTTGAAGACATCGACTGGGCCACTGGCCTTGTCCATGGCCAGGAGAATGGCGTCCACGCAGTCCTGCACGTAGAGATAGGACTTGCGCTGCTGGCCGTTGCCCAGCACGCGCAGCTCACCAGGGTGCTCGCGCAGTTGCTTGTAGAAGTCGAAGACATGTCCGTGCGAGTAGCGCTCGCCCAGGATCGACACGAACCGGAAGATGCAGCCGTGCATGCCATATCCAGCACAATAGGCGGCAATCAAGGCCTCGCCCGCGGCCTTGGACGCGCCGTAGAGCGACGTCTGCACCGGGAAGGGCGCGTGTTCGGGCGTGGGAAATACCTCGGGCTCGCCGTAGACCGAACCAGTCGACGAAAAGGCGATGCGCTTGACGCCACCCTGGCGCATGGCCTCGAGCACATTCCAGGTCGCGATGGTGTTCTGCTCCAGATCCTTGCGCGGATGTTCGGTCCCGAAACGCACGTCAGCGTTGGCCGCCAGGTGCATCACCGCGTGCGCGCCGGCCACGGCTGCCTTCAGACTCTCCAGATCCAGCACATCTCCGCGGACCAAGCGGAAGCGCTTGTGGTCCCGCGCCTGCGACAGGAATTCCATCCGTCCCGTCGAGAAATTGTCATAGCCAACCACCTCGTGGCCGTCGGCCAGCAGTCGATCCGCAAGGTTGCTGCCCACGAACCCCGCGCAACCCGTTACAACGTATTTCATCAGAAGTCTCTGCCGTCCTGCGCTCCAGCTGCGCCTAATCGCGACACCGATTCGGACAACCCGAGCGATTCCTCGACGATGAACTTGGGCCGCCGCTTGGCCTCGTCATAAATGCGGCCGATGTACGCGCCCAGCACGCCCATGCTCATGAGCTGAACCCCGCCCAAGAACAGCATGAGAATGCAGGTGGTCGCCAGGCCCTGGGCAAACATGTAGAGCCCCTTGGCCTTGAGGTACGCCACCACGGGCACGGCCAGCAGGGCCAAAAGCGACATGCTCAATCCGGCCACCACCATCAGGCTGAGCAACGAATCGGAAAAGGCGATGATGCCGTTGAATCCGATGCGCAGGCTGCCAGTGAGCCGGTTGTACTTGCCCTGGCCCCCCACGCGCGCCTCGCGATCAAAGGGCAGCAGGATGGTCTTGAATCCCACCACACTGGTCAGTCCGCGCAGAAAGCCGTGGCTCTCCTTGAGCTTGATGATTTCTTCGACCACACGCCGATCCATCAGGCGAAAATCGCCGGTGTTGCGCGGGATGGGCACGGTGGACATGCGATTGATGGCCCAGTATCCGGTGTGCGCGATGATGCGCTTGATAAGGGTCTCGCCCTGGCGCGAGCGGCGCTGCGGAACCACGACCTTGTAGCCCTCGCGCCACAGCCGCACCATGTCCCCGATGAGTTGCGGCGGATCCTGAAGGTCGCAGTCGATCACGACCACCGCCCGCCCGGTGGAGTAAGCCAGGCCGCCCAGGGTCGAGGCAGGCTGGCCAAAGCGGCGCGAAAACAGCAGCAGCTTGATCCTGGGATCGCGCGCGTGCTCCTGCCGTATCAGCTCGATGGTGCCGTCGGTGCAAGGGTCGGCGGCAAAGATGATCTCGTAGTCCTGCGTCACCGGCAACAGAGCCGCGCGAATTGTTTCCAGGAATCGCGGCAGCGTTTGCTGCTCGTTGTACACGGGCACGACGATGGAAAGCAGGCAGGGCATGGAGGGCTCAGGGCAAGGCTTAGATGATAGGGGGCGCGCACTCAGTCGGTCAATCGCCGAGTGTGCGTCCCCGATCTAGCGGCAAGCGGCGCGCCCTGGGCCGTGGCGGTGTGACAGTGATCACTCCGGCCACCCCTGCGGGGACGTCGGGGGTCTGTTCAAGACTGGCGACAAGCCGGGGGCTCTTCGCGTAATCTCCTGGCCATGACCAAGCACAACACCTACTTCGATGGCAAAGTTCAAAGTCTCGGCTTCGAGCGCAACGGGCGCCGCGCTACTGCCGGCGTGGTGCAACCAGGTGATTTCCACTTCGACACCGGCGGCGCCGAACGGATGATCGTGGTCAGCGGTGAGCTGGTGGCGCGTCTGCCGGGCGGCGAATGGAAGCACTACCCGGTGGGCACGGCTTTCGAGATCCCAGCCAAGACCGGATTCGACATTCGCGCGGATCAGCCCGCGGCCTACATCTGCGAATTCATCTAGATCCGCGCGCCTGCCAGGGACCGCTGGCGCAACGACGAAACTCGCGCCAGCGCGGAGTAGTCGCGGTCCTGGTGAATCACGACGAGATCGTTGCGGATGGCACAGGCTGCAATCAGACAGTCGACGCCGGAACGGACGGTGAACCCGGCGCGGCGGGCGCGGCGGTAGAGGTCGGCAGCCTCGAAAAACACATTCTGGTCCAGCGGCGATTCCACGCAGGGGATGGCCAGCAGGGAATCGCGCGCCACGCGAAAGGCCTGCTCGTCACGAAATCCTTGCAGAATCTCCTGAATCACTGGCAGGCACACCACGATCTCCTCGAAAGGAACAAGCGACTCAAGGTCCACCGGGTTGCGCTGACGAAAGACCTGAATCCAAACCGAGGTATCGAGCAAGGTCATGCGGCGCGGTTTCCCATCTTGCGCCGGCGGCGAGGAGCGACGCTGTCACGCATGGCCGGCACATCGCCGTGCCAGGCCCCGCTGCCCCGCAGCGAGAGAATCTGCCGTGCTTGCATGCGTCGCACGAAATCTTCAAGCGCGAGTCCCACAGTGCGCGAGTAGGTCTTCTGCCCGGCCAGTCTGGTCGCCTGCTCCAGCAAGCACTCATCAAGCACAAGATTTGTGCGCTTCATACACACAGTATGTCGGCCGCCGAGGGCCGAGGTCAAGCCGCCGTTTCGGCGGTGTCTCCAAAGAGCGCCTCAAAATCCTCAATGCGGGCTCCTGGCGGTATTTCCTTACCCTGAAGCCGAATCCTGTGAGGGAAGGTGCGGAGATCCTCGATCCAGACATCTTCGATTTCCTCGGCCTCGTTGACCAGAAAGTTAATCTCATCGAGCTCACTGGTAGCCAGATCCACGGAGCGCAGCTTGGGATGCGGCGATCTCCATCAGCTCAACTTGCCGCAACTCATGCACCGGTGTCCCGTTCGCTTGCACTCCCCAGCGCCGCGGCGACTGCGTCGAGCAGAAACGCTACGTGTGCCTCGTAGGCTTCGTCTGAAGCTAGATTCCACGCCTCGGGTGGCACTGTATTCAGAGCCGCCAGCGTCTGAGGGCTGAGACCCGTCATCGATTCCGCACTCGGCTCGGGCACATCGGCGAAGAACAGCGGCCGACCTGCCGCCAGCAGGAAGCCGTTCAAAGCGACGAAGAAGGAGGTCGTCGCACGTGCTCCTTCTAGGGGATCGAACCCTGCTCTACCCATCACGTCGAAAATGCCGGCGTACCAGTCGAGGAGCAGCGGTCGTGCCTGCGCTCTGGTCGCGACAAGCGAGAATGCGCCGGGATGCCCCTTCGCGAGGCTCAACCACGCAGCGGCAGCCGAAGACAGACATGCACGCCATCCGTCGCCGAGGTTTAGCGGGGGCAGGGCGCGTGCAAGCTCGTCCACCATGGCATCGAGCAGCGCCGCCTTGGACGGAACGTGGTGATACAGGGACATCGCTTCGATGCCGAGCCGGGACGCCAGCTTCCGCATGCTCAGCGCCTGGAGCCCCTCGTCATCGGCGAGCGCGATCGCAGCTCCCGCGATTCGCCCCACGGTTACTGGCCTCATCGTTGGTCGAGGGCGCTTCTTCATGCTTGACACCTTACATCGTAAGGCCTATCTTGGCAATTAACCTTACGTCGTAAGGCGAGGATGGAGAACCCACCATGTCGCTGCATAAATGGATCGATACCCTGCGGTGTCCAGAGCACGGAGCCTCGGTGACGGAGGTTCCCGACGGCCTTCGCTGTGGCGACGGCCACCTGGTGCCCGTTGTTGAAGGGATCCTCCGCTTCGTCCAGGACGGTCCGGCCGGGCGCGATGAACGGTGGTCGCGATTCTACGATCTCTGGGCCCCGGTCTACGACGTCAACGAGCGCGTGGGCTGTCGACTTCTATTTGGGCTTGATGTGGTCGCGGAACGCGAACGTATCGTCCACCATCTGGGCATCCGGGCCGGAATTCGTCTGCTCGAGGTTTCCCCCGGCCCGGGCGTCTACCAAGCCCTTCTTACGAAGGCGCTGGGACCTCACGGTCGCCTGGCCGAGCTGGACCTTTCCCTTGGGATGTTGAGGGAGTGCTCAAGACGAGCGAGACGGGCGGGGGCTGATCCGCTCCTCGTTCAGGCGAACGCCGCGCGTCTACCCTTTGCCGACGAGACCTTCGACGTCGTTTTTCATTTCGGCGGCGTGAATCTGTTCAGCCATCCCGATCAGGCGCTCGCTGAGATGGTGAGAGTCACCAAGAGGGGCGGCCGGGTGGCGTGGGGCGACGAGGGCTTCGGGGCGAGCGCGCCAGGGGGCTGGAGGCGTTCGTTGCTCAGGCGGATAAACCCTGGATTCGAAAAGGCGCGTCCGGCGGTGCCCCGTGACATCCAGGTCGATGCGGAGCTTGAGGTGATGGGTGGATACGCTTGGTTGGTCGTGGCGCGGAGAACTGAGGGTGGAAGCAGCCACGAGGTCTAGATCCGGTGCTCCGGCCTTACGATCTTCCGCGCGCCGCCGTGCCAGGCTTTGCTCCAGTCCTTGGGCGGGTGGATCTTTTCCAGGCGATCGAGCTGGCCGATTGACTGTAGGCGCTTGAAAATCAACTGCCAGGCGCAGGGCTTGTCGGCGGACACTTCGCAACGCTCGCTGGTGGAGCCGCCGCAGGGGCCGTTGAGCATGGGCTTGGCACAACGGGTGACCGGGCAGATGCCGCCGAACTCGGCCAGCATGCACTCGCCGCAGCCGATGCACTTCTCAGTCCAGGTCGCCTGTTCTTCCAGGATGACGAGGAACTGCGTGTTGAGCCCGGGATAGACGGGCTTGCCGGGAAAGCGCTCGGCCAGGGCTTGCACGCCGGCAGCGCACCCGACGACACCACGGCCTGGCTGCGCTCAACCGCGGGCGCCAGGTCCTTGATGAACTCGTTGTCGCACTGGCGCTCGATGGTGATCTGCTCGATATCCACCGGCTGCTTGGCCAGCTTGCGCGCCATGCGCACGCCGTAGCCGGCGATACCGACTTCGCGCTCGCCGCCGGCCAGACACACGGTCACGCAGGTGCCGCAGCCGACGAAGAGAACCTTCTGATGGCGGTCAATCGAGTAGTCCAGGCAACCGGAGGCAAGCGGAGCGAAGTGGCGTACCACGGCGGGAAGGATACGGGCGGCCGATTGTCCGACACGTTGTTCAGTTTCGTGAGCTGTTTATCTTTCCCCCCACAACCCCTCTCCAGGGGTAATCTTTTCAAGGGGAAGAAGACCGCCCGAACGGGTCAATCCGGCCACCCACCCCATCCCCACTATCGCAATAATGCATTGCACAGGAGTCTGCCTATGAAACGGGCCTCTCTCACCCGAGTCTTCGCTGGCGTTTTCACTCTCGCCGCTTTTTCACTGCTGGGCTGCAGCTCCGACAGCTCCCCGGCCCATTCTGGTTCTGCAGGAACCTCTGGAGGCACGGTCACGGGCTCGGGTGGCGTGGGCGCTGGCGGCACCACGACGAGTCCGCCTAGCTCAGGGGGTACCCTGCCGAGCGGCGGGATTTCCGCTGGCGGAAGCGCGACCGGCGGCACCGTGGCAGGCGGCACCTTGGCGGGCGGTACCGTGGCGGGTGGCGACGCCGCGGGTGGAAGCATTGCCAGTGGTAGCGTGGCAGGGGGCAGCGCAACCGGCGGGCGAGCTTCCGGAGGCACCACCACCGGCGGAGTCTCCACTGGCGGCAGGACCACCAGCGGCGGGACTGGCGGCACAGGCTCGGGCGGTAAGGTCAACACCGGCGCCGCCTCCGGAACTGCCGCGGGCGGTGCGATCGCTATTCCAGCGACGGGCACCTACCCCGTGTCGTCGGGAACACCCACGGTCTATGTGGCGGGAGATTCAACCGTCTCAACCTACGCAACAAACCCGTCCAACCAAGAGGGGTGGGGGCAGGAGCTGCAGAATTTCTTCACCAGCGACGTGATCGTTGTGAACAAGGCCATTGGCGGCGAAAGTTCGAAGTCGTTTGCTGACCAGGGGCACTTGGCTGAAATCGTCGCCCTACTCAAGACTGGCGACTACCTCTTTGCCCAGTGGGGAATCAATGACCGGTCCGTGGCCGGTCCGGATCGCGCGACTGACCCCGCCACCACCTTCAGAACCTACTTGAAGCAGTACATCGACGGCGCGCGCGGCAAGAATGCCATTCCGGTTCTGATCACCCCGACCCCGCGGCATCAATATAGCGGCGGGGTTTTCCAGAATGGTTTTCCCGAATATTGCGCGGCCATAATAGCGGTAGGCGCGGAAACCAATACCCCGGTCATTGACCTGCAATCGGAGGGTCTCGCCTACTATACAAGTATCGGCGATGCCCAAGTCAAAGCGACCATTATATTGAACGGGTCGGACGCGCTGCACTTCAACGCGGAAGGCGCCAATCAGATGGCCCGCTTGGTGGCACTGGGGGTCCAAGCGCTAAATCTCCCC
>Ga0265330_10001126_pt1 | contig 16046 bp, 15 predicted proteins | sample 41919metaG_FD_202083 | JGI IMG/M metagenome (GOLD analysis project Ga0265330, IMG submission 202083) | Rhizosphere microbial communities from Carex aquatilis grown in University of Washington, Seatle, WA, United States - 4-19-19 metaG | ecosystem: Host-associated > Plants > Roots > Rhizosphere... | reverse complement strand
ACCGTGTCTGCCTTGAACTCGCGCGTGTGCATGCGCCGGGTTCGTTTCTTCTTTTGGTCCAACATGTGGTCACCTTTCTACGCCCATTTTTCTGAGCGCGGGTGTCCACCAAATCGGGTCAGGTCCATCTCTTGTCCGAAGCCCACGCAGGAGTTTGTCGGGGTCATTGGGCTGGGCGTTCGAAATAGCTTGCTTGGCCTGCGAACGGGCCCTCCTATCATTATCGAGGGTCTTCTCCTTCAGAAGATGCCGTTGAAGTTCCGGTACCATTGCGGGCAGCCGGGCCTGAAGGTCCGGCGCAGAAAGGACTTCTATCATTCGGCGGCTCTCATGCGGTTCGACGGACAACGTGCTGTTGCGGGGGCTGGTCCATTCTGCCTTGATGATGCGCGAAAACTCGCCTGCAAACACAAAGCGTGTGCCGAGATTCGCCGCCAGAGACGCCAAAATGCGAGCACGGTCGGCGGCTCTCGCGAAGTTTGAGGTTGCAAGCGTCTCGTGAAGGACTGGGTACGAGACGACCAGACGCGCCCCAGTTGCTGCCAGTTTCGCTTCAACGGCAGTGAGCAGCGCGCTGTCCTCGTCAAGTCGGGATACGACCGTGTTGTCGACCGCAATGTCCATGTAGGAAACCTCAGAGGGAATCGCTGATCCGTCGGTGAGATCAAGTGCAAGCCGCACCCCAAAATTGTACTGCGTCGCCGGCCCGTAATGTCTGGCTATCTCGCGCCTGTCGGCGTCGCTTGCGCCAGGGTCACCTTCAAACTGGTCGCGGCCAGTTGGGCCTGGCGAGACATGTCGATGGATTCGCCCAGAATGCGCGCAAGTTCCTGCGGGGCGTGGAAGCCCATCGAATTCTCGGCAGCCACGAAGTCGAGGCGCCATTGGGCCTGGCGCTGTAGTTCAAGAATGGGCGATAGTTGCGCCTCGCTGGCGTTGGCCGCCTTGGCCGCCTTGATGGCGTCGAGCATGTCGACCAACGCGTTGCCGGTGCGGGTCAGCAAGGCGTAGTGGCGATCCTGGATGGTCTCCACCCGCTTCAAGATCTCCTGCTCGGGATAGTGGTGGCACTGCTGGCAGGCGCGGTTGACGTTGGTGAGCGGCGAGCGCACCCAGTGATCGGAAACCTTGAGCGCGCCCTCGCGCATGTAGGGCATGTGGCAGTCGGCGCAAGCCACGCCCACCTTGCCGTGCGTGCCCTGGCTCCAGACTTCAAACTCGGGATGCTGGGCCTTGAGCACCTCGGCCCCCGTTTCCGCGTGTTTCCAATCGTAGAAGCGGTGGCCGTCGTCGAATTTGTACTTGTCGTAGTACGATTCGATCTCCTCGACCTTGAGGCCTTCGATCCACGGGTAGAACAGCGTGGTCTTGGGTCCACAGTAGTACTCGACGTGGCATTGGCCGCAGACAAAGGATCGCATCTCCTGCCGAGTGGCATCGCGATTGGGGTCGTAGTCAGCGATGCCCTCGTGGACCTTGAGTGCCTTGATGCCATTGATGAACCCAGGCCGGGTCACGCGCAACTGCATGCTCTTCGGATCGTGGCAATCGACGCATGAAACCGGATGCTTGTGGCCCGATTTCTCCAACTTGGCGTTGGCCTCCCAATAGTCGAGCTTGCCGATGGCCTCGAAGCCTTTTTGCAACTGCTCGGACGGCGAGGCGGTAGGAACAAGTTCAGCGCCGGTCTGGCGATACAAGGGAATCACCGAAGCGTGGCAGTGCAGGCACGAACCGGGTTGCTTTCTCTCTTTGGTTCGTTTCGTGCCTTCCTGATCCGTGAGCATGTTGGCGTGGCCGCGCCGGTCGCGGTAGTCGATGGCAAAGGCGTAGCCCGCGAACATGCGCGTGAGCCAGGGGTTCTTCTCCGCCTTCTCGGGCGGCAGCATGCTTTCCGAGGCTGAGCCGCCGCCGTATTTCGTGCGCGTGGGCAAGACCGTGCGCAGGTAGCCGTCGTACTCGCGCGGCCAGTTCTTGCCCCACTCCGCCGGATCGGTGGTGTCATTGCTGACGTCCACGAAGCGCAGGTAGGGATTCTTGGCCTCTTGCTTGCGTTGGAAGATGTTCACGAGCAGACCGGCAATCACTGCCGTCGAGCCGGCCACCACAATCGCCAACGCGAAGAGAAGTAGGATCTTGGGCTGGCGCGACTTGGGCGCGTCTGTCTTGGAAGTCTCGGCTGTCATGTTTTCACCTACTGGGATGGGTCCGTGGCATTTCCGCGGTCAGCGCAAAGGTCCGTGGCCAACCGAGCTGTGGCAGTGTACGCAATTGACCGCATGGGCGTCGGTGGTGCTGCCCGCGACGATGTCGTGGACCAAACCGCCGTGGCAACCCAGACAGGCCTGCTGCAGGATGCGCGCATTGTGCGGCTTGATCATGATGGGCTCGTGAAAGTCCTGGAATGTGAAGCCCTTGGAATGGTGGTAGCCATTGAGCGCCTTGGCCACGAGTTTGGGGATCAGGGTGTGGGGCAGATGGCAGTCCACGCAGGTCGCGGCGATGTGATGGCTCGACTTCACCCACGAATCGTATTCCGAATTCATGATGTGGCAGTTGGCGCAGGCCTTGGGATCGGTGGTGAAATAGGAGAAACCCTCGGCATAGATGAAGGTGAAAAGTCCGAGGCCGAGCAGCACGCCGAATCCAACAGCGCCGAAGACAAGGACCTTCCGGGAGAAATGCATCACCGCAATCTGTCGTGCACCGCGAGGTGGATGCTGTCAATCTGGATCATGCGATTCCTGGCCGACCGCAAATCCTGCGCATCCTACCCCGTGGCGAGTAGCTTGTGCACCAGCGCTTCGACCTGGCGCTGCGTGGTGGTTTCGTCGCCTGAGTTGTCGATGATGTCGGCGGCCGCTCGGCGTTTTTCTTCCAGCGGAAGCTGGGCGTGCAGCCGAGCCAGGGCTTGACCGCGGGTGCAGCCCTCGCGGGCCGCCACTCGACTCACCTGTTGTTCTTCGCTGGCCACCACCAGCACCAGGCCGTCGAGGCGGCGGTGCAGACCGGTTTCGACCAGCAAGGCGGCCTCAAGAAACGCGACCAGCAATCCCTGACGTCGGAACTCATCGGCCTGCGCCAGTGCTCGTTCCGTGATGCGCGGGTGGGTGATGGCCTCCAGGCGTGCGCGGCTGGCTGGGTCGGCGAAGATTCGCTCTGCCAGCTTTTTGCGATCGATCGCGCCGCCCTGGTCGACGACGTCGGGCCATGCGGCCGCGATCTCGGCGTGGGCCGGCTGTCCCGGTTCCACCACCTGCCGGGCCAGAAGGTCGGCGTCGATAACCGGCACGCCCAGGTCGCGGATCATGCGCGCCACCGTGGATTTGCCGGTGCCGATGCCGCCGGTGAGACCGACCAACCTGAACATGGGGAGATTCTAGCTTTTTCACCGCAGAGAGCACAAAAAGCATATCAACCTCGGCGCCGAGAGTTCGGTACACTGTCACCTCCATGCCCAAGCCCGCCTTGCCTACCGTCATCGACGCCGCTTACCTGGCCGAGGCGCGCGAGCCAGGTCATTGGCCGCCCGAGGGGCCGGCCGAAGTGGCCATCGCGGGTCGCTCCAACGTGGGTAAATCGACGCTGCTCAACCGCTTGGCGGGCCGGCGCGCGCTGGCGCGCGTGTCCAGGACGCCGGGGCGAACCCGCGGGCTCATCTTCTACGACCTCAGCTTGCGCTTGCCTGAAACCGACGAGCGGCTCGCCCTGCGCTTGGTGGATCTGCCGGGCTACGGCTACGCGCAGGTCTCTCGCGACGAGCGCAAGGCCTGGCAGCTCCTGGTTGAAGGCTATGTGAAGGCGCGGTCATCGCTGCGCCTGTTTCTCATCTTGCTCGACGCACGCCGGGCGCCCGGCGAGGAGGAAATCCAACTGGTGGAGTGGCTGCGCAGCGAACGCGTGCCGCACCATTTGGTCGTGACCAAGACCGACAAGCTGCGCACCGCCGAGCACGGGGCGGCGCGCGCCAAGGCCCGCGCTGCGTTCGGGGCCGACGCGCCGCCGGTGTCGTTGGTTTCGGGAGAAACTGGCGAAGGGGTGGACGCGCTGTGGACCCTGCTGCTCGCGGGCGTATGCGACGACGGCGCCAAGCCGTTGTAGTCTATCAAGACGACGGCTCAAGTCACCGCGGTGACGACGGCCGACGATCCGGGTTTCTGGCTGCGTCGGGCCTGCGCTTCCGGTCCTCAAGTACGTCAGTACATTCCGGTCCGGTTCTCGGCCCTCCTTGCCAGCAACCCGGCTTGTCGGCCGGATACTAAGGGACATTGCAATCACCTCCCGTACCCTGCGCGGCATAAACTTGACTCATCGTCATTGATATCCGGACAATATGGAGAGCTACTGCCAACCTGTAGGCGATCCGTGGCCGTGAACAAGGCTTCTCAGCCGTATCTCATCCAGCCGCTCACCCCGGCCGATCTCGACGCCGTCATGGAGATCGAGCGCCTGTCGTTCCGCACTCCTTGGCTGCGCCAGGCTTTCGAGGAGGAAATGGCCCGTCCCTGGGCGCGCGTCGAAATCCTGCGCCATGCCGTCAGCGGCCGCCCGGTGGCATTCGCCGACTATTGGCTGGTGGCCGACGAGCTACACATCCTGAACATCGCCACCCATCCCGAGGCACGGCGTCAGGGACACGGCGCGCGCCTCTTGCGACATATTCTCGACGTGGCCCGACGGGCCAGCTACCGAAGCGTCGAGCTCGAGGTGCGCCGGTCGAACCTCGCGGCGCAGGCGCTGTACCGTGGCTTCAAATTTCAGCAGGTCGGAATCCGCGCTCGTTACTATGAAGACAACGACGAGGATGCCATCGTCATGACGCTGAGGCTGCGAGACTAGCCCATGAACGCGCTTCTGCTGGCCGTCATGCTTTCCGCGCAAGACGCCTCGGCGCCACCGACAGACGCCGCGTCGCTGACAGACGCTGCACGGCCGATCGACGCCACACCGCCGATCGACGTTGCGCCGCCGACAGACGCCGCGCCGCCGACAGACGCTGCACGACCGACAGACGCCGCGTCGCCGACAGACGCCACACCGCCGACAGACGCCACACCGCCGATCGACTCCCAACCGCATACCGCGCCGGTCGATCACCCGCTGCCTTGGTTTGCCATCGCGCGCGTGCGTACGCAACAACCAGTGGTGGCGCTGACCTTCGACGCCTGCGCCACGCTCAAGCAGGACAACGGCTTTGATCGTGAAGTGTTCGACATCCTGAAGCGCGAGCAGATCCCGATGACGGTGTTTCCGACGGGCCGCTGGATCGAGACCCATCCCGCCGAGTCCAAGGAACTGGCCGCCCAGCCTTGGGTCGCATTCGGTAATCATTCCTACTCGCACGCGCGCATGACCCGCATCCCGCGGCGCAAGGCACGCGAGCAGATCGCGCGCACCGAGGCGCTCATCGCTGAATTGGGCCGCCAGTCTGTCGCCTTTCGCCCGCCCGCGGGCGCGTGGAACCGATCGGTGGTGCGGATGGCGGCCCGGCAGCACATGCCCACCGTGGAATGGGATGTGGTCTCGGGCGATGCCGGCGGCCACATCGCCGCACCGAAAATGGTCGCGACGGTGTTGGCCGCGACCAAGCCGGGATCCATCGTGATCTTTCACATCAATGGACGCGGGCCGCACACCAAAGAAGCACTGCCCGACATCATTCGCGGCCTGCGCGAAAAGGGTTTGGGCTTCGTCACCGTGTCGGATCTCCTGCAACAGCCCGATGCCCAGCCAGTGTCGGCTCGGCCCGCGCCTTTTGGCTGGCGCCCGCTGCACAGCGGCCGGCACGGTTCAAAAGCACGACAAGGAGCCGTCGATGACAATCCGCCGAGTTGAGCCCGCCGTGGCCCGCCGCCAGGCCGAGTGGATCGTCGCCCTGGAGCCCTGGCTTTCCATGGGCTTCCAGGCCGCGCCTCTCGGGCGCTGGCTCTCTCGTCGCGCGCGCGCCGGTTGCGTGCTGGCCGCCATGGACAAGGGCGCGATCCTGGGAATCGTGGTGTTTCAGCCTGACTTTCTCCTCGGCACCTTCATCGCGCTGTTGGCCGTGCGGCCGCAAGCCGCAGGCCAGGGCGTGGGCCGCACCCTGGTCGCGCGCGTGGAGCGCGACACCTTCGCCCATCGCCGCTGGCTGTATGTCTCGTCGGACAGCAAGAACCTGGCCGCCGCACGCTTCTACAAGAAACTCGGCTTCGAGCGCGTGGCGCGCCTGCCGGGCTTGATTTGCGACGACCGCGTCGAGATCTTGTGGCGGAAGAAACGCATCTGAAACCACAGGTTCGTCCCATGAACATCGCGGTGCTAGTATTCGTCGCGAGCGCACTCCATGCGGACCATACCGGCAGCAAAGATCACGGAAACGGTCGCGCGCCTGTGTCAGCAGGCGAACTACTTCCTGCCGCGTGATGTGCAACAGGCGCTGAGCAAGGCTTTTCAGAAAGAAGAATCGCCCCGCGCCCGCGACATACTGACCCAGATCTCCGACAACGCCCGCGTGGCGCGCGAGAGGTCGATTGCGCTTTGCCAGGACACGGGCATTGCCGAGGTCTTCGTGCATGTGGGCCAGGACGTGCACATCGAGGGCGAGGTTCTGTCGGACGCGATCGACAAGGGCGTTGCGCTCGGCTACACGCACGGCTATCTGCGCACGTCCATTGTTGCGGATCCGCTGGATCGCATGAACACCAACGACAACACGCCCGCCCAGATCACCGTGACCATGGTGCCGGGCGACCAGCTGGAAATCACTGTTCTTCCCAAGGGCGGTGGCACCGAAAACGCCAGTGCTCTGCGCATGTTCCCGCCGTCAGCCGGATGGCCGAACATCGTTGAATTTGTGCTCGAGACTGTGCGGGAAAAGGGAATTAACTCCTGCCCGCCGCTCATCGTGGGCGTGGGCATCGGCGGCAGTTTCACTTCGGTCGCCAAGGTGGCCAAGGCGGCGCTTCTGCGCGAGGTCGGTTCCGTCGCCGGCGACAACGCCTATGCGACAAGAGAAAGGGAACTGCTCGATGCCATCAACGCGCTCCAGATTGGCCCCATGGGTCTGGGCGGCCGCACCACGGCCTTGGCGGTGCACATCGAGCATGCGCCCTGCCACATTGCGTGTCTTCCAGTTGCCGTGGCCATGCACTGCCATGTCATGCGACGGATGACGGAGACGATCTAGTCATGCCTCGTTCATTGACGATTGCGGAGTTCATCGAGCAGATCCCCGCGCTGCGGGCGGGTGACGATCTGCTGCTGACCGGAACTTTGTTCACCGCCCGCGACGCCGCACACAAGCGTTTGGCGCAACTGATCAACGACAAGCAGCCGTTGCCGTTGCCCTTGGCAAATGCCGTCATCTATTACTGTGGCCCGGCGCCAGCCCGGCCAGGCGATGCCGTCGGACCGTGCGGGCCAACCACATCGGCGCGCATGGACCCGTTCACGCCTCTGCTGCTGTCGCAGGGGGTGAGGGCCACCATCGGCAAGGGCAAGCGGTCGGCCCCGATCGCTGATGCCTGTCGTGCATACAAAGCAGTCTATTGTGTGATGACCGGTGGCGTGGCGGCCCTGCTGTCTCGCAAGGTCAAGCATTCCGAAATCGTGGCTTTCGCAGATCTCGGCCCCGAGGCCATCTGGCGACTTGATGTCGTCGATTTCCCGGTCACGGTGGCGCTGGACAGCCAGGGCAGCAGCGTCTTCGACCTTGTGACGAAGCAGTAGGCGCAAGTCGCTTGCCGCGAGCAACGCTGCTATAAGAAGGTCCGACATGGAATCTCTGCGCGTGGACGCTGTTGTCATTGGCGCCGGCCCGGGCGGCTACGTGGCTGGCATCCGGCTCGGTCAACTCGGCAAGAAAGCTTTGGTGGTCGAGCGCGACAAGGCCGGCGGGGTTTGTTTGAACGTGGGGTGCATTCCATCCAAGGCGCTCATCAATGCGGCCAAACTTTACGAAAAGGTCACGCACTCAGCTGACCTGGGCATCCTGGTGGACAACCCGCGCGTGGACATGGCCAAGCTGCAATCGTGGAAAGACGGTGTGGTGGGCAAGTTGTCGACCGGAGTACGCCAGTTGCTCAAGGCCAATGGCTGCGACTGGCGCAGCGGAAGCGCACGTCTGCTGTCACCAGGCAGGGTGGAAATCCAGGGCAGCGGCTCCGATGCCGGCAAGACTTACTTGGTGGAAGCCGCGCATATCGTGATCGCCACTGGCGCACGACCAGTCCAAATTCCTGGCTTCGCTTTCGACGGAAACCGCGTGGTCGATTCCACCGGCGCGCTCGCCTTCACCGAGGTGCCGCGGCGTCTGGTGGTGATCGGCGCGGGATACATCGGCATGGAGATCGGCACGCTCTACGCCAAGCTGGGCAGCCACGTGACCTTTGTCGAGGCCTTGCCCAGCATCCTGTCCGGCAGCGAGTCTGATTGCGTGCAAGTGGTCGCACGCAAGGCGAAGCAACTAGGCATGGAAATCTTGGTCGACGCCAAAGCCAGTGCCTGGTCTGAAAAAGGCGACCGCGCGGTGGTGACGGTCGCCACGAAGACCGGCGAACGCCAGCTCGACGCTGATAAGATCTTGGTCTCGGTGGGCCGCCAGCCCAACAGCGAAGACTTGGGCTTGGACGCCGCCGGCGTGCGCGTGGAGCGCGGCTTTATTCCGGTGGACCGCAAGATGCGCACCAACGTGGCCGGCATCTACGCCATCGGCGACGTGGTGGGGCAACCCCAGCTCGCGCACAAAGCCTCGCGCGAGGCCGAGGTCGTGGCCGAAGTGATCGCGGGCCGCGCCGCCGAAATGGACGCGCAGGTTATCCCGTCCGTGGTGTTCACCGATCCGGAGATCGCGTCCGCCGGCCTGACCGCGGCCGAGGCCGAGCAGAAGGGCCTGCAGGTCACGCAGGGCAAGTTCCCCTTGCTGGCCCTGGGGCGCGCCATCGCCAACCACGACACCGACGGTTTCGTGAAAGTCGTGATCGCGACGCAGAGCCGCCAGGTGCGCGGCGTCCACATCGTGGCCAACGGCGCCGGCGATCTCATCGCCGAGGCCGCGCTGGCCATCGAGATGGGCGCCTTGGCCGGCGACATCGCTGGCACGATTCACGCCCATCCCACCTTGCCCGAGGCCATCATGGAGGCTGCCAAGGCCGCCTTGGGCGAAGCCATTCACATTCAAAATCGGAGATGAAGCATGCGGGTTCTGGTCACCGGCGGCGCCGGTTATATTGGATCGCACACCGTGGCGCTGCTGTGTGCGCGCGGCGATTTCGTGGTGGTGCTTGATAGCCTTGAACTCGGGCACCGCGAGTCCATCGGCGACACACCCCTGGTGGTCGGCCGCACGCAAGACCAGGCGCTGATCAAGCAGGTAATTGGCGATCATAGGCTGGACGCGGTCATTCACTTCGCCGCCTACAAGGCCGCGGGCGAGTCCATGCGCAATCCGGCCAAGTACTTCGACAACAACGTGCACGGCTCGCTCTGCCTGCTCGAAGCCGCGCAACAAGCTGGCGTGCGGCGTTTCGTGTTTTCTTCGACCGCGGCGGTGTACGGCACGCCCCAGTCCTTGCCCGTGAGCGAAGACGCGCCCTTGCATCCCGAAAACCCTTACGGCGAGAGCAAGCTGCTCGTCGAGCAAATGCTGCGCTGGTATGACACCTGCCACGGTTTGCGTTCGGTGGCGCTGCGCTACTTCAATGCCGCTGGCGCCGCGCTCGATGCCAGAAACGGCGAAGATCCCCGCTGTGTGCAGAACCTCATCCCCCTGGTGATGAACGCGGCCACCGGCCGAGCCGCCAAGGTTCTGGTCTTTGGCACCGATTACCCCACGCCTGACGGCACCGGCATCCGCGACTACATCCACGTGCTGGATCTAGCCGAGGCTCATGCCCGCGCCCTGGATTTTCTCGGCCAGCACAACCGTTCGGACGTGTTCAACCTGGGCACCGGCAAGGGCGCGTCGGTGTTCGAGGTTCTGCGCGAAGCCCGGCGCGCCAGTGGCGTGGACATCGCGGCGGAGAACACGGCCCGCCGGCCCGGCGATCCGGCGGCCGTGTGGGCGGACAACCGCAAGGCGCGCGCGGCGCTCGATTGGCAGCCGCGCTACGGCCTGCGCGAGATCGTCGAAACCGCCTGGGCCTGGCACAAAGGCCACCCAGACGGTTTCATTTAGATGGGAACCCTGAGAGGGTTCCCAAACCCTCCCGCGCTCTGGCTCTGGCGGGCAAAGCCCGCCTTCGCCTACGCGATCAGAGCACCCTACTTCTTCTTGATCGAGATCAACTCGATGTCGAAGACCAACATGCCAGCCGGCATGCCGGGACGCGGGGGCGGATCGCCGTAGGCCAGGTTGGCCGGGATCCAGAAGCGCGTCTTTTCTCCTTCGACCATCAGGGGCACGCCCTCGGTCCAGCCCTTGATCACGCCTTGTAGCTGGAATTCCGCGGGCTGGCCCCGCTGGACCGAGCTGTCGAACATCTTGCCGTCAGTGGTCCAGCCACTGTAGTGGGCCAGCACGGTGTCCTCGGCCTTGGGGTGGACCTTGCCCTTGCCCTTCTGCAAGACCTTGTAGGCCAGGCCCGACTTGGTCTTCTTGGCGTCCTTGGGTGGAGCCGCCACGTCGGCGGGAACCGCCGGCGGCTTGACGCCCGCGGTGATGCCGAGCAGTTCAACATCGAAGACCAGCAGGCCCGAAGGACCGCCGGGACGTCGGGGCGTATCGCCATAGGCCAGGTTGGCCGGGATCCAGAAACGCCGCTTCTCGCCCACCACCATCAGCTGCAGGCCCTCGGTCCAGCCCTTGATCACGCCGTTGAGCGGGAATTCCGCGGGCTGACCGCGCTGGACCGAGCTGTCGAACATCTTGCCGTTGGTCATCCAGCCGGTGTAGTGCACCTTGACCTTGTCCCAGGCGTTGGGCTTCTCGGTGCCGGTGCCCTTTTGCAAGACCTTGGAAGCCAAACCGGTCGTCGACTTTTCCGCATCGGCGGGTGCCGCAGCCACGTCAGCCGGCGCCGGAATCTGCGCGGGTTCCGGGGGCGGGGCCGGCTTGGCAGGGGCCGGAGCTGGTGTCGGTGGAGTCTTCACTTCTGCTTCACCTTTGCACGCAAAAGAAGCAGAGGCGACCAAGAGGGCGAGAACGGTGATTTTTCGCATGGGCAGAACTTTTGTCAGACTCCGGCCCGCTGTCAACCCCCCCGTCAGCGGGGTAAGACCGGATCGGGTCCCTACGGGCCCCAGGCCGCCTGGATGCGCGCGAGGCCGGACGCGTTGGTCACGGAAATGGAGAGGTTCGTTCCGGTGCCGGCCACGTTGGCGATGGCGTACGTATTCCCGGTTTCCAGCCCCGCCCACCAACAGCTTCCCATTCCGTAATCCTTTATCTGGCCCGCAACGCCGACCAGGTAGGCCTTGTTGACATCCCCGTTGATGTCGCCGCTGTAGTCGACCCCGGTGCTCATCGGGGTCCCACTCCATTCAGTCACAATAACCCGGCTGTAGTAGGAGCCGACTTTCGCCTTGATGTAGTCCCTCCAGCCTTGCTCAGTCGTAGTATTGGTCTTGGACGAGTTGGGATACGCGTGAAGGGAGAGCAGACAGCCCGTCAGTCGAGGGTCGGCGCCCTGTTGATTCACGTCGCTGTCATTGTAGTTTCCCGCCACCACAACGCGATTGTGGGGAACATTAGGGAACTGAGCCAGCCACGCCGCGGCGAACGTAATGAACGCGGTTGGACTCAGCGCCCAGGGCTCGTTCATGATGTCGAAATAGACGAGGTCACTGGACACGTACGCGTCGACCACCGCTTTCCACATGGTGTAGAAGACGGTCGTGTCAGCGGGCTTCCCGCCGTTGTTCCCCGCCTGGCCCCAATAGGCCACGATGACTTGCATGTTCTTGCTTATGGCTGAGTCGAGAATTCCTTTGTAGGCGGTCCACCAGGTGGGGTTGGTCACAATCGTGGCTTCATTGATCGGAATGCGTATGGCGTTCACGCCGAGGACCGTCTGAAATCCGGATAGGATCGCGTCAGACTTGGCCTTGACTGTCGCATAGCTGTCCGAGGAAGACAGCCCGGACGGCTGAAGCATGCCGGCCTGGAAGTTGTCCCCCTTGTCGGCCCAGTTGACGCAATGAAAGCTCGCCACATCCCCCACCGAACCGCTGGTCGTGCTACCGCCCGACCCTGTGGTCCCGCCCGTGCTGATCGTGCCACCCGCGGTCATCGACCCACCAATGTTGCCGCCGCTGCTGCCCCCTGGCTTGCCCGCGCTCGATGCGCTCCCGCCCGATGTCCCGGCGCTAGCCGCCGTGCCTCCCGAGCCGCCCGCAGTGGAGCCGCCTGTCCTTCCCCCGCTGGCACCGCCGTTGGTCCCGCCAGAGGCACCGCCGCTTGCGGCCGTGCCACCGGCCGCCACGGATCCACCGGTTGCCGTGGACCCGCCCATGGTGGTTCCCCCGGGGGCACCGCCGGTTGCTGTCGTGCCGCCGGCCGCCACGGATCCACCGGTTGCCGCAGCCCCGCCGCTCACAGCGCTATCTCCTGCGCCGCTTGAGCCGCCCGCGGTGGTCGAGCCGCCGGAAAGTGGGATGCTTCCTGCCAGTGCGACAGTTCCGCCTGCGCCCCCGGTGGAAACGCTGCCGCCGGTCGCGACCGTGCCCCCGGAGCTCGTGGCGCCGCCATTTCCCGTCACGCGGCCGCCACTGGCGGAACCGGTGCCAGAAGAGCAGCCCGCCCAAGCCATGGCCAATGAAAGACCTGCCCTTGCTGCCAGCCGAATCGGGCGCCGGGTGAGTGAAGTCATTTTGAATTCCCCATTTCTAGAAGCGTCCCGCTACAGCCCCCATCCCCACTGGATCAGGGTGAGAGCGGATGGGTTGGTTACAGTGAGGGAAAGATTCGTTCCCGTTCCGCTCAACTTGGTAATGCTCGTGGTGTCGTTGTTGCGCAGTCCGACCCACAAGCAACTCCCCATACCCCATTCTCTCATCTGGTTCGTGGTGCCGACCATGTACAGAGTGTTGATGGTCGGATCAGCGACCGGCGTGAACACTCTGCGCAGCCCGGCCGGAGTGGGAGTCGCTACACCAGAAGGTGCGGGGTAGTTGATTCCGGTGGTCATGACGACCCCGTATTCGGTCACGATGGTCCGGTTGTAATAGGGGCCCACTTTCTGCTTGAGATAGTCACTCCAACCCTGTGCTGTGGAGGTCGTGGTAGAGAAATTGTAGAAGTGCAGAGACAGTAGGCACCCGGCCAAACGAGGGTCGGCACCTTGCTTGTTCACGTCGGTATCCGTGTAGTCTCCGGCCACGACAACTCGATTGTGGGGAACCGTTGGATACCGGGCCAACCATTGCGCGGCGAAGTCAATGAACGCCGCTGGTTGCAGGGCGTAGGGTTCGTTCATTATCTCGAAATACACGAGGTCGCTGGATAGATACGCATCGATGACCGTCTGCCACATGGTGTAAAAGGAGTTGGGATCAGCCAGCGTTCCACCCTTGATGGCCCAGTAGCCGATGATGACCTTCATGTTCTTGCTGATGGCCGAATCGATGATGCCCTTGTAGGCCGTCCACCACGCAGCGTTGGTCACAACTGTGGGTTCATTGATCGGGATGCGAATGGTATTGGCCTTGAGTAAGGTTTGGAATCCAGACAGAATCGCATCGGACTTGGCCTTGACTGTGGCGTAGGTATCCGAGGCGGCGACCAGTCCGGAGGGCTGAAGCACGCCATTCTGAAAGTTGTCGCCCGTGTCGGCCCAATTCACGCAATGAAAATCCGACGTGGTCGTGCCCAGGCCGCCATCGCCGCTGGCCGTCGTGCCGCCTGAGACGGTTGTTCTACCAGCCGCGCCACCTGTGCTGGCGGCCCCTCCCACGGGTTTTGAGCCACCGCTGTTGCCGCCGGAAGCTGTCGCACCGCCGGTCCGTCCCCCGGTGGTCGTGGTCACGCCAGCCATTCCCGCATCGACCACAGTGCCGCTCACCGATTTCCCGGCCGAGCCGCCCGCCGCAACTGTGCCCCCGGCAGCGCCGCCCCCTGCGTTTGTGCCTCCCAATACGCCGCCCACTGCGCTCGTGCCTCCAGTCGCGCCGCCCGCTGCAGTCGTGCCCCCGGACACTCCACCCGTGGCTGCGGTTCCACCAGCCACCATGGATCCGCCGGCTTCTGTAAAGCCGCCGCTCGCTGCTCCGCCGGTGTCGCCTGCGGTGGTCGAACCACCAGCGGGTTGAACGCTTCCTCCGGGCGCCACAGCTCCTCCTGTGGTTCCAGTCGCCAAGCTGCCGCCTGTGGCTGCGCTGGTGGCGCCACCACCTCCGGTCATGGGCGCTCCTCCCGCACTGCCGCCGCTGGAGTGTCCCGTTCCGGTCGTACCGTTTCCTGAGCACGCACCCAGAACCAGAGCTACCGAAAGAGCTGTCAGTTCTCTGACGCAAATCGAGGGGCGAGGGTGAGACGTCATCTGGAGAGAACCTATCTTGAAGCGGTCGTGTCCGAAAAGACCCTGGGCTACCCTACTGGGTCCAACCCGACTGGATTGTCGCGAGCGTGGTAGCGTTGTTTACAGTGACCGTGTAGTTCGGCGCCGTGCCGCTCAGCTTGGCGATGCCGCCGGTGCCTTCCAGGCCCGCCCAGTAGCAGCTTCCCATTCCATAGGCTTTCATCTGGGTCGTGATGCCCTGCAGGAAGAGACTTTGGCCGACGTATTCAGTGACGATGGTCCGGTTGTAGTAGGGGCCAGCGTGCGTCTTGAGGGCGGCCTCCGCAGCTGCCACGGTGTTCCCGACGCTATCATAAATGTGAAGCGAGAGGAGGCAGTTGGGGAGGGCGGCCCCTTGTTGATTGACGTCGATGTCAGTGGTGGTTCCGGCCACGATAACCCGATTCGCGGGAACGCTCGGGTTTGCCGTCATCCATTGCTGGACGAGGGTGACGAAGGCAGTCGCACTGTATCCTGAGGGCTCGTTGAAGACGTCGAAATAGACGAGATCGCTGGACACGTACGCATCAACGACCGTTTTCCACATGGTATTCCACGTGGTCGTGTCGGCCACATGATTGCTACCCGGCGGCAACCAGTACGCAACGATCACCTTCATATTTTGGCTGATAGCCGCATCGAAAATGCCCTTGTAGGCGGCCCACGTCGTAGCGGTGTTAACCGTTGTTTCGTTGATCGGCATGCGGAATGTGTTCGCGCCCAGCACAGTCTTGAATCCTGTGATGATGGCATTGGACTTGGCTAGCACGGTGGCATAGTCGTCCGTGGCGGCCAGTCCGGTCAGCACAAGCGCCCCTTTTTGGAAGTTATCGCCCGCGTCGGCCCAGTTGAAGCAATGGATGCTCGCTGTTTCCGCAGCCAGGAGGCCGCCGTCGCCGACCGTGATGCTGCCGCCAGACGCTGTGGTTCCACCAGCGCTGGTGGTGCCACCCATGGGGCTGGAGCCGCCGGTGGCCGTGGTCCCAGCGCTAGCAGTCGAGCCGCCTGCCCTTCCGCCGGTTGCACCGCCCGTTGCTGTCTTTCCGCCGGTTGCACCGCCCGTTGCTGTCTTTCCGCCGGTCGCACCGCCCGTTGCTGTCGCCCCACCGGAAACGCCACCCGTCGGTGTCTCGCCCCCGGTCGCGCTGCTTGTTGCTGTCGTGCCCCCTGATGCCACCGATCCGCCGGTTTCAGTGGATCCGCCACTCATGCTGGTGACCCCTGCGCCGCTCGCACCACCTGCGGTGGTTGAGCCACCGGCGGGTTGAATGCTTCCTCCCGAAGTCACCGTGTTTGCGGTGGTCCCGCCGGTAGGGCTGCCACCAGCCGCCGCGCTGGTTGCGCCGCCTCCGGCCAGGGCAGCAACTCCCGCGCTGCCGCCGCTGGACTGGCCCGTTCCGGGCGTGCTGTTTCCCGAGCACCCGCTCAAAGCCAGGGTTAGTGAAAGACCTGCCAGTGCCGTGAGGCGAATCGAAGCCTGAGTGAATTGAGTCATGTCGAATCCCCCCGATTGATTGAGCAAGCTGAAGCTTACGCACCGTCTGCCCTCTTCAGTAGCAGGGGCGTTCATCTTTG